>Ga0308176_10002457_pt1 | contig 11708 bp, 10 predicted proteins | sample PhyCR2_3_FD_203890 | JGI IMG/M metagenome (GOLD analysis project Ga0308176, IMG submission 203890) | Soil microbial communities from UC Gill Tract Community Farm, Albany, California, United States - DLSLS.C.R2 | ecosystem: Environmental > Terrestrial > Soil > Agricultural land | place: USA... | reverse complement strand
CTTCAGGGTCTCGAAATCGACGTGGACGATGCCGAAGCGCTTCGAGAACCCCAGGCTCCATTCGAGATTGTCGAGCAGCGACCAGGCGAAGTAGCCGCGCAGATCGACGCCGCGATCGATCGCCTCGCGCGCGGCTTGGAGGTGGGTGCGAAAATAATCGACGCGCAGCGGATCCGAGAGCTCGCCGTGGGCCGTGGGGGGATCGTAGAAGGCGGCGCCGTTCTCGGTGATGTAGAGCGGCAGGTCGCCGTACTTCTCCTTCACCCAGACCAGCGTGTCGGTGAGCCCCTCGGGGTAGACCTCCCAGGCCGTCTCCGTGTAGGCGTGGCGCTTCTGTTTGACTGCGGAGGCGCGGACGGGGAGCGCCGCGGGATCGAATTGGGTCACGTTGCGCGTGTAGTAGTTGACGCCCAGAAAATCGATCGGTTGGCGGATGCGCGCGAGGTCCGCGGAGGGGAAGTCCGGCCAGGCCTCGCCGAAGATCTCCACCATCTCGTCCGGATAGCGGCCATGGAACACCGGATCGAGATATTGCCGGTTCATGTAGGCGTCGGCCCGGCGGGTGGCGGCGAGGTCCTCCGCGCTGTCCGAGGCGGGATACTTCGGCTCCAGGTTCACCACCAGGCCGATGCGATGCTTCCCCTCCGCGCGGTAGGCCTCCACCCCGGCGGCGTGCGCCAGCAGCAGGTGGTGCGAGGCGATCGGCGCTTCGAAAAGGTTTCGATGCCCGGGCGCCAGCGCGCCGTGCAGGTAGCCGCCGTCGGTCACCACCCAGGGCTCGTTGAGCGTCGCCCACATCTGGACGCGGTCGTCGAGGGCGCGGAACATCACCCGGGCATACTCGGCGAACCAGTCCGCCACGTCCCGGTTGAGCCAGCCGCCGCGGTCGTCGAGCGCCGCCGGCAGATCCCAGTGATAGAGGGTCACCAGCGGCAGGATGCCGTTCTCCAGCAGCGCGTCCACCAGCCGGCGGTAGAAGTCGAGCCCCTTCTCGTTGACCCGGCCGGTCCCCTCCGGCAGCACGCGACCCCAGGCGACGCTGAAGCGGTAGGCGCCCAAGCCCAGATCGCGCATCAGCCGCACGTCCTCCCCTAGAGCCGGTAATGATCGCAGGCCACGTCGCCGTTGTCGCCGCTCGGCACCAGCCAGGGCGTGCGCGTGAAGCGGTGCCAGATGCTCGGGCCCGCGCCGTCGGCCAGGGGGGAGCCCTCCACCTGATAGGCCGAGGTCGCCGCCCCCCAGAGGAATCCGTCGGGAAATGAAAAAGAATTCGTCATCGTTCGCGCGTCCTCCGTTTGGACTCTATCGCAGCCAGAGATCTCTCGATACACTGTAAACGCGTTTACATCGAGGGCTTTGATGCCACCCGTCCATTCTACGGACGTGTAGGATCTCCTCAGAGCCCAAGGAGGTGACATGGTCCTTCAGCGCGTCTCGAAGCTCGGTCTCGTTCTCATCCTCGTCGCGGCGGGCGCGTTCGCGCAGGCTCCACCCGATTACCGGACGCTGTTCCAGCAGGGGGCCACCGCCTACGCCCAGAAGGATTGGCCCCGCTGCGCCGAGCGTTTCACCGCCGCCGCCCAGGCGGCCTCCGGCGAGCGGAGCGCCGCCCGCGCCTTCTTCGCCACCGCGGCCTGCCTCACCGCCGCGGGCGACAAGGACGCCGCCTTCGCGAGCCTCGACAAGGCCGCCGCCCGCGGCTACCGCGATCTCGAACGGGCCGACGGGAATCCCGAGATTGAGCCGCTGCGGAAAGATCCGCGCTGGAAGGCGTTCCACGACGGGGTCAAGGCGCGGGGCGACGCTCATGAGGCGACCCTCAACACCGAGCTCGCGCGCCTCACCGCGGAGGACCAGAAGGACCGCGAGGCAGGAGACAAGATCGACTGGACCGTGGTCGGCAAGCGCGACGCCGAGCGTCTCAAGCGCACCCGGGAGATCGCCGCGGCGGGGGGGCTCCACCAGGCCGATGATTATTTCAACGCGGCCCTGATCCTCCAGCACAGCGACAAGACCGAGGACTACGCCCAGGCCCACGAGTGGTGCCTCAAGGCGGTCGAGCTCGATCCCGAGCTCCCCAGCGCCCGCTGGCTCGCCGCCGCCACCCAGGACCGCTGGCTGATGAACCAGGGCAAGCCCCAGCACTACGGCACCCAGTACAAGACGGTGAACGGCCGGTGGATCCTCTGGGACGTCGATCCCTCCGTGACCGACGAGGAGCGGATCCGCTGGGAGGTACCCACGCTGGCCGAGGCCCGCAAACGCGTCGAGGAGATGAACGCGGGGACGCCCAATCCGCATTGATCGCCTGGGCGTCCATGGGAGCCACCCTGGAAGGGCGGATATTGAATAGCCTGGGTTTCAACCGGTTTCAACCCAGGCTGATGAATATCCGCCCTCCAGGGCGGTCAAAGATGTGTGTAGCGGCTCCGATGATAAAATCCCGCCTATGCCCCAGACGACCCATCCCTACAGCGTTCATCCCAGCGTCCGATACGTGCGCAACTGGCTCGACGAGTTGCCGCGGAAGACCGGCCGCTCGCTCGACGAGTGGCTGCGGCTGGTCGAGGAGCAGGGGCCGCCGACCGCGAAGGAGCGGACCGCGTGGCTGAAGTCCGAGCACGGCCTGGGGACGAATTCCGCCCAGTGGATCGCCGAGACCTCGCTCGGCACCATGGACGAGACCGGCGACGCAGACCACTATCTCCGCCGCGCCGTGGAGTCCGTGGACGCCATGTTCTCAGGCCGCAAGGCCGCCCTGCGGCCGATCTACGACGAGCTCCTGAAGATCGGGCTCGCGATCGGGCCGGACGTCAAGGCCTGCCCCTGCTCGACCCTGGTCCCCCTTTACCGCAACCACGTCTTCGCCCAGCTCAAGCCCACCACGGCGACGCGCATCGACCTCGGCTTCGCCCTCAAGGACACCCCCGTCACCGGCCGCCTGATCGACACCGGCGGCTTCGCCAAGAAGGACCGCATCACCCACCGCATCCCGATCGCCAGCCTGGCGGAGATCGACGGCGAGGTCCGGCGGTGGCTGAGGGTGGCCTACGACATGGACGCATAACCTTTTGACTCTCGAAGACCTCGGTTGGAACGATTTTTTCGCGGCGGCCTTCGCGCCCTACGCGGAGCAGGGGCTCGTTCCCGCCCGCGTGACCGCCCAGAAGGGGCTCAATCAGATTTCCACCGGCGACGCCGAGCACTACGCCGACCTCGCCGGCAAGCTGCGGCATGAGCTCAAGGGGCCGGAGAGCCTTGTGGCTCCGGCGGTGGGGGATTGGGTGGCGGTCCGGCTCCCCACGGGGGAGGGGCGGGCGATGATCCACGCCATCCTGCCGCGCAGCTCCAAGTTCTCCCGCAAGAGCGCCGGCCAGCGCACCGAGGAGCAGGTGGTGGCCGCCAATGTGGACACCATCTTCCTCGTCTCCGGCCTCGACGGCGACTTCAATCCCCGCCGCATTGAGCGTTATCTCACCGCCGCCTGGGACAGCGGCGCCCAGCCTGTGGTCGTGCTCAACAAGCTCGACCGCTGCGCCGACCCCGAGGCCTGCCTGCTCGAGACCCAGGCGATCGCCATGGGCGTGCCCGTCCACCGGGTGAGCGCCCTCACCGGAGAAAATTGCGAGGAGCTCGCGGCCTACGTCGTCCCGGGCCGGACCGTCGGCTTTCTCGGCTCCTCGGGCGTCGGCAAATCGACCCTCATCAACCGCCTCCTGGGCCGCGACGTCCAGCGCACGGGGGAGGTGCGCGAGGGGGACGACCGCGGCCGGCACACCACCACGCACCGCGAGCTGTTCCGGACCCCCGGCGGCGGCCTGCTCATCGACACTCCGGGCCTGCGCGAGATCCAACTCTGGGAAGGGGATCAGGGGATCGAATCCGCCTTCCCCGAGATCGAAACATTGTCCGAAGGGTGCCGCTTCAACGACTGCCAGCATCAAGGGGAGCCCGGCTGCGCGGTCGAGGCGGCGGCCGCGAGCGGCGAGCTGACGCCCGAGCGTCTGGAGAGCTTCCGCAAGCTCCAGCGCGAGCTGCGCCATATCCACGTCCGCCACGACGAGATGGCGCGCCTGCAGGAGAAAAAACGCAACAAGGTGCTCCACAAGGCGCAGCGGAACGCTTACCGGTTGCGGCCGAAATAGTAAGCTGGAAGTCCCTTCTACGGCGCCAGCCCGAAAATCTGAAATTCCTGCAACTGCGTGTAGTCATGGGGGACGTCCCCCACCACGCGGACGTAGCGTCCCGTCACCGGCGGGAAGGTGTAGACGCAGTGGTCCAGGAAGCCGCTGAGCCGCTGCATCTCATGATCGGAATGATTGATCGTCTCGGTCCACCGGGCATCCAGGGGGATCCTCGTCTGCTCGCCCGCGAAGGCGCCGGTGGGCGAGACCTCCAGGTGAAAGGATTCGTACCAATCACCGGGATTATTGACGCTGGGATAGATCGCCACCCGGGCGATCTCGCGGGACGAGCCCAGATCGACCTGCCACCACTGGCCGGCTGCCGTCGAATCGGGAGCCCAGTACCTGTCCGGGCCCTCCACGTCCCCATCGTCGGCGTTCGCGGCCAGGCCTGGATTGCTGCTGGCCGTGGCCGGCCGGTGCAGCGCCAGGTTCTCCGGCGCGATCGGCCGTGACGACGGGAACAGGCGCGTGCGCATCTCGATCGTGGCGCGCAGCCTCTCCCCCTTCCAGAACGCCTCGTTGAGCTGGATCAGCTCCAGCCAGCCGTAATCCTGTTGGCCCCCCTTCACGACCTCGATCAGCATCGTGCCGTTCGGGCCCACCACGTTGATCTGTCCGAACGGATTGGGCCGGAGGACGTGGCCGGTCACGGTCGTGGTGCCGTGGACCGGCCGGTTGGGGAGGGCGACGATGCCGCCGGCGTCCGTCCGCCCGGTGAACGTGGGTGGGCCGGAGATCGTCTCGGTGGCCAGATCCTTCTGATAGAAATTGACGTCCGCGTCCGCGAGCGGAGCACCGTTGCCGTCGAGGACGCGGAGGGAGGTCCGGCGCGGAGTATCGAAAAGATATTCGCCGAAGAAGCCGCGCCGGAAATGGAGATTGAGATTCAGGTAGCCCGCCGTGTGGGAATCGTAGTACCTGTCGTCATATTCGTCCAGGACGTAACCGCCACCCATCAGCCCGGGAAGATGGAAATCGTGCCGGGTGCCGCTCACCGCGTTCTGATACGGCTGGTCCACGTTCATCCGGTATTCGTCGATCACGCCGAGCTGGTGGGACAGCTCGTGGATCAGCCCCCAGTCGATGGTGGTGACGAAAGTCGTGACATATTGATCCCACTCCTTCTGCTTGTCGGCCAGCGTGGCGGCCCCGGAGACGAACTGCCAGCGGCCGTCGTTGAGGTAGAGATGGGGATCGGCGTCGAGGACCTGCTGCCAATTATTCAGGTTGCGCGGATCGAACGGGATGACGTTGATCTCCTCGACCCGGATGCGCTCCAGGATGCCGCTCGGCGCTATCCCGGGATAGATCGAGCGCGCGAAATCCTGCTTCATGGCGTCGAATTGCCAGCGGAACCAGTCCTCGAACGAGCGGGTGCCGAAGCCGTTGACCTTGGCGTTGAACCGGTCGTAGAGCCCCTTCTCGACCCAGATGCTGAAGCTCAGGGCGTTGGTGTAGTCCTCATAGGTGTTGTTCTGCCGCAGCTTGTCCCCGCTCCGGCTCGCGGGATCGATCACGATCCTGATCTTGTGGTCCGCGAGGTCGGCGGGCCAGCGCCAGGAGAGGGAGACGGTCGCCTCGCGGCCGGGCGCCAGCGGCCTGCCGTAGGTGAGGTCCATCCGGCTCTGCGGCTTGCCGTCGACGTACCAGCGGTAATCGAACCCCTGGACGGCGGAGCTCCCGTAGTTGCCGACGTGGGCCGTGAACGTCACCTTCTCGCCGGGGGCGGGCCAGTGCTGGTCGAGATTCGGATCCTTCCCCTCGTGCGTGGGCGCGAGCTGGGGCACGTTGTCCGGATAGACCACGTTGTACCGCCAGTAGAGCGGGCTCCGGCTGATGGATCGCACGCCGAGATCGGGAGCGGCGAACGCCGGAGCGGCGAGCAGAAGGAAGAGGAGGGCGAGAAGGATTCGAGACGGCTTCATACAGGCCTCCAGGCAAAGGCTCACGATGTTTTCGCATCTTATACGGATCTCACCCCTACAGGTTTCGGATAGGCTCACGCCATGGTGTCCCCGCTCTTCGCCGACCCCTTGCGCGAGACCCTGGCCGGCCATCTCGCCCGTTTCGAGCGCCGGAGCCTGCCGGTCGGGGACCGCCGTGCCGCGGCGGTGGCGGTGGTGGTGGTGCCGGACGCGGAGGGGAGAGCCGCCGTCGTGCTCACGCTGCGCGCCTCGGGCCTGCGGCGGCACGGCGGCCAGTGGGCGCTCCCGGGAGGGCGGCTCGATCCGGGGGAGACCCCCGAGACGGCCGCGCTCCGGGAGCTCGAAGAGGAGGTGGGGCTCAACCTGCCGGCCGGTCATCTCCTGGGACGCCTGGACGATTACCCGACCCGCTCGGGCTTCGTGATCACCCCCGTCGTGCTCTGGGGCTCCGCGGCGCCCCTCCGCGCGAGCCCCCGCGAGGTCGCCGGCATCCACCTCGTCCCCCTCCGAGAGCTCCTGGACCCGGAGAGCCTCGTCCTCCAGTCGATCCCCCAGAGCAACCGTCCGGTCCTGGCCCTCTCGATCCTGAATACCTTGATCTACGCGCCGACCGCGGCCATCCTCCACCAGTTCGCGGAGGTGGCGGTGGCGGGACGGGAGACCCGGGTGGCCCACTACGAGCAGCCGGTGTTCGCGTGGCGGTGAGCCTACCGGCCAGATGTGCTACCCTTGAGATCGCGAAAAGGAGCGACGTGATGGCGATATTCGATGATATACAAGCGGCGGTCGAAGAACTGAAGCGGGACCCCAACCGCCCGGTGCAGGCCCACGTCGATGACCTCGATATCGAGCTGCGGGCTCTGGCGCCGAAAGAGCGGCCGGCCGATCTGGGGGAGTTTCTCGCCGATCTGGGGCCCTGGGAGGGAGAGTCCCTCGAAGAGCTCCTGGCGCGTCTCAGAGAGGCTCGGGAGACTGGGGGGAGCGCTGAGCCGCCTCAGCTATGAGATACGTCCTGGATACGAACATTGTAGCCGCCGCGCTCAATCGTCACCCTGCCGTTATCGATCGCTTTAACCAAGTTTCACGGAACAATCTCCTCTTTCTCCCGGCGATGGCTCTTGCCGAGCTTCAGTATGGCGCTTTGAGCTCTCAGCGCATCGCGGAGAACCTCGCGCGGATCAACCGCATCCTCGAAACCTTGATTTTCGCGCCTATGGATCGCCCTATCGCTGAGCGCTTCGGCCTTCTCAAAGCCCGTCTTCGCCGCCAAGGGCTTACTAGGTCCGACGCCGACCTCCTGGTTGCCTCCACTGCTCTGGAGATGAGGGCGATACTCGTAACTGACGACAAGGATCTCCGCGACGGGTCTATCAGCGAGCTGAAAGTGGAGAATTGGTTGCTTTAACGGGGCTCCACCATCTCCAAGCGCAGGCCCAGCCTCTTCGATTCGTACCGGAGATCGGCCGGGCTGGCCTGGACGGCGAGCAGAGATCCCGCGAAGAGAAGGGGATGAGCTGACGGTTCATGTTTTACCTCGCGCTTTCCCCATGGCGTACGATTGTACAGCTCCGGAAAGTGTCCGGAATCAAGCCTTCTTCGCTCCATCCAAAGAGGGAATACCGCGACAAGAATCTTCGTCGCGGCATTAGAAGCTTTGAATGCCGCGAGATGAGCTTCCCATGATCGGCTCAAGTCCCATAGTGGCGCTAGATATCCCTTCGAGCCAAAGAGGCGGCCCCTGATTGGTGAGTCTCGTCCTCAATGTGCCCGAATTTATTTGAATATTGACGCGTCCAGGATCTATGGTGCATTGGATTCGCGCCAGATTGCTCTGTTAAGATCTGCTTGTGCCGCGATGTGCGCCTCTTGTGTCGTAATGTTGTTTTAGATCTCATCATTGAAGAGGGAATTCGTCGTGAGGTGCTCCCGAATTCGTGCACTTTGGGTTCTTCTCGTGGTTCGGAAAGAAGGGAATGCCGCGACAGAAGCTCTCCTGACCACCGGGAGTGGAAGCGGGATAAGCCGTTCTGTGGTAGTGTTGTGACTCGGGTTCTACTCGCGGCTCTGTCTCCCTTCCCAGGGCGGCGTTTTCGGGAGGGTGCCGCGATCTCGGCTCCTTCTGCCGAGCTGAGGCCATGGAATCCGCCGTCCGCGGGGTGAATCGCGGCACTTTGGAGGTCTGAGATGAGCAAGAGCCTTTCCGTGGCGCAGATGCTGGCCAACCTGGAGGCGCGGATCGCCTCTCTCCGGGAGCGGCGGGCCTTCCACGCCGAGCAGGAGGCCCACCATCACGAGCAGCTCGCTCTGCACGACGCCGAGCTCCAGAAGGTCCTCGAGCGCTTCGAGGCATTCAGGACCGCGGCCGAAGCCGCGGCGGAGGTGGCCCTGCCGCCCGCTCCGGCCGCGCCGCCCGAGGAGCCGATCCCCACCTTCGGCAATCGCCCGATGGTGAGCCGCCTCGTGGCGCGCGTCCTGGAGAGCTGGCCGGCGGGAGAGGAGCTCGGCGCCCGGACGGTGGCCGCGGAGGTCAACCGCCGTTATCGGGACGTGCTGAAGAAGCCTGTCGACCCGGGGACGGTCTCCGTCACCCTCCGCCGTCTGCGCGACGCCCGCCGCATCCAGCAGGTCCGGCCGGGCAAGGCGCTGTATGAGGCGCTGTACGTGCGGGGGTAGATCGCTCCCCCGCCCCGAACCCTCACCCCTGCCCCTCTCCCGTCCCCTCCCACCCTCCCGCACCGGGAGAGGGGAACCGCCCGCCCAAAACAACCCCGAAGGGTTTTCTCCCTCTTCTCCCGGTGCGGGAGGGTGGGAGGGGACGGGAGAAGAGGGCAGGGGTGATGAGGGGGGGGCCTACCGGGCCGGCTGAATCGTCGGCAGCAGCCGCGCCAGCGTCGCGTTGAGCCCTCCGGCGACGGCGGGGTCTCCGGGCCGAATCCGCTTGGCGGCGTCGTAGGCGGCTTGCGCTCTGTCCCGCTCGCCGGCCGCGCCCAGGAAGAGGGCGTGCAGGAGCTGCACCTCGAAATCGTCCGGCCAGCGCCTCGCCGATTCCTCGATCAGGGCCGCGGCCTTGTCGCGCTGGCCCGCTCTCGCCCGGGCCAGGACCAGGAGCTTGAAGCCGCGGCTGGCGTAGGGCCTCACGATCAGCGCCTTCCGGTAGTGGGCCTCCGCGGCGTCGAGCTCGCCATTCCGGAGCTCCAGATCGCCGAGTGAGAGGAGGGCCCCCGGCGCGATCGGATCGAGCTCCACGGCCCGGGTCAGCGCGATCCGGGCGGCGGGAAGGTTGCCGTCCTGGACCAGAAGCCGCCCCTTTTCGGCGAAGACGAGCGGGCTCGTCGGCTCGGCCTTCTCCATGGCGGCGAGAAAGGTGCGCTCGTCGTGGAAGACCGCGGAATAGCGCAGGGTGAGCAGGGCGAAGACGGCCACCAGCCCGGAGAGCGTCACGGTCCGCGCGCGTTCGGGGAGCAGCACCGCGAGCGCCCACGGCAGCGCGAGCGAGGGGAGGAACAGATAGCGGTCGGTCACCATCCACTGCGGATCGAGCGCCCAGAGGTTGAGCACCGGCAGCAGCCAGACCCCCAGCCAGGTGAGGGGCAGGGCGAGCTCCCGCTTTTTCCGGATCGCCCAGAGACTTGCGGCCGCGAGGACGATCAGCGCCGCCACGGCGAGCAGGACCGGCATCGACAGCGGCCCATAGACCGGGCGCTCGGGGCGGAAGATGGAAAAACCCACCGGCCAGACGAGGAGCCGCAGATAGGTGAAGAGCGCCACCGGCACGGCGGGAAGCGCGGCGCGGAAGCCTGGCGCGTTTTCCGGCGGTATCGCCAGCCCTCCCAGCACCGCGACGCGGACGGCGAGATAGATCACCGTCACGCCGGCCAGGACGGCGGCCACCTTCCAGAGCCGCCGCGAGCCCAGCGGATCGCTCTTCCTTGCGAGCAGAGCCCACAGGATCACGAACAGCGGGAGGCCGATCGCGACCTCTTTCGAAAGCAGGCCCAGAGCATAGAAAAGCGCCGCCCAGACGAGCGGTCGCGGCCCCGCGTCCTCCCGCCGGGTGGTGAGGATCATATGCAGCGTGCACCCCACAAAGAGCGCCGCGAGGAGCTCCTGGAGGCCGGAGGCCCAGGCCACGGAGCTGACGTGGGCCGGATGGAGGGAGAAGACCAGCGATCCGAGCAGCGCCACGGGCGGCGAGAAGCCCAGGCGCAGAAAGAAGCCGCACGCCAGCGCGCCGATCAGGGCCGCGATCACCATCGACGCCGCGTGCCAGGCCGCCGGGCCGCCGCCAAAAAGCTTGTAATAGATCGTCGAGAGCGCCAGGAACACCGGCCGGTAATAGCTGCTGATGACGGTATCTCCCCCCTTGCGCAGCGCCCCGACGTCGGTCACGAACCCGCGTGGAATGCTCCCCAGATCCGAGAGCGACGGGCTGCTCTGGAAGAGCACGAAGTCGTCGAGCAGGAAGCCGTAGCCCGTGGTGGGCCAGTAGAGGAAAAAAGGTACGAATGCCGCGGCCAGGAGGAACCAGAGCCGGCCCGTGGGCGCCGGTTTCCTGGCCGGGCGCGCCTGCGGCTCCGCGCTCTTTTTCCGCTGGGCCTTCCGGGAACGAGCCATTCAACGCCGGTCTCGCGCGAAGGGGCAGGTCACGACCTCCGGTCCACGCTTGCTTATGGCGTCAGCACCTCCCCCGTCGTGGTGTTGCCGATCACGTCCGCCGGCCGGTAGATCCAAGGATGGTAGTGATTGGTCAGCCAGAGCGGGAGCTGGTTGGGTACCCGGCCGTCGTCGCCGCCCGGGATCACCTCCTCGGCCACGGGGCCGGAGGTCTGGAGGGTGCCCACGAACCGGCGGGCCGGACCGCTGCCGAACATGAAGGAATTGGCGTCCGCCGCCCGGACGTCGTGCGCGGCGGCGTCGACCGTGTCGAAGCCGCCCGAACGGGCGATCCCCGGCAGGTCCGGGGAGAGGTCGGTGAAGCCGCCGCTCGGCGGAATGTTGAACGGACCACCCAGCGGATGCTTGAAGACGATGCGGTGGAGCTTCCCCCACCGGTAGTCGTTCTGGTTGGTGGAATGGTTGAAGGCCGGGGCGAAGGGGTCGCCGGCCAGCAGGTTGAGCGCGCTCTGGAGGCTGGTGAGGAGGGCGGTGTCGCGGGCCGCCTCGGGTGTGGGCGTATCCGATCCGAAGAAGTTGACGCCGGAGGAGCCCGGGCCGTCCTCGGTGGGAAAAGCGTCCAGCAGGTAGCGGAGGTCCGCCAGCGCCACGTCCCCGGGCGGCAGGTAGTTGCCGAGGCCGAGCCCCTGGAGGGTCTTGTCGATGATCTGCCGCACCGCCTGGCCTCGCCAGACGGAGTAGATCGTGGCCGCCACGCTGTTCGCGATCTCCCGCGCGGAGGGGGCGGGGAGGGCCGCCGGGTTGTCCCCCGGATCGAATCCCTCCGGGATGCCGGTGGGGGTGCTGAAGTCCCAGGTCTGCAGGCGGCTGATCGCCTCGGACACGCGCGGATCGGCGGCGAGGGCCGCCAGCGAGGCCGGCGCGCCCGGGCTTTTGGCGTTGCTGAAGGCGGCGACCAGATAGGGGACCAGGACCTGCGCGT
>Ga0308176_10002456_pt1 | contig 11712 bp, 10 predicted proteins | sample PhyCR2_3_FD_203890 | JGI IMG/M metagenome (GOLD analysis project Ga0308176, IMG submission 203890) | Soil microbial communities from UC Gill Tract Community Farm, Albany, California, United States - DLSLS.C.R2 | ecosystem: Environmental > Terrestrial > Soil > Agricultural land | place: USA... | reverse complement strand
CGTGCCGTCCAGGGTGCTCTGGAGGAGCTGCCGCCCTACGCCCACACGCACGGCGACTACCCGGCCGGGCTGCCCGCCCTGCGCTCGATGATCGCCGAGCGCTACACCGCGCGCGGGATCCCCACCATGCCCGAGCAGATCATGGTGACGACCGGCGCGATGGGCGCCATGGACGCGATCTGTCATCTCTTCGCGGGCCGCGGCGAGCGCATCGCCGTCGAGTCGCCGTCGTACGCCAACATCCTCCAGCTCATGCGGGAGGCGGGCGCGCGGCTCGTGCCCGTCGCCATGGCCGAGGGGCTGGCCGGATGGGACCTGGACCGCTGGCGGCAGGTCCTGCGCGAGGCGGCGCCCCGGCTCGCCTACGTCGTCGCCGACTTCCACAACCCGACCGGCGCGCTCGCCGACGAGGACCAGCGGCGCCGACTGGTGGACGCGGCCCGCTCGGCGGGCACCGTCCTCGTCGCCGACGAGACGATGACCGAGCTGTGGCTCGACGAGGAGTACGACGCCGGGATGCCGCGGCCGGTCTGCGGCTTCGACCCGGCCGGCTCCACCGTCATCACGGTCGGCTCGGCCAGCAAGGCCTTCTGGGCGGGCCTGCGCATCGGCTGGGTACGCGCGGCCCCGGACGTCATCCGCAGCCTGGTCGCCGCGCGCGCGTACGCCGATCTCGGCACCCCCGTGCTGGAACAGGTGGCGGTGAACTGGCTGTTCAGCACCGGCGGCTGGGAACAGGCCGTCGCGCTGCGCCGGGCCCAGGCCCGCGAGAACCGCGACGCCCTGGTGGCCGCGCTGCGCCGGGAACTTCCCGACTGGGAGTTCGAGGTCCCGAAGGGAGGCCTGACCCTGTGGGTCCGCGCGGGCGGCCTCTCCGGTTCGAGGCTGGCCGAGGCGGGGGAGCGGGTCGGCGTCCGGGTCCCGTCGGGCCCCCGCTTCGGCGTCGACGGCGCCTTCGAGGGCTACGTACGCCTCCCTTTCACGGTGGGCGGAGCGGTGGCGGAAGAAGCGGCAGCCCGCCTGGCAGCCGCATCCCGCCTGGTGAAAACAGGCGCAACAGGCGACGCGGAGGCCCCCCGGACCTTCGTGGCGTAGGAACACCCCGCAAGCGCGGGTGAGCGAAACGCCCACGACCAGCCCTGGCTGACGGCACCTCACGAACTCTCGGCGGCAACAGCCTCCGCAGCCACCGGCTCCGCCTCCACCGCCTCGGCGTCCCCAGGCGTGGTACGGGGCGGCAACAACCCCATCACCGCCTGCCGGTCCGCATCGCTCGCCGCGTCGTCGTAGGGATCCGGCGTGGCCGGCACCTGAAGCCGGTGCACCGGCCCCGTCCCCATCCGTGCGTACCCGCGCCCCGGCGGCACCTGGGCCGGCGGACTCGTGTGCGGAGGCATCCCCAGCACCGCCTCCACCTGCTGCGGCGCCGCAGGCCCCAGCACGACACGGGCGCGCGTGTGCTGCCGTACCGCCTCGCTCAGCGAATCCGCGCTGTCGAACTGCTCGGCCACCACCACGGTCACGTTCGCGGCGCGCCCGTGCCGCAGCGGCACCTGCAGGAACGTCTGCGGATCCCTGCGGTGGTCCGCCTCCGCGAGGTGGGTGAAGACGGTCGGCCGGTCCAGCAGGATCCACAGGGGGCGCCGGGTGTCCTCGGGCGGCGGGTCGCCCGCCTGCCGGGCGCGGTTGACGGCGGTGAGCCGCCGTTCGGTCTCCTGCGCGGCCCACTCCAGGCTGGCCAGCGCCCCGGCCGGCGCGCACTCCACGGCCAGCACGCCGTCCCGGCCGATCAGGCACGCGTACTCGCCGGTGCCGCCGCCGTCGACGACGAGCACGTCGCCGTACTGGAGGGCCTGCAGGGCGATCGAGCGCAGCAGGGTCGAGGTACCGCTGCCGGGGTGGCCCATGGCCAGCAGATGCGGCTCGGTGGAGCGGATGCCGGTGCGCCAGACGACCGGGGGCACGTCGCGCTGTTCCTCTTCGTAGGAGAGCGGCAGCGTGCGCTGGACCTCGCTCGGGTCGGTGAACCCGAGGACCGTCTCGCCGGGCGCGGTGACGAACCGCTGGGCGGCGATGCCGGCGGGCAGTGGAGCGAGCACGGACACGGTGAGCCGGTTGCCCTCCTCGTCCCACCCGAAGTGATACTCGCGGCCCCGCCCGGCCTTCGCGGCGAGCAGGTGCTCGATCCGCGCGCGGGCCGCGGCCCCGCCGTCCGGGAAGTACGCGGGATAGCGGATGACGAGGTGGGCGACGCGTCCGCCGTCGTCGAACTCGTGTGCCTCGAAGGCCTTCGCCCACTCCCCGCCGTGCGTGTACAGCGGCGCAGGGTCCTCGGCGCCGGAGAAGTACGGCACGAGGGCTTCGTAGAGCGACTGGAGGCGCTCGGCCTGTGCCTCGTCGGGCCCGTCGGGCGCCGGTGGTGTGCGGTCGCGGCCCTGCCAGGCCGCCGCCGCCATCACGGTGATGACGGCGAGCAGCGGTCCGTAGGGCATCAGCGCCACGACCAGGACCACGGAGGCCGCCAGGAACAGCAGCGGCCCGCGCTTGTCCTTGGGTGTCTCGGCCCACCTGCGCCGCCCGGCCGAGGCCAGCCGGCGCAGCCCGCGCGAGATCGTGATCAGGGGGTGGAGGACATCGGTGGCGCTGTCGGCCGCCGTCCGGGCCAGTTCCCGGCTCCGGGCGATCTGAGTCCGGGCGATCTGCGCGCTGTCTTTGCTCAGAATGCGGGGAAGAGGGCGCCGGGCCACTGCTGTCTCCTGTTGGTGCGTACGGGCGGGATGTCCAGGCGTCAGAACTTGATGCCGCCCAGCAGGCTCGCCAGGCTCTCGCCGCCTGCCTTGATGCTGGGGGCTATGGCCGTGCTGGAGAGGTAGAAGCCGAACAGGGCCGAGACGCAGGCGTGCGAGCCCTTGAGCCCGTCCTTGCGGAAGAAGAGGAAGACGACGATGCCGAGCAGGACGACGCCGGACATGGAGAGGATCATTTGAGACCTCCTGGTGTCGAGGGGGACAGTCACCGTGAGTACTTCCAGGATCACAGGATGTATCTATAATACAAAAGGTGCAACTGGGTGAATTACGGTGTTTTTCCCTTGACTGGAGGAGCCGTCGACGGGCCGCCTGAACAGGGCGCTTGCGTCCGCCGGGGCCTGGGGTGATCTTTACCTCGGGCACTTCGGGTCATGTGAGGCGCGAGCCAGTACCCTTGCGATTCACCTGAACGGTTGTAATGAGAGGCGGTCACGCCGATGAGTGACGTTCCCGACCCCGAGGTCGTGGAGCTGGCGACCAAGATCTTCGATCTGGCCCGGCAGGGGCGTACGGACGAGCTCGTGGCGTATGTCGACGCCGGCGTGCCGGCCAACCTCACCAACGACCGTGGCGACTCCCTGGTGATGCTCGCCGCGTACCACGGCCACGCCGACGCGGTGCGCGCCCTGCTCGCCCGAGGCGCCGAGGCCGACCGGATCAACGACCGGGGCCAGACCCCGCTCGCGGGAGCCGTGTTCAAGGGTGAGACGGAAGTGATCAGAGCCCTTCTGGAGGGCGGCGCCGACCCGGCCGCGGGCACCCCCTCGGCCGTCGACACGGCACGCATGTTCGGCAAGGCAGAACTCCTGGAGCTGTTCGGCGCGCACTGACGCGGCCGTTCTGACCAGGCACGACACGGACAACGGGGGAGGCGGTACAAGGCCGCCGGAAATACGGTCGCGGCAGCTCACAGCGCGGGTCATCATGACGACGTGATTCACGGACGCGATGGCTGGGCAGGTGATGCCGCACCGCGCGGACCGTGACGCGGTCCGCATGGGCCACCGACGAGAGGCAGAGAGAGATGGTCTACAGCAAGCAGGAGACGGCGGGCGCTCCGACGTTGTGTCACGCGGCCAGGTAATGCGTGTTTTCCGGTTGCGTCGACGCTTGATGTGAGGCTGTTTCCCATGTTCGATCCGGTCATAGCGCCCAGCGGTACGCTGCTCGGCCTGCTCCAGCGGGGCCGCGGCGACGGCACGCTGCACGCGCTCACCGCCCCGCGCGCCGAGGCGCTCGCGGCCCTGAACCACTGTGTGCTGCGCGACCCCCGCCACGACTGGCAGGTGGAGAACCGCTCCCTCTACTACGCCCGGCTCTACCTCGACCTGCACGGTGAACTGGACGCCGTCGAAGCGCACCTCTTCGGCGCCGAGGACGTCCTCGACACCGAGGAGTCCCGTACCGGCCTCGCCCTGGCCGTGCTCGGGCACCTCGCCTCGTACGGCAGGCGCGACGCGCTCGAACTGCTGCGCAGGTACGCCGCCCACGGCTCCAACTGGGCCTGGGCCCTGGACGAGCTGGCCCTCCGGGACGACGACGCGGGCCTGCGCGCCCTCGCCGCCCCGGTCCTGGCCCGCTTCGCCACCGACCCGGAGGGCGAGGCCGAGCTGGCCGCCGCCGTCCGCGACGCCTTCGAACCCAGGCCTTGGCGGCTGTGGGCCGAGGATCCGCGCGCGTCGATCGCCACCCGCGTGCGTGCCGCCCAGGAGACCGGCTGTTTCGACCGCTGGCAGCGCCAGATGCGGCCCACCGGGCCACGTCCGGGCTGGAGCGTGCGAGCCGTCTTCGAGTGGGCCCAGCAGGGCATCGAACGCGGCGCCGCCCTCCATGTGCCGGCCGCCCGCTGCCTGGTCGCCGTGGCCGGCCCCGACGACCGGCCGGAGATCCTCCAGGCCGCCCGGACCGGCACCGACGGAGCCCGTTGCACGGCCCTGCGCTACCTGGCCGACAGCAACGACCCCGACGCTCTCGCACTGATCGAGGCCGCGGTCGCGGACGGAACGTCGGTCGTCGTGGAGGCCGCCGTCGACGCCTTCGAACGGATGCGCAGTATCGCCGCCGTTCAGCGCGCCCGCGGCTGGGCCCAGCGCCCCGACGTCCTCGGGGCCGCCGCCGGCCGCATGCTCGCCTGCCTCGGCGGGGCCCAGGACAGCGACCTCGTCCTCGGCGCCCTGCGCGAGGCCGTACGCGGCGAGGGGCCCGACGCGCCCACCCTGTGGACCCTGGTCGACGGCACCGGACGCCTCGGCATCGCCTGCGCGGCCCCGGTGCTGCGCCACGTCTACCGCGAGACGGCCTCCTCCCATCTGCGCGGCAGGGCCGCCCGCGCACTGGCCGCCACCGATCCCTCCTTCGCCACCGGCTTCGCCGTCGAGTGCCTGTGGGACTGCGAGGAGACCACCCGGGAGATCGCCGCCCGGCACGCCGAGACCGGCGACATCCGCGTCGTCGAAAGGCTCCGCCGCCTCGCCGCCGACCCGGCCGAGGAGGACGAGGTGCAGACGGCGGTCCGCAGCCGCTTCGGACCCGACGCGCAGACCATGTGACCCGGGCCCCTCGCGCCCCGGGTCACACCGGGGGTCCGGCAGGCGCCGGCCAGGCGTGCGGGGGACGCGCGCGGCGGGTCCGCAGGCCGCCGTCGTACGCACGTCGCACGGGCGGGAAGCCGCCCGCGGGTGAACACCGGATGACCCGCGGGACAGGCGGGAATGGCGGCCGTCCGGCCCGCGCGGGTGCGCGGTCCAACGCTCATGGGACGTTCCCCGGCCGGAAAGATCGACGTTGACGCGGCCACGTCCAGCACGGCGACAACGGCAGTATGCGTGTCGTCATCGTGACCGAATCCTTTCCCCCCGACGTGAACGGCGTCGCCCACTGCGCGCTCCAGACCGCCCGCCACCTCGTGGACCGCGGTCACCACCCGCTCGTCGTCGCCCCGGCCACCGCACCCGGAACCACGGCCGACGCCCTGGCGGAGCCGTGTCCCGTCGTCCGCGTCCCCTCCCTCCCACTGCCCGGCTACCCGCAGGTCCGGGTGGCCCTGCCCAGCCGGCGGCTCGCCGCCGCGCTCACCGGGCACCGTGCCGACCTGGTCCACCTGGCCGGCCCCTTCGTCCTCGGCGTCCGGGGCATGGCGGCCGCCGCCCGGCTCGGCATACCCGCCGTCGCCGTCTACCAGACCGACCTGGCCGGATACGCCCGTACCTACATGGGGGCCGGCGAGTCGGCCGCCTGGCGCCGGATCCGCTCCGTGCACACCGCCGCCGACCGCACCCTCGCCCCGTCCAGCGCCGCCCTGCGCGACCTCGAGGCACACGGTGTGCCCCGGGTCCGGCTGTGGCCGCGCGGTGTGGACACCGTCCGTTTCCGGCCGGACCACCGGGACGAGGCGCTGCGCCGTGAACTCGCCCCGAACGGCGAGGTGATCGTCGGCTACGTCGGCAGGCTCGCCCCCGAGAAGCAGGTCGACCTCCTGGCCGGTGTCTGCGGGCTGGAGGGCGTGCGGGTCGTGGTGGTCGGCGACGGACCCAGCCGCGCCCACCTGACCGAGGCCCTGCCGGGCGCGGTCTTCCTGGGCCGCCGCACCGGTGACGACCTCGCCAGGATCTTCGCCTCGCTGGACCTGTTCGCGCACACCGGCCCCTTCGAGACCTTCTGCCAGACCGTCCAGGAGGCCATGGCCAGCGGCGTGCCCGTGGTGGCCCCCGCCGCCGGCGGGCCGCTCGACCTGGTCGCCCACGGGCGCACCGGCCTCCTCGTCCCCCCGCGCGACGCGGTCGCCGTACGGGAAGCCGTGCGCACCCTGGCCGCCGACGCGGGGCTGCGGGCCGCGTACGGCGCCGCCGGGCGGGCGACGGTCGAGGGGCGCACCTGGGCCGCCGTCGGCGACCGGTTGATCGCGCACTACGAGGACGTGCTGGCCGCCCGGAAGACGGCGGTGGCGGCATGACCGGCACACCCCTGCGCATCGTCCGCCTCGCCAACTTCGTCACCCCGGCCTCCGGGGGCCTGCGCACCGCACTGCGGGAACTGGGCAAGGGCTTCCGCGCAGCGGGCCACGAACCGGTGCTGGTGGTGCCGGGCGACCGGCACACCGACCGCGACACGGAGCAGGGCCGGGTCATCACCCTGCCCGGACCGGTGCTGCCCGGCACGGGCGGCTACCGCGTCCTGGCCGACAGACGGCGCCTGGCCGCACTCCTGGAGCGACTGGCCCCGGACCGCCTGGAGGTCTCCGACCGGACCACCCTGCGCTGGACCGGCCGCTGGGCGCGCCGCGCGCGCGTACCCGCCGTGATGGTCTCCCACGAGACCGCCGACGGCGTGCTGTGCACCTGGGGCCTGCCGGAGCACCTGGCCCGGCGGACCGCCGACGCCCTCAACACCCGCACCGCGCACGTCTACGCGCGCGTGGTGTGCACCACGGAGTTCGCCGAGCGCGAGTTCGTGCGCATCGGCGCGCGCAACGTCGTACGCGCCCCGCTGGGAGTCGACCTGACGGAGCGGCACCCCGACCTGCGGGACCCCGGGCTGCGGGCTCTCCACGCGCGCGGTGACGAGGCGCTGCTCGTCATGTGCTCGCGGCTGTCCGTGGAGAAGCGGCCCGGAACCGCCCTGGACGCCCTGGAGTCCCTGCTGCGGCGCGGCCGGCGGGCGGTACTGGTGGTGGCCGGGGACGGGCCGCTGCGGGCGCGGCTGGAGCACCGGGCGCGCGAACGCGGGCTCCCGGTCACCTTCCTGGGCCATGTCGCGGACCGGGCCGACCTCGGCACGCTCCAGGCGTCCGCCGACGTGTGCCTGGCGCCCGGGCCCGCTGAGACCTTCGGGCTGGCCGCGCTGGAGGCCATGGCGTGCGGGACGCCCGTGGTGGCGAGCGCGTCCTCGGCGCTGCCCGAGGTGCTCGGGTCCGCGGGAGCGGCGGCGGCCGACCGGGGCGAGGCCTTCGCGGACGCCGTGGAAGTGCTGCTGGGGCGCTCCGAGCCCGAGCGGAGGGAGGCGGCACGCGCGCGTGCGGAGTGCTTCGGCTGGGGCGCGGCGGTGGAGGCCTTCCTCGCCGCGCACGACGCGGAGGTGCCCGGGCGTGCGGACGCTCCGCCCCGTCCCGCCACCCGGGAGGGCGCGGCATGAGACCCGTCCGCTTCGTGGCGCTGGGCGACTCGCTGACGGAGGGCGTGGGCGACCCGCTCGGGGACTCCTGGCGGGGCTGGGCCGCCCTGCTGGCCGCCGCCCTCACCGAGGACCCCGGCCGGACGGAGTTCACGAACCTGGCCGTCAGCGGGGCGCGGACGCACGACGTGCGCGAATCGCAGACCCCGGCCGGGCTCGCGCTGCGCCCGGACCTGGTCTCCGTGGTCGTCGGCGTCAACGACACGCTGCGCCACACCTTCGACATCGACGCCGTGGCCGTCCGGCTCGACCAGGTGTACGCGGCCTTCACCGGCCAGGGCGCCACGCTGCTCACCGCCTGTCTGCCCGACCCCGGCGCGCTGCTGGGACTCCCGGGCGCCCTGGCCCGCCCGCTGGCCCGCCGGCAGCGGGCCGTCAACACCATCGTGCACGCGCTGTCCGACCGGTACGGGGCGGTCCACCTGCACGCCTCGGAGGGTGCCTGGCTCACCGACCGTGCCCTGTGGAGCGCGGACCGGCTGCACCCGGGCGAGCGCGGCCACCGGCAGCTCGCCGTCCGCTTTCACGCCCTGCTCACCGCGGCGGGCCTCGCCACCGGGGCACCGCCGTCCACCGAACCGGAGTTCCCGGCCCCGACCCGTGCGGCGAGCCTGTGGTGGCTCGCCACCGCCGGGACCGGCTGGGTGGCCCGGCGCTGCACCGATCTGCTGCCGCAACTGCTGCGGCTGGCGGCGGACGAGGCGCGGCACCGCGCGCGGGGCACCGCCGGCCGCCTGGACCTGCGCGTGTCCGCCGCGGTGTCACAGGCGCTGGCCGCCCTGCCCCCCGCCCGGCGCGGCGAGGGCGGCCCGACCGGCGCCGGAGCTCAGCGGCGCCGCACCGCCACGAACCGCACCGGGGTGCCCGGGACCGCCTGCGCGGCCGCCGGGAGGTCGGCCGCGCGCACCACGGCGACCACCGGGTAGCCCCCGGTGGTCGGATGGTCGGCCAGGAACACCACCGGGCGGCCGTCCGGCGGGACCTGGACCGCGCCGAGCACCATGCCCTCGCTGGGGAGCTCGCCGCCGCGGGCCCGCTCCAGGGCGGGCCCCTCGGTGCGCAGTCCGATGCGGTTGCTCGCCGGGGACACCCGGTACGCGCGTGTGGTCAGCGCCCGCAGCGCGCCTGCCGTGAACCAGTCGTCGCGCGGCCCCATCGTCACCCGGAGCACCAGTTCGGCCGGCGGCCCCGGCTGCGGGACGGCGTCCACGCGCGCGGGAGGGCCGCCCGGGGCGCCCAGCGACAGCACCGCGCCGTCCGTGAGGGGCGCCGGACCGAGGCCGGACAGCAGATCGCGGGAGCGGCTGCCGAGGACCGGCTCCACGGCGATGCCGCCGGACACGGCCACATAGGCGCGCAGCCCGGCCACGGCCGTGCCCACCTCCAGCAGTGCACCGGCGGGCACGACGACCGGGGCGCCCCAGGCGGCCGGCCGGCCGGCCACCGTGACCGGGCACGGCGCGCCCCCGACGGCTACGGTCACCGTCGAACGCGGGCGCAGCGCACAGCCGTTGACCGTGGTCTCCAGGACCGCCGCGTCCACCGGATTGCCGGCCAGCCGGTTGACGAGAGCCGCCGCGCGCGGATCGAGCGCCCCGGAGCGGGGCACGCCGAGGTGGGCGTACCCGGGCCGCCCGCGGTCCTGCACGGTGGTCAGCGCCCCGGCCCGCACCACGACCAGCGCACGGTCGGTCATGCGTCCTCCCCGGGCGCCGGGCACACGCGTGCGTACGCCGTCACGCGTCCCCCACCGGTGTGAAACGCACCCGCGTGCCCGGTGAGAGCAACGCGGCCGGTACGCGTGCGTGGTCCCACAGCACCGCCTCCGTGGTGCCGATCACCTGCCAGCCGCCCGGTGAGGAGCGCGGGTAGACACCCGTGTACGGCCCCGCCAGCGCCACGGCACCGGCCGGTACCGCCGTGCGCGGGGTGACCCGGCGCGGGACGTCGTAGCGGGCGGGCAGCCCGGTGAGGTAGCCGAAGCCGGGCGCGAACCCGCAGAAGGCCACCGTGAACTCGGTGTTCGTGTGGATCCGCACGACCTCGCGCACGGGCACCCGCCAGTGGGCGGCGACCTCCGCGAGGTCCGGCCCGTCGTAGCGCACGGGAAGTTCGACCGGCTCGCGCGCGTGCGGGGGAGTGGCGGGCGCTTCGCAGGAGGCCAGTTCGGATGCCAGGCGGGCCGGGTCGGCAAGGCCGTCGAGCAGGACCGTACGGGCCGCCGGAACGATCTCGCGGACGGTCAGCGAACCCTCCGCTCGGCGCCGCAGCAACTCCGCGTGCAGGGCCCGCGCCTGCGCGCCGGAGGCGACCTCGACCAGCAGGGCGTCGTCACCGACGGGGAGCGCCGTCACGCGGCTCATGCGAAGGCCTCCACCCGGACGCCCGCCGCCACCAGCCGCTCGCGCACCCGGCGGGCCAGATCCACCGCGCCGGCCGTGTCACCGTGCAGGCACAGCGAGCGGGCGCGCACCTGGATCCGCGCGCCGGAGTGCGCGATGACCGAGCCGGAGCGTGCGAGACCCACCGAACGCTCCACCACGGTCTCCGGATCGCTCACCACGGCGCCGTCCCGGTCGCGCGGCACCAGCGTGCCCGCGTCGGTGTAGGCACGGTCGGCGAACGCCTCCGTGACGGCCGGCAGGCCCGCCTTCCCGGCCAGCTCCAGCAACCGCGAGCCGGGCAGGCCCAGGACCGGCAGCGAGGCGTCCGCCAGCAGCACGCCGTCGACCACCGCCGCGGCCTGGTCCTCGTCGTGCACCACCCGGTTGTAGAGCGCGCCGTGCGGCTTGACGTACGCCACGCGCGCGCCCGCCGCCCGGGCGAACACCTCCAGGGCGCCGATCTGGTAGGCGACTTCGGCCGCCAGCTCGGCGGGCGGCACGTCCATCGCGCGCCGCCCGAACCCGGCGAGGTCCCGGTAGGAGACCTGCGCGCCGATCGTCACCCCGCGCGCGGCGGCCAGCTCGCACACCCGGCGCATGGTGGCCGCGTCGCCGGCGTGGAACCCGCAGGCCACGTTGGCGCTGGTGACGACGGTCAGCAGTCGCTCGTCGTCGGTCAGCCGCCAGCGGCCGAAGCCCTCGCCCAGGTCGGCGTTCAGATCGATCGCGGTCATGGTCCCTCGTGTCTTTCCGGTCCTCGTGTCGGGTGCTGCCCGGGATTTCGTGCCGGGTGTGCCGCTCGCCGGCGTCAGTCGACGCCGACCACGCGGTACTGCTCGTCCCGCGCGTCGGTCAGGAACATCTGGCCCGGTGCGTGGGTGATGGCGAACGGCGGCCGGGAGGCCATCACCGCCGCCTGCGGGGTCACCCCGCAGGCCCAGAACACCGGGATGTCGTCAGGCGCGGCGTCCACCGGGTCGCCGAAGTCGGGCCGGCCGAGGTCCTCGACGCCGAGGGCCGCGGGATCGCCGCAGTGCACCGGGCCGCCGTGCACGGCCGGCAGCAGGCCGCTCTCCCGGATCGCGGTGCGCAGGTGCTGCGGTGGCACCGGACGCATGGACACCACCATCGGCCCGCGCAGCCGGCCCGCCGGGCGGCACTGCCGGCCGGTCACGTACATCGGCACGTTGCGGCCCTGTTCGACGTGCCGGATCGGGACGCCCGCCCCGGCCAGCGCCCATTCGAAGGTGAAACTGCAGCCCAGCAGGAACGACACCAGGTCGTCCCGCCAGTACGCGCGCACGTCCGTCGGCTCCTCGACCAGTTCGCCGTCCTGCCACACCCGGTAG
>Ga0308176_10002454_pt1 | contig 11713 bp, 5 predicted proteins | sample PhyCR2_3_FD_203890 | JGI IMG/M metagenome (GOLD analysis project Ga0308176, IMG submission 203890) | Soil microbial communities from UC Gill Tract Community Farm, Albany, California, United States - DLSLS.C.R2 | ecosystem: Environmental > Terrestrial > Soil > Agricultural land | place: USA... | reverse complement strand
TCATCGTCAGGCCCGGCGTCTCGTTGCAGCGCGGGAAGAAGTCGCCGCAGACGAACAGGGTGGACGGGAACTGCGGGGTCGGCAGGACCGTCGGCACCCGCGGCAGCAGGTTGGTGCCCGGCTCGACCAGCAGGCGGCCGCCGGAGAATTCCCGCAGCACGCCCGGGGTCGGCCCCACGGGGCCCGGACCCGGCAGGATCTGGCCATAGCCATAGACCTGGGACGCGTCGATCCAGCCGGACTGGGTGTTGATCGAGAGGCGCGGGTTCGGGGCCGGCGCGATGCCCGTGGCGGGATCATGGCTTTGCCGCTGGATGGTGATGAACGGCCTGAGGATCGGGTCGAAGAACGGATCGTCCGGCGGCACGGCCATGTTCATCGGCTCCGCCGGCACCTTCTCATTCGTGATCCCGAAATCGTGGTCCAGGAACTGTCCGAACTGCCAGAGGAAGTTGTTGTTGTCCAGCGGATTCAAGACGGGATCCTGATCCTGGAAGAACACGTGGTTCGAGATGTCGCGCGGGCCAGGCCTGTCCTGCCCTGGAAACTGCGAGAGATCGCCGCCCATGTGGTCCAGGTAGGTGTCCGGCAGGAAGCGCTTCTGCGCGGTCCCCGCCTGGTTGGCGTGAGGGTCGCTCAGGTTGTGGTTGCTGCCGTCGATCGCCGGGACGTCCGTCACCGGCTGGATGGGGTCGTGGTCGCGTGCGCCAACCGCACCCGGCGCTACGATCGCCGTCAATGCGATGGCAACTGCTATGCGTCCAAATTTCACCGCTCTCTCCTCTCATCAACCCCGCACGCGGGGTTGGATCGGTGCGCACGCCATCGTGCGCGCCATACATCTCAGGTGGCTACGGCTGGAATGGTGCTTGCACTCTATCAAAGCGAGACAGGCAGTTTTAATAGGTTTTTCCAATCGGTGCTATAGGTTCTTTCAATAGGTTCACCTCCAGAAGCTTCTCCCACAGGTTCTTCCAATAAGCTCGCAGAGAAGGTCTGGACGATTCGAGAAAAGAAAAATTCACTGCTTCCTTCTAATCGCGAGAATGATGGCAACGACCTGTGAGGATCCCCATGGCTGAAGCTCCTGGTTAACTTTTTACACCTTGCCAGCAGTCCGTCGACCACCCTGAAAGGTGGTCACCCGGGGCGCGGCAGGGTGGGCGGTCTTGGGCCGAGCGGCGCGCGGGAGCGGGCGGGTTGTAGAATGGCCCCGCAACCGGGCCGCCCGCGAGGGGTCTGTCGCCCAGGAGGTTCAAGCATGCGTTGGATACCACGTAGAGGGCGGGCGCTCGCCGGGGGGGTGCTGCTGGCCGTGGCGGCGGCTCCCGCGTTCGCCGCGCCACAGGCTCCCAACATGACGCCGCTGGCCGCCGCGCCCGCGGAGAAGGCCCCGGCCGCCGCCCCCCAGGAGACGGCCCGCCGGATCCCGGTGGCCGAGGCCCGCCAGGCGCTCGCCAAGGGGAAGGCCGTGCTGGTCGACGTCCGCACCAAGGAGGAGTACGAGGGGAGCCACGCCCAGGGCGCCATCTCGATTCCGCTCGCCGACATCGGCTCCCGCGCCGGCGAGCTGCCCAAGAACAAGCTGATCATCACCTATTGCACGTGAGCTTCCGAGCATACGAGCGCCCGTGCGGTGCTCGAGCTGCGGGAGAAGGGCTTCACTCAGGTGGCGTGCCTGCTCGGCGGGCTGGACGCCTGGACCAGGGACGGAGGGAAGCTCGTCAACGCCCACCCGTAGCCCTCCTCTTCGTTGACTCTTTGTCCCAGGTCAAAGACTCACCTCCGGCCAGCGGCGAAACTCTCCGCCGGAGGTGAGAGACCGATGAAAATTCGACGACTTTGGATCGCGTTCGCCGGGGTCATCCTGGCTTCGTTCGCCGTTCTGGGATGGGTGGGGAGCCGGATCTATCAGATGGCCCCGCCGATCCCCGAGCGGGTGGTCACGGCCGATGGGCGGACGCTGCTCGGCCCGGGGGAGATCTCGTCGGGACAGAACGTCTGGCAATCGATGGGCGGCATGGAGAGCGGCTCGGTCTGGGGGCACGGCAGCTACGTGGCGCCGGACTGGACCGCCGACTGGCTTCACCGCGAGGCGGTATTCATCCTGGACGACTGGGCGCGCGGCGAGGGGGGAGCCTCCTATGACGGGCTCCCCGTCGAGCGCCAGGCGGCCCTGCGTGTCCGTCTGCAAAGTCTGATGCGGGCCAACACCTACGATCCGGCGACGCGGACGCTGACGGTCGATCCCGTGCGCGCCCGGGCGTTCGAGGCCAACCTGGCCCACTACACGGAGGTCTTCACCCGCGGGGTGAACGCCTACGCCATTCCCCCGGGCGCGCTGAGCGATCCCGCGAAGCTCCGCCAGTTGAGCGGCTTCTTTTTCTGGTCCTCCTGGGCCGCGGCCACCCGCCGGCCCGGCGAGGAGGTGAGCTACACGAGCAACTGGCCGCACGAGGAGCTGATCGGCAACCGGCCCACGGGCCAGGCGGTGGTGTGGACGGGGGTGAGCATCCTCATGCTCCTCGCCGGCATCGGCGGCATGGCCTTCTGGCACGCGGCGCAGGAGCCCGAGGAGCTCGGCGAGGTCCCCGAGCGCGATCCTCTGCTGGGCTCGCGGCCGACGCCGTCGCAGAAGGCCACGGTCAAGTATTTCTGGACGGTCTCGGCGCTGATCCTGGTGCAGATCCTGCTCGGCGTGGTCACCGCCCACTACGGCGTCGAGGGGAACGGTTTTTACGGCATCCCCCTGGCGAAGATCCTGCCCTATGTCGTCACCCGCACCTGGCACCTTCAGCTCGGGATCTTCTGGATCGCCACCGCCTGGCTGGCGGCGGGGCTCTACATCGCTCCCGCCGTGGGCGGCGGCGAGCCGAAGGGGCAGCGGCTGGGAGTGAACGTGCTTTTCGGCGCCCTCCTGCTGGTGGTCGTGGGGTCGATGGCCGGCCAGTGGCTTTCGGTCATGCAGAAGCTCTCGCCCACGCTCTGGTTCTACTTCGGCCACAGCGGCTACGAGTACATCGACCTCGGGCGGGCCTGGCAGCTCGCGCTGCTCGCCGGGCTGTTCCTCTGGTTCTTCCTGGTGCTGCGGGCGATCCGGCCGGCGCTGCGCCGGAAGGACGAGCAGCGGCCGGTGCTGACGCTCTTCCTGATCTCCTCGGCGGCGATCGCCGGCTTCTACGGCGCGGCGCTCGGCTACGGACGGACGACCAACCTGGCGGTGGCCGAGTACTGGCGCTGGTGGGTGGTCCACCTGTGGGTGGAGGGGTTCTTCGAGGTCTTCGCCACGGTGGTGATCGCGTTCCTCTTCTCGCGCCTGAAGCTGCTGAGCCTGAAGACGGCGGGGGAGGCGAGCGTGCTCTCGGCCACCATCTTCCTCTCGGGCGGAATCATCGGCACGCTCCACCATCTGTATTTCACCGGCACGCCGATGGTGGCCCTGGCGCTGGGCTCGGTGTTCTCGGCGCTGGAGGTGGTGCCGCTGATGTTCGTCGGTTTCGAGGCCTGGGGCAATCTCAAGCTGGCGCGGACGCGCCCCTGGGTGCAGTCCTACCGCTGGCCGATCTACTTCTTCGTGGCGGTGGCGTTCTGGAACCTGGTGGGGGCGGGGCTGTTCGGCTTCATGATCAATCCGCCGGTCGCCCTCTACTACATGCAGGGGCTCAACACCACGCCGGTGCACGGCCACGCGGCGCTCTTCGGGGTCTACGGCATGCTGGGCATGGGGCTGATGCTCTTCTGCCTGCGGGCGATGTCGCCGGACGCCGTCTGGAAGGAGGGGACGGTCCGCTTCGCCTTCTGGTCGATCAACGCCGGCCTGTTCGCGATGGTGGTCGGCAGCCTGCTCCCCCTGGGGCTGGTGCAGACCTGGGCCTCGGTGGAGCACGGCTACTGGTTCGCCCGCAGCCCGGAGCTCATGCAGACCGGGCTGATGCAGACCCTGCGCTGGATGCGGGTCCCGGGCGACACGCTGTTCGCCATCGGCGCCATCGCGCTCGCCTGGTTCGTGGCCCGGCAGACAATGGGCGAGCGCCGGCGGAAGGCGCTCGCGCCGGGCCCTGAGCCGGTGGCGGTGCCGCAGGTGGCGCGGTAGGGACGTCCAAGCAGCGGGCATGGGAGTGAGCCTTCCATGCCCGTCTCATTCTTTGGGTTTGATTTGTCTCGCTCCGCTACGTCTTCAGGGCCACACCGCACCGGCGTGCGATCTGGATCGCGAGCTCCCGGAAATCCCGGTAACAATCCAGCACGGCTTCGGAAAGACCGCCAATAGCGCCATCCGCAGGTTTGAGAAGAAACATTGGTTTGTGCGCGTCTTGGGCCAGAGGCATCAGACTTCGGTAACCCTTTAAGATGGCCAGCCGGTGCGGGTCTGATTCTATAGCCAGCTCTGAGTGATTTCGAAGAATGCTCTCGTGATAGACCCTGGGAATCCGTTCAATCCAGCTCTGGTAGGCCTTCACAGGCCGGTCCCTACGAACGGCCTGATAAAGGACGACATACCCGATGGGCTGCATGTCACCTGCCGGTAAAGAAAGGTCGTGAAGGAGCTGCTTCCCTTGAAGGAGACGTTTCTTCCATCCTGACCGCCAATGGGACAAAACCGGACCGAGGTTACCCAGGCCTTGCAGTGAAAAGAGATCGGCGCTGAGCGGTATAACCACGAAGTCGCAAGCGACGAGCACAGCACGATTCAGTGCTCCGAGGCTGGGGCCGACATCAATCAAAACCAGCTCAGCTCCTCGACTCTCGGCTGCTAAAAGAGCTGCACGATAGAAGGCGGACATCACCCGAAAAGCATCGGAGGCTTCGGAGGCATTGTCCTCGAGGCAGCGGGACCATGCGTCTGCCAGCCGGTCTTCGAAGAGGCTGAGCCCCAGATTGCCAGGAAGAAGGGCCAGATGATCGCCGATTATTTGAAGATCGGGAGGTCGGAGATCCCCAAGTCTCTCCAGCAGGGGCTGGACCACTCCCAGAATCGTGTCGGGCCGGGTACCGTCCAACCAGAGGCGCTTGAGCTGGTCCTCTTCCAGAAACGCAGTGGTGAGATGGGCCTGTGGATCGAGATCCAAGGCGACCACTTCCAACCCAAGCTCCTGATACATCCACGCGAGGTGATAGGTGAGGGTCGTTTTCCCGACTCCCCCCTTGTTGTTGAAGAAGGCGACGGTCTTCATGAGCGCTCCCAGATCGTCACCAGGAAGTAGCTCGCGCTCGGCTCGAAACGGGCCGCGGGCGATCCGTTCTTCTGTAATTCGGCCTGCACGATGGCGATTCCCCTCCCATAGCGGTTGACGAAACCCAAGGTCCGTGCCGCTTCCGCGAGCACCGGATTCCGGTAGGAGGTTCCACGTGGGAACTGCTCGGGCGTCAGATCGCCATAGAGGCCGCCAGGGCTCTGGATCTCGATCCGGTCCTGGAAATGGTTGATGAGAACCGGTGCCGTGGAGCTCTCATAAGTGCGGTGGATGACGGCGTTGACGAACAACTCGTGAAGGGCTCGTGGAGGGTAGGAGTAGGCCATCCGTTCCGAGAGCCCTTGGGCCATTACGGGCCGGGCGTTCGACACGTCCTCGGCCAACTGATCGAGACCCCGGAGGACGGACAGCAGGTCTCCTGAAAAGCGCCGGTCCCTCGAGGGCTCATCGGCAAGCGTCAAGCCTTCATAGTGCACGTACTGGATGTAGGCCCCAGGTACGAAAAAAAGCGGATCTTTGCCGAACAGCAACAGGGCGGCATGAGTGGGCCGTTCCCGTGCGAGATCGTAGAAACGGAGTGCCGCGAGCTGTTCTACAAGGCTCCGATGATTCTCTTCGATGGTCTCCGGAGCGACGGCGAACGGCCGGTATCCGACGGCGAACAGATCCAGGGCCAGGTCCTCCAGGCCCGCTTCCGGGCAGGGCCGGGCATCCCAGGTACGTGCGGATGCGACCCTGCGTTCGGTCAGAACGCGCTCTTCGCTTTCACTGGCGATGGCGCGGCGTGGTCCGACCCGGATCCACACCTGGCCGCGGTAGCGGACGGGAGGTAGGTCCGAAGGGAAGACCTCGACGACGGCGATGTCTCCGGCGGGAGTCGTCAGCCGGTGCACGTTCATGACGGGAAGAGGTTGAATGTTCCCATCCGAACGAAGAGCCGCCAGATTCTGGAGGAGCTGGTCCGTGATCTGGGCTCCGGAGATCTGACCGTCATCCCGCACGCCCACGAAGAGGTAGCCCGGCTGGCGATGGTTGGGCATGTCGTTCGAGAAGGCGCAGACCGCCTTCGCGAATTTGTCCGTATCCGACGTCGAGATCGTGCGCTCGACCCGGTCGGATTCGATTTCCGCCATCAGAGCCAGTGCTTCGTCCCGGTTCATGAGCGGAAAGCCTACCATGCGGCCTTGCCCCCGCCCCCGCCCTTGGCTAAGCTCCCCCGGGGTCTTTGCCCGCCCCTTTTCCATCGAGGAGCTTTTCATGCCCATGCGCGGCCTCCGCCGGTCTCTGGTTCCCGCTGTGATGTTGCTGCTCACCACCTCCGCGTTCGCGGCTCCGGCGAAGAAGCCGGCCCCCGCTCCCGACACCTCCCTCTCCGCCACCGGCCTCCCGGACCTGCCCGAATTCAGGTCGCTCAAGTACCGGCTGGCCGGTCCGGCCTGGGGCGGGCGGGTGGCGCGGGTGGCCGGCGTGCCGGGCGACCCCCTCATCTACTACGCCGCCACCGCCTCGGGCGGCGTCTGGAAATCGGTGGACGGCGGCGTGTCGTGGAGCCCCATCTTCGACGACCAGCCGGTGTCGTCGATCGGCTCGATCGCCGTCGCCCCCTCCGATCCCAACGTGGTCTACGTGGGGTCCGGCGAGGCGAACATCCGCGGCAACGTGGGGGCCGGCAACGGCATCTACAAGTCGCTCGACGGCGGCAAGACCTGGAGCCACGTCTGGACGCAGGTGGGGCAGATCGGCCAGATGGCGGTCCATCCGCGGGACCCGGACATCGCCTACGCGGCGGTCCTCGGGCACGCCTTCGGCTCCAACCCCGAGCGCGGGGTCTACCGCACCACCGACGGCGGCAAGACCTGGAAGCAGGTGCTCAAGAAGAACGCCGAGACCGGCGCCTCCGCCGTGACGCTCGACCCCTCGAACCCGAACATCGTCTTCGCCGGCCTCTGGGAGGCCCAGCGCTACCCCTGGGACCTCAAGAGCGGCGGACCGGGGAGCGGCCTCTACGTCTCCCGCGACGGCGGCGACACCTGGAAGCAGCTCACCGGCAACGGCCTGCCGGAGGGGATCTGGGGCAAGGTCGGGGTGGCCGTGGCCCCCTCGGACGGCCGCCGGGTCTACGCGCTGATCGAGGCGGAGAAGGGCGGCCTCTTCCGCTCGGACGACGGCGGCGAGAATTGGGCTCTCGCCTCGGGCAGCCACGAGCTGCGGCAGCGCGCCTGGTACTACACGACCCTCACCGTCTCGCCCGCCAATCCGGACGAGGTCTGGTGCCCGCAGGTCCCCCTGCTCAAGAGCATCGACGGCGGCAAGACCTTCGAGCACGTGAGCGGCCCGCCGCACGGCGACCACCACGACATCTGGATCGATCCCAGGAACCCGAAGCGGATCATCGGCGGCGACGACGGCGGGGTCTACTTCACCACCGACGGCGGCGGCACCTGGACCGCTCCGGCGCTGCCGATCGGCCAGTGCTATCACGTCTCCGCGGACAACCGGGTCCCCTTCCACATCGCCTGCGCCCTGCAGGACATCGGCACCACCCAGGGGCCGAGCGAGACGCTCAACCGCGTGGGGATCCGCAACACCGACTTCCACGGCGTGGGCGGCGGCGAGGCCGGCTGGGTGGTCTCCGACCCCTCGGACCCCAACATCGTCTACGCCGGCGAGTATCTCGGCTATCTCTCGCGCTACGACGACCGCACCGGCAGCGAGCGCGACGTCAGCCCCTGGCCGGAGAACCCCTCCGGCCACGGTGGCGAGGACATGCGCTACCGCTTCCAGTGGACGGCGCCGATCGCCGTCTCGCCGCACGATTCCAAGGTGGTCTACTACGGCGCCAACGTGGTCTTCCGCACCGCCGACGGCGGCCAGACCTGGTCGGCGATCAGCCCCGACCTCACCCGCAACGACCGGTCGAAGCAGAAGTGGGCGGGCGGGCCGATCACCGGCGACAACACCGGCGTCGAGACCTATGACACCGTGTTCGTCATCGCCGAGTCGCCGGTGCAGAAAGATCTGATCTGGGCCGGCAGCGACGACGGCCTGATCCACGTCACCGAGGACGGCGGCAAGAATTGGCGGGACGTCACGGCGGCCATCCCCGACATCCCCAAGTGGGGGACGACCGGCATGATCGAGCCGTCCCACTTCGACGCCCGCACCGCCTATCTGGTGATCGACGCCCACCGGCTCGACGACTTCCGGCCGTACCTCTGGAAGACGGCCGACCTCGGCCGCACCTGGAAGCGGCTCGACGGCGGCCTCCCCCGCGAGGTCTATCTCCATTCGGTGAAGGAGGATCCCACCAGGAAGGGGCTGCTCTACCTCGGCACCGAGCGGGGCGTCGCCTTCTCCCGCGACGACGGCGCCACCTGGCACGCCCTGCGGCTCAACCTGCCCACCGTGGCCGTGCACGACCTGGTGGTGAAGGACGACAAGCTGGTCCTCGGCACCCATGGCCGTTCGATGTGGATCTTCGACGACCTCGAGGCGGTGCGCGAGCCGCTGCCGGCCTCGGCCACCGCCAACGGCCTCTACGTCTTTCCGGTGGCGGACGCCGTGCGCTGGTCCTACAGCAACCAGGCCTACCGCGGCGGCTGGACCAGCCCGAACCCGCCCGGCGGCGCGCGCGTCTACTACTGGCTGAAGGAGGAGCCGAAGGGGGACGTCACCCTGGAGGTGCTGGACGCCTCGGGCAAGCTGGTCAACATCCTGTCGAGCAAGGCCAAGGAGCCCACCGGCAGCACCGAGTATGTCAAGGAGGAGAAGGAGCTGCTCGACCTGTTCGCGCTTCCCAAGGGGGCCGGCGTCCAGCGGGGGACCTGGAACCTCGCGTGGGAGGGGGCCGAGATGATCCCCAACGCCAAGCTCGACGCCGGTTACCCGGGGATCGGACCGGCGGCCGTCCCGGGCACCTACACCCTGCGGCTGACCGCGGACGGCAAGACGGCCACGGCGCCGTTCGTGCTCAAGCGCGATCCGCGCGACCAGGTCTCCGACGCCGCTCTCGCCGAGCAGCTCCGCTTCACTCTCGGCATCCGGGACGCCGTCACCCGGCTCACCCGCGACGTGCTCCGCCTGCGCGCCGTGCGCCGCCAGCTCGCCGAACGCAACGACCTGATCGCGAAGGACGACAAGGCCAAGCCGCTGATCGAGCCTTCCAAGGCGCTCATCGCCAAGCTCGACGGCCTGGAGGCGCGCCTGCACAATCCCAAGGCCGAGATCACCTACGACGTCCTGGCCCAGCGGGGGGGCACGCAGCTCTACTCGCGGCTGGCGCCGCTGATGGACTGGTCGGGCAACGGCGTGGGAGCGCCGACGCAGGGGATGCGGGAGGTCTTCGCGGAGCAGGTGAAGGAGCTCGACGGCTACGAGGCCGAGCTCGCGGGGCTCCTCGACAAGGACCTCGCGGCGCTCAACCAGACCGCCGCCCAGCTCGGCTTGCCGGGGATCTACGTGCCGGCCAAATAAAAAGAGGGCCGCCTCGGGGCGGCCCTTTTCATCTCAGATGGAGACGGTGCGCTCTAGAAGGTGAAGGTCAGGTCGACGCCCACCAGGCTGCCGCGGTAGTCCCCGTAGTTGGGGTCGAGCAGCAGCGCGCCCGGCAGGTAGTTCGTGAGCCCCTGGAGGATGAAGCTGTCGATCTTGTAGTCCTCCCAGCGGCCGAAGACACCGGCCTTGGCGGACTGGTTGATCTTGTAATCCACCCGACCCAGGATGCTGAACAGCTTGACGTTGTCGTAGTTGGTGAAGCCGACCGCCAGGTCCGGCGCGCCGCCGGGGGGGCTGAAGAGGCCGACCTTGCCGTCCGACTTCGAGTAGTTGGCCGAGAGGTCGAACGTCCACCGCTTGGCGAATTGCGAGGTCAGGCCGGCACCCCAGGTGTCGGTGGTCTCGTCGATGTTCGCGAACCAACTGTCGAGCGGGTTGGTCGACGGGGTGGCGCCGGACTGCCGGGCCGCCTGATCGACCTTGCGGTCCTGGCGGCTGCCGAAGAGGAAGAAGTTGAAGTTGTCGCCCGGCGCGTAGCTCAGCTCGGCGTTGTAGGTGTTGGTGTCGTCCTTCTGCAGGCCGAAGGCGCTCTGGTCGAATTTCTGGTTGTTGCCCACGGCGCCCACGAAGAAGCTCCAGGTGTCGCTCGGGAAGAGCTGCCCCTGGATGGTGTAGAGGTGCTGCTTGCGGGCCGCCTCGTCGAACTTGCGCAGGGCGGGCAGGTTGGTGGGATCTTCCGGATCGACGAAGCTGGCCTCGGCGCCGGCCGCGACGCTGTACCGGCCGATCGAGCGGTCGCCGTACTGATAGCTCGACCGCAACGCGAACCAGGGGACCGGCCGCGTGTCGAGCGTGGCCTTCCAGATGTTCTCGTCGGAGTCCTTGATCTCGCGGAATTTGCGGTTCCAGCTCTCGCGCTCGAAGGAGAGCCCGAGCCGGGTGGCGCGGGCCAGATCCCAGCCGAGCTCGGCGCCGGCGTTCTGCCGGGTGTAGGCGTAGGGCACCGACACCCGTCCGATCCCCTCCCAGACCGCGTCGAAGCGGACGTAGCCGGGGAATTCGATGCGCTTGCCCTTGTTGGCGAGATCGTAGTAGCGATAGCGGAACGTCAGATCCAGGCTCTGGCCGAAGCGGGTGCCGAGATCGGCGTTGAGCGCCGTGGTGTTGATCTTGCGGTCGGCCGAGTGGGCCGGCAGGCTCGCCGTAGTCGTCGGATCGAACGTCGTGCCGTTGAAGTTGACGCCGCGGATCGACGAGTTCAGCGTGTAGGGGAGCAGCGGATCGTCCTGCTTCATCATGTCGTACGCGCCGCTGGCGTTGGCGAACCAGCTCCCGAACCGGGTGCGGCCCTTGAGGAACAGGAGGTCGGCCCGGTTGCTGGGGTTGAGGTCGGCGAGCCCCACGTTGGAGCCGCCGATCGAGCCGGCGCCGGGGGCCGTGTAGGCGCTCGCGTCGGTCGCGCCGGTGACCCGGAACGGGTTGTCGTAGATCAGCGTGCTGATGTTGTTCTCGAACTTCGAGTAGCGGTAGCCGAAGCTCAAGCCGCCGGTGGCGGTGTTCCATTCGCCGGCGATCTGGGCCCCGGTGGTGTCGTAGTCGATCGGCTCCGGGATCTCGGTGGCGTTGCTGAAGCCGAAGCTGCCGCCGTAGGCCCGGTTGCCGGTGCGCTTCTCATGGTCGTACTCCAGCCCCCAGGCGAACGGGCCCATGCGGCCGAGGTCGAGCTGAGCCAGGAAGCGGTTGCGCTCGAGCCCCAGGTTGATCGCCTGCGCCGTGGCCAGGTAGGGGGAGAGGAGACGGTTGAGGAACGCGTAGGTGATCCCCGCCGGGTTGGTGGCGAACTGCGCCGCGATCGCCCCTTGCAGAGCGGCCTGGATGGGATCGGCGATCTCGAGCCGGCCCGGCCCGGTCTGGGTGTACAGCATGTGCCCGTCGTTGCCGAAGCGGTGCGGGATCTTGTTGTAGTCGAGCGTGAGCTCGTAGCCGCCCCGCACCCCGTAGAACAGGGTGTAGCGGGCGTCCTC
>Ga0308176_10002453_pt1 | contig 11713 bp, 10 predicted proteins | sample PhyCR2_3_FD_203890 | JGI IMG/M metagenome (GOLD analysis project Ga0308176, IMG submission 203890) | Soil microbial communities from UC Gill Tract Community Farm, Albany, California, United States - DLSLS.C.R2 | ecosystem: Environmental > Terrestrial > Soil > Agricultural land | place: USA... | reverse complement strand
CAGCGTGCGCCCGATGTCGAACGACCTCCGCAGCGCGGAGCCACTCTCCACCTGCTCGACGTGCAGCAGCTCGTCGCCGACCCGCACCGAGAGCCCCACCGTCTCGCCGGTGAGGTCGCGCAGGTGCGTCATGTGCGGCAGCGCGACCGCGCGCAGGTCGATGCGCCGCTGGTACGCCGTGCCCAGCACCAGCGTGCGCGGGCCGAGGCCGTAGCGACGCGACGCGGGGTCCTGGACCGCCAGGCCGGTCTCCACCAGCGAGCTCAGGATCCGCTGGACGGCGCTCTTCGACACCGCGGTCGCCTCGGCCAGCTCGCGGATGGACAGGTCGGAGTCCGCCTTCGCCAGCACGTCCAGGGTCTGCACGGCGCGCCGCAACGCCTCACTCACCGGCGCGCCCCGGCGACACGCCAAAGTCGATAATCTCGATCATATTTGACGTGGCGGTCGTCGCGCGTCACAGTGATGTCCCGCACAGCGCACTCCTGTCCCACGCATCGGGACAGTAGCAGACACCGTCTCGGAGGAACCATGAAGACAGCGGTCGTCGACGGCCGGGAGGCCTCGATCCGTCAGATTGCCTCGGCCAGCCTGATCGGCTCGGTCGTGGAGTGGTACGACTTCTTCCTCTACGGGACGATGGCGGCCCTGGTGTTCAACGCGGAGTTCTTCCCGAAGTTCGACCCGCTCACCGGGACGCTCGCCGCGTTCACGACGTTCGCGGCCGGCTTCGTGACGCGCCCGATCGGCGGCGTGCTCTTCGGCCACCTCGGCGACCGGCTCGGCCGCAAGCCGATGCTCGTGGTCACGATGATGATCATGGGCCTGTCCACGTTCGCGATGGGCCTGCTGCCGACCTACGACTCGATCGGCGTCGCCGCTCCCCTGCTGCTCGTGCTGCTCCGGATGCTGCAGGGCATCGGCCTCGGTGGCGAGTGGGGCGGCGCGGTGCTGCTCTGCGTCGAGCACGCGCCCGAGCAGCGCCGCGGGTGGTACTCCAGCTGGCCGCAGCTCGGCGTGCCGATCGGCCTGCTGCTCTCGACCGGCGCGGTCAAGGGCCTCGCGCCGCTCGGTGACGACGCGTTGGTCGGCGGCGCCTGGCGCATCCCGTTCCTGGCCAGCATCGTGCTGGTCGCGGTCGGCCTTTTCATCCGGCTCCGGATCGCCGAGCCGCCGGCGTTCAAGGAGCTCGTCGAGCACGACGCCCGCGCGCGCATCCCGCTGCTCGAGGTGGTCCGCCGGCACCCGAAGACCACGCTGCTCGCGATGGGCGCCCGGATCAGCGAGTCGGTGACCTTCAACGTCTACAACGCGTTCCTCGTCACCTACGTCGTCACGGTGCTGGCGCTGAAGAACACCGTCGCGCTCAACGCGCTGATCGTCGCGGCCGTCGTCGGCTTCTTCGTGATCCTCGGGGCCGCGAACCTCTCGGACCGGATCGGCCGCCGCCCGGTCTTCGCGGTCGGCGCCGCGCTGGCCGCGGTCAGCGCCTTCCCGATCTTCGCGCTGCTCGACACCAAGAACGCCGCGCTGATCACGGTCGCGGTCGTCATCGGCTGGGCGTTCGCGGCCTGCACGATGTTCGGCGCCGAGGGCGTGCTGTTCGCCGAGCTGTTCCCGACCCGGGTCCGCTACAGCGGGATGTCCACGGTCTACCAGCTCGGCGTGCTGCCCTCGGGTGCCGTCGCGCCGATCATCTGCACGCTGCTGATCCAGAGGTACGACAACGCGTCCTGGCCGGTCGCGACGTACGTCGTGGCGATGGCCGCGATCACGCTGGTGTCGCTGGCGTTCCTGCCCGAGACGTTCCGCCGCGACCTGCGCGCCCACGAGACGTCCACGAGCGCCCCGGCCACGGAGTCGGTGACCGCATGAGCGACCGTCCCGACATCGTCCTGGTCCTCGCCGACGACATGGGGTTCTCCGACGTCGGCTGCTACGGCGGCGAGATCGAGACCCCCAACATCGACCGGCTCGCGGCCGAGGGCGTCCGGCTCACGCAGTTCTACAACACCGCCCGCTGCAGCCCCTCGCGCGCGTCGCTGATGACCGGCCTGCACCCGCACCAGGTCGGCGTCGGCATCCTGAACTTCGACGACACCCCCGACGGCTACCCCGGCGACCTCACCGCGGAGTGCGTGACGGTCCCGGAGGCGCTCGGTGCGGCCGGCTACGCGACGTACCTGTCCGGCAAGTGGCACCTGTCCTCCGACATGGAGACCCCCAACCCGAGCTGGCCCACCCGGCGCGGGTTCGACCGGTTCTTCGGGACGCTGGAGGGCGCGGGCAGCTTCTACCGGCCGCGCACGCTGATGCGCGACGAGACCAACGTCGAGCACGAGGCCGAGCAGCCCGGCTGGTTCTACACCGACGCGATCAGCGACAACGCGGTCTCGTTCATCGAGGAGCACGACCGCGACCGGGGCGAGGACCCGTTCTTCCTCTACCTCGCCTACACGGCCCCGCACTGGCCGCTGCACGCGCACCCGGAGGACGTCGCGAAGTACGCAGGACGCTTCGACGCCGGCTGGGACACGCTGCGCGAGGAGCGGCTCGCCCGGCTGGTCAAGGAGGGCGTCGTCGGCGACGAGCAGGAGCTGGCCGCGCGCGACCCGCGGGTGCCCGCCTGGGACGACAACCCCGAGAAGGCGTGGGACGCGCGGCGCATGGAGGTGTACGCCGCGCAGGTGGCCCGCATGGACCAGGGCATCGGCCGGGTGCTCGACACGCTGGAGCGGCTGGGCCGGCTCGACAACACCCTGGTGGTGTTCCTCTCCGACAACGGCGGCTGCGCGGAGGAGCTCGACGTCGACTTCGTCACCGCGTTCGTGCCGCTCCAGGACACCACCCGCGAGGGCGAACCGGTGGTCCCGGGCAACGTGCCCGGGCTGGAGCCGGGCAGCGAGGCGACCTACATGTCCTACGGGCGCTCGTGGGCGCACCTGTCCAACACGCCGTTCCGCGAGTACAAGCACTGGGTGCACGAGGGCGGCATCGCCACTCCCCTGGTGGCCCGCTGGCCACGTGGCCTCTCCGCCGAGCGGGGGTCGCTGCACCGCGAGCCGTTCCAGCTCACGGACGTGCTGCCGACGCTGCTCGACGCCGCCGGCGCGGCGTACCCGAGCACGCGTGGCGAGGTGGCGGTGCCCCCGGCCGAGGGCCGCAGCATGCTGCCGACGCTGAACGGCGCACACCCCGGGTCGGCCGACCTGTTCTGGGAGCACGAGGGCAACTCCGCGGTCCGCTCGGGTCCCTGGAAGCTGGTCCGCAAGCACGGCACCCCCTGGGAGCTCTACGCGATCGAGTCCGACCGTGCCGAGGCGCACGACCTGGCCGCGGAGCACCCGGAGGTCGTCGAGGACCTGGCCGCACGCTACGAGACGTGGGCGCAGCGGTGCGGGGTCATCCCCCGGGAGGTCGTGCTCGACCTGTACGCGCGCCGCGGCAAGGGGCTCCCGCCGGAGTAGAGGCGGGCGCGCCGGTCAGCCCGGTGGCCTCCCGATGTCGATGCGGCCGTCCTCGTCGGGCGGGTACCTCGGCGCGAACACGAGCTCCCACAGGTGCCCGTCGGGGTCGGCGAAGTAGCCGGAGTAGCCGCCCCACGACAGGCGCTCGGCCGGCTTCACGACGCGGCCGCCGACCTCCTGCACCCGCGTGAAGGCCCGGTCCACCTCCTGCTCTGAGCCGAGGTTGAGCGCCAGCGTGATGCCGCGGAACGCCGGCAGCTCGCCCGGGGGCACCGCGGTGAGCCGGGCGTCCTCGGCCAGGGCGTCGTGCCCGAAGAGCCCGAGCCAGGACCCGGACGTCTTGAACCAGACGATCTCCTCGGCCAGGTCCCCGCGCTGCTCCCACCCGAGGTCGGCGTAGAACCGGGCGGAGCGGCCGAGGTCGCTCACCCCCAGGGTGACGATCGTGAAGTTGGCCGGCACGTCGGCGGACATGTCAGCAGTGTGCGGCAGCGCCGGGCCCGGCGTACACGGCTGCCGCCCTCCCACCGAGCGGTGTGGGAGGGCGGCTGACCGGGTGCGGCGTCAGTGGTCACCCATGGACGCCGGCGCCCGCCCACGCGGCGTCGACCGCGTTGGCCTGCGGGCTGCCGGGACCGAAGAGGTCCGTGGCGGCGGCCAGCGTCGCGTCGCGCGCACCGTGGTAGTCGGTGTTCGAGGTCATGTAGACCGTGAGCGCGCGGTACCAGATCTTCGCGGCGTCGTCGTGCCCGATGCCGATCACGGGCGGCGCGCCACAGGTGTCCGAGCTGTAGGAGACCCCGTTGATGACCTTGGTCCCCGACCCCTCCGACACCAGGTAGAAGAAGTGGTTGCCCACGCCCGAGGAGTAGTGCACGTCGAGCTGGCCGACGTTCGGGTCCCAGCAGTCGACGGAGCTGCCGTCCGACGACGGCGTGTCCATCCGGCGGATGCCCACGTGGTTGACGAGGTCGAACTGCTCGCCGATCAGGTAGTCGCCCGGGTCGTTCGGGTTGTTGGCGTAGAACTCCACCGCCGTGCCGAAGATGTCCGAGGTCGACTCGTTGAGGCCGCCGGACTCACCGGTGTAGGCCAGGTTCGCGGAGTGCTCGGTGACTCCGTGGGACATCTCGTGCCCGGCGACGTCGAGCGAGGTGAGCGGTCCGTAGTTGGTGCCGTCGCCGTCACCGTAGGTCATCTTCGTGCCGTCCCAGAAGGCGTTGACGTAGCCCTGGCCGTAGTGCACCCGGTTGAAGGATCCGGCGCCCGTGTTGAAGATGCCGTTGCGGCCCTGCACGTTCTTGTAGTAGTCCCAGGTCGCGTCGGTGCCGTACTGCGCGTCGACGGCGGTCGACTCGCGGTTGGCGGCGGTGCCGTCGCCGAAGCTGGTGTCCGGGCTGGTGAACAGCGACCCGTCCAGGCAGCCGCTGCCGAAGATCTGGCAGGACACCGTGTCCTCGGTGTTGTTCATGTCGGTCGTGTAGGTGCTGCCGCGGGTCGGGTCCTTCATCTCGTACGTCGACCCGCTCTGCGTCAGCTGCAGCGGCACGGTGCCGCCGTACAGGGACTGGCCGGAGCCGTCGACCGTCTCGATCTGCTGCTCCCGGCGCAGCACCGCACCGGTCCGGGCGTCCACGAACGACGCGAGGCGGCTGGGCGTGCCGTCCTTCTGCGTGCCGCCGGTGACCACCTCGTAGGCGAGGCGCGGCGTCGCACCGAACGCGTCGACGACCAGCCTGGTGGACTCGACGTTGTCCCCGCTGATCGAGCGGGTGACCTTGCTCGGCGCGACGGCGGCCGCGCCGGCCGTCGCCCTGGTCACGGTCGGCACCACCGACATCGTGAGGTCCTGGGACAGCGTCTGGCTGCGGCCCATCCACGCGCCCTGCGCGGACTGGTGCACGACCAGGTCGCCGCCGAGCACCGGCAGCCCCGCGTAGGTCCGCACCATGCGCACGTGCCGGGTGCCGTTCGGGTCGACGAGCGCGCCGGTCACGGTGAACGACTCGCGGCTGCCGGAGCGGACCGCCTGGGGGTGGGCGGCCACCGCCTGCAGCGCGGCCCGCGCCACGGCGCCGTCGACGGCCACGACCCGGGTGAACCCGCCGCCGGACCCGGTGGCGGCGCTGCTGGCCGAGGCGGCGCCCACGACGGAGGTGCCGGTGCCGGCGACGAGGGTGGCGGCCAGCACGGCGACCGCGGCAGTTCCTGGCTTGCGCATCGAGAGAACCTTTCCCGAGGGAGCACGCCCACGGCGCGCACCGGGTGTCCTCCCACCCTCCCTCAGGAGGCGTCCAGACCGGAACCCGCGAGATCGGGCCAGGTTTGCGCGCCTGCACGTTCCGCAACCTGTCCAGTCCGGCCGAAACCGGGCCCGGGTCTGGCCCGTGCGGACCATGGTCCCTCCGCCGGGAGGCACCTACCGTCGGAGCGGCGGGGGCGTCGACCCCGGCCCGGAACGACCCACCGGATCGGAGGCGAGCCCATGGTGCGCAGGACCGCGGCCGCGGCCGTCCTGACCGGGACGCTCACCCTGCTCACCACGGCCGGGCTGGTCGCCTCGGAGGGACCGGCCCGGGCGACGTTCCCCGGACCCAACGGCCGCATCGTGTTCTCGGCGAACGCCGGCTCCGGCTTCGAGATCTACTCCATCGGCACCGACGGCACGGGCCTGCGGCGGCTGACGCACCTCGCCGGGGACGCGACCCACCCGGACTGGAGCCCGTCGGGACGGCGGATCACCTTCGCCCTCCAGCTCAAGGACGGCTCCAGCCACGTCATGGTGATGCGGGCCGACGGCCGGAACCTGCGGGACCTGACCCGCTCCGGCTTCGAGACCCAGCCGTCGTTCACCCCGGACGGCGGGCACCTGCTGTTCGCGTGCGACTGCCGCCCGCAGGGGATCTTCATGATGGACGACGACGGCACCGACCGGCACCGGCTGACGACCCACGGGTTCCCGAACGAGGCGGACGACGACCCGAACGTGTCGCCGGACGCCCGGACCGTCACCTTCGTCCGGCACCAGGTCGACGGGGAGCTGCAGGCCCTGCTCGCCGTCGACCTCAGCGGCGCCCACGAGCGACAGGTGGTGCCGTACGAGCGCGACGTCGCGACCACGCACGACTGGGCACCGACCAGCCGTCAGCTCGTGCTCACCGTGGACGCCGACTACCCCGGGGGACGCTCCCCCAACGTCGCCACGGTGCGGCGCGACGGCTCGCACCTGCGGCTGCTCACCCACTACGCCGGCAGGTACGGCGCCATCGCGGGCTCCTACTCACCCGACGGCCGGTGGGTCGTCTTCCGGGTCGAGAACCTGAAAACCAGGACCTTCCGGCTGTACCGCATGCACCCGGACGGCAGCCACCGGGTGCTGGTGGCCCGGCTGCCGTTCTCGCCGCGCCAGCCGGACTGGGGACGCCGGCCCCTGCCGTGAGCGCCGGCCCCGCACGGTGGCCGGTCAGTCGTCCCGGTGCTCGGCCGGGGTGCGGATCCGCCCGAGCCGGGCCCGCAGCAGCGCCTCGCGGTGGGCGTTGCCGTGCAGCCCGACGTAGCGGTCCCCGAACACCGCGAGCAGCGCGTCGTCGAGGCGCCGCACCGCCCCCGGCGGGTAGCGGTAGTCCATCCGCGCGTTGATGGCGGCGCTGTCCACCGACGTCAGCAGGCCGGCGAGCTCCTCCAGCGAGGTGATGCCGAGCTCCAGCAGCAGCCCGGACACCCAGGCGTAGTGGTCGGTGCGCGACCAGCCCGCGTCGGCGTACTGGGCGGCGAGGAAGTTCGCCAGGTCCTGCGCGCTGATCCGCGGGTCGCCCGCGTCCCCGGGCTGCTGGTCGGGCTTCTGGTCGGGCACGGTGGCCTGGAGCCGGTCGCGGATCAGGGAGAACTCGCGGTCCGCCAGCTCGAGCAGGCCGGCCGCCAGGGTGAACCGCCGGTCGAGGTCGGGCACGTGCTCCTCGGGGATGGTGCCCTTGTACCGGATCGCGTGCTCGAACTCCGCCCACGCGTGCTGGAGGACCGTGCGCACCTGCACCTGGGCGGGGCGGTCGCCGAGCGGGTCGTGCCGCACCAGCAGGTGCCGGCTGGCGTACCCGAAGCGACCCTCCCGCGCGGTCTCCAGCCCCATGTCGCGGTCGTCGAGCACGGTGAGCTGGTCGCGCATCAGCTCGGCGACCGCGCTCACGTCGCTGTGGATGTAGGTGATCACGCGGACGCCGACCTGGTCGGTGATCTCGCGCAGCGGGTCGGAGAACACGGGGCGGCCGTCGACGGAGCGGTCGGCCTTGGCCGCGAAGGAGGCTACGCTCTTCGCCCGGCCGGTGACGCTGAGGTAGTTGATGCCGGCGTCGTCGAGCAGCGTGCGCACCAGCTCGACGTAGAGCCCGGTCGTCTCCCGCACGGACGGCTGCGCGGCGGCGTACTCCTGGACGGCCTGCCGGACCGGGTCGCGGTCGGCCCGTGGCACCCGCTCGCGGGGTGTCGGCTCGTGCCCGGCGGGCAGCGTCGGCGTGACGATGTAGCCGGTGGCCAGGTCGCCGTACGTCGTGGTGTCCTCGGGCCGTCGCTCCGCGAACAGCGCGACGTAGGCGCAGACCACGGCGTCGACCTGGTCCTCCGCACGGCGCAGCTCGGCCTTGGTCGCCGCCGACTCGACCAGCGTCACCAGCGCGTGCCAGCCGTCGTGGTCGGACAGCCGCAGCGCCGGCGACGCGCTCTCCAGGCCCTCCAGGCGACGCATCAGCTCGCGCAGCGCGGCCTGGAGGTCGGCGAGCGGACGGCCCGGCTTGTTCTTGTACTTCAGCGTGCGGCCGAGGTGGAACAGCGCGACGGTCGCGGGGTGCGGGTAGACCTCGATCGCCCGCCGCGAGCCCCGCGATGCGGGGTCGATGTCGAGGCCGAGGGCGTCCGCGAGCCGCCTGCCCCGCGAGCCGTGCGCGAACTCCCGCTTGCCGGTGTTCGACGGGTGCGCGCCGGCGTCGAAGCGGGCGAAGTCCCGGTTCAGCGCGGTCTCGCACGGCCGGTTGCCGGTGGCGTTCTCGACGACGAGGGACGCGTCGACACCCACCAGGCACGGGCCCTCGGTGTACGGCGCGAGCGCGCCGAGCACCGACGCGTCGTCGGTGGCGGCCGACACGTGCACGAGGACGCCGTCGTCGTCGAGGACCGCGATGCCGCTGGGGTTGCGCTGACCCCAGGCGAGGTCCACGCCGACGAAGTGCACGGAGCTCAGGCGACCGGGAGCTCGCGGGCCAGGAACGCCAGCGTGCGCTGCCACGCCAGCGCGGACGCGTCGGGGTGGTGCAGGACGAAGTCGGAGTTGTCGAAGGCGTGGTTGGCGCCCTCGTAGGTCTCGAACTCGACGGTGGCGTCCCCGGCGGTCACCGCCGCGCGGATCCGCTCGACGGTGGCCCCGTCGATGTAGGCGTCGGCGGTGCCGAAGTGGTGCAGCGACGGCGCGGTCACCTGCGGCGCGAGGTCGAGCAGGTCCGGGATCGCCGAGCCGTAGTAGCTGACCAGCACGTCCGGCGCGTCCACGGCGGCCACGTTGAAGCCGAGCCCGCCGCCGAAGCAGAAGCCGATCACGCCGCTGCCGCCGACCACCTCGTCCCGCTCCCGCAAGGCGCCGAGGGCGGCCACCGCGTCCGCGACCGTCGTCGCCCAGTCGAGCCGCTGCACCCGGCCCATCGCCTCCTCGATCGCACCGGGCGCGGACTCGCCGATGGGGTCGGCGCCGATCCGCCAGTACAGCTCGGGGGCCAGCACGACGTAGCCCGCCTCGGCCAGATCCGCCGCCCGCCGGCGGATGTAGCCGCTGACCCCGAAGATCTCCTGGAGCAGCAGCAACCCCGGTCCGGAGCCGGACGCGGGGTGCCACAGGTGGGCGGGCATGTCCCCCGCGGGTGTCGGGACGGTCGCAGGCTCGGGCTCGGGTCGCGTCATGGGGTGAGTATCACCTGTGCAGCGCGAGCGCGTGCCGGGCGGCCTCCCGGGCGCGGGTGCGGTCGCCCGCGGCGTCGTAGGCCAGCGCCAGCCGGAACCAGGACCGCCAGTCGTCCGGCCGCTCCTCGACCTCGGCGCGCATCGTCGCGAACAGGCCGTCCGCGGCGGCCCGGTCCACCCGGCCCGAGGGCCGGCGGGGCAGGTCGTCGACCGGCAGCCCGCCCTCGGCCTCGAGCGCGGCGGCGAGCACGGAGGTACGCCGGCCGAACTCGATCTCGCGCCACACCAGGAGCAGCCCGAGCAGCGGCAGCACCAGCAGCGCCACGCCGAGCACCACCCCGACCGCCGAGCCGCTGCGGAGCAGCCCGACGCCCCGGAAGCCGATGAAGCCGGCGTAGAACACCAGCACGAGCACCATCACCGCGACGGTGGCCTTGGTCCGCACGTCCGCCCCGGTCTCAGTCCAGACCCATGAAGGCCTCGAGTCCCACGGTCAGCCCCGGGGCGCCGGCGATGCTGCGGAGCCCGAGCAGGACGCCGGGCGTGAACGAGACCCGGTCCAGTGAGTCGTGGCGGATCGTGAGGGTCTCCCCGAGACCGCCGAGGATGACCTCCTGGTGGGCGACGAGGCCGCGGATCCGCAGGCCGTGCACGCGGATCCCCTCGACGTCCGCGCCGCGGGCGCCCTCCAGCGACGTCGAGGTGGCGTCGGGGATCGGGCCGGCGCCGGCCTCCCGGCGCGCGGCGGCCACCAGGGACGCCGTACGCCGGGCGGTGCCGGAGGGGGCGTCGGCCTTCTCCGGGTGGTGCAGCTCGACGATCTCGACCGACTCGTAGAACGGCGCGGCCTCGGCGGCGAACCGCATCATCAAGATCGCCCCGATGGAGAAGTTGGGGGCGACGAGCACCCCGACGCCGGGCGCGTCGTCGAGCCAGCCGCGCACCCGGGCGAGCCGCTCCTCGTCGAAGCCGGTGGTGCCGACGACGGCGTGGATGCCGTGCGTCACGCAGAACTCCAGGTTGTCCATCACCACGTCGGGATGGGTGAAGTCGACGACCGCCTGCGCGCCGGCGCCGACCAGGTCGGCCAGCTCGTCGTCGTCGGCCCCGGTGTCGACGCGGGCGACCAGCTCGAGGTCGTCGGCGGCCTCGACGGCCCGGCAGACCTCGGCACCGACCTTGCCGCGGGCGCCCAGCACGCCGACCTTCATGGGTTCGCTCACGGGCCCAACCTAGGCCATCGCCGGTGGCCACCGGTCGTCAGGCTCCTGCCTGAACTGGCACAGTATCAGGTCTTGCTCTAATGTTGTGCCGTATCAGATCTGAGCCTGAACGAGGAGCCGACGATGCCGGTGGTGCTGACCGTCGACCAGCGCGCCAGCCGGGCGGCCGCGGACGCGGTCCCCGCCCTGCTGGCCCGGCTCGCGCCGGTGCCGACGCTGCGGCCGTTCCAGCGCACCGCCGGCGACGAGGTCCAGGGCCTGCTCGACGACGCCGCGGCGGTCGTGTCCGCGGTCGCGGTGGTGCTGCGCGACGGCGGCTGGCACCTCGGGGTCGGCGTCGGGCCGGTCGAGCAGCCCCTCCCCCCGGAGGCCCGGGCCGGCCGCGGGCCGGCCTACCTGCACGCCCGGGAGGCGGTCACCCGCGCCAAGTCGGCGCCGCACCGGCTCGGGGTCGTCGGTGCCGACGCGTACGCTGCCGAGCAGCTGGAGACGGTGCTCGGCCTGTGGGCCGGGGTCCTCGAGCGGCGCACCGCCCGCGGCTGGGAGGTCGCCGACGCGCTCGACGAGGGCCTCTCCCACGTCGAGGCGGGGCGGCGGCTGGGGATCAGCCAGTCGGCGGTCACCCAGCGCACCCAGGCAGCGGGCCTGGTCGACGAGCGCCGGGCGCGTCGGCTGGCCACGCAGCTGCTGTCGGCCATGCTGTCCGGTGAGCGGGGAGAGGAGGTGGGTCCATGACCGTGCTGGTCGCGGTGCTGGTCGCCGTCCTCGTGGTGGCGGCCGTGCTGTCGCTCGCGCTGGCCGGACGCAGCCCCGCCGCCCGGTTCGCCGCCTTCGTCACCGTCGGGACGCTCGCGTTCCTGGGCCTGCTCGCGGTCATCGGCGGGACGGAGGCCCCGCCCGGCGGGTTGGTGGCCAAGACCCTGCTGGTCGACCTGTTCGTCGTCGCCGTGCTCGGCGGCAGCCCGGTCACCGCGACGGTGCTCTGGCTGGTCGACCGGGGCAGCAGCCGGCCCGACAGCCTCGACCGGGCCGGCGAGGTGCTGCGCGGCGGCGCCTGGATCGGCGGCTTCGAGCGGGCCGCGG
>Ga0308176_10002452_pt1 | contig 11714 bp, 9 predicted proteins | sample PhyCR2_3_FD_203890 | JGI IMG/M metagenome (GOLD analysis project Ga0308176, IMG submission 203890) | Soil microbial communities from UC Gill Tract Community Farm, Albany, California, United States - DLSLS.C.R2 | ecosystem: Environmental > Terrestrial > Soil > Agricultural land | place: USA... | reverse complement strand
CAGGAACGGGACCAGGATGAAGATGCCGAGGGCTATCTGTTCCTTGCGGGACTGCTTGTCCCCGCCCAGCGTCGCGGTCAGCCTGTCCATCGGGTCGGCGGCGGTCGTCGTCGTCCCGGTGGCCGTCGGTGGTGTCATCGTCCCTCGCAAGTGTCGGCATCTACCTACGCAACCGTAACCTACGGAACCGTAGCTATCCAGGCGGTCGCCCCTGACTCCGTTCCCAGGAGGCGCGAATGTAATCCGCGTCACGTCACCTCCCCCTTTTGGGGTGCGCGCGAGCGCGCACCCCGGGTCGGCGTTTACTACGCTGGTGCGGCACCGATCCCCGGTTGGTCTGTCGGCAGGGCCCGCCGCACTTTGAATGCGGACAAAGCGACGTAGGTTCGACTCCTACCCGGGGAGCCACCACCCTCGGCAGCACGTCACGAGACCCGGGAGTTGAGCAGGTGACCGAACCGGCGCAGCCAGCAGTGCACCAGGTTGGGCGGCCCGTGGCCGTCATCGTCCTCGCCGCCGGCAGCGGCACCCGGATGAAGTCGAAGCTGATGAAGGTGCTGCACCCGCTGTGCGGGCGCACCATGGTCGGTCACGTGCTCGCCGCCGCCCAGGGCGTCGACCCGCAGTGGCTGGTGACCGTCGTCGGCAACGACCGCGCCCAGGTCACCGAGCACGTCCACGCTCAGGTGCCCGACGCGCTCGTCGCGGTACAGGAGACCCAGGAGGGCACCGCCGACGCGGTCCGAGTCGGGCTGGACGCGCTCCGCGAACAGGCCGGTACGACGGACGGGGTGGTCGTCGTGATGTCCGGGGACACCCCGCTGCTCGAGGCGGAGACGCTGCGCGGACTCGTCGCCGACCACGCCGGCTCCGGCCGGGCGGCGACCGTGCTCACCGGCGAGGTCGCCGATCCGACCGGCTACGGCCGGATCATCCGCGACACCGCCGGAGCGGTGACCGGGATCGTCGAGGAGAAGGACGCCACCGCGGAGCAGGCCGCGGTGCGCGAGATCAGCTCGGGCATCTTCGCCTTCGACGGCGCCTTCCTGGCCGAGGCGCTCCCTCTCGTCACGAACGACAACGCCAAGGGGGAGTACTACCTGCCTGACGTGGTCACCATCGCCGTCGACCAGGGCCGGAAGGTCGGCGTCCACCGCATCGACGACGTGATGCAGACCGAGGGCGCCAACGACCGTGCCCAGCTGGCCGGCCTGGCCGCCGAGCTGAACCGCCGGCTGCTGACCCGCTGGATGAAGGACGGTGTCACCGTGGTCGACCCGGCCACCACCTGGGTGGACGTCACGGTCCGGCTGGCCCGCGACGTGACGCTGCGCCCCGGCGTACAGCTGCATGGCTCCACCACCGTCGCCGCGAACGCCGAGATCGGACCCGACTGCACGCTCACCGACGTCCAGGTCGGCGAGGGCGCCCACGTGGTGCGCACCCACGGTTCCGGAGCGGTGATCGGGGCCGGTGCGAACGTCGGCCCGTTCTCGTACCTGCGCCCGGGCACGGTGCTCGGCGCGGGCGGCAAGGTCGGCACGTTCGTGGAGACCAAGAACGCCCAGATCGCCGATGGGGCGAAGGTTCCGCACCTGTCCTACGTGGGGGACGCGGAGATCGGCGAGGGCAGCAACATCGGGGCGGGCACGATCTTCGCCAACTACGACGGGGTGAACAAGCACCGCACCACGGTCGGCAGGTATGCCAAGACCGGCTCCAACAACACGTTCGTGGCGCCGGTCGAGATCGGCGACGGCGCGGTCACCGGAGGAGGCACGGTCGTGCGCTCCGACGTACCCCCCGGAGCCCTCGCCGTCTCCGCCGGCCCGCAACGGGTGATCGAGGAGTGGACGCTGCACAAGCGGGAGGGCACCGCGGCTGCGGAGGCGGCTTCTGCTGCACTCGCGGGAGGTGGGACAATCGAGGACGACGGGGTGCCCGAAGGCCCGCAGGACCAGCGGGGGCAGGCGAGCGAGGAGAGTCCGGCGTGAGCGGCATGAAGCGCACCACCGAGAAGAACCTGATGGTCTTCAGCGGTCGCGCGCACCCCGAGCTGGCGCAGGAGGTTGCCGAGCTTCTCGGGACCGGCCTGGTGCCCACCTCGGCGTACGACTTCGCGAACAGCGAGATCTACGTGCGCTACGAGGAGTCGGTGCGCGGCTGCGACGCGTTCGTGCTCCAGAGCCACACCGCGCCGATCAACGAGTGGATCATGGAGCACCTGATCATGGTCGACGCGCTCAAGCGCGCCTCGGCCAAGCGGATCACGGTAGTGCTGCCGTTCTACGGCTACGCCCGGCAGGACAAGAAGCACCGTGGCCGGGAGCCGATCTCCGCGCGGCTGATGGCTGACCTGTTCAAGACCGCCGGCGCGGACCGGCTGATCGCCGTGGACCTGCACACCGCGCAGATCCAGGGCTTCTTCGACGGGCCGGTCGACCACCTGATGGCGATGCCGATCCTGTCGAAGCACGTGCAGGAGAAGTACGGCCACGAGCGGCTGGCCGTGGTCTCGCCGGACGCCGGCCGGATCAAGGTGGCCGAGCAGTGGTCGCGCCGGCTGGGTGGGGTGCCGCTGGCGTTCATCCACAAGACCCGCGACATCGACCAGCCGAACCTGTCCTCGGCGAACCGGGTCGTCGGTGACGTGAAGGGCCGGATCTGCGTGCTGGTCGACGACATGATCGACACCGGCGGCACGATCGTGAAGGCCGCCGAGGCGCTGATGAACGACGGCGCGGCCGGCGTGGTGGTGGCGGCCACCCACGCGATCCTGTCCGACCCGGCGGTGGACCGGCTGAAGAACTGCCCCGCCGCGGAGATCGTGGTCACCAACACGCTGCCGATCCCCGACGAGCGACAGTTCGACAAGCTCACCTGCCTGTCGATCGCGCCGCTGATCAGCCGGGCGATCCGGGAGGTCTTCGAGGACGGCTCGGTGACCAGCCTGTTCGACGGCCGCGCCTGAGGCGGATTCGCGCCGCGCACATCGCGTCGTTAGGATTGGGCAGTTGCCTCGGCGAGGGAGTCTTCTCGCTCCGTGATCGACGCGGTGTCGGCCCGACGGCCGTGCAGCTCCGCTGCGCGACCTGGGTGGGCCACCTCCCGCCTCGATGACGCGGTGCGAGCCTCTTCGCCCGGCAGTCCCAGATCTGCGTACGCCACGAAAAGCGAAACGAGGAGTTTCCCCCGATGTCCGAGAGCAAGATCCAGGCCGAGCCACGCACCGAGTTCGGCAAGGGCGCGGCCCGCCGGATCCGCCGCGCAGACAAGGTTCCGGCGGTCCTGTACGGGCACGGCACCCCGCCGGTCCACATCACGCTTCCCGGTCACGAGACGATGCTCGCGCTCAAGCACGGCGGCGTGAACGCGCTGCTCACCATCGTGGTGGAGGGCAAGTCCCAGCTCGCGCTGCCCAAGCAGGTCCAGCGCGACCCGATCAAGGGCTTCCTGGAGCACCTGGACCTGATCGTGGTCAAGCGCGGCGAGAAGGTCACCGTCGAGGTCCCGGTCCACGTGGTCGGCGACCCCGCCCCGGAGACCATGGTGATCACCGAGCACGGCACGGTGTCCGTGGAGGCCGAGGCCACCCACATCCCCGAGTTCGTCGAGGTGAGCCTCGAGGGCGCGGAGGCCGGCACCCAGGTGCTCGCCAAGGACCTCACGCTGCCCAGCGGCTCCACGGTGCACCTGGACGCCGAGACCCTGATCGTGCACGTCACCCACGCGCCGACCGCCGAGCAGCTCGAGGAGGAGCTGGCCGAGGCCGAGGCCGAGGTCGGCATCGAGCACGAGGAGTCCGAGGCCGAGGCGGCCGAGGAGACCTCCGCTCCGCAGAGCGCCGAGGGTGGCGAGTCGTCCGAGGAGTCCTCGGGCGAGTGAGCCCCGCAGAGGGCGTCTGGCTCGTCGTCGGGCTCGGCAACCCCGGCCCGTCGTACGCCGGAAACCGGCACAACGTCGGCTACCTGGTCACCGACGAGCTCGCCGACCGGATGGGCGGCACGTTCCGGGCGCACAAGTCCCGTCGCGCCGAGGTCGTGGAAGGCCGGCTGGGCATCGGCGGTCCGCGGGTGGTGCTGGCGCGGGCGCGCAGCTACATGAACGAGAGCGGTGGTCCGGTGGCCGCGCTGGCGTCCTTCTACAAGGTGCCGGTGGACCGGATCATCGCGGTGCACGACGAGCTGGACATCCCCTTCGACACCATGCGGGTCAAGCTCGGAGGGGGCGACAACGGGCACAACGGGCTGAAGTCGATGCGCGCCTCGCTCGGCTCGGGGGAGTTCTACCGGGTCCGGGTCGGCATCGGCCGGCCACCCGGTCGCCAGGCGCCCGCCGACTTCGTGCTGTCGGACTACACCGCGGCCGAGCGCAAGCTGCTGCCGTTCGGCGTGGACCGGGCCGCGGACGCCGTGGAGAGCCTGATCACCGACGGGCTGGAGAAGGCGCAGGCTCGGTTCAACAGCTAGCCGCGCCATGAGAGGCTGCCCTGGTGACCGAGATGCCGACCCCGCCCGAGTCAGAAGTCAACGACGACCACCGGTTCGCCGCCTGGACTGCCACCAAGGCCGGTGAGCTGCTCACCGAGGTCCGCGGCCAGGGCCTTTCGGGCAGGGCGCTCAAGGACGCCGGCGACCGGGCGTCGCACGAGTTCCTGATGCGGCTGCTCGCGTCGCACCGGCCCGACGACGCGGTGCTCTCCGAGGAGGGGCCGGAGACGATCGTGAACCGCGACCGGCTCGCGGCTCGTCGGGTGTGGATCATCGACCCGCTGGACGGGACCCGCGAGTTCTCCGAGCCGCCCCGCGACGACTGGGCGGTGCACGTCGCGCTGTGGGCCGACGGCGACCTGGTCGCCGGTGCAGTGGCACAGCCGGGGCTGGCCACGACGTTCGGCACCGGCGAGCCGCCCGTCGTACCCCCGCGGAGCTCGGATCGGCCACGCATCGCGGTCAGCCGCACCCGGCCGCCTGAGTTCGTCAGCGTGCTCGCCGAGGAGATGGGCGCCGAGCTGGTGCCGATGGGGTCCGCGGGCGCGAAGGTGATCTCCGTGGTCCGCGACGTCACCGACGCCTACGTGCACGCCGGCGGGCAGTACGAGTGGGACTCCGCCGCCCCGGTGGCGGTGGCCCGCGCCGCCGGTCTGCACACATCCCGCGCGGACGGGTCGGAGCTGCGCTACAACCAGGAGGACGTGCTGCTGCCCGACCTGCTGGTGTGCCGGCCGGAGCTCGGCGAACAGATCACCTCGTTCGTCAAGGCGTACTGGGCCGAGCACGCCTAGCGATGGCCGTGCCTTCCGGTGCCGGTGCCGTGCGGGCGGTGCTGTTCGACGCCGACGGCGTGGTGCAGGAGAACCCTCCTGACTGGGACGCCGCGCTCCGACGCTTCGGGGACGGCTTCGTCGACGACCTGTTCGCCGCCGAGGAGCCGGCCATGGTCGGCGAGCGTTCCTTTCCCGACGTGCTCGCCGACGTGATCGGCCGCTGGCAGGTGCCGGTCGGCGCCGCGGAGCTCGTCGAGCACTGGTGCGAGATCGAGGTGTGCCCCGACACCGTCGCAGTGGTGGGCTCGCTGCGGGCCGCGGGCGTCGGCTGCTACCTCGCGTCGAACCAGCACTCCTACCGGGCCTCGTTCATGCGCCGCCGCCTCGGCTACGACGAGGTGTTCGACGGGCAGTTCTACTCCTGCGACCTCGGGGCGATGAAGTCCGCGCCGGAGTTCTTCTCCCGGGTGCTGGATCGGCTCGGCATGCCGGCGGGGGCGGTGCTTCTGGTCGACGACGGGGAGTCCTACGTGGATGTGGCCCTCGCCGCCGGGCTCCGGGCCGTCCGGTGGTGCACTGACGACGGGATCGACGAGCTGCGCCGGCTGCTGTCCGCGCACGGCCTCCCGCTCTGAAAGGGGCTACTCGTCGGGGGGAGGTGGGGTGGCCGCACCGGCGGCCTCGTCGCGATCGGCCCACTCCAGCAGCGGCGCGATGTCGAAGACGGCGTCGTCGATGCCGGCGTGCAGGTCACCGAGCTTGGCGAACCGGGCAGGGACGGTGGCGATGGTGCAGTCACCCGGCTCGACCGAGTCGATCTCGTCCCACGCGATCGGCGTGGACACCGTGGCCTCCGGGTTGCCGCGCACGGAGTACGCGCCGGCGATGGTGTGGTCGCGCGCGTTCTGGTTGTAGTCCACGAACAGCTTCGCCGGGTCCCGGTCCTTGCGCCACCAGGTGGTGGTCACGTCGGCCGGGATACGACGCTCGACCTCGCGTGCGAACGCCAGCGCCGCACGTCGTACGTCGGAGAAGCCGTGCTCGGGCATGATCCGGACGTACACGTGCAGCCCGGCGCCGCCGGAGGTCTTGGGCCAGCCGACCGCCCCCAGCTCGTCGAGGACCGAGTGCGCAACGTGCGCCACCCGGCGCACAGTGCCGAAGTCGCACTCCGGACCGGGATCGAGGTCGATGCGCCACTCGTCCGGCTTCTCGGTGTCCGCCCGACGACTGTTCCAAGGGTGGAACTCCACGGTCGACATCTGCACCGCCCAGATCACCTGCGCCAGCTCGGTGACGCACAGCTCGTCGGCGGTCCGGTTCCAGCGCGGGAAGTGCACCCGCACGGTCTCCATCCACGGCGGCGCACCCTTCGGCAACCGCTTCTGGTGCACCTTCTCCCCGGTGACCCCGGTCGGGAACCGGTGCAGCATGCAGGGCCGCTCGTAGAGCGCGTTCACGATCCCGTCGCCCACGGACAGGTAGTAGTTGACCAGGTCCAGCTTCGTCTCCCCGCGTGCCGGGAAGTACACCCGGTCGGGGTTGGTCACCCGCACCACCTTGTCGTCGATCTCGACCTCCACCGCGGGGGATCCGCCCGATGCCGCCATGGCGCCACGCTAGCCGGGTGCCACGTTGGTGTCCTCGGCCGAAACGCGCAGCACCCCGGCCAGCTCGGAGAGCGCGGCAGCCAGCTCGGTGACCGAGCCCTTGCCCTGGACCTGCAGGGTCACCGCGACCGCGCCGCCGTCGGTGTCCGCCGGCCTGTCGTCGCTGCGGTCCGCGGACAGGTGCCGGACCACGAAGCCGCGGTCCGTGCACTCGCCGAGCGCACGGCGCAGCACCCCCTGCCCACCGCGGTAGGACACCACCAGCGTGGAGGGGGCGTACTTCGAGCCGGGCATCCGGTTCACCAGCGGCGTGTAGCCGAAGACGACCAGGAAGTACGCCGCGGTGGTCAGCGCGGCGAGGACCGGCAGACCGGCTCCGGCCGCCATGCCGACCCCTGCGGTCAGCCACACCGCCGCTGCCGTGGTCAGCCCGCTGACCGCGCCGCGGTGCACGAAGATCAGCCCGCCGCCGATGAACCCGATCCCGGACACGATCTGCGCCGCCACCCGGGACGGGTCGAGGGAGACACCGTTGCCGAGCACGTCGGTGAAGCCGTACTTCGACACCAGCATCATCAGCGCCGCACCCAACCCGACCAGCGTGTGGGTGCGCATCCCGGCGCTCTTCTGGCGCAGCTCGCGCTCCAGCCCGATGCCGGTGGACAGCACCAGCGCGATCAACAGGTCGGCCACCTGGGGCCAGCCCTGCCCGAACGGCTGGCCGAACGCGTCCACCATGGGCTCACCTCCGCGATCCGGTGTCCCACAGGCTAGTCAGTAGACTCGGTCCCCGGACCCCCTCGCCGCTCGGCAGGGGGTGGTTGTGCTGCGCACGAGGAGCAATGCCTGTGAACGTGACCGGTCTGGCCGAGCTGGTGCTGCGCAACGAGACCCTGGCCGGGGCGGTCGAGGACGCCCGCCACGGCGTCGTACCCGCCCTGGACCTGACCTCGCCCGCCGCGCTGCAGCCGTTCGTGGTCAAGGGCCTCGTCGACGCCGGCCGGTCCGTGCTGGCGGTGGCCGCCACCGCCCGGGAGGCCGAGGACCTGGTCACCGCGCTGGGCGGGCTGATGGATCCGGCGCTGGTGGCCGAGTACCCAGCCTGGGAGACGCTGCCGCACGAGCGGCTGTCCCCGCGCAGCGACACGGTCGGCCGCCGGCTGGCGGTGCTGCGCCGGCTGCGCCACCCCGGCACCGACCCGGCCAACGGCCCGGTCAAGGTGGTGGTCGCCCCGGTCCGGTCGGTGCTTCAGCCGCAGGTGATGGGGCTGGCTGACCTGGAGCCGGTCGAGCTGTCGGTGGGTGAGGAGCACGACCTCGAGGACGTGGTGCGACGGCTCGCCGGCGCGGCGTACTCCCGGGTGGACATGGTCGAGAAGCGCGGCGAGTTCGCCGTGCGCGGCGGCATCATCGACGTGTTCCCGCCGACCGAGGAGCACCCGCTGCGCGTGGAGTTCTTCGGCGACGAGGTCGACGAGATCCGCACCTTCGCGGTCGCCGACCAGCGCTCCCTGGAGCCGGTACGCCGGCTGTGGGCGCCGCCGTGCCGGGAGCTGCTGCTCACCGACGAGGTCCGCAAGCGCGCCGAGGTGCTCGGCCAGGCCCACCCGGAGCTCGCCGAGCTGGCCGAGAAGCTGGCCCAGGGGCACGCGGTGGAGGGCATGGAGTCCTTGGCCCCTGCGCTGGTCGACGACATGGAGATGCTCATCGACCTGATGCCGGCCGAGACCCACGTGCTGGTGCTCGACCCGGAGCGGGCCCGGACCCGGGCCCACGACCTGGTGGCCACCAGCGAGGAGTTCCTGCAGGCGTCATGGGCCGCGGCCGCCGGCGGCGGGGAGTCGCCGATCGACCTGGGCAAGGCGTCGTACAAGACGCTCGCCGAGGTGCGCGCGATCAGCCTGTCGCAGGGCAAGCCGTGGTGGAGCCTGTCGCCGTTCGGGATGGACGGTGATCTCGAGACGCTCGCTCCTCGATCACCGGAACCGGTGCGGGACATGACCGGCGAGGTGGTGGCCGCGATCGACCCGCGGACGGGCGAGCCGTTTGACGTGGAGGCCGGTGCGGTCGAGTCCCGGTCGGTGGACGTGAAGCCGGTCGACGCCTACCGCGGCGACGTGGAGCGCGCAGTGGGTGACATCCGGGTCTGGCTGCGCAACGGCTCCCGGGTGGTGCTGGTCACCGAGGGCCACGGGCCCGCGCAGCGGATGGTGGAGGTGCTCGGCGAGCACGACGTGCCGGTCCGCTACGCCGAACGGATCGACACCGCCGCGGACATCACCGAGGGTCTCGTGCATGTCACCACCGCCACCCTCGCCCACGGCTTCGTCGACGAGGAGCTGTGCCTGGCGGTGCTCACCGGCGACGACATCGCCGGCCAGCGCTCCTCCACCAAGGACATGCGCCGGATGCCCACCCGCCGCAAGCGGCAGATCGACCCGCTGGAGCTGAAGCCCGGTGACTTCGTGGTGCACGAGCACCACGGGGTAGGCCGCTACGTCGAGATGAAGCAGCGGACGGTGCAGGGCGCGGTGCGGGAGTACCTCGTGCTCGAGTACGGCGCCTCGAAGACCAGAAGTGGGGGAGCCAACCGCTCCCCTGATCTTCTCTACGTGCCCACCGACCAGCTCGACCAGGTGACGAGGTACGTCGGAGGGGAGCAGCCCAGCCTGGACCGGCTCGGCGGCTCGGACTGGGCCCGCCGCAAGGGCCGGGCCCGCAAGGCGGTGCGGCAGATCGCCGGGGAGCTGATCAAGCTGTACGCCGCGCGGCAGGCCACCAAGGGCCACGCGTTCGGGCCCGACAGCCCCTGGCAGCGCGAGCTCGAGGACGCCTTCCCGTTCGTGGAGACCCCCGACCAGCTGTCCACGGTCGACGAGGTCAAGGCCGACATGGAGCGCGAGGTCCCGATGGACCGGCTGGTCTGCGGCGACGTCGGCTACGGCAAGACCGAGATCGCGGTGCGTGCGGCGTTCAAGGCCATCCAGGACGGCAAGCAGGTCGCCGTGCTGGTGCCCACCACCCTGCTTGTGCAGCAGCACTTCTCCACCTTCGCCGAGCGCATGTCCGGCTTCCCCGTCGTGCTCAAGGGCCTGTCGCGGTTCCAGACAGACGCCGAGGCCGCGGCCACGATCGAGGGGCTGCGCGAGGGCACCGTGGACATCGTCATCGGCACCCACCGGCTGCTCAACCCGGAGGTCAAGCTGAAGAACCTCGGGCTGATCATCGTCGACGAGGAGCAGCGGTTCGGCGTCGAGCACAAGGAGCAGCTCAAGCGGCTGCGCACCGCTGTCGACGTGCTGTCCATGTCCGCCACCCCGATCCCGCGCACCCTGGAGATGGCGATCACCGGGATCCGGGAGATGTCCACGATCATGACCCCGCCGGAGGAGCGGCACCCGGTGCTCACCTACGTCGGCGCCTACGAGGACCGGCAGGTGGTGGCCGCGGTCCGCCGCGAGCTGCTCCGCGAGGGCCAGGTGTTCTTCATCCACAACCGGGTGCAGTCCATCGAGAAGGCTGCCGCGCACATCCGGGAGCTGGTCCCCGAGGCGCGGGTGGCCATCGCACACGGTCAGATGGGCGAGCACCAGCTCGAGCAGGTGATGGTGGACTTCTGGGAGAAGCGGTTCGACGTGCTGGTGTGCACGACGATCGTGGAGTCCGGCCTGGACGTGTCCAACGCGAACACCATGATCATCGACCGCGCGGACACGCTCGGGCTCTCCCAGCTGCACCAGCTGCGCGGCCGGGTCGGCCGGGGCCGGGAACGCGCCTACGCATACTTCCTCTACCCGCCGGACAAGCCGCTGACCGAGACCGCGCACGAGCGGCTGGCCACCCTGGCGCAGCACTCCGACCTCGGCGGCGGGATGGCGATCGCCTTGAAGGACCTGGAGATCCGCGGTGCCGGGAACATGCTGGGCGGCGAGCAGTCAGGGCACATCGCCGACGTCGGCTTCGACCTCTACGTACGGCTGGTCGGCGAGGCGGTCTCGGAGTTTCGCGGCGACGCGCCGACCGACGAGCACGACGTCAAGATCGAGCTGCCGATCGACGCCCACCTGCCGCACGACTACGTGCCGAGCGAGCGGCTGCGGCTGGAGATGTACAAGCGGCTGGCCGAGGTGCGCTCCGACGAGGACGTGGCCGCCATCCGCGAGGAGCTGGAGGATCGGTACGGCGAGCCTCCGGCCCCGGTGACCAGCCTGCTCGAGGTGGCCCGGCTGCGCGCCCGGGCCCGGCGGGCCGGGCTGACCGACGTGACGCTGGCCGGCAAGCACGTCCGGTTCGCGCCGGTGGAGCTGCCGGACTCGGGGAAGGTGCGGCTGACCCGGCTGTACCCGAAGAGCATCCTCAAGGAGGGCGTGCGTACCATGCTCGTGCCGCGTCCTTCGACCGCGGCGGTGGGCGGCTCGCTGCTGCGCGACGAGGCGCTCCTGGCGTGGGCCCGCACCGTGATGGACACAGCGATCGACGCGGCTGGGGCGGCCGTGCCGGCGAACGCATCGAGCAAGGAGAGCAGAACGTGACGCGACCACGACGTGTGAGCAGGTTCACGGTGCTGACAACGGCCGGAGTCCTGGCGCTGACCGGTTGCGGTGCCGTGCACCCGGGGGCAGCCGCGGTGGTCGGCCAGGACTCGATCACCGAGGGCCAGGTGGACGCGCTGGCGCAGGGACTGTGCTCGGCCAACAGCGGTGGCGGCCAGCTGCTCCCCACCCGTGAAGCCCGGCAAGGCGCGCTGTCGGTGCTGCTCGACACCGAGCTGTCCCAGCAGTTCGGGCACAAGCGCGGCGTCACCGCGAACCAGCAGCAGATCTCCCAGGCCCTGGCCA
>Ga0308176_10002451_pt1 | contig 11715 bp, 7 predicted proteins | sample PhyCR2_3_FD_203890 | JGI IMG/M metagenome (GOLD analysis project Ga0308176, IMG submission 203890) | Soil microbial communities from UC Gill Tract Community Farm, Albany, California, United States - DLSLS.C.R2 | ecosystem: Environmental > Terrestrial > Soil > Agricultural land | place: USA... | reverse complement strand
GATATCAGCACAGACTGGAAGGTCAGTTTCCCATCCCTCAATGTGGCAGAAACGATGAAGCGCCTCCGCTCGTGGTCGGCTGACGAGACGACCCGTTTCTATTCGGGGCTGGCCGTGTACGAGAAGACGGTCGAGCTGCCGAAATCGATCGAGAGCCCAGGTTCAGCTGTCGTGATGAACTTTGGCGCCGGAACTCCCGTTGAGGCGCCGAAGGGAACTGCGCCGGGAATGCGGGCTTTGCTTGACAGCCCAGTTCGCGAATCGGCAGTGGTCTACGTGAACGGTCAAAAGGCAGGATCTGTATGGCATCCGCCCTATGAGGTGGATGTAACGCATCTTTGCCATGCAGGGGTAAACGAAATTCGCATCGTGGTGGGTAATTCGGCGATCAATACGCTTGCCGGACGAGCGCCAAGAAATTACAGGCTTCTCAACCTCCGTTATGGAGAGCGCTTTGTGCCTCAAGATATGGATAAGCTGACGGTGCTGCCGTCGGGAATCCTAGGTTCGGTTCGGTTAGAAGTGAAGCCTCAGTAGCAATTCGTTTCATCACGAGCCGATGAGCTTTGGCCGATGCTGACCGACAGCGCAAGGCCCGCATCTCAGACCGGTGCTAGTCGTACTTTAGCGTCCGAACCGGATCTACAGCCATTGCTGCACGTGCTGGCAAATACGTGGCAAGTGTAGCAGTTGCGAACAAACCGATTGCCACGACCAGGAAGGTGAGGACGTCGGTCGCGGAAATCTCGAACAGCAGGCTGCCCAGGACACGAGTCGCGGCGAGCGCCAGACATGAGCCCAAAAGAATGCCGGCTCCGGTGAGGCCAAGCGAGTGCTGCATTACCGCCTTTAGCACGTCCGCCTTACCGGCGCCCAGAGCCATGCGGATGCCAATTTCCTGAGTGCGTTGTGCGACCACGTACGCGACTACGCTGTACAGTCCGGAGGCGGCGAGCAACAAGGCTAGCAGGCCTGCGATACCGAAGAGCACGCCTGATAAGCGCGTTGTAAAGGTGGCGAACTCAAGCGACTGGCGCATGCTGCCGGTTTCAGAGACTGCGAGACGCGGGTTTAGCTGGTGAAGAACCCTTTGAAAGTCTCGGGCGAAAGCGCGAAGATCGCCTGCTGTGCGGACGACGAAAACGGCATGGCCGGTGTAGTGCTGCTGTATGGGTTGATACAGGAACGGAGTGGGCTCCTCACCCAAGGTCCTGTACTTGCCGGTCTCCACAATCCCGGCTACACGAACCACTCGCGCCCCGTCTCCTTCCTGAATTGTGAATTGCCGGCCTAGTGCGTTCTCGCCTTTCCATATCTGCCGGGCCATGGCTTCGTTGATTACGACCACGGGCATCGAGTTCGCGGTGTCAGTCCAGCCGAACTCACGTCCCGCCAGCAGGTGTGTTCGGAGAGTGTGAAAGTATCCTGGTGCCACGACGGCAGATGAAACGGGCCATCCCGGTAAGCCCTTCGGCGGCTCGACCCCGGGCACGTTCACCATTACTCCCATCTCGGTCTGACCGAGAGGCAGGTGATCGGCCAGAGAAACGGAGCGGGCGCCAGGCAGGACCGAGACCCGGTCCAGGGCTGTCCGAAAGAACTGAAGTCCTGCGACATCAGAATATTCGTTCGGGCGCAATTCGACAGTCGCAACAAGGACATTGTCAGGGTCGAAACCCGGCTTGACTGTGCGAGCCTTCCGCAGGCTTTGTAAGCAGAGGGAGCCTGAAATCAGCAGCACCATGCAGACGGCGACTTGCACGATTACCAAGGCGCTACGCGTTCGAGAGCGCCCCTGGACTGCCCCATGCCCTCCCGCTTTCATAGCTTCCACGACGTCCACCTTCGTGGCACGGAGTGCCGGGAGCATGCCGCAGACGAAACCGGTTACAACCGAGATCCCGAAGACAAAAAGTCCCACTCGCCAATCGGGGCTGACATCGATCTCCAAAGCGAATGTGGCAGGCCGGAGGGTTAGGAGCATCGGAGCTGCGAAGGCAGCTAACCCGTACCCCACTACCCCGCTGAGCATGGCGAGCAGAATACTTTCGTGAAAGGTTTGCCACATCAGGCGCTTCCGACTGGCTCCCAGTGCGGAGCGTACGGCCAGCTCACGGCTTCGGCTGGAGGCTTTGGCGAGCAGGACATTAGCCGCATTGACAGAACCCATCAGCAGAACCAGAATCATGCCGGCCATGAGCAGAGCGGCGAAGAGCGCCATGAGCCTGCGGACAGGGCCAGGCGTCAGTGTTGCTTTAAATACCGCTCCTGTCGAGTCCCTATTCGTGTCCGGATAGGCTGCGGCCAACTGCCTACCGAGAAAGTCGATGTTGGCTTTCGCCGAGGCCAGGCTCTCTCCGGCTTTGAGTCTGGCGAGTCCGATGAGAGAGTGAATGCGACGCTCTGCCGGATCCATGCGGAATCCCAGTTGCCCTGCCTCCCCCATCGGCGCCCACAAATCAGTGCCCATGCCGCTCAGAAGGCTGCTGGCGGCGGCGGGCGCTACGCCGACGATTCGAAAGGCATGGCCGTTCAGATTCCACGTGCTTCCGAGCACGGATGGGTCTGCGCCTAAGCGCTGCCACATCGGGTAACTGATCACGACGCTGGGCTCTTGCTCCTCCTTGGTAAAGAAGCGTCCGCGCACGGGGCGAAAGCCGGCAACGCTGAAGAAGTTTTCTGAAACAACATGGGCGCGCAGGTCCCCGGCCGCGCCATTGTAAATCCACCTGACCTTCTGGGCTTCGGGCACGAATCCTGCAAGTTCATGGAAGACGCTGTTGTGGTCCCGGTAATACGTCCAGTCGGGATAGCTGAGCGTGAGGTAAGGCGTGAAAGCATTCTGCGATTTCAGGCGCTGGTGGCAGATCTCAACGAGCCGGCCTGACGCAGGTACGGGAAGCGGACGGAGCAGGAAGGCGTTGACGAAGCTGAAAATGGTCGCGCTCGCGCCGACGCCGGCCGCAAGGGACAGTACGGCCACCAGGGCCGTTACGGGCGTCTTCCTCATCGTGCGGAGACAATAGCGGGTGTCTTGCCACAGGGTCATGTGTTTTTGTTTGCCTCAGAACTGTCGATATATGCAATTCCCGTACCAGCGGCCAAGTTATCTGTTCCAAATGGGTTAGGTCTGCCGTGAAACAGAGCGGGTGTCCGCTAATGGGACAAGGGTGGTCGAAAATGGTGAGAAGTAAACCCATGCCGCTGCTAGTGAGCGAGCGTTGAACGGCCAATGTCGTGTCCATTGTGATCAGTACGATCTGAAAATGAACGCACACCAGTCCCGATCCTGATGGTTGAGATACGTTCGGCGAAGCGCAGAAGCGTGTCTCATGGTTTGTCCGCTAGGCCTCCTTGGAACCATACGGCGGCCGCTCTGGCCATTTTATGCTGACAATTGCAGGCCTCGATTCGGTGCGTAATTGTCCGTGCTATCCTCATACGTGTCGACGCGGATTTTAGGTGTCATTCCCGCCCGATTTGCCTCCTCGCGATTTCCTGGTAAAGCTCTCGCTCCCGTGGCCGGTAAGCCGATGCTCCAGCACGTCTACGAACGGGCGATGCAGTCGCGCTATTTGACGGGTGTCCTGATTGCGACCGACGACGAGCGGATCGCCGCCGCGGCCCGGCAGTTTGGTGGGCGTGTGCGGATGACCAGCACGGAGCATTTATCCGGGACGGATCGTCTGGCTGAAGTGGCTTCCGCCGAGAATGCTGCGGTGTACGTAAATATTCAAGGTGATGAGCCGCTGATCGATCCCGAAGCAATCGACGCGGCAATTCTTTCCGTTCTCCACGACGAAAACATCGTCATGGGAACGTTGAAGAAGAGAATCATCGATCCCACCGAAGTTACCAATCCAAATGTTGTGAAAGTGGTGACTAACCTGCTTGAGGACGCGATTTATTTTTCGCGTTGCCCCATCCCCTATGAGCGCGACGGTGCCAACGGACAGGGTCTCTATTACAAGCACATCGGCCTGTACGTGTATCGACGAGAATTCCTCCTGAGCTATCCGGATCTAACGGTCGGGCCACTGGAGCGAGCCGAGCGCCTCGAGCAGTTGCGTGCCCTTGAGAACGGTTATCGCATTCGCGTCAAAGAGACGGAATACGAATCTGTCGGAGTAGATACGCCCGACGATCTAGAACGTGTGAATCAATTGTTTACCGCTACGGCCGGTTCCTTCGTCAATCATGAGAACTAAGTACATCTTTGTCACCGGTGGTGTTGTCTCGTCGTTAGGGAAGGGAATTGCCGCCGCTTCCATCGGATGTTTGTTAGAGAGCCGCGGCCTTCGCGTTACTCTGCAAAAGTTCGATCCTTATCTGAATATCGATCCGGGGACAATGAGTCCCTTTCAACACGGCGAGGTATTTGTCACAGACGACGGTGCGGAAACCGACCTTGATTTGGGACATTATGAGCGGTTTACGCATGCTCCCCTGACGCAGAGCAATAATCTCACATCGGGACGCATCTATGAACACATCATTACCCGCGAGCGCCGCGGCGATTATCTGGGGAAGACCGTTCAGGTAATCCCTCACGTTACCAATGAAATTAAGGCCGCTTGCCGCAAAGTGGCAGCCGATGTGGACGTCGCCATCGTGGAGATTGGAGGGACGGTCGGCGATATCGAATCGCTTCCCTTTATTGAAGCCATTCGCCAGATGCGTCACGAAGAGGGGCGCGAGAACACACTGTTCGTTCACCTGACGCTGGTGCCCTGGATCGCTGCCGCGCAAGAATTAAAGACAAAGCCCACTCAGCACAGCGTCAAAGAACTGCGCGCGATCGGTATCCAGCCGGACATCCTTCTTTGCCGCTCGGAGCGTCAGCTTCCCGAAGACGTAAAAGAAAAGATCGCACTGTTTTGCGACGTTGATGTGCGCAGTGTCGTCACGGCTAAAGATGTTCATTCGGTGTACGAAATTCCGATGGAGTTCGCCGAACAAGGAGTGGACGAAAGCGTCCTTCGCCTGCTCCACCTGGAAGCCGGTCCTCGGGATATGTCGCGCTGGATCGAGATGGTGGACCGCATGAATCATCCGTTGCGGGAAGTGACGATTGGCCTGGTCGGAAAGTACGTGGAGTACGAAGACTCCTACAAGAGTCTGAAGGAGGCTCTTCTGCATGCCGGGATTGCTCACCAGGCGCGCGTAAAGATCGACTGGATCGAGTCTGAGCATTTGCACTGGCCAGCATGCTGCGAGCATCTGCGGAAGTTTGACGGCATTCTGGTGCCGGGCGGATTCGGGCGCCGTGGCATTGAGGGGATGCTTCATGCTATCCGGTTCGCCCGCGAAGAAAAGGTTCCCTACTTCGGTATCTGTCTCGGGATGCAGACGATGGTGATCGAATATGCCCGAAACGTCTGTGGCCTTGCGGATGCGGATTCGACCGAGTTCAACGCGGCCACTCCTCATCGTGTGATTTACAAGCTGCGCGAACTGAAGGGTGTTGACGAGTTGGGGGGCACGATGCGCCTTGGCGCCTATCCTTGCCATCTCGCTGAGAACAGTCTGGCGCGCCGCGCTTATGGTACTCCGGACATTTCAGAGCGGCACCGGCACCGCTATGAGTTCAACCGTGAATTCGAGCCGCAACTGACGTCACGCGGACTTCGGCTGACCGGACAAACCCCCGATGGCGTGTATGTCGAAATCTGCGAGCTTCCCGACCATCCGTGGTACCTTGGATGCCAATTCCATCCCGAATTTAAATCCAAGCCTTTAGAGCCACACCCACTTTTCACGTCGTTCCTCGAAGCCGCACTGAAGCATCGTGAGCACAGACTGGAAGCGAATCGGGCAATAGTGGAACCGGCGGAGCTATCGCACGCACGATGAATCGCACCGTTGTCATTGGATCCGGTCTTTCTCAAGTTGTCTTCGCAAATAATGGTCCGTTGGCCCTTATCGCCGGCCCTTGCGTGATTGAGAACGAGCAGCACGCCGTCGGACTGGCTCAGGCGATCCGGGAGATCGCCGGCCCTTTCATATTTAAGGCATCCTTCGATAAGGCGAACCGTAGCAGCGTGAACTCGTACCGGGGTCCGGGGTTAACTGACGGACTACGGATCTTAAGTGAAATCCGGCGACTGGGTATGCCCGTGCTGACCGATATCCACGAGCCCTCCCAGGCAGCTCTGGTGGCGCAGTCTGTCGACATCTTACAGATTCCCGCCTTTCTCTGCCGCCAGACGGACTTGTTAGTGGAGGCAGGCAAAACGGGGCGGGTCGTGAACATCAAGAAGGGGCAGTTCGTTTCGCCATCGGACATTGCCTTGGCGGCCGAGAAGGTCGCGAGCACCGGCAACGACAAGATCGTTCTCACCGAGCGCGGCTCCTCGTTTGGCTACAACAACTTGGTGGTGGATATGCGCGGGCTTTCCATCATGGGTTCTACCGGATATCCGGTCGTCTTCGATGCCACTCATAGCGTTCAACTCCCCGGTGCGAGCGGCACGGCCTCCGGAGGCCAGCCACAATTTATAGAGCCGTTGGCACGGGCGGCAACTGCGGTCGGCATCGCTGGATTATTTGTCGAGGTTCACGAGGCGCCGGAACGCGCCCTCTCCGATGGTGCGAATGCCCTCCGGTTGGATCGGCTGTACGGGCTTCTGCAGCGCCTCCGTGCCATCGATTCGACAGTAAAAGACCACACTGCGTGATCCGAACGAAACTATTTTCTATAATCTGAGACAACGGTGTGGGCGAGGCCCACGTCTTTCCATATAAGCTATGTGTTGTTATCGATTCAAAGGTGACCATGTCACGCGGCGGGAGCCGGAGCAAGGATTTTCGCTCATCGAGCTCCTGATTGTCATCGCCATCATCCTGATCATCATCACGGTGGCCTTGCCGCAGATGAGCAAAATGCGCATGAATGCGAACGAGATGCGCGCCATCGCTGAGATTCAAACCCTGCAGAAGGCTGAAACGCAGTACAACTCGCAATTCGGAAGGCCTGCTACATCCATAGCGGAGCTTGGCCCGCCTTCGGCAGCCGGAGCAGCCGAGGGGCCGAACAGCGCCGGGCTGATCCCAGCCAGCCTCGCTAGTGGGTCCGATTCCGCTTACAACTTCACGCTTACGGAAAGTCCCACCGGATACGCTATTACGGCGGTGCCGAAGTCCTTTAACAGCACCGGCCGCAGAACGTTTTACTCCGACCAGACGATGGCGATTCATCAAAACTGGGGGCAGGAGCCCGCCACCGCTCAAAGTCCTGAACTGAAGTAGCTATCTCGTAAACAACTACCCGCAAAGCACGGCGAGGGCGGCGAACCCCTTGGCTACCGCAAACCCCGTTCCTTCAACCACCTTGCCAGCAGATCCGGCCAGTCGGAAAGATCCGGATTACCTCGCGCCAGACCCACGCCATGCGGCCCATGTTCGTAGATGTGCATCTCTGCCGGAACTTGGGCTGCGCGCAGAGCGAGGTAAAATTCGATGCTGTTCTGTACCGGCACAACCGGATCGTCGGAGGTGGCAAACAGAAACGCTGGTGGAGTCTGATTCGTTACGTGACGTTCATTGGACATCAGGTCTATCAGCGCCGCATCTGGATTTTCCCCGAGCAGCGCATTTTTCGAACCATGGTGTGTATATGGCTCCTGCATCGTAATCACCGGGTAGGCAAGAATCATAAAATCGGGCCGGCTACTCTGCCGGTCGATAGGATCAGCGCTATTTGCGTTCCCGTTGTCGAAGTGTGTTCCTGCCGATGCCGCCAGATGACCTCCAGCTGAGAAGCCCCATACTCCTATTTTCTGAGCGTTGATGCCCATCTCCCCCGCCTGGGCCCGCACGTAGCGAATGGCTCTTTGGGCGTCGCCCAATTCAATGGGATCGTGATACTTCGGACCGAGCCGGTACCGCAGCACGAACGCCGGAATGCCATAGCTGTTCAGCCACTCCGCGATCTGATCTCCTTCATAGTCCATCGCAAGATGCTGGTAGCCACCTCCGGGAAAGACAAGCACTCCGGTCGGGACCTTCCGTGCACCGTTCACCGGGTAAACGGTGAGGGCTGGTTTGTCGGAATCGGCATCTCCCTTGGCCCCCGGCGCACCATCAGGCCAAAGAAGAACCGTATGCGGAAGACGGTCCCGCGCGTATACGCAATTTCCGAGCAGGAGAGCGATAAAGAGAAAGCGCAAAGTCATTGACATTCGTGAATTTCCGGTAGTGGCAAGAAGGACAGCCGCTTCAATGGTATCCAGTGGCCCGCAGCCTTTCTTTCGGGGCCACGGATCACTCGTGTACTCTGACGCGCTTCCACTTCTTCCCTACGCGAACAACAAGCAACGGCTTCGGTTCTGTGAACAGCAAATCGTTCTGAATGGTGCCGTCAATCTCGACCGCCCCCGACTTGATCTTACGCACCGCATCGCTGACACTGTCGGCGAGCCCGGCTCCGGCGATCAGCTTATCTATCCGAATACCCTTTTCGGTGACGGCAGAGCCAGGTACGCTGACGGTTTCCGTGTCGGACGGTTCAAGCCCCTGGCGCACTTCCCGATTAAACGCTTCGTGGGCGGCGTCCGCCTGTTCTTGTGAGTGGAAATCAGCGACAATCAAGCGGGCCAGCGACATCTTCGCCTTCATGGGGTCTTGCCGTCCTGCCGCGATATCGTCCCGGAGTTGTGAGATGTCATCCATGGAAAGATCCGTAAGCAGCTCGTGGTAGCGATACATCAGGTCATCGCTGATCTGCATGACCTTCCGGAACATAACCTTCGGCGGCTCCGTCACGCCGATATAGTTGCCCTTCGATTTCGACATCTTTTCGACGCCGTCCAGGCCTTCCAGAATGGGCACGGTGGCTACGATTTGCGGGGGTTGGCCATAGTCTTTTTGGATTTCGCGGCCCACCAGCAGGTTAAAGGTCTGGTCCGTGCCGCCCATCTCGACGTCGGACCTGAGCATCACCGAGTCGTAAGCCTGCGAAAGCGGGTATAACAGCTCGTGCATTGAGATGGGCGCATTCTCCTTGAACCGCTTTTTGAAATCATCGCGCTCCAGCATCCTCGCCAGCGTGTATTTGGAGCATAGGCGAACGAGATCTTCGAACCGGAGCGGTTCCAACCATTCACTGTTAAAACGAACTTCGGTCTTTTGAGGATCGAGAATTTTGAACACTTGGCTCTTATACGTCTCCGCGTTGCAATCCAATTCTTCGCGGGTCATGGGAGGCCGCGTAATATTCCGTCCGGTTGGATCGCCGATAAGGCCTGTCATATCCCCGATCAAAAAGATGACGGTGTGCCCTAAATCCTGAAAGTGCTTCATCTTGCGAAGCAACACCGTGTGCCCTAAGTGCAGATCGGGCGCTGTGGGATCGAAGCCTGCTTTGACCCGTAACGGACGACCCTCCTTGGAGGACAAAGTTAAACGCTCGCGGAGGTCGTCTTCCCGAATGAGATCGGCTAAGCCTTTTTTAAGGTAAGTGAGCTGCTGCTCAACTGGAGGAAAGTGCACGGTTGTTTTCTATTCTAAAGTGCGGGGCTACTGGACCAGCCATATAATGGTGCCAAGGGACCAGGTGCCCACATCCCTGGATGGGGCTCTGGGCTGGGGCTTTATGACAAGCCGGAAAGAAGCGACTGCCAAGTAAGCTGGCCGACAATGCGGCGTTGCTGCCGCTACAATGATGGGTGTGCGCTCAAAGTAAGAGGAACGCGCTTCTCTTGTCAGAATCAATACCGACCGTTTCGACTAAAACTAAGGTCGTAGTAGCTACGACCGTGATGCTCTCTTTCATTTCTTTTTGGAGAGCTTCGGCGATTGTTCTCAGCGATATCGCCTCATCGGCTTATTATGCAGGCGGAATAGCCGAGGCGGCGATTGGGAAATCGGCTCCGTGGTTCATTCTGGCCATCATGCTGTTTGGCTTCGGCATCCGGGCCATCTACGTGGAAAGCTGCAGCATGTTTGTCCGTGGAGGCGTGTACCGGGTTGTGCGCCAAGCCATGGGCGCAACTCTGGCCAAGTTTTCCGTTTCCGCGCTGATGTTCGATTATGTTTTGACCGGCCCTATCAGCGGCGTAAGCGCAGGACTCTATCTGGCCGGTTTAATCAACGAACTTGCTCGCTATTTGCACCACCCTGGGTGGGAAGTTCCACCGGCTTACTTTGCTGCCGGTTTCGCGTTAATTGCGACCGGTTATTTCTGGTGGCAGAACCGGATCGGCATCCACGAGTCGAGCGATAAGGCGCTACGCATTATGCAAATCACGACCGTCATGGTCGTGATACTTATTGGCTGGTGCCTGCTGACCATGTTCATCAAGGGATTTCAGCCAGTCCCATTTCCTGCTAAATCGAATCTGCATTTCGGTCCCAATGCCCTGGGATGGCTTCAAGGTACGGTTGCCCCTACCATTACGGCGGTAGCTATTTTCGTTGGATTAGGGCATTCGTTGCTGGCGATGAGCGGTTTTGAAACGTTAGCGCAAGTCTACCGTGAACTGCAGGCGCCCAAACTGCAGAATTTGAAGAAGACCGGGATGGTCGTCATCTTTTATAGTCTGCTGTTTACATCGCTGGTCTCGTTCTTCGCGGTGATGTTGATTCCGGATAGCAGGCGCGGCGAATTCCTGGACAATTTGATCGGCGGACTTTCCATGTACCTGGTTGGTCCGTTGGGTTTGAGACTTGTCTTTCACGCCTTCGTCGTGCTGGTCGGAACCCTGATTCTATCGGGTGCGATCAATACGGCCATTATCGGCTCCAACGGCGTGTTAAATCGGGTGGCGGAAGACGGTGTGCTGCCCGAATGGTTTCGCCGGCCCCATCCGAAATACGGTACTTCCAGCAGATTGATCAATCTGGTGGTCATCCTGCAGGTGGTTACTATCGTTCTTAGCCGCGGCGATGTAAACATGCTGGGCGAGGCGTACGCGTTCGGTGTGATCTGGAGCTTCGCCATGATGGCTTTATCGGTGCTGGTGCTGCGGTATAAACTGCCGGAAGCCCGGACCTGGAAGACCCCGCTGAACTTGAAAATCGGACACACCGAAGTTCCCCTTGGTCTGATCCTTATTACCTGCACTCTGTTTTCCCTGGCCGCGATCAATGTCCTGACTAAAAAGACCGCAACCATCGGAGGCTCGATTTTCACAGCTTCCTTCTTCGTAGCTTTTGCTCTTTCCGAGCGGAAAAATCGCCATCGGTTGCTGCAGGCCGAAGCCGATCAGGAGAGATTCAACCTTGAGGAAAGGTCGGCTGTATCGGTCCAGGATGTCCGCGTCCGGCCCGGCAACATTCTGGTCGAGGCAAACGACCCGAGCCATCTGGAGCACCTGCAACATGTCCTGGATGAACTGAATCCGGACAAGCAGGATGTCGTCGTAATGGCCGTACACCAGGTGGGGCCGCTGGGAGCCGGGGATTTTCGGCTTCAGCCCGATCAGATCTGTGCCAGCCGGGAGGTGGCGCTGTTCAGCAAGGTCGTCACAATCGCGGAGAAAGCGGGCAAGCACGTCGAGCTCTTAACGGTGCCTGGCCGCGATGACTATGCAGCCGTTGTGCAGGCGGCACAGCAGTTGGAGTCTTCCCGCATCGTGACCACAGCGTCGCCGAGAATGCCATCGGACGAGCAGGCTAGACAAGTAGGCCACGCCTGGGAGCAACTCCCGGCGCCCCGTCCGGCTTTGACGCTCGAGATTGTTCCTCCCGGCCGGAGCGAAGCGCAAATATTTGCGC
>Ga0308176_10002450_pt1 | contig 11718 bp, 5 predicted proteins | sample PhyCR2_3_FD_203890 | JGI IMG/M metagenome (GOLD analysis project Ga0308176, IMG submission 203890) | Soil microbial communities from UC Gill Tract Community Farm, Albany, California, United States - DLSLS.C.R2 | ecosystem: Environmental > Terrestrial > Soil > Agricultural land | place: USA... | reverse complement strand
CTGCCGCTCGCTGTTCTTCGCCGCGGCGAAGAGGGCGAGCGACTCGCCGAACAGCTCGCGCGCGCGGTCGAAGTCTCCGCCCTTGAGGTAGACCACCCCGAGGTTGAGCGAGGCGAGCCCCCACACGTCGGGCGCGCCGGCGGTGCGACCCATCGAGATCGCGGTCGCCAGCGACACCTTCGCCTGTTCCCAATCCCCGAGCATGACGTAGGTCGCGCCGAGATTCGAGTGGCACCGCACCTGTCCGCGGCGGTCGCCTAACGATTCCCAGAGCGCGAGGGCGCGCTTGTGAATCTTCAGCGCCTGCGCCGGCTGGTCCTGCTGGATCGCGCTCGCCAGCCGCACGAGCGACTCGCCCAGCAGCGTCGGATCGGCGACCTGCTCGGCCAGCTTCACGCACTCCCACGCCATCTTCTCCCCCGCATGCGGATCGCCGAGCAGGCGGTGCGCATGCGAGATCATGTTCAGCAGCGGGACGCGCTCGGCGATCGCGCCTAACGACTGCGCCTCGTTGTCCAGCGCCTGCGCCGCTTCGAGCGTCTTCCGCGCCGGCTGCCCGAGGAAGCCGCGCAGCCGCTCGCGCATCACCCGCAGCGAGAGCGAGCGCTGACGATCGCCCTGCCCCTCGAACCACTCGATCGCGAGGTCGCAGAGCTCCTGCGCTTCGACGTACTGCCCGACCGCCTCGGCGATGTGCGCCAGCCGGACGCGGACATCGGCCAGCTGCGCCGGGCTCGCCGCGTTGCGCTCGGCGATGCGGAGGAATTCGGTGCCCTCCGTGTGCGCGTACACTCCCTTCGCCCGGTCGGCGGCCAGGATCGCGTAGCGGTACGCGTTGTCGGTGTTGCCGCCGCGATCGTAGTGTGTCGCGATCGCCGCGGCATCGTCGGGCGTGCGGCGCTCGAACGCCTGTGCGACGCGCTCGTGCATCCGGCGGAGGCGGCGCGGGTTCACCGAGTCGCGCAGCACCTCCGCCATCTTGCCGTGCGTGAACGTGTAGCGGTCGGCGCCGCGCTCCGACGTCGCCTGCAGCACCGACGCGCGGATCCCTTCGTCGACGGCGTCGAGCAATTCCTCTTCACTCCCGGCGCCGGCGTCGATCGCGAGGTCGATGTCGAACTCGCGGCCGATCACCGCCGCGGTCGTCAGGATCGTCTGCGACTGCGCGCTCAGGCGGGAGAGACGACGCGAGATGAGATCGCTGACGCCGACGGGAAGGCGCAGCTCCGAGACCGGCCGCCATTCCCATCGCTCGCCCGTGTACCAGACCGCGCCTTCGTCGACGAGCGTGCGCAGCACCTGGACGACGAAGAGCGGATTGCCCTCGGTGTGGCGATAGAGGAAGGAGAGCAACTCGCGGCCGACGTCCTGCCGGTGGAACGCCGCTTCGATCCACTGCTTCAGCTCATCGCGCGTCAGCCGCGAGAGCGTGAGCTCGTTGAACAGCTCGTTGCGCGACAGGCGCCGCCGGCGCTCGAGCGTCTCGCCATACGTCTCCTCGGCGCGGATCGTCAGGCAGATGAGCAGCCGCTCGTTGTCGAGCTGCGGCACGAGGTACTCGAGCGCGTCCCACGACGCCGAGTCGGCCCACTGCATGTCGTCGAGGATGATCGCCAGCGGGCGTTCCTTCGCGGCGAGGCGGATGAACTCGGCGATCTCCTCGAGGAGCATGTACTTGGAGCCGCCGGTCACGTCCTCGAAGGGAGCGTCGTCGCCTAACGCGGGGACGAGACGCGGCAGCTCGCGCCACGGATGCTTCGGCACGATGTCGAGCCGGCGGATCGCTGCGATCACCTCGGCCCATGGCGCGTACGGCGCCTGGACGTCGGCTTCGTGCGCGCGGCCGGTCACCAGCGAGCCCGCGCGTAGCCGGACTTCAGGCTCGAGCTGCTTGATCAGCGTCGTCTTGCCGACTCCCGCTTCGCCGCTGATCGCGACGACCTTCGGCTGTCCTTCCGACGCGGCTTCGAGCAGCTTCACCATCCCGCGCAGCTCCTCGACGCGGCCGACGAAGCGCTCGATGCTCAGCGGAAGGTGCGTCGGCTCCTCGTCCGAGTTCGAGGCGATCGCGACGCCGTCGCGTCCCTGCCGCTTGACCTGGTAGAGCGCACGATCGGCGGCAGCGAAGATGGTGTCGTAATCGGTGCCGTGCTCCGGAAACGACGCCACGCCCATCGACGAAGTGACGACGACGTTGCCCGGGCGATCGCGGAGGAAGAACGTGTGACCGCGAATCCCCGCGCAGATGCGGTCAGCGACTTCGCGCGCAGCCTCGCTCGGCGTGTCGGGAAGGAGCGCGACGAACTCGTCGCCGGCGTAGCGGGCGGCGACGTCGGAGACACGGAGGTTCTTCCGGATCAGCTCAGCGACCGCCACGAGGACGTCGTCGCCCTGCAGATGGCCATAGGTGTCGTTGACCAGCTTGAAGTGGTCGACGTCGATGACGATCAGCGAGACAGCACGTCCTTCGGCACGCGCGCCATCCATCGCGGCCGCGGCGGCCTCGATGAACGTGCTGCGCAGTGGCAGACGTGTCAGGTCATCAATGCGGATGGGACACCTGGGCAGGGCGTAACGCGCCGCGCTGCTGGCGCGGTGCGGAGATGGACAATCTACATACGACGTGCGGTTCGGCGGCGCAACGTTCTGCGCCAACGAACCGCACGCCTCCAACCCCCGTGATCAGCTGTACCCGCGTTGCGGAAAAAGGTTCACCGCAACCCAACCGCCGATGGGGTCGCTTGTTAGGGGGCGGCCGACTTCGCCTTCGCCTCGTCGCGGACGAAGGCCGGCATCGCCGCCCACGCCGCCGGATCGACGTCCTTGCCGTGAACGTACACCCCATAGTGCAGATGTGGGCCGGTCGCCAGGCCGGTTGCCCCGACACGGCCGATCCGCTTTCCCGCCGCCAGCTGGTCACCCCGGCGCACGAGCACGGTGTCGAGATGGAAATACGCGGTCATCACGCCTTGGCCATGGTCGATGATCACCGTTCGGCCGGTGAGGATGTATTCGCCGACGTCCGCGACGATCCCCGCGGCCGGTGCGTTCACGCTCGTCTTGCGCGCGGCCGCGATGTCCACGCCTGCATGCCGCCACGACGGGACGTTCGCCGCCGCAGCGCTCGTATCGAGCCCGAAGGTGCCGCGCGTCTTCATGTCCGGGCCGAGGCTGATCGCGCGCGACGAGTCCACAGCGCGATAGTAGAATCGCTCGACGCCGTAGCCGGCGCTGCGCGAGCCCTGCACCGGCGCGCTCCACTTCCCGCTCCAGCGCCGTACATCGGATTCCGTTGCGAGCACTCCGCGCAGCGCCCGCGCATCGCGGGCAACGTCGCTCGTCCGCTTGACCAGCGCATAGTGCGCGGAGTCGAGGAACACGAGCTCGCGTCCGAAGTCGTGGTCGGCGACCGTCACCTGCCGCGTGATGCGCCCTGCGGGCCGGTCGAAGGAAAGCGTGAACGTTCCCGGCGCTTCGTCCGCCGGCAGGGGGACGATCGCGAGCACGCCCTTGCTCACCCGGGCGCAGGGAAGCTGCGTGCCCTTCCAGCTGCACCGGGGGATATCGGACGCGACTCCCTCGGCGAGCGCGAAGAGCACGCCCCCGCGGACCGGACGGTCAGGATAGAGCGTGACGACGCCTGTGTCGCGCGCTGCGCTCGTCGCCAGCGAGTCCGGTGGTGTCGCCGGTACACCGCCGCCGGCCGCGCTGGTGTCCGTCGATGCCGTGGCGGTCGCGGTGGTCGCGGTGCTGACGAGCGTCGTAGTATCCTGCTTCGCGCCCTTGTTGCTGACGACCTCGCAGGCCGTACTGAACGCGAGTGCGCCGGCGGCGATGACCGACATCACGCGCGCTGACGATGCTGCCGCTGTTCTGGGCATTGGTGGTTTCGAGTTCGGGTGCGGCACGACTCCGGGCAAGAGGAGGGCCATCCAGCCGCGAGCGCCGGCAGCTCCGTTAACGCCAGGCGAGGCGCGGCGTCCCATGATCGTATGCGTGAGAAGCTGAAGAGCGAGTTCCTGACGGCGGCGTTGCTCGTCGCCTCCGCCCTGTCCATTGCCGGTTGCGCGGCGAGGCGCGAGCCGTCGGCGGGCGCCGGCGCGGAGATGCAGGGCGCATCCACGGCAGCGCGGGAGCTGGATGCGGACGAGCAGGCGCGCCATGCGCTCGACCGCCTGGCGTTCGGCGCGCGCCCCGGCGACCTCGATCGTGTCCGCGCGATCGGCGTCGACGCCTGGATCGCGCGTCAACTGCGACCCGGCCGGATCGCCGAGGGCGATGCCGACCGGCTGGCGGACGCCGTCACGGCGTCATTCGACTCCCCCGCTGACGTCGTGCGCGGCGTCGTGCCTAACGGTCGCGGCGACTCGACCGCGCGTCGCCTCCTCCGCCAGCGCTACGCCGAAGCAGGGCGCAGTCGGCAGCGAGCGCCAGCTGCAGGAGACGCTCGTCGATCTCTGGGCAAACCACTTCAGCGTATTCGGCGGGAAAGGGCCCGTCCGCCTCTACCTCGCCCAGTACGAGAACGAGGCCATCCGCCCGCACGTGCTCGGGAAGTTCCGCGATCTCCTCGGTGCGGTCGCCCACAGCCCGGCGATGCTGTTCTATCTCGACAACTGGCAGAGCGCTGCCGACTCGCTGCATCCGACGCTGGCCGGGACGACGGGCGCCAGGTCCGCTGGTATCGGTCGCGGCGTCGCGCGACGCGGTCGCCCTCGCCGCCCCCAGCCTGCAGGCGCGAGGCGCCCGCGCGGACTGAACGAGAACTGGGCGCGCGAGCTGATGGAGCTCCACACGTTAGGCGTCGATGGCGGCTACACCCAGCGTGACGTGATCGAAGTTGCGCGCGCCTTCACCGGCTGGTCGATCGCCGCGCCGCGCGACGGCGGCGGCTTCGTCTTCCGCCCCGCACTCCACGACGCGGGGGAGAAGCACGTCCTCGGCCAGACGATCCGCGCCGGCGGCGGCGAGGAGGACGGCGAGCGCGTGCTCGACATCCTCGCCAGGCAGCCTGCCACCGCGCGGATGGTGGCGACGACGCTCGCTCGCCGCCTCGTCAGCGACGATCCACCGGCCAGCGTCGTCGACCGGGCGGCGGACGTGTTCCTGAAGACGGATGGAGACCTCCGCGAAGTCGTGCGCAGCATCGTCACCGGGCCCGAATTCTTTTCGCATGCTGCGCTGCGGTCGAAGGTGAAGTCGCCGCTCGAGCTGGTCGTCAGTGCGCTGCGGGCCGCCGGGATTCCCGCCGACTCGACGCCACGCGCTGCGCGCGCGATCGCGAAGCTCGGCGAGCCGCTGTACGGACACCAGACCCCTGACGGCTGGCCGGAGCGCAGCACCGAATGGTTGAGTGCTGGTGCAGTCGCCGATCGGGTGAACTTCATCGCCATGCTCGTGGCGCGGCCGCAGATCACCGACTCGCTGCGCACGCTTCTCGAATCCCCAGATTTTCAGCGGAGATAGACCATGCAGCGCCGCATCTTCCTCAAGTCCGGTGCACTCGCACTGGTGACGATGGGCCTCAGCCCGCGCTTCCTCCGCCGCGCCGTCCTCCACGCCGAGACGCGAGCCGCGAACACGGGGAAGACGCTGATCTGCCTCTTCCAGCGCGGCGCGGCGGACGCGCTCAATGTCGTCGTCCCGCACGGCGATCCGTTCTACTATTCGCTGCGGCCGTCGATCGCGATCGCTGCCCCAGCGCGTGCGGCGGGCGGCGATGGCGCGCTCGATCTGGACGGGTTCTTCGGGCTCCATCCGGCGCTCGCGCCGCTGGTGCCGCTCTACCAGCGCGGGATCCTCGCGCCGATCCATGCCGTCGGAAGTCCGAGCTCGACACGCTCGCACTTCGACGCGCAGGATTTCATGGAGACCGCCACCCCCGACGACAAGAGCACGCGCGACGGATGGTTGAATCGCCTGCTCGCTGCAACCGACCACGAGGCCTCGGCTCGTCTCGCTGCCGCCGCTGGTGATCACTCGACGCCGGCCGCGCTGCGCGGCATCGCCCTCGCCGCGCAGCCGCCGCGCGCGCTCGACGGCGCGGCGCCGACCGTCGCGCTTCGCTCACTCGAGGAACTGCGCCTGCGCGCCGATGGCCCGGACGCCGCGCAGCTCGAAGCACTGTACCAGACGATGGGTGCTGACCTCGTGCACGGCGACGGTGCCGACGCGCGCGAGGCGACGCGCATCCTGCGCACGCTCGATCCCGCGGCGTACCTGCCGTCGAACGGTGCGACGTATCCGCGGAGCGACTTCGGCCGCCGGCTCGAGCAGATCGCGCAGCTCGTGAAGGCCGACGTCGGGATGGAGATCGCCTTTGCCGACGTCGGCGGCTGGGACACCCACGTCAACCAGGGAGGCGCGAGCGGACAGCTCGCCAGCCGCCTCGACGACTTCGCGCGCTCGATCGCCGCACTGGTCACCGATCTCGGCGAGCGCATGAGCGACGTCGTCATCCTCACGATGTCGGAGTTCGGGCGGATGGCGCGCGAGAATGGCAATCGCGGAACCGACCATGGCCACGCCGGCGCGATGTTCGCCATCGGCGGCAGCGTGCGAGGGGGCCGCGTCTACGGCCGCTGGCCCGGGCTCGGTCCCGACCAGCTCTACGAGGGGCGCGACCTCGCGCTCACCACCGACTTCCGCTCCGTGTTCGCGGAAATCGCGCAGCGGCACATGGGTGCGACACGGAGTGAGGTGCTGTTCCCCGGCTTCGCCCCGACGGCCGCCGGAGCGTTAGGCATCGTCAGAAGCTGAAGATCTTCTTCAGTGCCTTGCCAATCTTCTGCCCGACGCTGCTCACCGCGGCCTGGATCGGCTCCTCGACCGGCGCGTGCTCGCGACACAGCTCCGTCGGCTCGGTGCCGGGCTTGAACCATTCTTCCTGCGTCGTCGGACACCATTCGCTGGCCAGCTCGCCCGTCGTCGCGTCGATCACCCGGCTCACCATCCCCGCTGGCGGTGTCCACCAGGCGTCGGTGCCGGTCTCGCGCCAACCGCGTTCGTAGAACTCCGCCCATGCCGGCGCGGCGAAGCGGCCGCCGGACGCGCCCCCGGGAAGAGGGCGAGGAGTGTCGTAGCCGAACCAGACCGCGGCAACGATCGTCGGCGAGTAGCCGACGAACCAGATGTCCGCGTTGTTGTTCGTCGTTCCCGTCTTGCCGGCGATCGGACCGGTGACGCCGACGTCGCGCACCGCGTGCCCGGTGCCATGATCGACGACGGAGCGCAGCATCGACGTCACCTGCCACGCGTCGCGCGGGTCCATCACCGGGGTCAGCACTGGCTCGCTGCTCCAGAGCAGCGTACCATCGGGGCCTTCGATGCGCCGCACCAGTCGCGGCGCGACGCGATAGCCGCCGTTGGCGAACGGCGAGTAGGCGGTGACGAGCTCGATCGGCGTCACCTCGACCGCGCCGAGCGCGATCGATGGCACCGCGCGCATCTCACTGGTGATCCCGTTCTCGCGCGCCCGTGCGACGACACGCGCCTCGCCGATCGCCCGACTGAGCCTGACGGTCGCCGCGTTGGCCGAGACCATCAGCGCACGTCGAAGGGTGATCTCACCTTCGTAGGTGCCGTCGTAGTTCGCCGGGCGCCAGAGATGCCCGTTGCCGTCGTCGACCTCCACCGGCTCGTCGGCGACGAAGGATGCTGGCGTGAACCCCGCCGCCAGTCCCGCCGCATACACGAAGGGCTTGAACGCCGAGCCGGGCTGACGGTGGGCGAGCAGCGCGCGATTGAATCCGCCACGCTCGTATTCGCGTCCACCGACGAGCGCGAGAACGTCGCCGCTGCGCGGATCGATGGCGACGAGTGCTCCCTGTACCCCGCCGCCGCGTGCGCCGTACCATGCGACTCCTTCGCGGGCGAGCGCATTGGCCTGTCGGGTGACGGCCGCTTCCGCGGCACGCTGGGCACGCGAGTCGATCGTCGTCACGACGGTGAGGTCCGCGTCGCGAAGCCTCGCCGGCACGACTGAATCGACCAGCGTACGCACGGCATCGAGCGCGTAGGAGTCACCGGCCTCGCCGGGATGCCAGCCCTCCGCTTCGACATCCAGCGGCTCGCGCGTCGCGCGAACCGCATCGTCGCGGGTGATGTAGCCTTCGCGCGTCATCAGCGCGAGCACGAGGTTTCGACGACGAAGGGCGCGCTCGGGCGCGCGACGCGGCGCGTACGACGACGGTCCCTTCGGCAACGCGGCAAGCAGTGCGGCCTCGGCGATGTCCACCTTCGCGACGCTCTTGCCAAAGAGGTCGCGGCTCGCTGCCTCGACCCCGTAGGCACCGTTGCCGAGGTAGATGACGTTCAGGTAGAGCTCGAGGATCTGGTCCTTGGTGAGACTCGACTCGAGGAGGCGAGCGACGCGCAGCTCCATCAGCTTGCGCGAGAAGGTCCGCCGTCCGTACTGGCCGGCAACGAAGCCGTTGCGGGCGACCTGCATGGTGATCGTGCTGAACCCCTCACGCACGCCAAGTGCGCCGACGTTGCGCGACACTGCACGGAGCACTGCGCGCCAATCGAGTCCGCCGTGTTCGTAGAAGCGGCGGTCCTCGGTCGCGACGAACGCTGCCCGGACGTGCGCCGGAATCTTCGCCAGCGGGACGTTGACCCGGTGCACCGGGTTCATCGCGGCGATCATCGTCCCATTCCGGTCGACGATCCGTCCGCCCTGCGCCGGACGGAAAGCGCGAATCTCCTCGGAGCTCGGGCAGCCGCGAAAGCCGCAGCTGCCGAGCCATGCATCGGTCGCCCACGTTCCGATGATCGCCAGGGCGAGGGCAGCGAGCCCGGGCCACTGCCGTCGCAGCCAGACCCGCGGCGGCCGCGCCGGATCGGGACGCAGCCGCGATGACAGGCGCCGCCAGCGGATGATCGCCTGCGCCTTCAACGGCGGGTGCTGGAACTCGATCGCCTCGTCCGATTCTTCAGGGATGAATCGCATTGCCTGCAATATGGTACGCCGAAGCGGTCGAAGGGTTGCCGCGAACCGGACGCGGCGCTGGCCGCGCGAGGCCGACGCTGTGGACCGCGCGCGATGGCGGCGGTGTACGAAGTCGTGCGCTCCGGCTTCGCTTTTCGGGCCGTACCGATTAGCGTCGTTTACCTGCGGGCGTGTTGGTCGTCACATCACGACGCGCGGGTACCGCGCGACCTTCTCATCGTGCGAACCACCTCCCAGCGACAACTGATGTACCCCCGCATCGTTTCATTCTCGACCGCGCGGCTCGCGCCGCTCGCGGTCGCCGTCGTTCTATGCTCGACCGGCTGCACTCGCGAATCACAGGCTCGCGTGGCCACCGACACGGCGCGCGCGACCACGGTCACCACGTCGGCCGGCGACGTCGCCCTCGACACGACGCATCACGCCGCCGCGACACCGGCGAGCCCGCGCGTGCCTAACGAGATGGGCCGCGTCCCGGTGCTGATGTATCACCTCGTCGGCGACCACGAGTCGTCGTGGGGACGCGAGCGCGAGAATTTCCGCCGCGACCTGGCGCTGCTCTACGAGCGCGGCTACCGGCCGGTGAACATGGTGGACGTCCTCGACAGGAAGATCGACCTTCCGGCGGGGCTGTCGCCCGTCGTCTTCACCTTCGACGACGCATCGCCCTCGCAGTTCCGCTACATCGAGCGTGACGGGAAGCTCGTCATCGACTCATCGAGCGCGCTCGGCATCTGGCTCGACTTTGCGAAGTCGCATCCAGGGTGGGGGAACAAGGCGGTGTTCTGCATGCTGCCCGCAGCGGCGGCGGGGCACGCCTTCTTCGGCGAGCGAAACATCGAAGGTCAGAAGTCCGCCTGGCGCTTCAAGAAGGTGCAGGAATTGGCAGCGATGGGCTTCGAGCTCTGCGACCACACGCTCTGGCACGCGCAGCTGAACAAGTACAGCGACGCGGTCGTGCAGGAGCAGATCGCGCGCGGACTGATGGCGATCGACTCCGCAGTGCCAGGCTACAAGGTGCGTTCCTTCGCGCTGCCGCTCGGCATCTGGCCGAAGAACCGCGCGCTGGCAAAGAGTGGGAGCTGGACCGATCCGAAAACGGGGAAGACGGTGCGTTATGATTTCGACGCCATCTTCGAGGTCTCGGGATATCCGGTGCCGAGCCCCTATTCGCCTTCGTTCAATCCGTTGAGCGTTCAGCGGCTCAAGGTCACCGGCAACTCGCTGGCGAACGTGCTCGATCGCCTCGACCGAACCGGTGAGCGGTACATCTCCGACGGCAACGCGGCAGTGGTCGCCCGGCGGCAGTAGCGAACGGCCGACGCGCGCTCGAGCGCGCGCAGCACTGCGAACGCGTCGCCGGCCGATTGATTCGGCTGGCGACGCGTTCTTTTGTCCGCGAGGACGCCGTCGGTCGGGATGTCTCGACCGTCGAAATACTCGACAGCCCATGCGCCCGATGTATCGTGCCTAACGGCACGGCGCGGGCAGAACGCCCGTCGTTTCGGGCGGTTTGCGCGTGTGCGGCGGATGATGTCACAGATTTCCACTTCGATGTCTCGTTTCGCCACTTGTCACTTGCTCATGTGCGGTGCGATCGTTGCCGAGATTCATGAAAGAATGAAGTTCATGACCGGGAGGCTCTGTGTCCGACCTGTATCGACCGATTCGCCACCTCGCTTTCTTCGAAGCCCTTGGCTCGCTGGAAGAGGGGAGCACCGAATGGCACGCGACGACCGCCGGCCTCGTCGTGCTGCGTCTCGTCGACGCCTGGTATGACGAAGGCGTGCAGGTTGCCGCCGCCGACGCGTGGGGGCTGAACGCGGTTCGCGAGTCGGTGGGTGAGATGGTGGCCGGCGACCCAGCGCGCACGATCCTCAGTGGCGTCGTCGATGCGGTGGCGACCGCCGAGCGCGCGGACTTCAGCGTCGTCGCGACGCGGTTGAGCGCATACGGCCGCGCGCTGCACTTCGACGCGAAGTGGCGGCTCGCCGCGGACGTGTACGAGACGCTGCTCGCCTACGCGCACCCGATCGACGAATCCGACGTCTACATCAACGCATCGATGCAGCTCGGCTACTGCCTGCGTATGCTCGGCGAGTTCGACGAGGCTGCCGTGGCGTACGCCGATGCCGGCCGGGTGGCGACGTCGATGGGTGACGTCGTCGGGATTCTTCGCGCCCGCATCGCCGACGCGCGATTATCGCTGTCGCGCGGCAACCTGCCGCGCGCGGCGGGTATTCTTGACGACACGATATCTCGCGCCGAGCACGAATCGCTTCATGATGTCATGGGACTCGCACTGCACGAACGGTCGATCGTCGCGTATGAGGGCGGTGAATACTCGCGCGCGATCCGATTCGCGTACGACGCGCTTCCCAAGCTGTCGGGGCAGTCGGCGCGCGATCGTGTGCTCGCTGACATCGCGGCGTCATTCCTCGATCTCGGTGTGGTGAGCGCTGCACGCGACGCGTTCCTGGTGCTCGCAGCGACAGCACAGGAGCAATACGTCCGCTGGACTGCGACGCTCAACCTTCTGGAACTCTCGGTTCTCGAGACGAGCGAGCCGCGCTTCGAATCGTATCGGCGCGAGCTTGCTGGCGCTCAGCTTCCCGCAAACCTCGAAGTCGGCTTTCACTTGCAGTCCGGCAAGGGCTACATGGCTTTCGGGCGGTGGGATCGTGCACAACGGTCGCTCAATTGCGCCGTCGAACTGGCCGCGAAGCATCGCCTCAATCAGCTGTTGTTCTCGGCGGAAGAGAGTCTGC
>Ga0308176_10002449_pt1 | contig 11721 bp, 10 predicted proteins | sample PhyCR2_3_FD_203890 | JGI IMG/M metagenome (GOLD analysis project Ga0308176, IMG submission 203890) | Soil microbial communities from UC Gill Tract Community Farm, Albany, California, United States - DLSLS.C.R2 | ecosystem: Environmental > Terrestrial > Soil > Agricultural land | place: USA... | reverse complement strand
CCAGGCCGGTGCGGATCCAGGAGATCTCGCGGCGCGCCTGCGGGCGGAGCTGACCGACGCGAGACGGCCGCGGCTGCAGGGCGTGCTCAATGCGACGGGCGTCGTCGTGCACACCAACCTTGGCCGTGCGCCGCTTGCCGAGGAGGCGGTGGAGCGGGTGGCCGAAGTCGCGCGCGGCTACTCGAACCTCGAGTACGACCTCGTGGAAGGCGCCCGCGGCTCACGACAGGATCACGTGGCGGCGGTCCTGAGCCGGCTGACGGGCGCAGAAGCCGCTCTCGTCGTCAACAACAATGCTGCCGCCGTCCTCCTCGCCCTCGCCGCGCTGGCGGAGAACCGGGAGGTCGTCGTCTCCCGTGGCGAGCTGATCGAGATCGGCGACGGCTTCCGGATCCCGGACGTGCTCGCACGCTCCGGCGCCCGGCTCGTCGAGGTGGGGACGACGAACCGGACGCGCGCGGCCGACTACGAGCGCGCGATCGGGCCCGAGACGGCCGTCCTGCTGCGCGTCCACCAGTCGAACTTCCGCGTCGTCGGTTTCGAGGAGCGGCCGCGGCTCGAGGAGGTCGCCGCGGTTGCGCGCAGTCACGGACTTCCGCTCGTCGACGACCTCGGCTCCGGACATGTCTCCGCTAGTAACAGACTGTTACTAGGTCAGGAGGAGCCGACGGCGCGCGAGTCGCTCGAGGCCGGCGCCGACCACGTCTGCTTCTCGGGCGACAAGCTCCTCGGCGGGCCTCAGGCCGGGATCGTGCTGGGCCGCGCCGACCTGGTCGAGCGGCTCCGGCGCCATCCGCTCCAGCGCGCGCTCCGCATCGACAAGCTCTCGCTCGCCGCGCTCGAGGGGACCCTCCTCCTCCAGCTCGAGGCGCCGGAGCGGATCCCCGTCCTGCGCACGCTCGCGCAGGACACGGACACCGTGCGAGCCCGCGCTGAACGCCTGGCCGCCGCGACCGGCGGCGAGGTCGAGGAGACGGTCGGGCGGGTCGGCGGCGGCGCGCTGCCGCTGGCCGAGCTGCCGAGCTTCGCGTGCGCGCTCGAGGAGTCGCTCGCCGGCCCTCTGCGCGCGGGCGAACCGCCGGTCGTCGGCGTCGTCCGGGACGGCCGCCTCCTGCTCGACTGCTTGACGCTCACCGACGAGGAGGCCGAGGCAGCCGCGGCCGCGGTCGGGCGCGCCCGCGCATGAGCGAACGCCCGTCCCAGGCAGTCCTCTGGGACTTTCTGCGCGGCGCGCTGATGACCAAAGCGCTCGCGGCCGTCGTGGACGCGGGCGTGCCGGAGGCGCTGGCGGACGGTCCGCGGCCGGTCGGTGAGCTCGACGGCTACTGGGACACGCTGCACAGGCTGCTGCGCGCCCTCGCCAGTGACGGCGTCTTCCGCGAGACGGAGCCGGGCGTCTTCGAGCACACGGAGAGCTCGCGTCTCCTGCTCGAGCCCGGTTGGAGCGAGTTCGCGCACCTCTTCGGTGGCGTCTTCTTCGAGGCGACCACGGACCTCGGCGCGTCTACGCCCGGGGGAACGTTCCCGGACCGGTTCGACGCCGGTTTCTGGGAGTGGCTCGCGGAGCATCCCGCCGACCGCGCGGCGTTCGACGCGGCGATGGCGGGAGAACGCGCCCGCCCTGCCGAGCGGCTCGCGGCTCTCGAGTGGCGCGAGGGCGAGGTCGTCGTGGACGTCGGCGGCGGCAACGGCGCGCTACTCGCCGAGCTGATCCGGCGGCGCCCAGAGCTGCGCGGGATCGTCCTCGACCTGCCCGAGACGGTGCGAGACCAGACGGCCTTCGGCGACCGCATCGAGTTCGTGGCCGGCAGCTTCTTCGACTCGGTTCCGGAGGGCGACGCCTACCTCCTCTCGGGGATCCTCCACGACTGGCCCGACGAAGACGCTGCGCGGATCCTGAGCACGATGCGTGCGGCCGCGCCGGCGCACGCGCGGCTGCTGATCAACGAGTCGGTGATCCGTCCCGGTAACGACCCCGACGGGGCGAAGTGGCTGGACCTGCTGATGCTCGTGCTCGCCGGCGGCCGCGAGCGGGACGAGAAGCAGTGGCGCGAGTTGCTCGAGGGTGGAGGCTGGGAGGCTGTGCGCTTCCCCGAGGGCGGGCCGATCGAGGCGCGGCCGCGCTAGTGGCCGCCGACCACGACGAAGGCGGTGAACGCGAGCGCGAGTAGGGCGGGACTGGTCGCCCACACAGCGAGGCGAGGGAACAGCGCCGTCAGCACGCCCGCCACGAGCCCGGCCACGGCGACCGCGACGATCCAGCCGAGGGGAAAGATGCCGCCGTCCGAATAGCGTCGCTCCGTCGGTGCGTAGTACGGATCGAACGTGAAGTAGAGCGGCACGACGAACAAGACGGCCGCGGGCGCAAGCAGCGCGACTGCCGGAGGCCCCAGCTTCGCGGCCACGAGCCCGACACCGGCGAACATGGCGAGCGCAGCGACCACGCGTACGGCAGTCGCCCCCGGGACGTCTTCACCCGGCTGGGGACCCAACGAGCCGGCGCCGAGAGCGAGCGCAAGCTCGTACGCCGCAGCAACCACGAGCGTCCCGATCACGAGCCATCCGGCCGGAAGCTTCGCGTCCATGCACGGAGATATAGCAAGTTTGCTATGGGGAGGCAAGAACGGGGCACCCACAACTGTTGCGCCGACGGGCGCTCGTGCCAATCTCATGTAGATGAACGGCGAACCCACCGACGCGCAGCTCCTGGCGCGCCTCAGCCACGATGCGGAGGCGCTTCGGGCGTTCTATCTACGGCACGTCGGCGCGGTCACGCGATTCCTCGCTCGACGGTGCCGCACACCCGAGGATCTCGCGGACGCCGTCGCGCAGACGTTCGTCGAGGTGATCGGCTCCGCGTCCCGCTACGACACCGCCCGGGGCAACGCGACGGCCTGGCTGTTCGGCATCGCCGCCCACATTGCCTCGGCGCAGTGGCGGGAGCAACAGCGCGCTGCCGGGATCGCCGCCGCAGTCTCCGGCCGCCGGTTGCTGGACGAGGACGACTACGCGCGGCTCGAAGCGCGAATCGATGCGTCCCGGCTCCGGCAGCCGCTGGCGAACGCACTCGGCTCACTCGCACCGGCCGAGCGAGAGATCGTGGAACTCGTCGACATCGACGGGCTCGCCCCCGGCGACGCCGGACGCGTTCTCGGCATCAATCCGGCCGCGGCGCGCATGCGGCTGACCCGGGGCCGGCGCCGGCTGCGCGCCGCGCTCGCCGTCGAGGCACCGGATGCCGTCCAGGTGCAAGGAGGTGGATCATGAGCGATCTCGCAGGCGATTCTCTCGGCGGCTTCGAGCTTCGTCTGCTCGAGGAGCTGAAGCTGCTCGTCGAAGCCCCCAGCCCCGCAGTCCCGCTCGCGCGCCGACGGCGGCTGCCGCGGTCGCGCTTCGTGCTCGCCCTCATCGTGGCGGCCGTGGTCGTCGGCGTGACTGCGGCCTCGATCGGCGCATGGCGGCTGGTCGCGAAGGACGCGCGGAAGGCGGCGATCGTCTCGACGCTCCGGCAGGGAGGCCATGTCGGCCCGCTGGTCGCATCGAGCGGAGGCTGGTCGCTGTATGCGCAGCACAGGGCGCACGGCCCGACAGACGCGGAGCTCTCGTCGCGGGACGAGACGATCGTCGGCGGCTTCATGGGGCGAAAGGCCATCGAGCTGACTGCGGTAGGGGATGACTCGTCAGGCTTCGATGCGCTCGCCGGACAGGTGAACGTGCCGCGAGCGGCGTCGGTGGCTCTGCTGCTTCCCGACGGGAGGACGATCCCCGTGCCGCTCGAGGGCAAGCTCTTCGTGGTCTCCCCGTCGCCCGGCGCACGGCACCCCACCGCGGTGCTGGCGCTGGACGCCGCGGGCAAGGTCGTCGCGCGCACCCGGCCGTAACTCTGGCTCTAGGCTGCGGCCATGCCGCTGACGGTCGGTACCGCGGGTCACATCGACCACGGCAAGACGGCGCTCGTCGAGGCGCTGACCGGCAAGAACACGGACCGGCTGCCCGAGGAGCACGAGCGCGGGATCTCGATCGACCTCGGCTATGCCCCGCTCGAGCTGCCGGACGGCACGAGCCTCTCGGTCGTCGACGTGCCGGGGCACGAGCGCTTCGTCCGCACGATGGTCGCGGGCGCGAGCGGCATCGATCTCTTCCTGCTCGTGATCGACGCCGGCGAGGGGGCGCGGCCGCAGACACACGAACATCTCGCGATCCTGCGCCTGCTCGGGATCGAGCAGGGGGTGGTCGCGCTGACGAAGACCGATGCCGTCGACGAGGAGACGCTGGAGCTCGCGCGGGTGGAGGCGGAGGAGCTGGTCCCGGGGGTCCCCCTGGTGGCGACGAGCGCGCGCACCGGCGCCGGCCTCGACGAGTTGCGCGCGGCGCTGGCGGAGGTCGCAGCCCGGGTGGCACGACACGACGCCGGTGGGCCGGCCCGGCTCCACGTCGACCGCTCCTTCACGCTCCGGGGAATCGGGACGGTCGCCACCGGGACGCTCTGGTCCGGGACGGTCGGCGAGGGCGACGAGCTGCGTCTCGAGCCACGCGGCCGCATCGTGCGCGTGCGGAGCGTGCAGGTGCACGACCGGCCGGTCGACCGCGCCGAAGCGGGACAGCGTGTCGCCGTCTCTCTCCCGGGCGTCGAGCGGCAGGAGCTGCGGCGCGGGGACGTCCTCGTCACGCCGGAAGCGCTCAGGCCGAGCTTCCGGGTGGACGTCGCGCTCGAGCCTCTGGGCGAGATTCCGCCGCGCGTCATGCTCCATCACGGCACTGCGGAGACCGCCGCTCGAGTCGCCCGCGCCGGCGACCGGTTCGCCCAGCTCCGCCTGTCGCGGCCGGTCGTCGCCGCGCGTGGCGACCGGGTCGTCCTTCGCGCCGGCACGACCGTCGGCGGCGGCGTGGTGCTCGACCCGAGCCCGCCGCGGCACGCCGACATTGCCCGCTTCGAGGCGCTCGAGCGCGGCGAGACGCTCGTCCACGCCCCGGTGCGGGTCGACGGCGAATGGCGGTGGTCGCAGGAGTGGCTCGACGAGCTTCGTGCCGATCTCGACCGTGCGATCGACGCCGCCGATCCGCTCGACCCCGGCGTCCCGGTGCCCGCCGCCGAATGGGCCAGGGCCGTCGTTCCGCATCTGGGGCTCGAGCTGCGCGGCGCGAAGCTCTACCGGCCGGGTGCAGGCCCCGAGCTCGGGGAGCGGGCCGAAGCGGCTGAGGAGCTCGCCTCCCAACTCGGGCTCGAGCCGGTGCGCGTGGACGACCCCGCGCTGGCGCGGTTCCTCGAGGAGCAGGGTCGCCTCGTCCGGATCGGGGACGGATACGCGGTCTCGCCGGAGGCATACGAGCAGGCGCGGGCCGTCCTCGTCGACGGCATCACTCTCGCCCGGTTCCGCGACGAGCTCGGCGTCGGCCGGAAGACGGCGCAGCTCTACCTCGAGCGGTTCGACTCCGACGGCATCACGCGGCGCGTCGGAGACGCCCGGGTCCTGAGGCGCCGCAAGCTCTAGGCGTCCCAGGCAACCGGCAACGAGACGAGGCTGCGGAAGAGCGGTACCGGTCGCCAGCGCAGCCCCTCCTGCGTGATGGCGAGGCGCAGGCCGGGCAGGCGGCGCAACAAGGTTCCGAGGGCGATCTCGCTCTCGAGCCGCGCGAGTGGCGCGCCGAGGCAGAAGTGGCTGCCTCGACCGAACCCGAGGTGCCGGCTGTCGCGCTGAGCGGCCAGGTCGAGCGTGTCCGGCTCCTCGAACCGCTCCGGGTCGCGGTCCGCCGAGCCGAGGATGACGATCACCGACTCACCGCGACGAATCGTCTGCCCGCCGAGCTCGACGTCCACCGCCGCCCACCGGTTCAGCGTCCGCTCGACCGGACCGTCGTAGCGGATCAGCTCCTCGACCGCGCGGGGCAGAAGCGAGGGATCGCGCTCGACCATCGCCCGCTGCTCGGGATGCGTGAGGAGCGCAAGCGTGGCGTTGCCGATCAGGCTCACCGTCGTCTCGTGCCCGGCCACGATCAGGAGCGCGACCATGCTGGACAGCTCCTGCTCGGACAACGTGTCGCCGCCGTCCTCGACCGCGACGAGCGCGCTGACGAGATCCTCGCCGGGTGTCTGCCGCCGCTCCGCGAAGAGGGCGAGCAGGTACTCGACGAACGCGCCCAACAGAGCGTCGGCCTGCTCCAGCTCTTCGGCCGCGAGCGCCGGGCTGACCATCGCGCCCGACCACTCGCGGAAGCTCTCGCGGTCGGCGGCGGGGACACCGAGCAGCTCGGCGATCACCGTGATCGGCAGCGGGAAGGCGAACTCCGAGACGAGCTCCATCTCGGCGGCGGCCGAGACCTGGTCGATCAGCGCGTCGGCGATCTCCTGGATCCGTGGCCGTAATTGCTCGATCATCCGCGGCGTGAACGCCTTCGAGACGAGACGGCGCAGGCGCCGGTGGTCGTCGCCGTCGCGGTTGAGCATGTTGCTGTCGATGAAGGCGAAGAACGCCGGCGGCTCACGACCCTGCTCCGGCGGCAGCGCGAGCCGGGGATCGCGGACGAAGCGCTCGTCGTCGAGCAGCACCGCAGCGGCGTCCTCGTAGCGGGTCACCCACCAGATCGGCGTCTCGCCGTCGAGGCCGGGTTGGCAGAAGACGGGGTCGTGCGCCCGCATCTGCGCGAAGGTGGCGTACGCGTCGGCGAAGAAGTCGGCGCTGTAGAGGTCGTACTTGCGGCCCTCGGTCACCACGCCGCCGATGCTACTCCTCGCCTCGCGACGGCCTAAGCTCTCCGAGACGATGGACGCCGCCGCGGTTCATGCCCTGATCGAGCGCTACAACTCCGCCTGGAACGCGCAGGACCTGGACGCGATCCACGAGCTCCACCATCCCGACATCGTCTTCGATAACCACACGGCGGACGAGCGAGCCGAGGGCGCCACAGCCGTCCGCGAGCACATCGCGCAGATCTTCCGCAACAACCCGACGCTGCGATTTGCGACGCGCTCCCTCCGTGCCGGGGAGGATTTCGCCGCCTGCGAGTGGACCGCGTCGACCGGCTCGAAGGAGTGGGACGGCGTGGACGTCTTCCCGCTCAAGGACGGGCTGATTCTGCGGAAGGACGTGTACTCGTCGTCCCACCGTCCGCGCGAACTGTGAGCTGAAGGACGTCCGGCCGGCTGTAGTGGCCGACCGGGTCGAAGCGCTGCCGCTCGGCGAGCAGCCGAGCCGGGTCGAGCTCCGCGTAGAGGATCGCCTCCTCGTCGTACAGCGGCCCGGCGAGGTACGAGCCGTCCGGCGCGAGGATCGCGCTGCCGCCCCGGCCGATCGTCCCTGCTCCCTCGATCTCGGCCGCTAGCGGGAAGTCGTCGGGGTACGCCGACTCCAGCTGAAAGTGCGCCGGCGCGACGACGTACGCGCGGCTCTCGCGCGCGATGTGGACGAGTGTCTGCTGCCAGGCGGGGCCGTCGTCGGCGGTCGAGGCGACGTAGATCTCGACGCCGGACTCGTAGAGCGCGACGCGCGCGAGCGGCATGTAGTTCTCCCAGCAGATCAAGCCGCCGACCCGGCCGAAACCGGTCTCGATTGCCTCGAGGCCGCGGCCGTCCCCCTGGCCCCAGACGAGGCGCTCGTGGTTGGTGGGGACGAGCTTGCGGTGATGCAGCGCGAGCTCGCCGGTCGGCGAGTGGTAGAGGAGCGAGTTGTAGATCGTCCCCGGCCGCTCCGGCTCCACCTCGTTCACGCCCGTGACGATCCAGATGCCAAGCTCTTGCGCAGCCGCGCCGATCCGCCGCTCGGCCGGTGAGCCGACCGCAATCGACTGCTGTGCGAGCCGCGCGAACGTCTCCTTCGCGCCTTCCGCGTCCCAGCCGGCGAAGGCCTTGGCCCAGACCGACGACGGATAGACCGGGACGAACGTCTCGGGGAAGACGACGAGCTCGGCGCCCTCACGCGCAGCCTCGGCAGCCACGGTCTCGAGTTTGTCGAGCGTCGCCTCGCGGTCGAGCACGACAGGCTGTACCTGCACGCACGCGACCTTGACCGGACGCTCCATTCCCGGAGCCTACTCCGGCGTGCCGTGCCCACCGCCGCCGGGCGTCTCGACCCGGACGACGTCCCCGGCGTGAAGCTGGCGCGTAAGTTTCGGCGGCTGCTCCTCGCCGTTGACGAGGGTGCGGCCGCGCGCGCCGGCTTCCCCGCCGTCTCGGCCCGGGGGCCCGTTGCGTCGCCGCTCGGCGAGCACGGAGAGCCGGCACTCGTCCAGCACGCGCAGCTCGCGCACGACGCCGTCGCCGCCTCGGCGGGCTCCGGCGCCGCCCGAGCCGACGCGCAACTCCCAGCGCTCGACCCGCAGCGGGTACTCGAGCTCGATCGCCTCCGCAGGCGTCGCCAGCGTGTTCGACATCGCGACGTGGACGCCGCTCGGGCCGTCGGCGTCCGGGCAGGCGCCCTGGCCGCCGCCGACCGTCTCGTAGTACGTGAAGCGGTCGTTGCCGATGGCGAGGTTGTTCATCGTCCCCTGGCCGGCGGCGGGGACGGGCACAAGCCGGCCGAGAGCCGCGAAGACGACGTCGACGATGCGAGACGAAGTCTCGGTGTTGCCGGCGACGACGGCCGCGGGCGAACGCGCGTTGACGAGGCAGCCGTCGGGGGCGGTGACCGTGACGGGAGCGAAGGCGCCTCCCGAGGCCGGCAGGTCCGGCTCGGTGAGGCAGCGGACGACGAAGTAGCACGCCGACTTCGTCACCGCGAGCGGGCAGTTGAGGTTGCCGTCGTACTGTGACGCCGTCCCCGTGAAGTCGATCCGGATCGCGTCGCCGGCGATCTCGACGGTGCACTGGATCGGCAGGTCGCCGTCGACCGCCTCGACGACGTCCTCGGCTGCGCCTCGGCCGTCCGGAAGGGCCGCCAGTGCGGCGCGCACGATCCGCTCGGAGTACGCGTAGAGCTCGTCCATCGCCGCGGCGACCCGGTCGCGACCGCGGCGCGCGCAGAGCTCCTCGAACCGCTGCTCGGCGAGACGGTGGGCAGCGAGCTGGGCGCGGAGGTCGCCTCGCCGCTCCTCCGGCTGCCTCGTCGCCCGGACGAAGCGCTCGAGCACCTCGTCGGTGAGGAGCTGCGGCGGCAGGATCACGCCCTCCTCCTCCAGCGTGTGCGAGAAGGCGGGCAGGCTCGCCGGCTCGATCCCGCCGACGTCCGCGTGGTGGGCGCGCGAGACGGCGAAGCCGAGGTCGGTGCGCGAGACGAGCGTGACGTCTGGCAGGTGCGTGCCGCCGGTGTACGGGTCGTTGAGGATCGCGACCTCCCCCGGCTCGAGGTCGAGCCGCATCACCGCGGCGACCGCATCGGGCATCGCACCGAGGTGGACGGGGATGTGCTCGGCCTGCGCGATCATCCGGCCGCGCTCGTCGAACAGCGCGGTCGAGCAGTCCCGGCGCTCCTTGATGTTCGCGGAGAACGAGGAGCGGATCAGGACGGCGCCCATCTCCTCCGCGATCGACCGCAGCGACGCGCCGATGACTTGCAGCTCAATTGGTGCGATGACGTCACTCACGCGTCACGACCCAGCTGGAACCATCCCTAACCCCCTCCCACCCAGGGGGAATCCACAGGGTCGATCCGTCCAGTTCGACGAGGGCAGGGCCGGACGCGCACTCGTGCTCGGCGCTCGGCAGCTCCAGCTCCGGCCCCGGCACGATCTCGGCGGTGCGGACGGCCACCAGCTCGACCTCCCGTCCACGGTCGGCGTAGCCGTACCGCTCTTCGTGCGCGCGGTGGAAGCGGTCAGCGAGCTCGGCCCCAAGCGTGACTGTCAACTCGAAGGACTGGCCCCGGTAGCGAAGGTCCGCCTCGCCTTCCGGCGGCAAGTCTTGCACCTCTCCGAGCGGCCGGACGTGAGAGGTCACGTGGTCTCGCCGCTCGTCGCCGGCCGCAAGGCCGACCGCCGAGAGGACGCCCGCCGCCGCCGGCACGACGACCGCCTCCACGCCCAGCTCCTCGGCGAGCGCGCACGCGTGAAGCGGCCCGGCGCCGCCGTACGCGACGAGCGCGAACTCGCGTGGGTCGTGCCCACGCTCGACCGAGACGACGCGCAGCGCGCGCAGCATCTCCGCGTTCACGACCGCGACCACCGCAGCCGGATCGATGCCGGCGAGCGCGGCCTCGGCGGCCCGGCAATCGAGGACGAGCCCGCCCGGCAGCTCCTCCGGCAGCCGTCCGAGCAGGAGGTTCGCGTCCGTCACCGTCGGACCGCCGCCCCGTCCGTAACACGCCGGGCCCGGATCGGCGCCGGCCGACCCCGGTCCGACCCGCACCGCGCCGCCGGCGTCGCGCCGCACGAGCGAGCCACCGCCGGCGCCGACCGTGTGCACGTCGACCGTCGGCAGCCTGACCGGCAGGCCGCCCACATCGCGCTCGGGCACCCGCACCGCCCGGCCTCCCGGAAGGAGGCAGACGTCCGTCGACGTTCCGCCCATGTCGAACGCGATCGCGTGCTCGAAGCCCGCTCGGCGCGCGACAAGGCCAGCCCCGACGACGCCGCCGGCCGGCCCCGAGACGAGCAGCCTTGCCGGATGCAGCGCAGCCTCTTCGGCCGGAAGCACCCCGCCGGAGGAGAGCATCACGACCGGCTCCGGCAGCCCGACCTCGGCCGCCGCGCATGCGAGCGCGCGGAGGTAGCGGGCCGCGATCGGCGCGAGGTAGGCGTCGGCGGCGGTCGTCGAGGCGCGCTCGTACTCCCGGAACTCGGGCGCGACCTCGTGCGACGCGACGACGTGGACGCCGGGATGGCGCCGCCGGAGCTCCGCCGCCACCTCCCGCTCGTGCGCGGGGTCGCGGAACGCGAACAGGAGGCACACCGCAACCGCCTCGGCGTCGCCGACATCGGGAAGCGAGCCGAGCTCGAGCCGCTCGAGCTCGCCTTCCGGTCCGAGCCGGCCGCGCACGCCGTGACAGCGCTCGAGCGGTACGAGCGGCTCGGGGTGCTCGGCGCAGAGACGGTAGAGGTGGGCGCGAGTCTGACGCCGCAGGTGGAGGAGATGCTCGAAGCCGGCATTGCCGACGTACGCGACGCGGGCCCCGCGCCGCTCGAGGAGGGCGTTCGTGGCGACGGTCGTGCCGTGTGCGAACCGCGTGAGCCCCGTGTCTGCGCCGACCGCACGCGCGGCGGCGACCACCGACTCCTCCTGCCGGGGCGCGGTCGGCACCTTGGCCGTGCGGATCCGTCCCTCCTCGACGAGCACGGCGTCGGTGAAGGTGCCGCCGACGTCGACGCCCAGGATCGCCACGTCCGTACTCTGCACCGGCATGCGCGTTCGCGCCTTTCTCTTCGACTTCGACGGCCTGATCCTCGACACGGAGCTCGCCGCGCGGGCCGGCTGGGAGCGCCTCTACCGCGAGCACGGCCACGAGCTTCCGGCCGATCTGTGGGCGACGCTGGTGGGCACCACCCACGCACCGTGGGATCCGATGACGCATCTCGAGGAGCTGGTGGGCGAGCCGCTCGAGCGGGAGGCGCTGAACGAGCGGCGCTACGCACACGAGATCGCGCTAATCGAGGCCGAGGAGCTGCGGCCGGGAATCGCGGAGTACCTCGCGGCGGCCCGGCGCCACGGGCTGAAGCGCGCGATCGTCTCCAGCTCGACCCGCCGCTGGGTCGACATGCACCTCGAACGGCTCGAGGAGGCGACCGGCTGGGACGCGATCTGCACCGCCGACCGCGACCCGGCCCGCGCGAAGCCGGCGCCGACGCTCTACCTCG
>Ga0308176_10002448_pt1 | contig 11724 bp, 8 predicted proteins | sample PhyCR2_3_FD_203890 | JGI IMG/M metagenome (GOLD analysis project Ga0308176, IMG submission 203890) | Soil microbial communities from UC Gill Tract Community Farm, Albany, California, United States - DLSLS.C.R2 | ecosystem: Environmental > Terrestrial > Soil > Agricultural land | place: USA... | reverse complement strand
GCCAGTCCACCCAGCGGCCGATCGTCGCCACGCAAGGGAGGCCGGCGGCGGCGAGCGACAGGGCGTCGAAGAGCCCCTCGACGAGGACCAGCGGCTCCGCGAGCAGACCGTCCAGCACCGGGAACACGCCGCCGGAGCGGCCGAGCGTGAACATCTTTCCCTCGCCGCGCCGGTCGTGCAGGTGGCGGCCATGGACCGCCCTCAGCTCGCCTTCGGGTCCGGTGAGCCGCGCCAACACCGCGGGCCTGCGGTTCAGATCGCCCGTGAACCGGACCCCCGCGGCCGCGGCGATCTCAAGCGGCACCCGCCGCCGCTCGAGGTAGGCCTCGGCCGCCGTCCCCACGAGAGGCACGGACCGGCGCCAGAGGTCCTCCGGGCCTTCTCCCGTCTCCGTCAGGCGATCGGCGTCGGGAGGGAGCATCCACATGGCGTGGCAGTCTACCCCCCGACTGGATCTGCTCAACACCTGCGGCTACGGGTTGCCGTCTTTCATCGCAGTCTGGCCCGGGTTGTCGACGTGCTGATACGTGTCGACCGACAGGCTTTCAGCTCCGCCCATCGCGAAACGCAGGTCTTTCTCCTGAACGGGCACGGCTCTCTGGCGGTCTGGCTTCCGGCTCTTGTCCATGTGTGCCTCCTTTGGAAAGGTCTGGCCGATTCTACTCGGCCCCTCCTGATCCTTCCTAGAAGCACTCAGGGCTCATCGTTCCCGCCATGAGCCCGCAGGCTTGCGGCCGCTGCTCGCGCGCTCTCCGCTTCCGCCGGCAGGCCGAGCTTGATGTAGAGCTCGCGGGCGCGGTCGAGGTGGGCTCGCGCGTCGTCGAAGAGCTTGCGGACGTAGGCCACCTGGCCGAGGCCGAGCTCCGCCGCGGCTTGCGCGGCGGGAGCAGGAGCGCCCGTCAGGGCCTGACGATACTCGCGGTCGGCGAGCGCGGCCAGACCGACGGTCAGGTAGAGGTCTCCCAGGGTCACTCGGGCTTCGGGTATCTCCTGAGCTTGCAGCGCCTCCTCATAGCTGGCAATGGCATCGGTGTATAGCCCGTGCCGGGCATAGGTCCCTGCGGTCAGAAGAAGGCGGCTCGCCTTGTCCAGGGGGAGCGTGGCGATCTGGCGCAGGTTTTCCTGCAAATTTCGCTGATCGTCGATCGACAAGAGATGGATCTCGTAGATCTCGCGGACCTGACGCAGCGGAGCGGTCAAGGTCTGGCGAGAGCCGAATTTCAGAAAGACAGATTTTTCAGGCTCCAGCGCTGGCCACTTGCCGGAAGGTGTCCAGGAGCAGACCTCGAGACCGCGCCAGGAGCCCGAGCCGTGGCCGCACTGGAGGCCGTCCGCCGCCAATCGGATCGAGGTCCCGACAGGGCCTCGGATCTCGATCTCATACTCTACGGCGGCCGGTGCTCGCGTCCAGACGAGGCGGGGGAAGGCATCCAGCACCGCTGTGTTGCGGGGGCTCAAGAGGATCGGGCCGAGCCCCACATCCACGTTCCGTGTCTCGAGCTCGAGCAGCAGGGCTCCGTTCCTGGGGAGGATTCTTCCCGCGTACGACGCCAGGTTCCGATAGGAGCTTTCCGGGAGTGGAAGGCCTCTCCCGCAGGCGGTTGCGTCGAGGGCCCAGTCCCGCGGCCCTGTGAGGCTCACCAGCGTCTCCGTCGAGCAGATCAAGGTCACCTGGGCCCCGGTGGGCACATGGACGACCTCTCCTCGGCTGATGATCTGGCGTTGCGCCGCACGGCGCACGGAACGAAATTCCGCCCGGCTTTCCGGGGAGAGGGTCACCTGACCGTCGATCTGGGTGAGGACGGCGGTCAGATCCGCGGGCTTCTGCGCGGTGCCCGGGCTCGCCAGGAGAAAGAGGAGGGCTCCGATGCGCCTGGGATCGATCAAGGTCATGGGGTACACCTCTGTTGCTGCGCCAAGACCGTCGCGTCCTTCGCGAAGGGGCTCAGCAGGCGCGGATCGAATACCTTGAAATTTTTCAGCGCTGCGCAGGTCTCGGTGGGGCGGCCTGCCATGGCCTGGGCGACTGCCAGCCAGTAGGTGGCCTCGGCCTTCCCAGCAGGGTCGGCGGGAGAATAGAGTGACAGAGCCGTTTCCAGATGGAGGATCGTCTCTTCCGGATGTCCCTCGGCGAGGGCCACCCTGGCGAGGTTTTTGTGGAGCTTCGCCAACGTGCGGTCGCGGCTCAGGCCCGCTTCGAAGGCCTTGCGGGCTTCGGCCGGACGATCGAGCTCGAGATAGACGTTGCCGAGCTCATTGTAGGCGTACGCATAACCCGGATCGATCTCGATCGCGCGCAGCAGACTCGGAAGAGCTTCCTCGTAGCGCTTCTTGCGCGCCAGCAGGTTGCCGAGGTTGTAATGATGGACGGCCTCCCCGGGGGCTGCTCTCACCGCTCCTTGAGCATGCGCGAGGGCCGCCTCGTCGTCGCCGAGCTGCGTTTCCACGATGGTCAGATCTCCCAGCACCGTGGCGTCGTTCGGATCGAGGTCCAGAGCGGATTGGAAGGCTTTTCGGGCCTCTTCCTTCCTGCCGAGCTCCAGAAGGCCGATTCCGTCATTGGTCAGCCGTGTCACCTCGGCGATGCTTCGCTCCCGAAGCCACCCCGAAGCGAGGATCCAAACCAGCGCGAGGGCCACGGTAAAGCCCGCCAGAAGAGCGGCGCGGCGGGCCCAGGCCGTCGAGCGGGGAGCGAAGAGCATTCCGTCCGGACCGCGCAGGAACAGGGAGGGGACCGCCCAAACGCCGTCCCCCGGCTCGGCGCGCTGGATCGCGAGACGGCCTTCGGTCATGGCCGCTTCGATAGGATCTCCGGCCGCCAGCCGCTGATAGAACGTGCGACTGAAGGCCACGGCCGCGAGGTCCGACACGGGCCCGCTCATCGCCACGACGGCGGGCACGCCGCCCATCACCAGAGAGGAGGCCACTCCGGCGAACGGGCTCGGCCCATGTGTCCCGACGGCCTCCGCCGTATGGCAGGCGTTGAGGACGACGAGACGCAGCGATTCGAAATCGTGGAGCAACTGGGCCAGGCGCCGTCCCTCCAGGGGCTGGCCGGTGCCGTCGTATCGCTCGAAAAGGAGCGCTCCCTCGCCGCTCTTGGCGTCGAACGTCCCGTGCCCCATGAAGTGGAGGATGTGAAAAGGCGCCGCCAACAGGGCTTCCCTCAGCTCTTCCACTCCTCCGCGGTCCAGGAACACGATCTCGACCTTCTTCTCCTGGCCTTTCCAGGCCGCTTCGAGGTGCGCCCGCTCCCGCGCCACCGCGAGCGCGGGGCCATCCGCCGGGCTCGCCGCCACGGCGAGAATCCGCAATCGGCGGGGGTGGGCGATCGCCGGCCGCCGCTCCCGATGGGCCTCCAGGGAGCGGACGACCGGGGTACGCCGGCTCAGACAGAGAAAGTCTTCCGTCTCGGGGCGGCAGAGCAGCTCCCAGGGAAGCTTCTGGAGAGAGGCCGATTCAGGGCGCCGCGGATCGATCGCAATGTCGATCCGCAGGCCTTGCTGTTGCCCCCGAAGGCTTCCCAGGCTGGCGTGGAACAGGCTGCCGACCTCATCTCTGAACAGCGACCGAAAGAGCTCCTTTCCCGCGTCGATCGCCGGTGCCTTCCGGATCGAGCGGGGAGTGGCCACGTCTCGGCTCTCGCCCACCCGGTCCGGCCCGGGCTCAACCCCTGCCCAAGGCGTCTCACCGGTCCGAAGGACCTGAAACGTCCCCTGCCCTTCACCCTGCGGCGACCGTACGGAAACGGCATACGAGCCTCCGGAAGAAGGCTCGATGCGCAGCGAGAAGCTCTCATATTTCATCAGTGTTTCGAGGCCTTGTCCCGGCGCACGTACGCCAGAGGCAGATTCATGTCGAAGCCCTGCTCACTGTAGGAGGGATGCTGCTCCCCGTCCGTCTCTTCCGGTACCTTGGTCCGGACGTAGTCGACGAGCTCGCCGGCGGTGACCACTCCGTCCGCGGGGTTGTCGTCCGCCGCGCCGCCAAGGCCGAGGAGGATCGAGTTTGTGAACACCCCATGAGCGAGCTTCGCCGTTTCCAGCGAGCTCTCGTGGGCCTGGCTCGCCGTCACCACCAGCCGTCCCTTTTTCTTGGCCAGCACCTCGAGGTATTTATTGAAGAAATTGAGGTTCTTGCCGTCCTTCGGGCCGCCCCGTTCCAGCGCCGCCCCACTGTGGCAGGTATCGGCGAAGACCAGGATGCGCTGGGCGCGAATGGTGTAGTCCATGACGTTGCCCAGGTCCCACATGGGAATCGCCGTTCCACCCAGATTTCCGGCCTGGGAATCGTGAGCCAGGAAGAAGTAGTTGTCGGGATTGGTCGCGTCCTGCACGCCGTGCCCCGCCAGGAAGATCAGGACCATGTCATCCGGCTGGGTTCCGGCCAGGAAGCTGAAGAGCGCGGTGCGGATTTCCTGATAGGTTGCGTGCTGATTGCTGAGGAACCGTACCCGGTCAGGGTTGAATTTTACCTGATTGATCAGGAAATCACGGATCGCCTCGGCGTCGCGGTCGGCATACTGGAGGTTGCGGCCTTTCTCCCGATAATTGGAAATCCCGATGACGACCGCCCACTTTTCGCCGACCACGGCGGTGGGTGCGCTGGGGGCCCGCCGGTAGATCCTGTAGGTGCTGCGGGAGAGGGCCGTGTATCCGTGCATCACCTCGACGTCCAAGCGGTTCTGCCCCAGTTGGAGCTCCACGTTCCCCTCCAGCGTCGGCAGGCCCTGGGCGGCGGCCTTCTCTCCTTTGCCCTTGGATCCACTGCTCCAACTGCCCACGGAGAATGTCCTCTCGGAGCCATCCTCGCCCGCCCAATGGACCTGCAGCGACACCGATTCCTCCCGGTGTGGAAAGCGTGCCTGAAGAAAGATTCGGTGGGCCGTCGTGACTCCCTTGTCGAGCTTGCTCAGCCGGCCATCCTCGAGCTCCTCCAGCACCACCAGCCCTTCCGCGCCCATCTCCGCTTGAGCCAGCGAGCCCTCACCCTTCGATAGAAGTTGATGGTCCTGCCATGCCTGTGGTTCCTTTGGGGGCGCAATGACCCATTTGGCGTACAGCGGGTCGGCCCCAGGCTTGGGCACGACCTTGATCTCCACCGTGTTGTCCTCCGCGCTCAAGGAGTAGTAACGCCCCTGATTGAGCGAGAGATCGATGTCGCAGAGCACCTCGTCCTGGCGGGCTCTGATTGTCTGGACGAGCCCGGTGCCAAAGGTGTTGATCTTCGGAAAAGCCTTGTACACCCTGGCCATCGGGATGTGCAGGACGAGGCGCCGGATCTTATCGGGCTCGGGGACGCGCAGGATTCCAGGTGCGTATCTCCGTCCGCCGAGGTCCGGGAGCTCAAGCTGTATGGCGCCCGGCGAGAAGGTCGCTTCGGTACCCCCGCTGAGAGCGGTGGACATCCACATTCCAGCCAGCGCCATTCCCAGCCAGACGGTCCAGGTAAGGGTCCGCAAGGAGAGACTCCTTCTACTTTTTCTTGGAAGGTTGTGCATCCGCTGGCCGGATGTTGCCGTCGACCTTCTCATCTACCAAGAGCTGGTACGGCGCCTCGGAGCTCACGTTGTTGACCTTGAAGGCGATCCAGCCACGGTCGCCGGTCAGGTCGAGGTAGTCGTAGACAAACGGCATCTCCCGCGGAAGCTCCCCTCCCGATTTCCGCTGGTAGAGCACGACGTAAGTCCTGAGGGCCTTCTGGATCTCGGGATAGCGTTGGGGATCCTGGCGGCTCAACAGCTCGACCGCATACTGGAGATAGGCCTCGGGGAATCTGTGGCGCACTGCGTCGAACTCCATGGCAGACTTGAGATAGCTGGAAGCCCGGGAAATGTCCTCCTCGGTGCGGCCCACGGTTCGGTAAAGCACCCCGAGACCATACATGGTGAGCGGATCGTCCGTACGCACAGAGGCGGTCTCCTCGAGGTTCTTGCGTGCGATGATGAATAGGTCGCTCTTCAAAGCCAACAGACCGTTGTCTCGTTTGAGCTCCGACATGAGCTGACTGTAGCGCGGCGAGGACATTTGGAATCCTTTGCCGTTGAGGATCTGAGCGACGACCGGCTGATAGGGACCGCGGAGGAGCTCTTGGATCTTGGCGGAACGCTGTGGCAGATCTCCGGCGTCGCCGAAGGCCAACTGGGCCGCGGCGCCACTACGGTGAATGATGTCTCCGACCTTCGCCATGAGAGTCGGTACCTCGCGGACATCAAAGCCGTGTTGAAGCAGAACTTGAGCCGCGAATTGATCAGATTCGACCTGGATCTCCTTCATAAAGCGATGATTCCGAAAAGACGCGGCGGCGTCGAGCCCCTTTTCAGTTCCCAATCCTCCTAGATAGGCTCCTGAAGCCACGTTGAAGACGTTGAGCAGATCGGCCTTGCCGCCACCCAGGAGGCCGCCGGCCAGAGCACCCGCCACCTTTCCAAGCTTTTTGATCCTCTCAGCCCTCTCCTCCCATTTCTCCTGCTCAATAGCCTGTTTGACATGGTGGGCGAGCATGACGTGACCGGCTTCGTGCATGAGAAGAAAGGCGAGCTGCGATTCATTATCGAGAAGCGATATCATCCCAGTGCTCAGAAAGACCGTTCCGGTGCTCAGGGTGTCGGCATAGGGAAGAGGATCCTCGACAATCTTGAAGCTGATCGGAATGTTGTCCAAAGCCTCATTAGGTATGAGCGATTGTCCCAGCCGGTTGACATAGGCCTGTAGACTGGGATTGGGGTAAAGAGCTTTCTCGTTACGCTTCAATGCGGTCTGCGAGTCCTCTATCACCATCTTCGCCAGACGCTCTCTGACCTTCTCCTGAAAATCCTCATCCTCTTTACTGATCACGGTATCCGGGTCACGCTCGCGCAGGAGGCTGCTGAGATCGAGCGTTCCGTTGGCTTGGGCTCGCGCGCTGGATGGCGCCAGGAACAGGAGGGATACGACGGCCAGGGCGAGGAGAATTTCTTGGCGTCTTTGTCTCATGAGCATGACTCCTTTGGGCGTTCCAGTTAGCAGCCGCGGTGCTCGGAAGATTCTCCAGACGGGACCGTCTAAGGGCCCGCGCCTGGGTTCCAGGACCTCGGCAGCGACTCTTTTCCTAGAGACACCGTCGCAGCCAAATGTGGGGTGCGGTCCTGCCCGGACGTCACGTAGAATCGGCACCGAACGTACGTCCCGGGACGGGTGAGATGGACACGCCAGACGCCCCTCGTGCGAGGTCCTGGCCCGGGCTGGACGGGGACGCGCCCGAGGAAACTTGCCGCTGCCCGGATCCGATTGGAGAGCTCCCCGCCCCGTTTTTTGTGTTCCCGGATCGAATTCGAGCGCTCCCGGACGGCCATCTTCCGTTCCCGGACGGCCATCCAACGAAGCCCGAGCTCCCGGATTGCGATCCGGACGGCTGTCCAAGAAACCCGGCGGCGCGGATACGTTCCCCGACGCTCGGGATACGTTCCCGGGCCGCCATCCTGGACAACCCGTGCGTTCGGGAAGCCATCCTGGGCGTCGGGAAAGCAATTCCGCCGCTCGGATTCGTTCCCGAGGCGCCGGGCTCGTCAATTTCCGCGTCAGGGACCGTTGTTTTCGCGCTGGGGCGGAAGTCAAAAGCCCCGGGCAAGAAAATCAGGGCTCCGGGCGGCCCAAAGCTGAAGCCGGGTTGCCTCGCGCTCGCGGGGAGCTCTCCACGTGGAGGGGGATGACAGAGGAGGCGGTCTATTCTACTCTCCTGGACGAGCTGAACCAAGGCCTTAGGAGATCCAATGGACGAGGTCAAGAGCAGACGTCTCGACGGCTGGAGCTGGGCGATCTTCTTCGTGCGCTGGGTGCTGGGGCTGATCTTCTTCATGGCCGGCTGGTGGAAGACGTTCGACCTGGGGCCGACCGAGCACGCGCGGAAGCTCTTCATCGAGCCCTATGCGGACACCTGGCTCCCGGTCTGGCTGCTGTGGGCCTCCGGCACGGTGATCCCCGTCGTCGAGCTGGTGGCGGGCGCCCTGATGTGCCTGGGCCTGCGGGTGCGGGAAGCCGGGATCGCCTGCGGGCTCATCCTCATCATCGTCGACTACGGCCATCTCCTGAAGGAGCCCCTCTTCGACACCACGCACCACATCTTCCCGCGGCTCGTCCTCCTGACCTTCGTCCTGGCAGCCCCCGCCGGGCGTGACCTGCTGAGCCTCGATGCATGGCTGGGGCGGCGGGCCCGGTCAGGTGGAGGGGAGCGAGCAGAGCTCTAAGCTCCATTTCTTGTGCTCCCCGATCGGCTCCGAGCGCGTCCGGACCGAAATCGAGCGCTCCTGAACGGCCATCAGCCGCCGCGCCCGTCTCGCGGGTATGGTATTTGCACATTTCCTTTTTCCCGAAGGTTTTAGAGCCATCGGCGAAAGGAATCCATCCAATGTCGACTACCGTAACGATACTCCGGCACCTTATGATCGGCGTTGGTGGTCTCACCCTGCTGGCCACCGCATCGCCACTGACGGCACAGGCGGTAACGGCGATGTCGACCGAAGCCTTCCTCAACACCCTCGGTGTTAATACCCACATCGATCCCTCCCAGCACTGGGACGTGGACCCTGGTAGGGTAGGCAGTCACATGGCGTATATCGGTGTCCGCAACCAGCGCGACTGGCCATATAAAGCGGACGAAGGCGCGGACTTCCTGACGGTTCAGAGCAACTGGAGCCCGCTGGGGCGCCTCTGGACATCCATCGGCGAGGACAACCAGACCGACCAGCGCAACGACCTCAGCTATGCAGAATCGATTTATACGACCTACGGGTCGGACCTTGTTTATGTGCTCGGCGGCCCGAATGAGGAAGACGACGATTACCCGCAAGGCGTGGGTACGAACCATGTCTATCCGCCCTATGCCACTCTGCCGGATTCTGCACTCGTACAGGGGCAGCTTTACACCTGGGCGCACTCGCAAGGCCGCAATGTCAAGGTGAGCCAGATGGACTTCGGCGCCGGCTGGACGAGCATGAACAATTGGCAGGGCGATTACAACCCAAGCAACACCGGCATTACCCTCCTGTATCCGGAACGCGGCAATCAGAACTACACGCCCGGCGGCGCCGATATCGGTAGTGCGCACACGTATATCAGCAACAGCAGCCAGACGGAATTAACCGTTCTTAACATGATGCGAGCTAACGCCCTGTTAACCACGCCTGGCAAACCCGTCGCCCATACCGAAGCAGGCATCTATAAGTATACCGGCTACCAACCTACAGTAGCTGGCGCCATGACGGTGGTCGGCGCGTTCGACAGCGCGGCCGCCGGCGATGTCGGCTACCTCGTATATGGCCTGCAGGATGATGACACCTATGGCTTCTATGACAGCACCGACACCTATCCTAATCCGATGGCGACGTACTATCACAACATGACGACGATCCTGGCGTCTACCAGCGGCACTTACGGCCCCGGCCAGCCGCCGACCTTCACGCCCGGCTCGCTCAACGTGACGTACTCCAATACGACCACAGCCGCGCACCTGCTGATGCAGAAGCCCACCGGCGAGTACGTGATCGCCGACTGGCACGAAGTGCTAATGGATGGCACGCAGACCAGCCAGACCAGCGCGACCGACACGATTACGTTTGGCCAAACCTTTACGACTGTAAAGGTCTACGATGTCGAGACCGGCACCACGCCGATTGCGACACTGAGCAATGTATCGTCGTACACGCTCACCCTGAACCCGTGTGACATGTACCTCCTGGTGGGCACGCCGGCCGCCGGGGACCCGGTGACCGATCTCATCCCAGACGGCACATACATCATAGGCAACCGCAGCAACGGCAACATCGCTGGCATGGCCACCGCCAATATTGGAGCCGGCATCATTCAGGGCCAGCCCGGCAGCCTGGACACGACCTGGACCGTGACCAACCTCGGCAACAATGTGGTGAAGATCACGAATGTCGGCGTGGGCGGCATGATGGGCTGCTCCTCCGTCGTCGTCAACGGCGGCCTGGTCGACCAGACCGATATCGGCGTGACCTCGCAGCAGTGGACCGTCACTCAGCCTGCCCCAGGCTGGTTCACGCTCACCAGCAGAGCCGGCCCGTTCGTGGCCGATATCTACAGCGGCCTTGGCACACAACTCCTTCTGGAAACTGCCAACGGCGGCACAACTCAGCAGTGGTCCTTCACGCCGGCGAACCTGATCCCAGACGGCACATACATCATAGGCAATCGCAGCAACGGCAACATCGCTTCCATGGCCACCGCCAATATTGGCGCCGGCATTATTCAGGGCCAGCCCGGTAGTCTGGACACGGCCTGGACCGTGACCAACCTCGGCAACAACGTGGTGAAGATCACGAATGTCGGCGTGGGTGGCGTGATGGGCAGCGACAATGGTGGCGGCCTGGTCGCTCAGGCCGATACCGGCGTGACCTCGCAACAGTGGACCGTTACTCAGCCTGTCCCAGGTTGGTTCACGCTCACCAGCAAAGCCGGCCCGTTCGTGGCCGACATCTACAGCGACCTTGGCACACAGCTCCTTCTGGAAACTGCCGACGGCGGCACAACTCAGCAGTGGTCCTTCATGCTGGCGAACCTGATTCCGGACGGTAATTACACGATCACGAATAAGAGCACGGGATTTATTGCCAGCATGGCCACCGCCAATATTGGCGCCGGCATTATTCAGGGCCAGCCTGGCAGCCTGGACACGACCTGGACCGTGGCCAACCTCGGCAACAACGTGGTGAAGATCACGAATGTCGGCGTGGGCGGAGTGATGGGCTGCACCTCCGTAGCCGCCAACGGCGGCTTGGTCGCCCAGTCCGATACCGGCGTGACCTCGCAGCAGTGGACCGTCACTCAGCCTGCCCCGGGTTGGTTCACGCTCAGCAGCAGAGCCGGCGCCTTCGTCGCCGATATCTATAGCGGCCTCGGCACACAGCTCCTCCTGGAGCCCGCCAACGGCGGCGCCACCCAACAGTGGTCCTTCCACTAAGGGTCTCCCTCTTCTCCTGCATCGGGAGAAGAGGGCCGGGGAGATGAGGGTCCTACTGGTGCTCGGGCCGCAGCAGGTCCAGCACCGTCTTCACCGGCGCGAAGGTGGCGTCGGGCACCTCGACGAAGACCGTGTTCCAGCCCGCCATGGCGCCGTTCCAGAGGCCGGGGCGCTCCAGGGCCTTGAGCGGGCGACCCTCGTGCGACTTCTCGGCGATGAAGACGGTCGAGGGGTCGACGTAGTGGTGGAGGTCGTAGCGGTGGCCGAGACGGTCGCGCAGGCCGCAGACGATGTCCACCGGATTGAAGTGGGTCGAGGCCTTGAGGATCTCCTGCTGCTCGGGGCTCTTGGGATCGATCTGCGAGGTCTCCACGATCTGCGGCGAGATCCCGCCCGAGGGGGACTCGACCCAGAACGGGCCGCCGCCGGGCTCCCCCTGGTTGCGCACCACGCCGCAGACACGGATGGGGCGGTCGAGGGCGTCCATCAGGAAACGCTTCCGCTCCTGGGGATCGGCCTGCGCGAACCCCTCCGGCAGCGGCCGGCAGAGCTCCTTCTCCAGGAAATCCCCGGCCTCGCGCAGAACGGCCTCGGCCTGCTTCCCCCGCACGCCGTCCAGCGCCTCCAGCCGGTCGAGGTGGACGAAGGCCGCCTCCCGCACCGCCAGCAGGCAGCCGCCCAGCAGGCGCTTCCAGAGGTGGACCACCGGCTTGCGGCTGTCCGGGACGACGTTGTCGATGTTCTTGAGCAGCACGATGTCCCAGC
>Ga0308176_10002447_pt1 | contig 11730 bp, 14 predicted proteins | sample PhyCR2_3_FD_203890 | JGI IMG/M metagenome (GOLD analysis project Ga0308176, IMG submission 203890) | Soil microbial communities from UC Gill Tract Community Farm, Albany, California, United States - DLSLS.C.R2 | ecosystem: Environmental > Terrestrial > Soil > Agricultural land | place: USA... | reverse complement strand
GCGCGCGCCTGCAGCAACGGATGGTTCTCCTTGACCAGCCCGCGCTCGGTGGCGAGGGTGAACTGGGTGCTGTCGGCGTGCTGGATGGTCTCGGCCTTCCAGTCCTTGACCTCCAGCACCAGCAGGCCGCGGCGCGGATGGAACACGACGAAGTCCGGGCGGCGCTGCTTCAGGCCCACCGGCACGTCGTACCAGAGCAGGTAGTCGTCCTCCAGTTTCTGTTCCAGCCGCTCGGAGAAGCGTTTCTCGCCCGCGGTCATGCGCGGCAGGCAGCTGTTGCGGCTGGGAATCTGGGTGGCCATCGGACATCCGTTGGGGATTTTGTGGAAAGTAGCGGACTTGCGCGGGCTGTCAACGCTAAAGTCACGCCAGCGCGGGCCGATATGACAGGCGACGACCAGGCCCGTGTGTCACGGGCAGCCGCGAATTACCGCGGCGGTTCGCGGTCGTGAGGTTGGGGCGGGAGAGCCCGGCATGCCGATGCATATCGAAACGCTGTCGCTGATCACCGCCATTCAGTCACTTGCGCTGGCGGCGATGCTGTGGGCCGGTACGCAGGGCAACCCCGGTCCCGCGCGCACTGCCTTGCGGCTGCGCGCCGCCGCGCTCGCCATCGAATCGGCCGGCTGGACCATGCTGGCGGCGCAGGCCTGGCTGCATCCGGCGCAACTGCTGCTCGGTGGCAATGCGCTCAACCTGCTGGCGCAGGGCATGGCGGTGGTCGCCTTGCGCATGTTGCTGCGCGACTCGCTGTGTTGGCGCTGGGCGCTGGCGGTCGGTGTGATCGGCTGGCTGGGCGTGGGTTGGTTCGGCGTGGTGCAGCCGGATTACCGGCTACGCGTGCTGTGGGGTTCGGCGGCGATCCTTGCCTACATTGGCCTGCGCATCCAGGCGCTACTGCATGGCGGGCCCCGGCGCGGTTCGCGCGCGCGCGCGGTGCTGCTGGTGCTGTGTGCGTTATCGGCGCTGCTACTGGTGTGGCGCAATGGCGAGCTGTGGTTCGACCTGCAGCCGCCGGCCGACATCATCCAGCCGGCCACCGTCAATTACCTCTACGTGCTGCTGTCGGGCATGCAGCCGCTGTTCCTGAGCATCGGCTTCCTGCTGCTCTACAACGAGACGCTGCAGCGCGAACTGCACCAGCTGGCGCGAGTGGACTCGCTCACCGGCGTGAAGAACCGCCTGGCGCTGACCGAAACGGCCACCCAGCTGCTCGCCCAGGCCAGCCGGTCGCATCGCACGCTGGGCGTGCTGATGATCGATGCCGATCATTTCAAGGACATCAACGACCGCTTCGGCCACGGCGGCGGCGACAAGGTGCTGCTGGCGCTGGTCGACAGCATCCGCGGCACGCTCCGGGCGGGCAACGTGATCGGCCGGGTCGGCGGCGAAGAGTTCGTGGTGCTCGCGCCCGATACCGGTATCGAGCAGGCGCTGGTGCTGGCCGAGCGCATCCGCGAGACGGTCGAATCCACGCCCTTGATGGTCGACGGGCACCTGTTGCAGCTGACCGTTTCGGTGGGTGCGACGGTCGCCCAGCCGGGCGAACGCGACGTACCAAGGCTGTTGCAGCGCGCGGACGGAGCGCTCTACGCGGCCAAGCGCGCCGGCCGCAACCGGGTAATGGCGGCTGGCGTAGAGCTGGGGGCCAGGCCACCGACCCACGCACCATTTCCCGCGGCGGATTCCCTGTAGGAACGCGCTCGCGGGCAAGGTTTTTCTGTGCCGCCCCAGAACATCGTCCGCGAGCGGGTTCCTGCCGTCGAACGACGCGGCGTCAGCTTTCCAGCGCGGCGTCCAGCGAGATATCCGCCCGCAGCACCTTGGAAACCGGGCAACCCTGTTTGGTCGCCTGGGCGATGCGATCGAATGTGCCGGCGTCGGCACCCGGCACGCGCGCGCGGCAAGTCAGCGCGATCGCGGTGATGGCGAAGCCGTCACCCTGTTTGTCCAGCGTCACCTGCGCCCGCGTTTCGATCCGTTCCGGTGTGAGCCCGGCGTTGCCCAGCTCCAGCGAGAGCGCCATCGAAAAGCAGCCGGCGAGCGCACCGCCGATGAGTTCTTCCGGGTTGGTGCCTGGTCCATCCTCGAAGCGCGACTTGAAGCCGAAAGGCGCTTCGCGCAGCACACCGGTTTCCGTGGAGATCGTGCCCTGGCCCTCCTTCAGGCTGCCGGACCAGGTGGCGGAGGCGGACTTCTTCATGGCGGATCTCCTGCGCATCGAGTGGACGGGCCAGTCTGGCGAGCGCGCCATGCACGCGGTGCGAACGACGACCGGTGGCCGCTTCACGCCGGTTTTGCCCGCGCCGGCCGTATCCTTGCCATTCCCCACCGGCGAGACGGGCATGAGCTTCGACATCCGGCACGACCCTGCCGCCCAGCGCTTCGAAACCTTCGTGGACGGCCAGCGCTGCGAGCTGGATTACCGCCTCGCCGGCAAGGTCATGACGATCACCCATACCGGCGTGCCCGCGCCGGTGGAAGGCCGCGGCATTGCCTCGGCGCTGACCCAGGCGGCGATGCAGGCGGCCCGATCCGAAGGCTGGAAGGTGACCCCCGCCTGCAGCTATGCGGTGTCGTGGATGGCCCGGCACCCGGAATCCGCCGACCTGCGCGCCTGATCCGCGGCGGCGTGGCCGTTGTGTCCGGTGCGCCGGCTCGGCCACACTGCCGCCAATGCGCCAGCGCAGGAGGCTCGATGAGCGACTTTCCTTCCAGCGGCGGCCACGGCAAACGGCACCGCAAGCATGGCCCGTGGCACGCGCTGACGGCGCGGCCCTCACTGGCGATCGGCGGTGTGCTGCTGGTGCTGGTCACCGGATTGGCATTCCTGCTCGGCATCCATCCGGCGCCGGCATTCCTGCTCGGCTTCGACCTCGGCGCGCTGGTGTTCGTGGGATTGCAGGTGCGCGAGTTTCACCGGGCCACGCCGATCAACATGCGCGAAAAGGCGCGCCGCCAGGACACCGGGCGCTGGGGCATCCTGTGGAGCGGGGTGGCGTTTTCGGCGGTGGTGTTGGTGGCGCTGGGCACCGAACTGCAGGCCGGCAAGACCGGCGGCCTGTTGGCGATCATCATCGCGGCCGCCAGCATCATGCTGAGCTGGGCCTTCCTCAACACGCTGTTCGCGCTGCATTACGCACACGGCTACTACGGCGACTACGGCAAGCAGCACGAAGGGCTCGACTTCCCCGGTGACGACGAGCCGGACTACTGGGACTTCGCCTATTTCGCGGTGGTGATCGGCATGACCTTCCAGGTTTCCGACGTGCAGGTGACCAGCCGCTACCTGCGGCGGATGGTGCTGGTCCACGGCGTGATCGCGTTCTTCTTCAACGTGTTCATCATCGCGGTGAGCGTGAATGTCGTGGCGGGGCAGAGTTCGTAGGCACGTTGCGGTCAGTCCCTGAAGTTGTCGAACTGCAGCGGCAGCTCCACCTCGGACTTGCGCAGCAGCGCCATCGCCAGCTGCAGGTCGTCGCGCTTCTTGCCGGTCACGCGCAACTTGTCGCCATTGATCTGCGCCTCGACCTTGAGCTTGGCGGCCTTGATCTCCGCCACCAGCTTCTTCGCCACCGGCTGTTCGATGCCCTGCTTGACGGTGATCTTCTGGCGCGCCCCGGCCAGGTTCACTTCCGGATCGGCCACGTCCAGCGCGCGGATGTCGATCTTCCGGCTGACCAGGCGGCCGCGCAGGATGTCGAGCATCTGCTGCAGCTGGAAATCGCTGGGCGCGCGCTGGGTGATCACGTAGTCGTCCAGCTCGTAAGCCGCGTCGGTGCCTTTGAAATCGAAGCGGCTGGCCAGCTCGCGGTTGGCCTGGTCGACCGCGTTGGTGAGCTCGTGCTTGTCCACTTCGGAGATGACATCGAAGGAGGGCATGGGTGATCGCCTGTCGGTAGGGGAGCGGAAAGTGTAAGCGCTCGGCGATAATGCACGACCGGCGCCCGGTGCGCGCGCTCCCCGTGATCCATGAAAACCGACGTACTCATCATCGGCGCCGGCGCCGCCGGCCTCATGTGCGCGATCATCGCCGGCCAGCGCGGCCGGCGCGTGCTGGTGCTCGACCATGCCAACAAGCCGGGCAAAAAGATCCTGATGTCCGGCGGCGGGCGCTGCAATTTCACCAACCTGGGCGTGACGCCGGCCAACTACCTTTGCGCCAATCCGCATTTCGCCAAGTCGGCGCTGGCCCGTTACACGCCGGCCGACTTCATCGGTATGGTCGAGAAACACCGCATCGCCTACCACGAGAAGGAGCTCGGTCAGCTGTTCTGCGACGACTCCTCCAAACAGATTGTGCGCATGTTGCTGGACGAATGTGCGGCGGCCGGTGCGCGGGTTGAAACCGATTGCGCGGTGAAGCGTGTGCGCCACGGCGAGGCGGGCTTCAGCGTGACGACCAGCCACGGCGAGGTGCATGCCGAGGCGCTGGTGGTGGCCAGCGGCGGCCTGTCGATTCCCAGCATGGGCGCGACCGGCTTCGGCTACGAGCTGGCACGGCAGCTCGGCCACGCGGTGCTGCCCACGCGCGCCGGGCTGGTGCCGCTGACCCTGAGCGGCAAGCACCAGGAGCATTACGCCGACTTGGCCGGCGTGGCGCTGCCGGCGGAGGCGCGCGCCGGCCGGCAGGCGTTCCGCGGCGGCCTGCTGTTCACCCATCGTGGCGTCAGCGGCCCGTCGATCCTGCAGGTTTCCTCCTACTGGCAGCCGGGCGAAGACCTGCGCCTGGACCTGCTACCCGACCGCGACGCGGCCGACTGGCTGCCGGCCCAGCGCGCATCGCGACCGGCGGCCGAGCTCAAGACCGTGCTCGGCGATGCGCTGCCCAAGCGGCTGGCCCAGCGTCTGTGCGACCTGGATTTTGGCAACCGCCCGATGCGCCAGTACCGCGAGGCGGAACTGGCCACGATCGGCGCACGCCTGCACGATTGGCCGCTGGTCGCCAGCGGCACCGAAGGCTACCGCACCGCCGAAGTCACGCTAGGCGGCGTGGATACCGACGGGCTGTCCTCCAGCACCATGCAGTCAAAGCACGTGCCCGGGTTGTATTTCATCGGCGAGGTGGTCGACGTCACCGGCTGGCTGGGTGGCTACAACTTCCAGTGGGCGTGGGCCTCGGGGCATGCGGCGGGCGAGGTGGTGTAGCGATTCGCATTGCATGCATGCACGCCTCGCCACCCTGTAGGAGCCCGCTCGCGGGCGATGCTCCTGGAACCGGCCAGGGCGAGCATCACCCGCAAGCGGGCCCTACAGGCGATCGGATCAGCGGGAGAAGGGCATGAACGTCGGATTCATCGGTTTGGGCGCCATGGGCAGCGCCATGGCCAGCAACCTGCTCGCCGCCGGCCATGCATTGACCGTGTGGAATCGCTCCGAAGGCCCCTCCGAACCGCTGGCTTCGCTCGGCGCCAAGGTCGCGCGAAGCCCCGAGCGGGCGGTGCAGGGCCAGGTGATACACAGCATGCTGGCGAACGACCAGGCGGTGCGTGCAGTGTTCCTCGACGGCGGCGTGCTCGACGCGATGGATCGCGGCACCGTGCACGTCAATCACGCGACCATTTCGGTGGCGCTGGCGCGCGAGCTGGCCGAGGCGCACGCGCAGCGCGACCTGGGCTACGTGGCCGCGCCGGTGTTCGGCCGGCCGGACATGGCCGCCGCCGCCAAGCTCAACATCGTGGTGGCGGGTCAGGCCAGCGTGGTGCAGTCCGTGCGTCCACTGCTGGAGGTGCTGGGCAGCCGGCTGTGGCCAGTGGGCGAGGCGCCCGAACGCGCCAACGTGGTCAAGCTGGCCGGCAACTTCATGCTCGCCGCGGCGATCGAAAGCATGGCCGAGGCCAGTGCGCTGACCCGCGCGCATGGCGTCAGTGCCGACGAGTTTCTGCAGATCATGACGAGCACGTTGTTCGCCGCGCCGGCCTACCAGGGCTACGGCCGGCTGATTGCCGAGGAGCGCTACACGCCGCCCGGCTTCGCGCTGCCGCTGGGTCTGAAGGACGTCAACCTGGCGCTGGCCGCCGGCGAGGCGGCGCGGGTGCCGCTGCCGTTTGCCGGGGTGGTGCGTGATGCACTGATCGAGGCGCTGGGGGCCGGCGGCGAGGAACTGGACTGGGCTGCCCTGGCACAGGTAGCGGCCCGACGCGCCAACTTGTAGGAGCCCGCTGGCGGGCGATGTTGCAAAAGCATCGCCCGCCAGCGGGCTCCTACACCGGCCTCGGCCGCTGCTGCAGCCACCGATCGAGCTGGTTGGCGAACGCCTGGCGGTCGCGTGCGTGGAACGCCGACGGCCCGCCGGTATCCACCCCGGCGCCGCGCAGCTCGTCCATGAAATTGCGCATCGACAGCCGCTGCGCGATCGTCTCGCGGGTATACAACTCGCCGCGCGGATGCAACGCCAGCGCACCCTTGTCGATCGCCTGCGCGGCCAACGGAATGTCCTGCGTGACCACCAGGTCGCCCGCGGCCAGGCGCTGGACGATCTCGTTGTCGGCGACGTCGAAGCCGCCCGCCACCTGGATCGCCCGCACCCAGCGCGTGGCCGGCGTGCGCAGCATCTGGTTGGCGACGAGGGTGACCATCACCTGGGCGCGCTCGGCGGCGCGGAACAGGATCTCCTTGACCGGCGCGGGACAGGCGTCGGCGTCGACCCAGATCTGCGCCGGACCACTCATCCGCCGTTCCAGCGCAGCAGGCCGTCGACCACCGTGCGTGCGCGGCCGCCGACCCAGATCGCCCCGGGCTCGATATGCGCAAGCAAACGCGCGTCGTGGCCCATCTCGCGCCCCTGGCTGATCGCGTAGCCGCGCGCGAGCGGCCCATGCGGTTCGGCCTGCGCGATGTAGGCGGCGATCAGCCCGTTGGCGGCGCCCGAGGCCGGGTCTTCGATGATGCCCACGCCGGCGGGGAAGGCGCGCACCACCAGTTGGTAGTCCTCCGCTGCGCTGCGCGCAAAGACACACAGGCCCATGCTGTCGGTCGCCCGCGCCAGCGCACCGATCGCGCTGTGATCGGGCTGCCAGTTGCGCAGCTCGGCCTCGTCGCCGGCCTCGGCCAGCCACCAGCGTCGGCCGCCATCGACCAGCGCCGGCGGCAACGCGCCCAGCTCGATGCCGCCCAGCGTGGCGGCGAGCAGCCGGTGGGAGTCGTGGCCGGTGGCGAGCACGCGCTCGCCGGGCGACTTGAGCAACAGATCGCGCGTCTCGCCGTCGCCCTCGACGCGGATCGGCAGCACGCCGGCGCCGCATTCCTGCCACAGCACCCCGTCGGCCGGCCGCGCCAGCCCGCAGGCCAGCGCCGCGTGTGCGCTGCCGACGCTGGGGTGGCCGGCGAACGGAATCTCGCGGTGCGGGGTGAAGATGCGCACGCGATAGCTCGCGTCCGGTCGGGATGGCGGCAACAGGAAAGTGGTTTCGACCAATGCGGTCCAGCGCGCGAAGCGCTGCATTTGCCGGTCGCTCCAGCCGCGCGCGTCGGTCACCACGCCCAGGTGGTTGCCGCCGCCACAGGTAGCGGCAAAGACGTCCAGATGAAGATAACGGATCGGTTCCATGCAGGTCCGTGGGTGGTGCGGGGCAGGAGCAAGGCCGCGCATGATAGCGCCGGTGCGGAACCCGCGCGGGTCGACAAGCTGCGCCGGGCCGCGCCAAGATGGAATGTCCCCATGCAAGGAAAATCCGGTTCATGCTGACCCTGGCCATCATCGCCATCACCTGCGTCGTGTCCTTCCTCGCGCTCAACAAACCCAAGCTGATGGAGGACCTGATCCTGTGGCCGCCGGCGATCCTGCGCCATCGGGAGTACCACCGGCTGGTCACCTACGGGCTGGTGCATGCCGACCTCGGCCACCTGCTGTTCAACATGCTGACGCTGTTCTTCTTCGGTCGGCTGATGGAGCAGTTCTACACGGCCGAACTCGGCCAGCTCGGTTTCGTGCTGTTCTACCTCGGCGGCCTGGTGTTCTCGATCCTGCCGACCTACCTGAAGAACCGGCGCAATCCGAACTACCGCAGCCTGGGTGCCTCCGGCGCGGTATCGGCGGTGCTGTTCGCCTTCGTGCTGCTGTCGCCGTGGTCGCGGATCATCGTGTTCGTGCTGCCGATGCCGGCGATCCTCTACGCGGTGCTCTACGTCGGCTACTCGATCTACATGGACCGCGCCGGCCGCGACAACGTCAACCACAGCGCGCACCTGTGGGGCGCAGCCTACGGCGTGGTCTTCACCGTACTGATAGAGCCACGGGTGTTTACTCATTTCCTCGCGCTACTGATGAACCCCCGAATGTAGGAGGGCCATGCCCCCGCCCGACGACCGCCTGCGACCGTTCTTCGTGGTGCTTAATCGCCGCTCCGGCAGTGGCGATGCGGCGGCGACGGAGCAGGCCATCCGCGGCGCGCTGGATCGCGCGGGGCAGCCCTACCGGCTGTTCGGCGCCCGGCATCCGCGCGAACTGGGCGCGCTGGCGGCGCAGGCGGTCGCGGCGGCGCGGGCGCAGGGGGGCGTGGTGGTCGTCGCCGGCGGCGATGGCAGCATCAACGCGGTGGCGCAGGCCGTGCTGCCCAGCGGGCTGCCGCTGGGGGTGCTGCCCGAGGGCACCTTCAACTTCTTCGGTCGGTGCCACGGCTTGCCCGAGGGCGATCCTGGCGCGGGCGTGCGCGGCCTGCTCGACGCCCGCGAGACGGCGGTGCCGGTCGGCATGGTCAACGACCGCGTGTTCCTGGTGAACGCCAGCCTGGGGCTTTATCCCGAGTTGCTGGAGCGACGCGAACAGGACAAGCGCCGCTTCGGCCGCCACCGCCTGGTCGCGCTGCTGTCGGGCCTGCGCGCGCTGCTGGGCAACTACCCGGACCTGCGGCTTTCGCTGTGCGAGGACGGCCGCACGCAAGTGAAGCGCAGCACTACGCTGGTGGTCGGCGACAACCGCTTGCAACTCGAAAGCATCGGCATCCCCCAGGCCGATGCGGTGACCCGCGGCGCGCTGGTCGGCATCGTGCTACCGCCACTGGCGCGCTGGCGCATGATCGCCGCGGCGATCCGGGGCCTGTGCGGTCACCTCGGCGACGTGGAGAAGGTCGACAGTTTTGCCTTCACCGAGCTGGAGGTCGCGCTGCCGCGGCGGCGCCGCATCAAGCTGGCGGTGGATGGCGAGATCATCCGGCTGGCGTTGCCGTTGCATTTCCGCGTGGCGCCGCAGCCGTTGCGGTTGCTGGTGCCGCGGCAGCCGTCGTGAGCGTGTTGCTGCATATGTCCGATTCGCACTTCGGCACCGAGCGGCCCGCGGTGCTGGCGGCGCTGCACCAGCTGGTGCGCGACAGCGGCCCGGCGCTGGTGGTGCTCTCCGGCGACCTGACCCAGCGCGCCCGCCCGGCGCAGTTCGCCGCCGCGCGGGCTTTTGTCGAAAGCCTGCAGACGCCGTTCCTGGCGATTCCCGGCAACCATGACATCCCGCTGTTCGCTGTCGGCACCCGCCTGCTCGCCCCCTATGCGCGCTACTGCACCGCGTTTGGTGCACAGCTGGAACCGGAATGGACGTCCGGCGAGTGGCTGGTGCTGGGGGTCAACACGACGCGTCGGTGGCGGCACAAGCAGGGCGAGGTGTCGGTCATGCAGATCGAGCGCGTGGTGGCGCGCTTGCGCGCGGCGTTGCCGGGACAACTGCGCGTGGTGGTGGTGCACCAGCCGATGGCGGTGATCCGCGAGAAAGACCAGCGCAACCTGTTGCGGGGGCATGCCCAGGCCGCGCGTGCATGGGCGGCCGCCGGTGCGCAGCTGGTGCTGGGTGGGCACATCCATCTGCCCTATGTGCGGCCGTTGCCGGCCCTGGCCGGGCCTCCGCTATGGGTGGTGCAGGCGGGAACCGCGGTATCGCATCGGCTGCGCGGCGACACCTCCAATTCAGTCAACCTGATCCTTCATGGCGCGTCGATCGACACCTGCACGGTCGAACGCTGGGACTACGACGACACGCACCGGGCCTTCGCGCGCCGCGACAGCCAGACACTGGCGCTGCGCGGGCGGTCCGCAGACTGAACTGCCCTACCGGATCATGCCGCGACCGCGCATGACAGCGGCAGACGCTCGCGCAATACTGGGCGTGCAGGTCTTTCCGCCGCGTGCGTCAAATGGCGACACGGGCAAGGCTGCAATGACCCCCGCAGGAGTGATGACGCATGGCAACGACCCGCACGTCGGCCGCGAAGAAATCCGCGGCCAAAAAGGCAGCCGCCGGCAACGGCGCGACGAAAAAGACGGCCGCCAGCAAGAAGGCCGGCACCCGCACGCCGATCAACCGCACTACCACCCGGACCACTGCAAAGAAGGCTGCCGGCAAGACCGTCGCCCGCAAGGCGGCACCAAAATCTGCTCCCGCCAAGGGCACCGCAAAGAAGGCCGCGGCCAGCAAGGCCCCAGCCAAAAAGGCTCCCGCCAAGAGAGTGGCCGTAAAAAAGGCAGTGGCGAAAAAGGCGGCACCGACCAAGCTGACAGCCAAGAAGACGGCCGCCAGGAAGGTCGCTCCAAAGAAGGCTGCACCGAAGAAGGCCGCACCCCTGGCCATCAAGAAGACCGCCGCCAAGGCTTTGCCGAAGAAGGTGGCTACCGGCAAAGTCGCCTCCAAGGCGGCCGCGACGAAGAAAACCGCCGGCCCGAAGCCGGCGACCAGGAACGTGGCAAAAAAAGCGGCCCCGGTCGGCAGGACGGGCAAGAGCGGCAGCGCCGCCGCCAGGCCCGCCGCGCGCAAGGGCACCGCGGCCGCAGCAGGCACGAACGGCGCCCCGGCAACCCAGCACCTCAGTCCGGAAGAGGCCGTGGCGCACATCCAGGCACTGCTGGATAACAAACAGAAGCGCGACCGGCAGGCGGCGAATCGTCCCGCAGACGCGCAGCCGCAGCCGCACGGTGATTCGGCGGTGCACACGCCGGACAGTCCGCAATTGCCCACTGATGCGCCCAAGACGACCATCCCGGTGCACACCGGCCAGCGCGGCCCCAAGGTCTGACACCGCGCGTTGCCTGGCGCCGCGCCCGTGCCCTCGGCCGGGCGTGGCGCTCAGGGCGCATTCAAACCATCCCGACTAGCGTGGCTCCGGTGACAGCAGTCACGGAGGTGAGCCATGAAACGCATGCTTGCAGGATTGGCGCTGGTGTTCGGCACGGCGGCGCTATCGGGTTGCTACTACGACCCCGGCTATAGCTACGTGCGGGGCAACGGCTACCAGGGCGACGCCTATTACGGCGAAGGTCCCTCGGTAATCTACCGGGATGACTACTACGCCTCTGGCTATTACGGCCCTTCGTATTATGGACCGTCGTATTACGGCTACGGCGGTTACGCCCCGGGCGTGAGTGTCGGGATCAGCGGCACTTGGCGCGATGATTCCCACCGCCGCGGGCGCGACCGCGACTGGCGCGGCGATTGGCATGGGCAACGCGCCGAGCGCGGGCACGACGAACGACGGGGCGACTGGCGCGGCCAGCGCGACCAGGGCCAGCGCGACTATGGCCAGGGCGGGCATCGTGAGCAGGGCCATGACCGGGGCGATTGGCGCAACCATGGCGGTCGCGACCGCGACCATCACTGAGCACCGCCGCGCGGGCATTCCCCATCAGCCATCGGCTTGGCACAATCGCGGCATGCTTTGTGCCGCTTCCCGCAGGCGTACCGCGCGCCTGGCCACCGTCGTCATGTGCCTGGTGCTTGGGGGATGCAGCAGCTTGCGTTATTACAACCACGTC
>Ga0308176_10002446_pt1 | contig 11733 bp, 9 predicted proteins | sample PhyCR2_3_FD_203890 | JGI IMG/M metagenome (GOLD analysis project Ga0308176, IMG submission 203890) | Soil microbial communities from UC Gill Tract Community Farm, Albany, California, United States - DLSLS.C.R2 | ecosystem: Environmental > Terrestrial > Soil > Agricultural land | place: USA... | reverse complement strand
CGCAGGAAGCGGCCGGGCCGCGTGATGCGCGGGTCGCCCGCGGCCTTGAACAGCCTCGGGTCGCCGTAGACGTTGGCCTGCTGCACCTCGCCCGCTCGCGCGTCGGCGTCGCGCACCATCGTGCGCAGCTTGAGCATCTCGAACGTCTCGCCGCCGAGCCCGACGCGGCGTTGGCGGAAGAGTACCGGCCCGGGCGACGTGAGCTTCACCGCCAGCGCGGCGAGCGCGAGCACGGGAGCGAATAGAATGAGGCCGAGCACCGCACCCGTCAGGTCGAGCGTGCGCTTCGCCACGAGCTGCCAGCCCAGCAGCGCTGGGCTGCTCAAGAGAGAGATCGGCCCCTCGCCGCGACGGATCAACGTCGGGTTGTTCATCTCGCGCAGCGGACGGCGGCGCAGCCCGAACACTCGGCAGCCAGCGCTCGAGCCGGCGATCAACACGTTCTGCAGGGCCTCGTCGGTGAAGGGCCCCACCAGGATGATCGCGTCCGCGCGCGAGCGGTGCACTTCCTCATAGAGCTTGTGCCACCCTTCCTGCTGGTCGCCCGGCCACGACGGCTCGAGCTCGTACACGGCCGGCGGGTCCATCGACCGGTCCACGTGCTCCGCGAGAAAGGTCTGCAGCTGCTGGTGCACGCCGACGAGCAGGGTGCGCTCCTGATCGAGCCGGCGCGGGTCGTAGCTCTGCAGCGCCACCGACATCCCGCGCCGCTGCGCGACGAGCGAGATGGCGAGCGCGATCACCACGCCGCTCAGCAGCATGGCGCGGCCGAGGATGAAGGTCGTCCACAGCTCGGGCCAGCGCGGCAGCACGATGCCGAGCATGATCGCCAGGAGGATGCGCCCCGACTGGCTTCCCATGTCGGAAGCGGAATAGGAGCGCGTCGCGGCGAGGCAGAAGATGAGCGACGTGACGCGTCGCAGCAGCGCGGGCGGCGTGCTGGGGATCAGGCCGCTCACGAACTCCAGATGCGACGGGCCGACGTGCAGGGGTATCTGCGCGAGCACGACGAACACGACCGCGACGGTCAGCGCGTCGGCGGAGAGCATCGCGCCGGCGAAGGCGAGCTCGCGCCAGAAGCGGCGGCGCTGCAGCGCCAGCACGCGTGGCCGTCCGCCGAGCCGCACCAGCATCGACGGCGTGGACGGCGTTTCGGCCGGCAGCGGCGGGCGCGCGCCAACGGGACGGTGCTCGTCCGCCGGCGCAGCGGGGGCCGTCGTCGTCAGAGCGTCGTCGCTCGTCGCGAGCTTGGGCACGATTCGGTCCGGCACACTGGTCGATGGGCCTGCGGCTATTAAGGAGGGGTCACCCAGCAGACCGACGAGTCGCGCCGAACGCAACGCGCGTGACCGTGATCTGTCGCGGTCGTCCTGACCTATTGAAGGCCTTACCGCACGCCGCCGCACGCCCGCCGATGGGCATGCGATCCGGTCGCGTCCTCCCCTCGTCCAATGGCGAACCCGCTCACGGTCAACGATGTGATGGCCATTCCTCTCACGCCCTCGATCACGCGCACGCCCGATCAGGCCGGCCGTCCCGATGCACCGCGCGGACGCACCGCCTTCGAGCCGGGCGCGTTCGAGCAGCTGTTCAACTCCCTCCTCGAGGGAGCGGTGCGACAGGGAGCCACCGACATCCACGTCCGCGCGGGCGATGTGGTGCAGGCGCGCATCGACGGCGTGCTCGTGCCGATGGACACGCCGACGCTCTCGCCGGCCGACACCCGCGCCCTCGCCGTGCGCGTCCTCGAGGCCAACGGCTCGGCCGGCCGCATCGAGGACGTGAAGGAGTACGAGGGCTCGTGGAGCCTGCGTGGCGTCGGACGCTTCCGCGTGAACATCCTCCGCCAGCGGTCGAGCTTCATGATCGTCATGCGCGTCATCTCCGACGTGCTGCCGAGCTTCGAACAGCTCAACCTGCCGCGTGCCGTGATGCACACCACGCGGGTGGACGCGGGGCTGATCATCGTCTGCGGCGCGCCGGAGTCCGGCCGCTCGACGACGATCGCGTCGATCGTGAACTACCTGAACACCACCGCCACCACGCGCCGGCACTGCGTCCTGATCGAGCAGCCCATCGAGTATCTCCACAAGAGCAACAAGTGGAGCATGACCCAGCGCGAGGTGGGAAGCGACACGGACTCGTTCGAGGACGGCGTGCGCGCCGCGATCCTCCAGGACGCCGACGCGATCGTGATCGGCGGCATGGAGCAGTCCGCGGTGGTCGAAGCGGCGCTGCGCGCGGTGGAAGCCGGCCGGCTCGTGATCGGCCGCATGGCCGCGCCCGACGCGGGCACGGCGATCCGCAACCTGCTCCAGCGCATGGAGAGCGACGACCAGCAGTCCGCTCGGCTCCGCCTGGCCGAAGCGCTGCACGCCGTGATCGCGCAGAAGCTCATCCCGCGCCAGAACGGCGGGCGCCGCGTGCTCGCGACGCAGCTGCTGTTCATGACGCCGTACGTGCGCGAGACGATCCTCGACGCGGGCACCGCCGACAACCTGACCGACGCACTCGTGAAGGGGCGCGATCAGTACGGTACCCAGACCTTCGACCAGTCCCTCGGCGATCTCGTGCTCTCGGGCGAGGTGTCGTTCGACATGGCCGTCAAGCTCGCCGCGAACCCGCTCGACCTCGAGCTGCAGCTTCGCGGCTCGCGCTGATCTTCGCAGCACACCGCCGCGTCTTCGCCGACAGCGAACGACGCGGCGCCTCGCGCTTCGCGTCACGAACTCACGACGCTCGCGCCTGACGCTTGACGCGCACTGGTTTCCGTCACATTCATGCGCACGATGAGCACCGCGCTGAACCGAGCCACCGACGATCTCGTCGCCCTCCTCGAGGACGGCGTGCGCTACGACCGCAGCGGCGTGTCGGCGCGCGCACGCGCGTGCTTCGTCGAGGTCACCGAGCGGTGGCGCGAGAACCCGGCGGCCGCGGCGGAAGCATGGTGGCGGCTGGCCAACCTGCAGCGGCTGCAGTCGCAGTGGGACGACGCGATCGAGAGCGCACGCGCGTCCGCGCTGCTGGCGCGTGAGCACGCGCTGCCGAACATCGAAGCGGACGCACTGAACATCGAAGCGGCGGTCTGGTCCACGCGCGGCGACGACTGGCGTGCACGCGCGTTGTTCGAGCGTATGCTCGGCATCGCCACCGAGCCGGCGACACGCGCGAAGGCGCTGCAGAACCTCGGCGGGCTGGCGGCAGAGCGGCGCGAGTTCGAGAAAGCTGAGAAATTATTTAGCGACTCGCGCGAAGCGTATCGCGTCGCCGACGATGCGCGCGGCGAAGCGTGCACGCTGCTCAATCTCGGCCGGCTGCAGTCGGAGCGTGGGGAGCCGGCGCTGGCGTGTGTCACGCTCGAGGCCGCGGTGACCCAGTCGCGCCAGGCGGGCGACCTGGAGATGCACGCCGTCGCGCTGCTCAATCTCGGCATCGCGCTGGGCGAAGTCGGGCGCGTTGCCGAGGCGGAAGAGCGGATCACGACGGCCTACGGGCAGTTCACGATCGCCGACATCGCGCTACAGCGTGTTCGCTGCCTGCTGCAGCTGGCCACCTTCGCCGTGCGTCGCGGCGAGCCCGCGGCGGCGATCGTCTGTCTCGATCATGCACGAAAGGTCGCCGCGCGCGCCGAGCTGCCGCGCGAATTGAGACTGATCGACGCACAACTGACGGCGATCAGCGTTCTCTGAGGCGGAACGTCCAGTCATCGGATGACCTCTGCCCTGCTGGGGCCGGTGACCGGCTCTCGCTGGCATAGGTCTAGCGTTGCGGATGAGCAACGCGAGTTACCACGGCGCCGAGAGCTGTGGCCGCGGATCGTCCTTCGTTACGTAAGGTTCGGTGCACCATGCGCAGTCGTCTCCTGCTTGCCGCCGCCACGCTTCTCACGCTGGCCGCGTGCAGCGAATCGCCGACCGCTCCTCGTTCGTTGAAGCCGGGCACCAGGTCGCTCGATCAGGTGGAGTGCAACGGCGGCTACCACATAGCGACGCGTTCGGACGGCACCCAGTATTGCGAAGTGAACTGACCCGGCGCTGCCGCTGCCAGAAGTGAGCGGCGGGTAGCGAGTCACGGGCAGCATCGAAAAACGAAAACGGCCTCGGGACGCTGTCGCGTCCCGAGGCCGTTCATGTCGCACGACTTGCTACCCCCCACTTCCCACTTCTTACCGGTCTGGCAGCCCCGGCTCCACCACCGCCATCCCCATCGCGTGGTAGCCTTTGTCCACGTACATGGTCGTCCCGGTGATCCCGCTCGCCAGCGGTGAGCACAGGAACGCCGTCGCGGTGCCGACTTCTTCGGCCGTGAGCGGATCGGTGAGCGGCGCGTTCGCGCTGACGTAGCCCACCATCCTGCCGATGATCCCGATCGCGCTCGCCGCGCGCGACGCATACGGGCCGGCCGACACCGTGTTCACTCGTACGCCCCACTTCCGTCCCGCCTCGTAGGCGAGCGTCCGCGTGTCGCTCTCCAGCGCCGCCTTCGCGCTCGACATCCCGCCCCCGTATCCGGCGATCACGCGCTCGCTCGCCATGTACGTGAGCGACGAGACGGCGCCCCCCGCGCGCATCAGCGGGCCGAGTCGCGCGATCATGCTCACCAGCGAGTACGCGCTCGCGCTCACCGCGGCGAGATACCCGTCGCGGCTCGTCTCGAGCAGCGGCTTCTTCACCTCGGGGCCGTTCGCCAGCGAATGCACCACGATGTCGAGCGGACGCTCGCCGAAGTCCGCGACGAGCCGCTGCGCGAGCCCGTCGATCGAGCAGTCGCCGACGTCCTTGTAGCGCTTGCTCGCCTTGAGCTCGTCCGGCATCGCGTCGTAGCTGTCGAACGCCGCGTCGAGCGGATAGATCTTCTCGAAGGTGAGGAGCGAGCCGTCGCTCATGCGGCGCGACTCGTCCATCTTCCCGCGCTCGAGCAAGTTCAAGAAAATATTCAGCGCGGGGGGCCAGGTCCCCACGCACACGCTCGCCCCGGCTTCCGCCAGCGACTTCGCGATCGCGAATCCGAATCCGCCGTCGTCCGCCACGCCGGCGACCAGCGCTCGGCGCCCCGCCAGATCGATTTTGAGCATCCGACAAGTATGACCGGCGGCCTTCGCCCGGCCAAGGGAATCGGCTCACGAGGTCGTCACGCACGGTCTATGCATGGTGCTCCTTTCCGGCCGGGGACCAGGCTAGCCCCCTCGGTCGCAAGGACCGAAATGGCGACGTTGCTGTACGTGGACGACGAGGAGACCATCGGGCGCGCCGTGGCCCGGTGGTTCGAGCGTCGCGGACACGTGGTGCATCAGGCGCGGTCCCTGTCCGCCGCGCGGCAGCTGATCGAATCCACCGATCCGGACACGGTCTTCATCGACGTCTGGCTCGGCACCGAGAGCGGATTCGAGCTCCTCGCCTGGATCGACGATACCCGACCGCAGCTCGCCGAGCGTGTCGTGTTCGTGACGGGAGAGCTGGTGGACGCGGACTCCGGCCACGGCCGGATCTGGAAGACCCTCGGCCGCCCCGTCGTGCGCAAGCCGTTCGACTTCGCGCAGCTCGAGGCGTACACCACCTTCGCCGTGGATGCGGAGCGAAGCACCGGTGCGTAATGTGTACCGGTGTCCGACCTGACCACCTCTTCCACCCGAGCGCCCGCGGCATCCGTCCGGCACGACGTCGTCCAGCCCGGACCGTCGTTCGCGCGTGGGCTCTGGCGCATCGCCGCTGCCGACGTGTCGAGCGGCAACAAGGTCGAGCTCCTCCACGACGGCCCGCGCACCTTCGAGGTCATGCTCTCGCTGATCGCCGGGGCGCGTGAGTCGGTCGTGCTCGAGAGCTACATCCTCCGCTCGGACGACATCGGCCACCGCTTCGCCGCGGCGCTGACCAGTGCCGTCGCGCGTGGCGTGCAGGTGCGGCTCCTCACCGATTGGATCGGGATGCGGGGCATCAAGTCGAGCTTCGTCTCCGCGCTGCGCACCTCGGGGGTCGACGTGCGCGTCTTCAACCGGCCCGGCTTCCGTCCCTGGCTGGGGCTCGTGCCGCGCGACCACCGCAAGCTCCTCGTCGTCGACGCGAGCGCCGGCGTGACGGGCGGCGTCGGCATCGGCGACGAATGGATGGGGAAGACGACGCGGCATCGCGGCCACTGGCGAGACACCGCGGTGCGCATCGAAGGCCCCGCCGCGCGCGACATGCAGACGGCGTTCGACACGATGTGGGACCGCGTCATCAAACGCGAGCGCCGCGGCTCGCACCGCCTCGTGCGCCGAGTCGCGCGCGGCGCGCATCTCGATCCGTCCACCGCGGAGCCGGCGCTCGTCGGGATCATCGAAGGGGAACCGCTCCGACTCCGCATCGCGCGCGCGCTGCAGATGCAGGCCATCTCCGCCGAACGCTCGATCTGGATCGCGAACGCGTACTTCGTCCCGAGCTGGTCGGAGATCGAAGCGCTGATGGGCGCCGCGCGCGACGGCGTGGACGTGCGCATCCTCGTCCCACAACGCAACGATCACCCGTGGGTCACGCTCCTCACGCGCCGCTACTATCGCCGCCTGCTCACGAACGGCGTCCGCATCTGGGAGTTCCGCGGCACGATGATGCACGCCAAGACGAGCGTGGTGGACGGACGCTGGGTCCGGGTCGGCTCCACCGACTTCAACCCGCTCGGAGTCGCGATCAACTACGAGCTCGACGCCGTGATCGAAGATGCCGCACTCGGCGCACAGGCCGAAGCGATGTTCCTCGCCGACCTGGAGCGGTCGAGAGAGATCACGATGCGCAGCCGGATCATCGTCGGGAAGTAGAAAGCAGTCGTCCTTGGATCACGCGCTCTCTTCGAACAGAGGGAGCGCGGATTGCCGCGGAGCGCTGTGCCGTTGAAACAGCGGGAACGCGGATTTCCGCGGATCACGCGGACACTGCCGGATGGCTCCTACCGCCAAGTTGGTAGTGGTGTCATCCCGAGCGAGCGTTGGCGAGTCGAGGGATCTGCACCCCGGATCAAGTGCAGATCCCTCGACTGCCCTCGGGATGACGGCATCCGAGCCTTCGTCGCGCAAGGAGTGTCACGCGGATGACGCGGTGAACGACACGCGGAGGATGCAGTTGGCTCGGTACGAGCCACGGCAACCTCGTTGAATGGTCCGGAGTCGAGATCTCTCCGCCGGATCTCCAAACATTCAAGCAGTCCGCCGGCAGAACCCGACCCGGCGGTAGTGGCGATCCGGCAGTGTCCGCGTGATCCGCGCCAATCCGCGTTCCCGCTCTTCAAAGAGAGGGAACCGCGCAAATCCACACCCCCGGTCGAGGAACGATCAGCGCCCCGTCCCCAACACCCGTGTCATGGCTTCCGGCCGCAGATGCGACTCGTCGAACAGATCGGTGGCCACTACACCAGCGACGCGCGGATCGTAGCTCCCGGCGACTCGAACACCTGTCCGCGCCGCCAGCGCGCGGATCTGCGTCTCGACGGCCATCGGCGTCGTGCCCTTCAGCTTCGCGAAGGCATCGTACACCACCGGCGAGTAGGGCGAGAGGACGAGCGTCACCTCCACACCCTCGCCGCGCACGTAGCGGATGAACTGCTCGAGCGCGTCCTCGCGACCGCGTACGCGCGCGCCGAGATCCGCGAACCGCTCGTCGGCCGCCAAGCCCTCCGCTGCATACTTCTCCGCGTCGGCGACCGCGCTGCTCGGCGACACGTCGGGCCAGATCACGGTACCTTCGGGGCGCTTGGTCTTGAGCGCGTTGTGCTCGCGATCGGTGGCCTGCCATTCGATGCCGCGCCGCCCGTGCTGGCGAAGCATGAACACCGACAACCGGAAATATTCCGGCGCCGCGACTCGCTTGAGCGTCGCGAGCTCCAGCGCGGCGTACTCGCGCACCGGCGACACAGCGATGCCGGCGCGCCGCATCAACGTCGCACGCTCGTCGGCGAGGGCGGCCCACTGGGGGTCGGTGTGATGGCTCTGCGTCCACGGGTCCACGCCGAGCACGAGCCGGCGAGGGCGCCGGCCGTCGGTGTCGTACAGCGCGTACAGCCCAATCAGATCGTCGAGCGTCGCGAGCTGCACCGACGCATTCACGAAGGTCGCCCCCGGAAAGGCCGACGCGGGAATGGGCTGCATGCGGCTCGACCCGAGCACGAGCACCTCGGGGCGCGCCGTCCGCAGCGCGGCGAGGGTACGCTCGATCGCGCGGTCGTCGTAGCTGGCGAAACCGGCGACGTTCTTCCCCGAAGCGAGGGTGCGCGCGATCGCCTCTTCGGGACCGCGGGACGCGATGAGTCGCGCCGGGTCTACCCAGGCGCTGAATGCCACCGGCACGGCCGCGATGCACAGCAGCGCACCCGCGCGGAGCAGCAGCGCGACGCCGCCGCGCTTCGCACCCAGGCGCGCACGCGCGGCGATCCGCGCGCCGGTCGCCGGCGTGTAGAGCGCCGCGGCGCGGTCAGAACTGGAAATAGATGAACTTGGCACTATGGAAGACGCCGAGCGTCATGATGGTCAGCACCGCGCAGGCATAGGCGGTCCAGCGAACGAGCGTCGGTCCGCTGGAGAGGCGGACACGCAGCGGGCCGGCGCCCTGCAGGCGCTCCACGGCGAGCAACGCGATCACCGCGGCGGCGCCGAGCACGAGCCGCGAGGATTCGAAGCCGAGGAAGGCGAGCGAGTGGATGGCGTCGCGATCGCGGTGCGCCAGCGAGGCGATCTGCGCCGGCACTCCGACGGTGAGATGCGTGAGCACGTACCACGCATCGGCGATCGACGTCGCCCGGAAGAAGATCCAGCCGACGCACACGAGCACGAAGGTCACGCCCATCTGCCAGGCGGCGAGCAGCGTCGGGAAACGCTCGGCGCCGAGCGCGACGCGGATGCGGCTGCGCGACTCGGCGGTGAGGATCGCCGTCACGAGGTACGCCCCATGCAACGCTCCCCACACCACGAACGTCCAGCGCGCACCATGCCAGAGCCCGCTCACCAGGAAGGTGATGAACAGGTTGGTGAGCCAGCGCGGGCGCGCCACGCGGTTGCCGCCAAGCGGGATGTAGAGGTAGTCGCGAAACCAGGTCGAGAGGGAGATGTGCCAGCGTCGCCAGAACTCCGAGATGCTCCGCGCGATGTACGGGCGGTCGAAGTTCTTCATCAGCGTGAAGCCCATCACCTGCGCCGACCCGATCGCGATGTCGGAGTAGCCGGAGAAGTCGCAGTAGATCTGGAACGCGAAGCAGATCGTTCCGATCCAGAGCGGGATCCCCGTGTAGGCGTGCGGCCTGTCGTAGACGGCGCTCGCGAGATCGGCGAGCCGGTCGGCGACGACGATCTTCTTCACGAAGCCCCACGCCATGAGCTGCAGGCCGGCGACGACCCGGTCGTAGTCGAACTCGTGTCGCTCGCGGAACTGGTGCAGCAGGTTCTGCGGACGCTCGATCGGGCCGGCGACGAGCTGCGGATAGAACATCACGTACAGCGCGTACAGCCCGAAGTCGCGCTCGGCCGTCTGCCGGCCCTCGTAGACCTCGATGACGTAGCTGAGGCTCTGGAACGTGTGGAACGAGAGGCCGACCGGAAGGAGCAACTTGAGCGCGGGGATCGTGTACTCCATCCCGATCGCGCGCGCGGCGACGGCGGCGGACTCGTTGAAGAAATCGAAGTACTTGAAGATGAACAGCACTGCGCACGTGGAGAGGATGCTCACCACGAGCCAGAAGCGCCGGCGCTCGCCGCTCGATTCTTCGATCCTGATCCCCGCGACGTAATCGATGAGGATGGTGACGAAGAGGATGACGATGTACGCCGGCACGAACGCCATGTAGAACAGGCAGCTCGCGAGCAGCAGCATCGTCCCACGTCGCGCGTGCGGCAGCGCGAAGTAGAGGAGCGTGACGAGCGGGAAGAACAGCGCGAACTGGAACGAGTTGAAGAGCATCGGCGCGTGAGAGAGTACGTCCCACGAGGGACGAGCCCGGCGCGCGCGGCGCAACGGACGCCACTGCTGCTCGTGCGCCTCCTGCTGATGCTCCTCATCGTCCCGCGCGTGGCCCGGGCGCAGGCCGACACCATCGACGCGCCGCGCGCGCTCTTCACCTACCGCGATCTGGTGCTCGCCGGCGGCGTCGCCGCGGTCACGCTCCTCGCCCGCCCCTTCGACGACCACTACGCCGAGCGGCTGCAGGACTCGGCCACTCAGGCGAACCGGAAGCTGCAGGGGTTGGCGACCTTCGTGCGCACGACGGCCACGCCGGGCTCGTACGTCATCGGTGGGACGATGTACCTCGCCGGCCGGTTGTCGAAGAACGACCGCCTGGCCGATCTCGGGCTGCACGGCACGGAGGCGCTCGTCGCCGGCGAGGTGGTGGGGTTCGTGATCAAGGGAGTGGCCGGGCGGCAGCGACCGTACGTGCGGCCGCGCGATCCGCACAGCTACCAGCTTTTCCGCGGCTTCGGGAAGAGCGACGCGTATCGCTCGTTCCCGTCCGGGCACACGACGTCCGCGTTCGCCGCCGCGGCGGCGGTGACGAGCGAGACGTCGCGCTGGTGGCCCGATTCGAGGTGGATCATCGGGCCAGCGCTGTACGGCGGTGCCGCGCTCGCCGGCGTCTCTCGCATGTACAACAACCGGCACTGGGCCAGCGACGTGCTGGTCGGGGCGGGGATCGGTACCTTCGCCGGCCTCAAGGTCGTACGTTATCAGCACTCGCACCCGGGCAACCGGGTGGACCGCTGGCTCCTTGCCGGCTCGCTCGTGCCGACGCCCGAAGGGCACGTGCTCCACTGGTCGATCCTTCCCGCGCCCCGCGCGCTCACCTCCACCGGCCCCCGCCGCTGACCCACCGCATCGCGCGCGCTTCGCTCGCGTGAGCCCCGTGAAGAGCGGCATCTTCGTGATCGCCCCCGTTGGCGGGGACGTCGGCGCGCGCATTGCCGCGCTCCAGCGCGAATACGACCCGCGCCTCTCGGCACTCGAGCAGATCCCGCACGTGACGCTCGCCGGCTCGTCGGGGATGGGCCCGATCGCGCACGACACCACCCCCGCGGAACTGGAGTCCGCCCTCGGCGCCATCGCGCGCGACACCGCGCCGCTCAGGCTGCGCTTCGGCCGGCCGACGCGGTTCATGCAGACGCAGATCGTCGTCCTCCCGCTGGACCCGCACGGCCCACTGCGCACCCTGCACGAGCGCATCAAGACGAGCGGTCTCCGCGCCGCGCGTCCGCGCTTCTACTTCACGCCGCACGTGACGCTGAACCTCTATCGCGAGCTGCCGCGCGAGCTCCTGAGCGCGCTCCTGGCCGAGCGGTTCGACGAGGCGATCACCATCGACACGCTCGAGGCGCACCTGACCAAGGACACCGGCGAATCTCGGCGGCTGGTGTCCCTTTCGCTGCAAGGAAGCTGACCCCGCCTGATCGGGGCTGATCGGGGTCAGACACCTGTCAACATGTTAACAAGTGTCTGACCCCAATTGTATGCAGTCGGCGAAATCAGCCAGAATGGCGCGCCGCAGATCACTTCCACGCCGCGGACCCGGCCCTATACTGAGAGATCAGCTGCCCCGAGGTCCCGATGTACGCCCGTACCACTGCCCGACTCCTCTCCGCCGCCCTCCTCGTCGCCGCCGCGGCGTGCGGATCCGATGCCGCCACCTCGCCGACGCCCAACGCCAGCGCGAATCTCGACCGGGCGTTCGCCGAGCTGCAGATCCCCGCGCACGCGTCCTACTCCGGCACCGCCGCCACGGCCAACGCGC
>Ga0308176_10002445_pt1 | contig 11733 bp, 12 predicted proteins | sample PhyCR2_3_FD_203890 | JGI IMG/M metagenome (GOLD analysis project Ga0308176, IMG submission 203890) | Soil microbial communities from UC Gill Tract Community Farm, Albany, California, United States - DLSLS.C.R2 | ecosystem: Environmental > Terrestrial > Soil > Agricultural land | place: USA... | reverse complement strand
GCCCGCACGTCGTCGGCCATGGACCGCGCTGCGACCGGCGCGGGTCGGGTCGGGGAGGGCACCGGACCACGGTAGTCCGCGGGGAGGAGGCCGCGTCGGCCACGGCCAGGTCCTGGCGCGCGCGCATCGGGTCGTGGACTCTCGCTCTCTTGGTCTCCCGTCTCTCGTCTCCCGTCTCCCGTCTCTCGCTCGCTCGTTCCCGCGCTCTCGCTCTCGCTCTCGCCCGGAGGTCCCAGCCGACTCCCAGCAGCGTCACAGGTTCCCCATCCAGACTCGTGCTCGCGAGAGGAGCCGTGATGTCGGAGCCGACAGGACCCACCACCCCACCCCAGGGGCCCCCGCCAGGAGGCACACCGGGTACGCCTGGAGCAAGGCCGGGTACGCCACCCGGCGTCACGCCGGGCGGTCCCCATGCCGGGCCGCCGCCGCTGCCGCCGCACACGGCGGCCCCGCCGCCCCAGGGCCCACCGCAGGGCCCGCCACCCCAGGGCGCGGCCTACGGTGCCCCCGCGTCAGGCGGCGCGCGGCCGGGGCTCTGGCGCCAGGCCACCTCGACCACCGGCGGCCTCATCGCCGTCGTCGTGGCGGCCGGCCTGAGCCTGTTGCTCGTGCTCGGGGTGCTCGGGATCGGTGCCCTTGCCGCAGCCCGCGCCTGGGCCGGTCACGACCGGGGCGCGAGGGTCGAGCAGGTCCGCCCGGGCGTCAACGCACCGGGGCGCCAAGGTCTGGGTCGCATGCCGATGGGCGGCAGTAGCCGCGGCATGGGTGGCGCCGGCCCGCTCGGAGGCGGTCGGCTCGGTGGAGCGCTGGGCACCGTGCAGCACGGCGAGGTCACGGTGCGCGACAGCTCCGGCGCTGCCGTCGTGATGACGGTGCAGCGGGGGACGGTGACCGCGTCCAGCGCGTCGTCGCTGTCGGTCAAGAGCGCCGACGGCTTCACTGCCACGTACTCGGTCGACTCGACTACCCGCGGCGCGAGCGGCGCACTGGCCAAGGGCGACGTCGTCCTCGTCGTGGCGAAGAAGTCGGGCGGCCCGGCGGTCGTCGTCCGGGTTCTTCGCACGCCTTGAGCGCCGCCGCGACGGTGGGCCGCTGCGCGGCAGCTGGGGTGGCAAGCGCCGCGGCGGCGGTGGTCGGCGGCCACTAGCGTGGGCCGGGTGAGCATCCTTCCCAGTGGTGAGCAGTGGGTCCTGCGCAACGGTCGGCAGGAGGCCACCGTCGTCGAGGTCGGCGGCGGCCTGCGGACCTACACGGTCGACGGTGTCGACGTCCTGGCGGGCTACGCCGCCGACGAGGTCTGCCGGTCGGGCCGCGGCCAGGTGCTGCTGCCGTGGCCCAACCGCGTGCGCGACGGCCGCTACAGCTTCGGCGGGACCGACCAGCAGCTGGCGATCACGGAGGTGGCGCTGTCCAACTCCAACCACGGCCTCGTGCGATGGGCCCGGTGGGAGCTCGACCGGCACGCCGAGGACTGGTCGGCCCTCACCGTACGCACGCGCCTGCACCCGCAGCCCGGCTGGGACGGCATCCTCGACGTCAGCGTCGACTACTCCCTGGGCGCCGCCGGCCTGCGGGTCGACGCGCACGCCACCAACATCGGCGGGGCGCCGACGCCGTTCGGCTACGGCGCCCACCCCTACATCGCGCTCGGGGAGACCCCGCTGGCCTCGGTCGTCCTGAGAGTCCCAGCGCAGCGCGAGGTCCTCGTCGACGACCAGATGATCCCCACCGGCACTGCCCCGGTGCGCCCGGAGATGGACTTCCGCCGGGCCCGGGCGCTGGGGAGCACGAGCCTCGACACGGCATACACCGAGCTCGAACGGAGCCGCGGGGACGCTTGGGAGGTGGTCGTCGGGGGGCTCGCCACCGGCGACGTGACCGTGTGGGGCGGGAAGGGCCTGGAGTGGACGCAGGTGTACACCGCGAAGGGTGCCGACTCGCGCGTCGACGGGACCCGCGGCATCGCCGTCGAGCCGATGTCCTGCCCGAGCAACGCGTTCAACTCCGGCGACGGCCTGGCCGTGCTCGAACCCGGTCAGTCGTGGTCGGCCACCTGGGGCATCGCGCCGGCCGCGGTGGGCTGAGCAGCCAGGCTGGGTGCTTGCGCCCGAGCTGCCTCGGTGGCACCGGCTGACGTGAGCGGTGGCTGTATGCCGTTGACGAACGGCGTGATGCGCCGCTCGACGGCCCGGGACAGCAGGACCATGAGGCCGCAGCTGACGACGAGCATGACCACGAACTCGGTGGACCACCCGTGGTTGAGCATGAAACCCGCCACCACGGGGCCGAGGATGGTGCCGCCCTGGAACGCACCGGCGCTCACGGCGTTGTAGCGGCCGCGCAGGTGGTCGGGGGCCATGTCGTTGGTGATCGCGGGGATCGTCGGCTGCAGCAGGGTCTCCCCGAGGGCGAAGATCGCGTGGAACGCCAGCACCCCGGCCGCGGCCAGCATCGTGCCCGGCGCGAACCCGGTCGAGCCGAGCAGCACCCACGCCAGCGCCCACAGGCCGGCCATGACGGTGAGCACCCGCGTGCGCCGCCGACCGCTGATGCGGTGGAGGACGGCGAACTGCAGCCCGACGATCACGGCGGTGTTGAGGGCGAACGCGAACCCGATGACCTCGGTGGGCACCTCGCTGACCTTGCGCGCGAAGGCGGGGAACCCGGCCTCCATCTGGCCGTAGCCCACGAAGGTCCCGAGGAAGGTCAGCACCGTGATCCAGACGACGACGGGGTTGCGGACGATCTCGAGGTAGGAGCCGCCGGAGCCCTGCGTGCCCTCGGGCTTCTCGGCGCGCCCGTGGACGTGGCGCAGCGGGCCGAGCAGCAGCCCGATGGGGACGAGCATGCTCGCGGCATCGGCGAGGAAGATGACGGTGAAGGTCGAGGGCTGGTGGACGTCGGCGTAGAGGCCGCCGACGATCCCGCCGAGGCCGATGCCGAGGTTGACCAGCGCGAAGTTGATGCCGAAGTACTGCTGCCGCGCAGGCCCGCTGGTGATGGCCGCGACGAGCGCGTTGAACGCCGGCCACGAGACGCCGAAGTTGAACCCGAGGAACGTGAAGGCCAACGCCACTGCGAGAGGGGTCGTCGCGAAGGCCAGCACGACACAGCCCACGAGCTGGGCCGCGGTGGCCAGCAGCAGCATGCGGCGGGCCCCGACCCGGTCGGTCAGTGCCCCGCCGGGACCGGTGACGGCCAGCGCCACCACGGCGATGAACGCCATGAGGGCGCCGGCGAGGTCGAGGGAGATGCCCCTGACCTCGTTGAGGTAGATGACGGTGAACGGCAGCGTGAGCCCACGTCCCAGGGTCTGGACCGCCACGGTGGACAGCAACCAGCGTCCCTCGACGGGCAGGACGGCCCAGAACTGGCGCACGCCCGGCTTCGGTGTCGAGGACTCACTCATCCGCCCATCCTCCCGCACCCCACCGACAGCCCGACACCGGATATCCGGCCGGCGCAGACGGCATACGCAAGACCGACGGGGTCACGCACGGGAAAGGATTTGGCGGAGGGAGATAGCCTTGCGATGCGCACCGAGCGCACCCAGACTTTTTCGATGTAGAGGTGGACTGTGCCCACTGGCAAGGTCAAGTGGTACGACGCGGAGAAGGGCTTCGGCTTCATCTCCGGCGACGACGGCAGTGACGTGTTCCTGCACGCCAACGCGCTGCCCGAGGGCGTGAGCACGCTCAAGGGCGGCACGCGCGTCGACTTCAGCGTGGCCGAGGGGCGTCGCGGGACCCAGGCGCTCGCGGTCACCCTGCTCGAGCCGGCCCCCAGCGTGGCGGCCGGCAAGCGCGAGCAGGCCCGCAAGTCCCCCGAGGACCTGGCGCCGCTCGTCGAGGACGCCATCAAGCTCCTCGACAACGCGTCCAACTCCCTTCGCCGGGGCCGCCGCCTCGACAAGGAGCACGGCACCAAGGTCGCCCAGGTGCTGCGGTTCCTCGCCGACCAGCTGGAGCCGTGAGGATGGCCACCGTCAAGCGTGACCTGGTGCTGCAGGACGCCGCCGACCTGGCCCGTGAGGCCGCCGAGTCCATCGCCGAGGCCGGCACGGTCGGCGAGCACCTCGGCATGGAGATGGACGACGAGCGCCTCGCCACCCACTACTTCGCCTGCACGGCGCGGTCCTACCCCGGCTGGCGCTGGGCCATCACCGTCGCCCGGGTGCCGCGCGGCAAGGTCGCCACGGTCTGCGAGACCAACCTCGTGCCCGGCGACGGCGCGCTGCTGTCCCCCGAGTGGCTGCCGTACGCCGACCGCATCGCCCCCGGCGACCTCGGTGCCGGCGACGTGCTCCCCTACAAGGAGGACGACCCGCTGCTCGAGCAAGGGTTCGAGGCGACCGGCGACGAGGAGGTCGACGAGCTCGCGACGTTCGAGCTGGGTCTCGGGCGCAAGCGCGTGCTGTCGGCCGAGGGGCGCGAGGCTGCGGCCCAGCGCTGGTACGAGGGCGAGAACGGCCCGTACGCCGACGTCGCCGAGAAGGCGCCGGCGCCCTGCTCGACCTGTGGCTACTTCCTGCCGATGGCAGGTGCCCTCCGCTCTTTTTTCGGCGTGTGCGCCAACGCCTGGTCGCCTTCCGACGGTCGCGTCGTGAGTCTTGACCACGGCTGCGGCGCCCACTCCGAGGTCGACGCCGAGCCCGCCGAGCACGTGCACACCGGCGAGCCCATCGTCGACGAGCTGAGCTACGACCTCGTCTGACCGAGCTCTTCGCGCAAGGCGGGTGTCGCTCAGGGATACGGCACGTATAAAGGCCGGTTTCCCCGAACGACTGCCGCGTCGCCGTGTCGCCCTCCTCCACAGGAGATCACCTGGACGTCTCCCGTCCACAGCCCGCCAGTGGGCATGGTGCCTGGAGTCACCAAGGCAGCGATCCTCGGGGGCATGGAGCAGCAGGCGCGGGTGTTGTTGGCCGCTCAGGGTGGCGTGGTGGGCGCGTCCCAGCTCAGCGCCGTGGGGGCGTCCGCCCATGACGTGCACCGTTGGGTGGCGAGGGGGGACCTCGTCCGGGTCCGTCGAGGGGCCTTCGTGGACGGCCACCTGTGGGCCACCGTCAACGCTGACGCCCGCTATCGGCTGACCGTGAAGGCGGTGATGAGGGCGCGTGCGGGCTCCCACCTCGAGGAGGCCGCCAGCCACCACTCGGCGCTGGCGCTGCACGGGCTCCCGCTCTGGCGAGTGGATCGGCGACTCGTGGTCATCAGCGGAGACGTGCAGCAGTCCACCACTGCTGCCGGGCTGAGGCTGATGCCGCTGAGATCGCTCGTCGCCAAGGTGCAGGTCGAGGGCGTGGTGTCCCTGGCTGAAGCGGACGCAGTGGTCACGAGCGCCTCCGTGTCCGAGGAGGCAGGTGTCGTGGCTGCCGATGCCGCCGTCCATCGGGGTACGACCACCATGGACGAGCTGGAAGAGGCACGGCAACGGCTCCTGCCCGGCCTTCGGGGCAAGGCTCGGCTCCGTCGAGCCATGGCAGCCGTCGACCCCCGAGCCGAGTCGCCGGGGGAGACGCGGACCCGGCTCCTGCTCACGGCGTTCGGCATGCCGGTCGAGTCGCAGGTCGTCGTGCGCGACGAGGTCGGCGAGCTCATCGGCCGCGTCGACTTCCTGGTCGGGGGTCGAGTGGTCGTCGAGTTCGACGGTGCCGTGAAGTACGGGGGAGCGGCAGGTCGCGAAGCCCTCGTCGCCGAGAAGCGGCGGGAGGACCGGTTGCGTTCCCAGGGCTACGAGGTCGTGCGGCTGACCTGGGACGACCTGGCTCAGCCGGCCAAGGTCATGGCACGGGTGCGGGCTGCGCTGCTGCGCCATGCCGCGTGAGGGCTCCTTGTCGCGCCTCGCCTCGTGGGGCCGCGCCCCGCCCGGCCCCGCCCCGCCCGGCCCGGCAGGCAAAGCGGGAGTTGTGCGGGGAAACCGGTGTCTACACGTCCCGTATCGCCGCGCAACTGCCGCTTTGCGCAGAAGGGGAGGGCGCGACGGGGTATGGGTCAGGCGGCGCCGGCGGCGTTGCCGCGCCCGCGGCGTATGTAGGCGTAGCCCAGCGAGCCGATGACGATGGCGGCCACGCAGGTCCAGGGCCACCAGTGCCGGTCGCCCTGGTGCAGCGACGGGACGACCAGGGTCGCGGCGAGGGCGAGCGCCCAGCAGGCGAGGCCCCAGAGGGTCACGGTCGCGCTGCTCACGGACAGCGGCTGCAGCTCGCCCGGCGACTCGCTCATGGAGCCAGCCTATCTTTCACACCCCGGCAACACGCAGGCCCTACTCTGCTGCCCATGGCGAAGCCCTCACCCACGTCCCCCCGGCCATCTCCCACCCAGCCGACCGCCCCGCGGGCCGGCGGCCTCGACGGGTTCTTCCGCATCACCGAACGCGGTTCGACGACCGGGCGGGAGATCCGCGGCGGGCTCGTCACGTTCTTCACGATGGCCTACATCGTCGTGCTCAACCCGCTGATCATCGGCACCCAGCAGGACGGCACGGGGCACTTCCTCGGTGGCGGTGACATCGTCAAGGCGCAGACGCTCGTCGCGGCCGGCACCGCACTCATCGCCGGCGTCATGACCATCCTCATGGGCGTCGTCGCCAACTACCCGCTCGCCCTGGCGACCGGCCTGGGGCTCAACGCGTTCGTGACGTTCGGCATCGCCAAGCTGCCCGACATGACCTGGGCCGACGCGATGGGCCTGATCGTCATCGAGGGCCTCATCATCACGATCCTGGTGCTGACCGGCTTCCGCCAGGCGGTCTTCAAGGCCATCCCGGGTGAGCTCAAGACCGCGATCTCGGTCGGCATCGGCCTGTTCATCACCATCATCGGGCTCGTCGACGCCGGTTTCGTCCGCCGCACCGGCACCGGCCCGGTCCCGGTCGAGCTCGGCATCGGTGGCGCCCTCAACGGCTGGCCCACGTTCGTGTTCGTCGTCGGCGTCCTCGCCATCATCATCATGCTGGTGCTGCACGTGAAGGGCGCGATCCTCTACGGCATCCTCGGCGGCACGGTCCTCGCGATCATCGTCGAGGCGATCGGCAACATCGGTCCCCAGGTCGACGCCACCGGCAAGTTCGTCAACGCCGCAGGCTGGGGGCTCAACGTGCCGACCCTGCCCAAGCAGATCGTCGACGTCCCGGACTTCTCACTGTTCGGCCACTTCAGCCTGCTGGGGTCGTTCTCCAAGATCGGCGTCGTCTCCGCCGTGCTGCTGGTCTTCACGCTGCTGCTCGCCGACTTCTTCGACACCATGGGCACGATGGTCGCCGTCGGCGCCGAGGGTGGCCTGCTCGACAAGAACGGCAACCCCCCGAACTCCGACAAGATCCTGCTCGTCGACTCGGTCGCCGCCATCGCCGGTGGCGCGGGCTCGGTGTCGTCCAACACCTCCTACATCGAGTCCGCGGCGGGTGTCGGTGAGGGCGCGCGTACGGGGTTGGCCTCCGTGGTCACGGGCGTGATGTTCCTGTTCGCGACGTTCCTGGCCCCGCTGGTCAAGATCGTGCCCTACGAGGCGGCCACCCCGGCGCTGGTCGTCGTCGGCTTCCTGATGATGCAGCAGGTCCGCGGCATCGACTGGGAGGACCTGGAGATCGCGATCCCGGCGTTCCTCACCATCGTCCTCATGCCGTTCACCTACTCGATCACGGCCGGCATCGGCGCAGGCTTCGTCGTCTACACCGTCATCAAGGCGGTCCGCGGGAAGGCCAGCCAGATCCACCCGCTGCTGTGGACGGTCTCCGCACTCTTCGTCCTGTACTTCGCGATCACCCCCATCAGGGAGCTGTTCGGCTCCTGAAGTCCAGGCGTTCCAACCGTGTGCCGCGTGGCCCTTCCGGGGTCACGCGGCACACGTCGTCTCGGGACCCGCACCACGTGCGGCGGGCTCGAGCACCGATCCTCCGGCAGGGGAAATACTTAGCACAGGTAATGAGTTATGCTAAGTACCTGACCTAGGAGACCCCCATGACCCCACCGCCTGCGCGCGCTCCGCGCCGCACCGCTGAGGCCGGTCTCACCCCCGCGGCAGTGTCGCGTCTCGCCGGCGAGCTCCGCCTCGCGTGCATGCGCATCTCCCGACGGGTTCGGTTCGAGAGCACGGATGAGCTTGCGCCCCATCAGTTCTCGGTCCTGAACCGTCTGGAACACACGCCCTGCACGCCCGGTGAGCTGGCCGAGATCGAGCGGGTGAGCGCCCCCAGCATGACCCGTACCGTCGCGCGCCTCGTCGAGCTCGGGCTCGTCGAGCGCACGGACGACCCCTCCGACCGGCGGCAGGTGATCCTGTCGCTCACCCCGGCCGCGACCGCCCTGCTCAAGGACATCCGCCGGAAGCGCGACGCCTGGATGTCGGTGCGCGTAGGGCACCTGACGCCCGCCGAGCAGGACATCCTCCGACAGGCCGCCGTGATCCTCACGAGGGTGGCCAACGAGTGAGCCCGACCTTCTCCTCCCTCAACGTCCGCAACTACCGGATCTACGCCACCGGTGCCTTCATCTCCAACATCGGCACCTGGATGGGCCGGGTGGCCCAGGACTGGCTGGTGCTCACCGAGCTGACCAACCACTCCTCCACCGCCCTCGGCATCGTGACCGGCCTGCAGTTCCTGCCGTTCCTGCTGCTGGCCCCGTGGGCCGGGATGATCGCCGACCGCTACCCCAAGCGCGTCATCCTCGCGATCACCCAGTCGGCGCTGGCGCTCTCCTCGCTGGCGCTCGGCCTGCTCGCCGTCACCGGCACGGCCCAGCTGTGGATGGTCTACGCCATCGCCCTGTTCACCGGCGTCGCGACCGCGGTCGACAACCCGGCCCGGCAGACGTTCGTGTCCGAGATGGTGCCGCGCGACCGGCTCGCCAACGCCGTCTCGCTCAACAGCGCCTCGTTCAACGCCGGCCGCCTCATCGGCCCCGGGGTCGCGGGTCTGACCATCGCGGCGTTCGGCACCGGCTGGACGCTCCTGCTCAACACGCTGACCTTCGTGGCGGTGCTCATCGCACTCGCGTCGATGGCCCGCGCGGAGCTGCGGCCCGCGCCGATGCTCAGCCGCGGCAAGGGGGCGATCCGTGAGGGCGTCGCCTACGTCCGCAGTCGCCCCGACATCATGCTCGTCATGGCCCTGGTGTTCGTCCTCGGCACCTTCGGGATGAACTTCCAGATCACCACGGCCCTGATGGCTACACGCGAGTTCGGCAAGGGACCCGAGGAGTACGGCCTGCTCGGGTCGATCATGGCCATCGGCTCCCTGACGGCGGCCCTGCTGTCGGCCCGTCGCGCCCGGCCGCGGTTGCGCATCCTGCTCGTGGCGTTCGCCGGCTTCACCGTGTCGAGCGGGCTGGCAGCCTTCGCGCCGACCTATGTCCTGTTCGCCCTGGCGCTCGTGCCGGTCGGCCTCTCGGCCCTCACCGCGCTGACCACGGCCAACGCCATGGTGCAGCTGAGCGTCGACTCGGCCATGCGCGGCCGGGTGATGGCGCTCTACATGGCGATCTTCATGGGCGGTACGCCGCTCGGCGCCCCGGTCATCGGCTGGATCGGTGACGTGTGGGGCCCCCGGTGGACGATCGGCATCGGGACGATCGCCGTGGGTCTGGTCACCGTGGCGGTGTCGGGCTGGCTCGTCAGGCACGAGAATGTGCAGGTGACGTACGAGTCCCAGCGCCGCCCGCGCCTGCGCATCCGCACCGTGCCCGCTTCCGTGTCCGAGCCGGTCCCCGAGGCCGTACGGTGACGCCGGTCTTCCGCCGGCGCGTCACCATCGCGGTGCTCGTGATCGTCGTCGCCGTCGCCGTGGTGGCCAGCCTCATCCGCTGAGCGCCCGCACCCGGTGATGGCTCCCAAGGTTTTGACGGCCCGCACCCGGTGACCACCACACCGACTGCGTCCTGCGCCATCTGGCTGAGGCGGGTTGCCGGGGTCGGCGGGATGCTGTCGGGGTGGCAGGCGAACCGTCGCCGGCCTGCCTGAGGGTCCGGCCGCTGGGACCCGGGGCCTGGCAGGTCTCCGGGCCAGGCGTCGTGCGCCGGTTCGCCACCCTCGATGGGGCCCGTCGCTGGGCCTGCCTGCACCTGTCGGACTGCGGCGGAGGGCACGTGGCCGTGCTCGACGACTCGGGCGCAGAGCTCGAGGACTCGGTGGTGCGCCCCGGCAGCCTGGCCGCGGCCGACCGACGCGCGGTGGCCAAGGAGCAGACCCGTCCGCCGAGCTGACCTGACGTCAGCAGCCGGTCAGGAGCGCGTGCAGAGAACCGGGATGCCGAGCTCGAGGACGGCCTTGTAGCCGTCCGGGCAGGTCCCGTTGGCCAGCAGCGGCACCGTCAGCGGAAGCGGCGTAGTGGTCGTCGTGCTGGGCGTCGGGGTCGTCGTGGAGGGCTTGGGCGTCGGCGGCGCCTGGCCGGTCAACCCGCCCACGACGCCACCCACCACGCCGGTCACGGTCCCGACGACACCGCTGCTGGCCGTGCTCGAGGGTGCGGGGGTGGCGCCGCCTGGCGACGTGCCACCCGATCCCGCGGCTGCACCGCCACCCGTACCGCCTCCCGCGCCGCTGCTGCCACCAGCGGACGGCTTGGAGGACGGCTTGCCCGTGGAGGGCTTCGTCGAGGACTTCGCTGCGGCAGCGACGCGGGCACCGCCCGGTGTGGTCATGCCCGAGGGCAGGAACGGCGCCCCGTCGCGCTGGTGGTCGGTGAGCGCGAAGTCGGGCACGACGGTGAAGCCGCCGCGGTAGGCGCGGGCGATGGCGAGCACCTGGTCGGCGTACGCGTCGCTCTGGTTGTAGCGCAGCACGGCCGAGCGGGCGCCGGCCTCGGTGCCGAGGTTGCCCGGACCGGAGCACAGGTACACGGCGGTGCCAGTGGCGGCGTCGGTGATGTTCTGGGGGTCCTTGCTCCCGTCGCCGTTGGCGTCCACGCCGACCGAGCGCCACGTGCCGGGGATGAACTGCATCGGGCCCACGGCGCGGTCCCAGGTGGTGTCCCGGTCGAACACCCCGCGGTCGGTGTCACGGATCGCCGCGGTGTCGTTGCTGCCGTTGAGCGGGATGCCGAAGATGCCGGGCCGGACGGTGCCGGTGGGGTCGATGCCGTTGCCGCCGTAACGGCCGTGGTCCGACTCGACCTTGCCGATCGCGGCCACCAGGGCCCAGTCGATGTTGCACTCGGCGTCGGCCGCGTCGACCAGCTGGGCGCCGCGCCGGTAGGCGGCGAGCGCTGCCGCGGGGATGCCGTTGGCGCTCGAGGCCGAGGAGGCGGGCAGGCCCGCCGCCTCCAGTACCGGCGTCGGTGAGGCCTCGGCGGGCGCCGGCAGCTCCGGGAGGGGCGGGAGGGCTGGGGCCTCCGGCTGCGTGACCGGTGCCTTCGGCACGGTGATGAGCGGGCTGGAGTCGGCGACCACGTCGGTGTTGGGGGTGCCCCCGGTGGACGCGAGCGCGATACCCGTCCCGATGAGGGCCACGGCAGGCAGGGCGGCGGCGGCTCTGCGCCAGTGCAGTCGCGTCACGCGGGTCATGTCCTCGGCTCCTCGGCTCCGTCGCCCCCACGGCTCGGGTGGTCTGCCGGGACAACGAGTGGTGGACGCCGAGGTTACGCGCGGCAGCGCGTCACCGCGCGCCAATCACCCCACAACGTGCTCAATGCACGCAATCAGGGCAGAGACGTCGTCCGGCTCGGTGGCCGGGAAGGTCGCCACGCGCAGCTGGTTGCGCCCCAGCTTGCGGTAGGGCTCGACATCGACGACCCCGT
>Ga0308176_10002444_pt1 | contig 11736 bp, 12 predicted proteins | sample PhyCR2_3_FD_203890 | JGI IMG/M metagenome (GOLD analysis project Ga0308176, IMG submission 203890) | Soil microbial communities from UC Gill Tract Community Farm, Albany, California, United States - DLSLS.C.R2 | ecosystem: Environmental > Terrestrial > Soil > Agricultural land | place: USA... | reverse complement strand
GATCCGGTCTCCAGCCTGCCGCCCGACCAGCAGCAGCTGGTCGAGATCGCGCGCGCACTCTCGATGAACGCCCGCCTCCTGCTGCTCGACGAGCCCACCAGCTCGCTGACCGAGGCCGAGGTCGAGTCGCTCTTCACGCTTGTCCGGTCGCTCAAGAGCCGGGGGCTGACGACGATCTTCGTCTCGCACCGCCTGAGCGAGCTGTTCGCGCTGGCCGACCGGATCACCATCCTCCGCGACGGGCGAACGGTCGAAGCCGGCGAGATCGGCGGCTACGACGCCGACCGGATCATCGAGCGCATGGTGGGCGCCGCGCCGGTGCCGCCGTCGGGATCGACCGCGGACGGAACCGGCACTGCGCCTGTTCTGCGGGTGCGCGGGCTCTCGGTGCCGGGGCACGTGCACGATGCGACCCTGTCGGTCGGCGCGGGAGAGGCGGTCGGGATCGCGGGCCTGACGGGCTCGGGCCGGGCAGAGCTCCTCGACGCCATCTTCGGCACGCGCCGGCCGAGCGCGGGAGAGATCGAGCTCGACAGCGCCTTGCTCCGCCACGGCCGCGTCTCGGAAGCGATCGAACGCGGGCTCGCCTACGTCCCGGGAGACCGCAAGAACGCTGGGCTCGTGCTGAAGATGACGGTGGCCGAGAACCTGATGATGGCGACGACGAGCCGCTCGATGCGGCTGCGGACCCCGCCGCGCGCGCGCGAGCGGGCGGAGGCGCGTGCACTCGCTCGGGAGTTCGGGATCGTCGCCCCCTCTCCCGACGTGGCGTGCTCGACCCTGAGCGGCGGGAATCAGCAAAAGGTGGTGATCGCGAAATGGATGCAGTGCCGCCCGCGCATCCTCCTGATGGACGAGCCCACGCGCGGCGTCGACGTCGGCGCGAAGCGGGAGATCTACCGGCTGCTCGCAGACGCGAAGGCGCGGGGAGTGGGCATCCTCGTCAGCTCGTCCGAGACCGAAGAGCTGCTGCTCGTCTGCGATCGAATTCTCGTGATGTTCCGTGGGCGGATCGTCGCCTCGATCGACCGCGAGCACGCGACCGAGGCGAACCTCGCGCACTACGCCATGGGGCAGCAGTGACTGCGGCGACCGACGTGGAGCCCGCGCCGCCCGCCCGGAAGCCCCTCGTCGGGCGACTGTGGAGCTGGTCGTCCGGCAATCAGTTCGTCGGCGTCCTCGCGCTCCTGATCTGCCTCGTGATCGCGTTCTCGATCGTGGAGCCGCGGTTCTTCACCGTCGCGAACATCCGCGTGATGCTCACCGGCGTGGCGATCCTCTGGATGGTCTCGCTCGGCCTCACCGTCGTGATGCTCACCGGCGGCTTCGACCTTTCGCTCGGGTCGATGCTCAGTCTCTCCGGCTTCATCTTCATCGGCTTCTACCTGCACCTCGGGATACCCGCGCTCCTCGCGGTGATCCTCACGGTCGTCGCAGGCGCGCTCATCGGCGGCCTCGTCAACGGTTTCCTGATCGGCCGCGTCGGGATGCCGTTCCTCGTCGTCACGATCGGCACTCTTTCCCTCTATCAGGGCGTCACCTATCTCGTCTCGAACGGTCAGACGACGTCGCTGACGTCGTCGCTGCTCGACGCGATCGGGTTCAACACGGCGCTCGGCATCCCGATCACGGTCTGGATCATGATCGCCACGTTCTTCGTCTCCTTGTTCGTGCTTCGCATGACCTACTTCGGCCGCGACGTCTACGCCACCGGCGGTAACCCCGCAGCCGCTCGGCTTGCGGGGGTCAACGTGACGCGGACGCTGATCGCCGCCTACGCGATCGCCGGTGGGATGGCCGCCCTCGCCGGAGTGCTCCAGGACGCGTTCATCAGCGCGGCGAGCCCGGCTGGATCCGGCACGATCATCTTCGACGCGACCGCGGCGGTGCTCCTCGGAGGCACTGTGCTCGGAGGCGGCATCGGCGGCGTCGGCGGAACGGTGGTCGGGGTGCTGTTCCTCGGCGTCCTGCAGAACGGCCTGTCGCTCGCAGGGCTCGCCGCCGCGTGGCAGCAGGTGATCTCGGGTGCGATCGTGATCCTCGCGGTGCTCGGCCAGCAGCTCCAGCGCGGACGGCGGCCGACGTTCGACCCGGGAGCGCTGTTCCGGCGCCGGCGCGGCCGTGCGTAGGCGTCGATTGAAATCTGATCAAAGATCACTTATCGTCGCCGTGATTCGTTCCGTCGTGTTGCACCGATCGTGGATGGGAGCGTGAGACGAATGAGCAGGATCTCTCCGAGAGTTGCCGTCGGCGTGCCGGCGATGTGTGTTCTCGTCGCTGCGGCAGCGCTCCTCGCGGTGTCCGCGCAGGGAGCAGCGACCACCGCTGCAACCACTGCGGCGATCAAGCCGTACCGCGGTTTCGAGACGAAGTACCCGCAGAGCTTCCCCATACCGAAGAAGGTCGCGGGCAAGAAGTTCACGATCGGCTGTCAGAACCCGGTCGGGCCGGGCAACGAGACGACTGCGACGTTCTGCAAGGGCGTGCAGGCGGAGGCGAGCGCGCTCGGCATGAAGTACATCGGGCTCGACGACGACCTCAGCATCGACAAGCAGGTCAGTAACTTCGCCCAGCTGCTCGCGAGGCGCGCGAACGCGATCGCTCTCTACCCGCTTGCGCCGAACGCGCTTCGCGCCTCTCTCGCCAAGGCGAAGAAGCAGGGCGTCGCCGTGATCGGCCTGAACGTGACGTTCACGAAGAGCGCCAAGGCGCCGGGCTACAACGCGCAGGTCTGGGAGGGTCGCGACACCGAGGCGTACCTCTCGGTCGCCCAGATGGCGCAGATTGCGCCGCACGGGAAGATCGCGATCGTCGGCATCGGTGCGCCGGTTCCGGCGATCAAGTACCTTGCACAGCGCTACCGCTTCTGGGCGAAGCAGTTCGGTCTGCAGATCGTCGGCGAGCAGGACAACCCGACCGACGACATCACCGGCGGCCGTCAGGCGATGAGCGGGCTCCTCGGCAAGTACTCCACGATCGACGGTGTCCTCGCGTACAACGACGAGAGCGCGGTCGGCTCCTACACCGCGGCGCGCAGCGCGGGACGCAACGGCGTCAAGATCATCGGCATCAACGGCTCCAGCCTGGGCATCTCGGCGCTGAAGGCCGGGCACGTGGCGGCGATCGTCCAGGTCGACGCTGTCAACCAGGGCGCACAGGCAGCCGGCGGTGCGTACGACGTGCTCACAAAGCACGGAAAGCTCCCGAACGTGGTCGTGCGCCGGCCGCACCTGCTCACCAAGGGCAACCTCGGCTCGGTCGCCTCCTGGTCGAACGAGCTCGCACGGATCAAGAGCGGGCACCTCTCGCACTGAGGCTCGCGGGCGGGATCGGACCGGCGAGGTCCGATCCCGCCCGTTGTTGTCCGCCGTTTTCGGGCGTCCCTCGAACGAGGGATCTTCGCCCGCGGGCCCCCGGCTGAGGGGTTTCTGCGGTCATACTGGCGTCGCGTTACTTCGACTGCTGCGGCCGATGCGACGAAAGGGGCCGCGTGCAGGGGTGGATCGTCTGGGTAGTAGTGGGCCTCGCGGGATGGTTCGGCGTCTCGATCCTCGTCGGGCTGCTCATGGGTCGCGTGCTTGCCCTCAACGAGCGCGGCCGCGTGCCCGTGCGCAGCGACGAAGAACTGGTCGAGCCGGATCGCGCAGTCGCTCTGCTCGCGCCGTACGAACCGCGTCTCAAGGTGCTCGTCGTCGACGACGACCCGCGCCTTCGGCTTCTGCTGAAGACGACCCTGGCGTCCGACGAATACGCCGTTGAAGAAGCGGCCTCGGCCGAGGAGGCGATCGAGCTCGCGCGCTTCTTCCGGCCGCGCGTCGTCGTCGCCGACCTCGGTCTGCCCGGCCGAGACGGGCTCTGGCTCTCCGGGCAGCTCAAGCTCCAGGACGCCGAGACCGCCGTGATCGTCCTGACCGGCGCCGACACGCCGGCCGAGGTCGTCGAGCGGGCAGGCGCTGACGGGCTCCTTCGCAAGCCGTTCAGCCCGGTCGAGCTGCTCGATGCGCTGGACGTGAGGAGCGGCCGCTGGTCACCACCGGACGACCTCGCCGACGGAGACGACGGCGACGCGCAGCTCCTCGAGTACGCGCGCGATCTGAGCCGCCTCGTCACGGCCGAGCGCTCGAGCCGGCTGCTGCTGCAGCAGGCGTACCTGCAGACGGTCTCGGCGCTCGCCGATGCGCTCGAGGCGAAGGACCCGGTGACCGGGAGCCACGCCGAGCGCGTTCAGCATTATGCGCTCGAGCTTTCACGCGAAGTCGACAAGCCGCTTCTGCTCGATCAGAGCCTGCGCTACGGCTACCTGCTCCATGACATCGGCAAGATCGGCGTGCCCGAGCAGATCCTCAACAAGCACGGCGCGTTGACTCCCCGCGAGCTCTCACTGATGCGACGCCACCCGGTTGTCGGCGCCGAGATGCTGCGGAACGTCGAGCTGCTTCAGGAAAGCGGCCTGGGAGTGGTTCGCTCGCATCACGAACGGTGGGACGGCACCGGCTATCCCGACCGGCTCAAGGGCGAGGTGATACCGATCGGCGCGCGTGTCTTCGCGGTCGCCGACGCACTGGATGCGATGACGACCGACCGTCCGTATCGCAACGCCCGGTCGTGGGATGAGGCGGTGAGTGAGATCATCATCTGCGGCGGCACGCACTTCGACCCCACCGTTGTCGCCGCACTCGCGCGCCGCGAGCCGGACATGCACGCGATCCGAAACTCCTTCGCAGCAGCCGTGGCATAGCTCTCCGGCGCGGGCCGAGCTGCCGCGTACCCGGATGCCGGAAATCCGCGTTCTAGTGGTGTCTGCGGAAGGAGGTACCGGCATGTTTCGGACGGCGACCGTCGGTCCGCGTTTCGGCGTCAGCTGGTTCGTCGCGATCTATCTGATCGCCGGCGGCATCGTCGCGGCGACCCACAACTACTGGTCGAACCTGCACGACCTGAGGGACATCGTCTCGGCGATCCTCGCAACGCTGCTCTGGCCGCTCATCCTGGTCGGCATCAACCTGCACGTCCACTGATCTTCGCCGCGAGCTGCGTCTCCGGCTAAGAAGCTAATCCTCGAGCATCCGCTGCGCGATTGCGTAACGCACGAGCTCGGCCCTCGACGAGAGCCGCAGCTTCTGCATGATGTGCGCCCGGTGCGTCTCCGCGGTGCGCACGGAGATGTAGAGCTGCTTTGCGATCTCCTGATTGGTGTGCCCGAGTGCGAGCAGCCGCAGCACCTCCCGCTCGCGATCGGAAAGCGGATTCTCCTCGGCCTTTCGCGCAGTCGCCGCGTCCGCTGCGATCAGCCGCGCGCCGAGCTCGGGGTGCACGTAGCGCCCGCCCCGCGCAACCTCGCGCACGGCCGCGACCACTTCGACATCGGCGGCCTCCTTGAGCACGTAGCCGCTCGCGCCGGCGCCGAATGCCTCTCGGACGTAACGCGGGTCGTCCTGCATCGAGAGGACGAGGATCTTCGTCTCCGGATGCTCGTGCAGCAGCTGCGGCATCGCGTCGAGGCCGGTCGTATCGGGCATCATCATGTCGAGCAGGATCACGTCCGGCTTCGTCGTGCGCGCAGCGAAGACCGCCTCCCTCGCCGAGCCGGCCTCGGCGACGGGGTCGATGTCGCTCTCCTGGGCGAGCAGCAGCCTGATCCCGGTTCGGACGACGGCGTGGTCGTCGACGATCAGCACCCGGATCGGCTCGGCCATGCGCGGACCCTAGCCGTGGCGGCAGCGGAGCGATCCGTGGAAACCCGCAGCGTTCCTGCGTGCGGCACCGATGGCACCGAATCGAGCCGCACCTACCGTGAGGTCATGAGGTTCACGCTTCCCGTCGTCTGGTCGCACGCGGGTGCGACCCGGGCCGGCCTTCTCGTGGCGTTCGAGGGGCGGGTGACGCTGAGCGCGCGGGAGGGGAGCTTCGCCTTCGACCTGGACTCCGTCGAGACGTTCACGATCGAGCGCGGCCCGGCGGAACGAATCCGTGGACTGCCGGCCCTGTGCGTACGCCTGGCCGGCGGCGATGTCCTGCGGATCGCGAGCATGGGCGGTGCCGGCTCGCTGCACGAGCTGAGCGCGTTGCTGGGCCGCCGTCAGCCGGCCGTCAACGGCACCTGTGCAGCGACCGTCGTCCCCGAGCCCGGGGACGACTCGATCTCGAGCGTCCCCCCGACGAGGCCGAGCCGCTCGCGCATGCCGACGAGGCCGAGCGCATCCTCCCGCACATCTGCCTGATCGAACCCGCGTCCGTCGTCGTCGATCGTCGCAGCCACTCGGGCGTCCCGCTGCGCGAGGACGATGCTGACGTGCTCGGCGCCGGCGTGCTTGACGACGTTTGACAGCGCTTCCTGCACGACGCGGTACAGAACGGTCTCGACCTCCGGTGGCAACCGCTCGTCGAGGGTCGTCTCGGTCGTCGTCTCGATTCCGCTGCGCTCGGAGAAGGTGTGCGCGAGGCGGTCGAGTGCGGGGCCGAGCCCGAAATCGTCGAGCGCAGATGGACGCAATTCCACCGCGAGCGCGCGCACGTCCTGCAACGCCTGCACGACGAGGGTCCGTACGTCCGCCTCCGCCTGCTTCGCTTCCTCCCTGGTCTTCGCACCGCCGATCGCCTTCAGCCCGAGCAGGATCGAGGTCAGGGCCTGACCGGTCTCGTCGTGCAACTCGAGCGCCAGGCGCTTCCGCTCGGCCTCCTGTGCCGCGACCACCCGGCGAACGGTGTCGCGGGCGACCCGCTCCGACAGAGACACGGCAACGGCGGCGCGAGCCGAGAAGATCTCCGTGATGCGCAGGTCGCCGTCGCTGAACCGACCGCTCGTGTTGCGTTTGTCGTGCACGGCGATTACGCCGACGGCCCGGTCCCGCGCGACGAGCGGCGCGAACAGGCCGGTGCGCGCGCCGATCGCGCGCGCCTCGTCCTGCTGGACGTCCGGGTCGTCGAACATCGAGTCGACCCGGGCGCTCTGGCGGCGCTCGAGCACGGCTCCCATCTTCGAGCGGCTGCGATCGACTCGATCTCCGACAAGCGCGGCCGCTGCCGCCGCATCCTCGCCGCTCGCGGCCACGATGCGAAGAGTGCCGTCTCCCTCGGCGAGTGCTGCCAGGGCAATGCGGGCATTCGTCAGCTCGCGAAGACGGAGGCAGACGAGTTGCAGCAGCCGCTCGACATCCGGCTCATCGACGATCGAGCGCACCACTTCGTGCAAGGTTTCGAGCTGCCGCGACCAGCGCGTTGCCGACTCGTACAGGCGCGCGTTCTCGATCGCCACCGCCGCCTGCGCGGCGAGCAGGATGACGATCTCCTCGTCGGCTGCCGTGAACTCCGCTTCGCCCGCCTTGTCGGTGAGGTAGAGGTTTCCGTAGGCGACGCCGCGCAGCATCACCGGCACGCCGAGGAAGCTTTCCATGGGCGGGTGGTTGGGCGGAAAGCCGGCCGAGCGTGGGTCGCCGCCGATCTGTGCGAGCCGGAGCGGCCGCGCATCGTGGATGAGGACGCCGAGAATGCCGCGCCCACGGGGAAGGTCGCCGATCGCTGCGTGCGCTTCCGGGTCGATGCCGGTCGTCACGAACCGCTCCAACCCTGCGCCCGTCTCGTCGATCACCCCGAGGGCGGCGTAACGCGCGCCTGTCAGAGCGGCTGCGGTCTCGACCAGCTTTTGCAGCAGCGCATCGAGAGACAGCTCTGCCGTCAGCGCGACGCTTGCCTCGATCAGCTCCCGCAAGCGCCCGTCGGCGTCGCCCCGGTTCATGCGGCAACGTTATCGCTGCGATCTGATCGGATCTCGCCCGACCGCTGACCGCACGCGCTGCCGGCTCGCTTGAATGCCGTGACATGCCGAGGAGCAGTCGATCGCTGTCTGGATAGGGCTTGCGCTGGCGCTCGTCTCGGCGGTCGCCGTGAACTGGGCGTACACGCGTGAGCACGATGCCGTGCGGTCGCTGCCGCAGCTCTCGCCGCGGCGCCCGGTCCGGGCTGCGGCGGCGCTCCTGCGCAGCCGGCGCTGGCTGACGGCGTTCGGCGCAGAGACCGTCGGCTGGCTCGTGTACCTCGCCGCGCTTCGACTTGCTCCGCTTGCGCTCGTGCAGGCCGTCAGCGCGAGCGGGATCGCAGTACTGGCGCTCTCCGGTGCCCGCGGCCATCCAGCACGGCTACCGAGGCGCGAGCAGCTCGCCGTCGTGCTCGCGATCGGCGGTCTCGTCCTGCTCGGTGCATCTCTCGCCGGTACGCGGCCGACCGATCACGTCCCGAACGGCGTGCACGCGGCCGTCTGGCTCGGTGCGTGTGGAGCCGCTGCAGCCGTGCTCAGCGTCGCCCGGCTCCGCGCCTCGCACGCGGCAATCCTCGGGCTCGCTGCCGGCCTCTTGTTCTCCGGCGGCGACATCTCGGCCAAGCTCGCCGTTCACGGCGGCGCCTGGCTGCTCGTCGCGGTGCCACTCGTCGCCTTCTACGCACTCGGGTCGATCCAGCTGCAGTCGGCATTCCAGCACGGCGACGCCGTCACGGCCGCCGGCATCGCGACGCTCACGACGAACGCGGTCCCGATCGTCGCCGGGATCCTGCTACTCCACGAGGCGCTTCCGGGTGGGGCGAGCAGGGTCCTGCAGATCGTTGCGTTCGCGCTCGTCGTCGGCGGGGCTGCACTGCTCACCGATCCGCGCGCCGCCGCAGCGTCGCGTTGAGGCGAGCTCGACGGGCGGTGGGTCGAGCGGACGAGACGGCTGCGCGACCGTCCCGTCCGCTCCTCAGGCCGTCCTACGCTGCGATCTTCTGCAGCAGCGCATCGACGCGCTCGAAGCCCGCCTTCGCACCCTCCTCGACGCCGTACTGCATCGTCGTGTCCCGCTGCTCGGTCGTCTCGAACCGCATCGTCTGGGTCAGCTTCGTCTGCTCGCCGAGGTCCTCGAACTCGAGCGTCTGCAGGTGGTTCTGGAAGGTCTGTACGAGGCGCTCGGGCGGGTCGACTTCCCGGTACTCGCCCTCGACGACGCCGAATGCGGTGCGGAACCGGTAGGTACCGCCGGCGCGGACGTCCATCTCCTCGACGACGGTCCCGTCGCCCCACCACTCGGGGATCAGCTGCGGATCCGTCCAGACGGAGTAGACGTGCGAGCGCGGTGCGTCGAAGATCCGCTCGACGCGGATCTCGAGCTCGTTCGGTGTGGTGACGGTGGTGTTCATCGTGCTCCTTTCGTGCGTTCGACGACGTTCGCGAAGCGGTCGAGCCGCTGCAGCCAGGTGCTGATGCCCTCGAAGGCGTAGGGCGCGAGCGTGCATCTGCGGACACGGCCGATCTTCTCGGTGGTGACGAGCTCCGCCTCCTCGAGCAGCCTGATGTGCTTCTTCATCCCTGTGAGCGACATGCCGAAGGGCTCGGCGAGCTCGGTGATCGTCGCGCTGCCGGCGCCGAGCCGTTCGAGCACCGCGCGGCGCGTCGCGTCGGAGAGGGCCGCGAACGCTCGGTCGACAGGTTTCTCATGCTGAACCATAGGGTTCAGTATTGCAGATGGCGACCAGCGGGGCAAGGCGCGTGCGAGGCTAGGCCGCCAGTTGTGCGAACGCGTGGCGGAACGTCTCGAGCGGCTGTGCTCCGACGACGATGAGGCTGCGGTCGAGGAGGAAGGCGGGCACGGCGTTGATGCCGATCGACAGCGCCTGACGGGTCGAGCTCTCGACGACGTCGAGGTACACAGCCGGATCGTCGATCACATGCTCGACCTCCGACGCGTCGAGCCCGATCGCGGCCGCGAGCCGGCGCAATTCGACGGGATCGCCGATGTTCGTCGCCTCGGACCAGTACGCGTCCATCAGGCGGTGGTGGAACGGCTCGTGGAGCCCCTGCCGGCGTGCGAGCTCCGACAGGCGCAGCGCGAGGCGCGTGTTCGGGACGATCTGCGGCCGGTTGTACACGAGACCCGCCTCGGCAAAGCGGTCGCGCAGCGGGTCGCTCTCCCCGACGCCGATGCCGTAGCGGCGGTGGAGTTGCTCCAGCGGAATCCCCTCCGGCGGGTACTCCGGGTGCAGGTCGAATGGGAGCCACTGGAGGTCGGCGTCGAACTCGCGCCGCGCCTGCTCGGCCGTCACCTGGCCGAGCCGGCAGAACGGTCAGATGTAGTCGCTCCAGATGAGGATCGAATGCTCTGCCACGTCACGCGTCTTCGATGAAGCTCAGACTAGCCGCGGCGCAGAGCGTCGGGTCGAAGCCGCGCATCCGGAGGGCCGGCTGGATCGTTTGACTCGAAAGAAGTGGACGCATCGAGCAAAGGAGCGACCGGCATGGGAGACCGTACGCAGCGGATCAAGGGGAAGGCAAACGAGGCGGCGGGCAGGACGAAGGGCGCCGTCGGCCACGAGACCGGGAGGAGCACGACCGAGGCGAAGGGCGCTGCCCAGACGCTCAAGGGGAAGGCTCAGCAGGCAGTCGGCAAGAGTCGCAGCGAGGCGAAGAAGAAGACCCGCTAGCGGAACCAACCGTGGTCCCGGCTACAAGAGCTCGGCGATTGCGGCCGCAGCCCGCGCGGCGCCGTCGCCGGGGACGGCGCGGTACCGCGGCTCGCGGTCGAGCTCTTCGACGATCGCGTTCGCGAGCTCGCGTGGGCCGTCAGTGGTGAAGCTCATCCGCCTGCCGGCGCCGTGGCGCTCGAGGCGGTGGGCGACGTGGTGGTTCTGCTCGAAGTGCCCCCGCAGAGGGAAATACAGGAACGGGCGCCGCGCGGCGGTGAGCTCCATCGTCGTCGACAGCCCGCCGTGACAGACCGCGACATCACATGCCGCGAGGTGGCGGTAGAGCCTGTGCACGTAGCCGTGCCTCTCGATGCTGTGCCTCTCGGTGCCGTCCTGCGACAGGAGAAGCGGGTCGATGCTCGGGCCGGCGACGACGACCATCCGCAGCTCCGGCACCCGCTCCTTCGCCTCCGGGAACGCGGCGATCGCCCGCTCGAGTAGGTGCGTCCCGGCGCCCGAGCCGCCGGCCGCGACGACGCACACCTTCTCGTCCGCTCCGAACCCCAGCTCCGCGCGGAGCGCGTCGCGGTCGCTGATCTCGCCGGCGTCGAAGCCGGTGATGTAGCCCGAGAAGCGAAAGTGACGCTGCGTCCATTCCGGGATCCGCGGGAGCCCGGGTCCGAGCGGCTCGTCGACGACATCCTCGCGGTCGCCGATGAAGATCGAACGGTCGCGCAGGTGCGGCCGGCGTGCGATGTGCTCGACCATCTGCGCGTTGTGGTCGGCGGCGAGGAACGCCTCGCGCTCGCCGCCGTCGGCCATCGGCACGATGCCGACGAAGTCGGTGAGCCACACGTACGGCGCGGTCTTCAGCTCCGGGTTCTCGTGCAGGAAGTAGTCGACCTCCCACGCCTCGTCTGCGATCCACACGTCGAACGGCTCCTCCGAGACGAGATCGTGGAAGACCATGAAGTTGGCGCAGAAGATCTCGTCCAGCCTGCGCAGCATCTGGAACGCGTGCAGCTCGTGCTCGCCGGCCTCGGCGTCGACGTGTTTCGCCTCGGGCGCGAGGTCGGCGCTCGCCGGGTGGACGATCTCCCCGCACGCCTCGAGGAGCGTCGTGAGCGGAGGCTGTGCGAGCCAGTGCACCTCGAGGCCCGGAGCGACGCGCCGCAGCTCGCTCGCGATCGCGACGTCGCGCCATGCGTGACCGAGCCCGATCGGCGAGGAGAGGAGGAGCGCGCGCCGCGTGCGCCCTCCGGCCGCAACCCAGGTGCGGGTGCGCGCCTGCGGCGGCTCGAACCGCGA
>Ga0308176_10002441_pt1 | contig 11738 bp, 15 predicted proteins | sample PhyCR2_3_FD_203890 | JGI IMG/M metagenome (GOLD analysis project Ga0308176, IMG submission 203890) | Soil microbial communities from UC Gill Tract Community Farm, Albany, California, United States - DLSLS.C.R2 | ecosystem: Environmental > Terrestrial > Soil > Agricultural land | place: USA... | reverse complement strand
TACGGCGGCAAGGGCGCGATCCGCTGCATCAAGGGCGCGATGGCTCAGCTGTCCGCCCAGCGGGGGCCGATGTTCGACCAGCTCGACGCGGCCCGGCGGTGGCTGGCCGCCCAGCCGGACTGCACCGGCCGGGTCGGAGTGATCGGCTACTGCATGGGCGGCGGGTTCGCGCTGCTGCTGGCCGGCCGGACGGGCTGGTCGGCGGCGAGCGTGAACTACGGTCAGGTCCCGGACAACGTCGCGGAGGTGCTAGCAGGCTCCTGCCCGCTCGTGGCCTCGTACGGCGGGAAGGACCGCGGTCTCGGCGGCGCCGCCGACAAGCTGCGGGCGGCACTCCCGGCCGGCCTGGACGCGGACATCAAGGAGTATCCGGAGGCGCGGCACGCCTTCCTCAACCGCTTCGCCGTCGCGTCTCCCCTGGTGCCGGTGATGAAGGTGGCCGGCGTCGGCTACAACCACACCGCCGCCGCGGACGCCAAGAAGCGCATCCTCACGTTCTTCGATCGCCATTTGCGCCAGGCCGTCTGACCCCGTCAGCCGGGGCGGGCGAACGGGACCGACGCCGCTGGGCGCGGTCCCAGACCCGGTCGGACAGGTTCGGCGAGTTCTCGGTCAATGTCCGCATCCTGCGGTCAAGCAGCGTGAGCCGCTTGGCGTCCGCGCGCTCGCCGCTCTCGAAGTCCTCTTTGAGGTGGCGGAGATCGTCGTACAGCTCCTGGTAGCCGACCCTCGCGCGGTCGGCGGCAGCCGCGCGCTTCGGATAGTTCATGTAGGTCTGGACCGAGGAAAGGACCACCGCCAGCACGGAGGCCGCGCCTGGTCACCTTCGCCCACGTCGTGGGGCTCTCCCCGATGCTGGCGAAGATCGCCGTACCGGTGACCGCACTGAGAACGACCACGGCGATGCCGAGAAACTGGCCGCGCAGGGTGAGCCGCTGCGAGTAGAACGAGTAAGCCGTACGCCACTTCCGGGCATTCTCCAGGTCTTCCTGCAGGGCCGGCGGGAACGTGCCGACGGCCACGATGCTGGTCACAGGGCCCCACCTCCTGTGAACCAGACCACGCACGGGCGCCGCTGATACACCCGGCGCGCGGTCCGATGAAAGGTCGGGCAGGATGCAGCGGTCATGCCTGAGCTGCCGGAGGTCGAGTCAGCGCGCGCCGTCATCGCGCGTGCTGCACTGGATCGGCGGATCGTCGACGTGGACGACTCCGACACGTTCGTCTGCCGACCGCACGCGCCAGGAGAGATCCGGGCCGCGCTCCTCGGCCGCACGCTGACCACGGTTCACCGCCGCGGCAAGAGCATGTGGTGCGACACCTCGGACGACGGCCCGGTGCTGGGAATCCACCTCGGCATGTCCGGCAAGATCGTGATCGCCGGCGCGGACGGCACCGAGCTCGACGGCGGCGACTACTGGGAGCGCGGCCGCGCCGCGGGCGACTATCGGTACACCCGTTTCTCGCTGAGCTTCGCCGACGGCAGCGCGCTGCTGCTGGTCGACCCGCGCCGTCTGGGCCGGGTGCGGCTCGACCCGCCCGTGGACGAGCTGGGCCCGGACGCCGCCGACGTCACCCGGGCGCAGTTCCGCGCCGCGTTCGCGTCCGGCACCGCGCCGGTGAAGGCACGACTCCTCGACCAGAACGCCATCGCCGGCATCGGCAACCTGCTGGCGGACCAGGCGTTGTGGCTGGCCAAGATCAGCCCCCGCCGCCCGGTCCGCGACCTGACCCGCAACGATCTGAACCGCCTCTACCGCGCCGTGCTCGCCTCCGTCGGGGCCGCGGTCAGCGCCGGAGGCGTGCACACCCTCTCGATCATCCCGTCCCGCAAGCCTGGCGGGCTCTGCCCCCGCGACGGCGTCCCCATGGTTACCGCCCAGGTGGGCGGCCGCACCACCTGGTGGTGCCCCCGCGAACAAACCTGACCTCGTCGCAGCAGGCGCCTACGGACCGTACGCATCCCCACCGTGGTGCATCCGGGCGAGCGCGATCGTCTCCTGCATCGACGCGAACTCGTCCTCAGTCAGCAGCGCGAGGTCCGCCCGGCCGCCTCGGATCCCTGCTCGCACGCGAGGCGGCGGAGATCGACGCCGCCGCCGATCTACACGCCTTCTACGCCGGCCGATCGGCCCCCCTTCCCGACGGAACGACGCCTCCAACCGACTCGGAGCTGGCCGCTGCTGACGACGCCAGGTGGTAGCCGCCGGCGTGGCGTTGCTGGGGGAGGTCTGGGTCTGCGCGTTGCCGCAACCCGTCGGGCCACACCCTGTCGTCGTGCTCACCGTCAACCGCATATCCGAGCCACTGGCCGCGGTGACGGTCGCGGTCATCACCGGAACCGCCGGTCCCCGCACGACGCACGTCCCCGTCGGGCCGGCCAGCGGACTGACGCGGTATGCGGAGTCTCATGTGAACTGCACCGACCTCCACACGGTGGCGAAGCCCCGCCTACGCCGCCGACTTGGCCTCCTCTCCCCCGCTGAACTGACCCGCGTTGAGGAGAACCTCCGCTTGATCCTCGGCCTCGGCGCCTGACCCACCCGGGAACCCGGGCGCGAGCCAGACGGGCTCTCCCGGGAGTCTGCCGCAGAGACAGGTCGGCGTCGTCGATGCGGTGCCGGCGGCGGATCGGCACGCCGCGCATCTCCGGCGCGATGGATCTACTACACTTGTCGTAGTACCAGGGCTCTGGTGGGACACGGCGCGGCTCGGTGTCCAGCCGCCTGCGGAGAGGACCTGTGATGCCGTTGCTGGCCACGGCGACCCTGGACCTGGACCCGCTGGACGCGCAAAGCCTGCCGGCAGATGTCGGAGCACTCGACGTGTTCGCCGGGACCGGCCTGCTGCTCGGGTTCTTCCTGCCCCGCGATTCATTGCTGTTCACCGCGCGGTTCGCCTAGGCAGGGCGCATGAGGACCCTGATCGAACACGTGCTGACCGTTCCCGGCGTCCTGGTCTACGTCCTCGTCGGGGTGATCGTCTTCGCGGAGGACGCGCTGTTCGTCGGGTTCGTCGTCCCCGGCGAGACCGCCGCCGTGCTCGGCGGCGTCGCCGCCAGCCGAGGCCACGTGATGCTGTGGCTGGTCATCCTTGTCGTGGTCGCCGCCGCGGTCGTCGGCGACACGGTGGGCTACGAGGTCGGCCGGCAGGTGGGCCCGCGGGTCCTGCGAGCGCGGATCCTCGACCGGCACCGCGGTCGACTTCAGAACGCCCAGGACTTCCTGGCCCGCCGCGGTGGCTCCGCCGTCTTCCTCGGGAGATTCGTCGCGTTCTTCCGAGCTGTCATGCCCGCGCTCGCCGGCACGGCCGGCATGCGCTACAGCCGATTCCTCGCCTACAACGCAGCCGGCGGTCTGGTCTGGGGGACCAGCTTCGTCCTGCTCGGCTACGTTGCCGGGAACTCCTACGCCGCGGTCGAGAGGGCCGTCGGACGCGGCGCCGCACTCGCCGTCCTCGCACTCGTACTGGTCGCGCTAGGGATCTGGCGACTACGCAGACGCCACGCCGAACGCCGCTCGGATCGCCAACCGGCGTCATGAGGGAAAGATCGGCCGCGCGGCGCGTGGTCGCCACGACGGGATTGGACCTACAGGGAGACGAGCACGATGAGCGACGAGCAGGTGACACCCGAGATGGGAGGTGTCACGGTGGAGGTCCTGGCAACGGTCGACCTCGCCGGCGAGATCGAGGGCATGGCCGGGCGCCACCTTCGAATGCGCATGGTGACCATCGAGCCCGGCGGCGTCCTCGGCCCGATTCACGACCACAAGGGCCGACCTGGCACGGTCTACGTCCTGCAAGGAACGATCACCGATCATCGGAATGGAGTGGCGACGGAGTACGGCCCGGGCGCGGGCTGGCCCGAGGACCGCAACACGACCCGGCCGGATCCCGTCTCGCTCACTTCGTGGCTACGTACTGGAGTTGCCGTTCATGAACGCCAGGAAGAAAGTCCTTCCCATACGCGGATGGGCCGAGCCGGGGGTCGTCCGGAGCATCGCCGTCACGCAGGGCCTGCACGTACGCCCGATCCTGGGCGATCCGTGCGGGTACCTGATCGGCCCCGCCGATCGCCCCGTGGCCGGGGATGACGACGTCGACGCCGCCGGCCACGTCCTCGAGGAGTCGCAACGCGGAGAGGTAGTCCTCCATCGGATCGGGGGAGCCGCGCAAATCGAGCATCGGAATCAAGATATCGGAAAGCATGTCGCCGGCGACGAGAACGCCGAATTCCTCGATCAACAGCGCCGCATGGCCAGGGGCATGTGCTTGATGCTCGATAATCCGGACTTCGGGGCCGTCCCAAGGGATGCGTGTCGTCCCCGCGGGCAAACCTGAGATGAGACCGAGCAGGTCAAGCGGCACCTGCTCAACGATGTCCGGCGGGATCAGCGTCGGGATGAAGTCCTTCCACTGCGGGTCCGATAGTCGAGCTTGGATCGCAGCCGCGCATCGGGCTGTGCCATAACGGGGCGCCTCGCCGAGGCTGGCGTGCCAGAGCAGGTGATCCCAATGCGGATGCGTCGAGAACCCTGCTGCAACGGGCCGGCCCAACTCGCGAAGGTCGTTCGCGAGGGCGACCATCTCGGAGCCGAGTATCCCGGCGTCGACAAGCAACACACCGGTCTCGCCTCGCACGACAATGGCATTGCTCTGCATGAACTCACTCTGGTGGATCAGCACACCCTCCGCGACTTGCCTCAGCACGGCCGACTCCTTCCGCTTGTGGTTGCAACCGAGATCCGCGAAACCTGATCGGCGTCCCATCGCTCGACGTCGCACAGGACCCGCTCGACGCCCGCAGGTCAGAAGGGTAGGCGCGGCTGGGTTCGAACCAGCGACCCCCGCTTGTAAGGTGCCCGCCGGCACTGTACGCGGGCTGCTCGAGGCCCTCACGCTGGGATTATCGGTCCCGCTGGGTGCGCGTCGGACCGGTCGCCGGCGACCGGGTTGCTGTCACGGTTGGTGTCAGGAGTCCGGTCCGAGGGCATGCCTCACAGCTGCCGGGCATTTCGCCGGTGGACGGCTGTCAAGGCCGCCCGGGCTGCCAACCGGAAGCCGTGGCCGGGAGTCGGCCTTGACAGACGTCCGCCGGCGGTAAGGACGATCGGCAGATGGGAGGGGCGCTAGACACCTCGACGCGGCGAGTGCGGCGGTCGCTGGCCCGTCAGCGAAGGCCGTGCACGGGACGCCTCCATGGGGCCCACGGCGAATACCGCCGGCCGGTGCCGCGCACGCTTGGCGACTCCCGCCGGACCTCCTGATGGCTCCTCTAGTATGACCGGCAGGGAAGCAGGCCAATCGGCTCCATGTCACTGCTCCGAAAGGGCCATGGTGCGGCATCACGGCTCCTGTGACTCTGAGCGGTACCCACGGTGAGGAGATCGCCATGCCACTCTCCCTGCGCGTGTCCGGGATCGTCGGTGTAGCCGCGCTGGTCACATCGATGGCGATGGCCGGCCCGGCGTCCGCGGACCAGGCCTTCCACACCCAGCGCATCCCGCTCTCCGCAGTAGCCGATGCCCCACTGAAGTCCGGTGCCGTGATCGACATTCACACGCAGGGGCCGACAATCTACGCCCAGGAACGCTACGTCCTCGTCGGCGCCGAGCCCGGCACCACCTACCAGGTGACCCTGCTGATCTACACCGACCCTGCCTGCAGCGCCCTGCTCTTCCCGATCACGACGGCCACGATGACGACCAACGCCGCCGGAAACGCGCACGGGACGGCGACCTTCTACCCGCAGGATGTCGAGGGCCTTCCCCGCACGACCTACTACATCACCTGGCAGATCAGCGTGCAGGGCGGTGCGGTCGCCTATCGCACCGGATGCATCCCGGTGATGTTGGACTGATCCAGCACGTACCTTCGATCGATTGCTCGGAGCTCCCGGCGGATCGACGGGAGCTCCTACCGGGACACCGTGAACCATCGCCCTGCCCGGCTGGAACCAACGGCCCACCGCTCTCCACCTGAAGAGGCTCTGCCGACGCTTGACTCGCGGCTGAGCGTGCACCGCAGGAGCTGGCGAGGCGACGCCGGCGCGGGTGTCGCTTCGGGGAGTCGTTCTTGGTGAGGGTGAAAGAGCGGCCGGCCGGTCCCGGAGGACGCCACGGCGCCGCTGATGCGAATGAGCCGCTCCTCGGTGTGAGGGAAGTGCGGCCCTTCGTCGCCCGGCGGGCCGCAGGCTGGGCCTCGGTCTTTACCACCGGCCGCTCGGCGTGTGGTGTGTTACCTCATGCTCGTCCTCGGAGATGCTCTGGCGGGAGTAGGCGGCGTCCCTGTTGGCGTCGGTGATCGGCTCGCGCTCGGCCCGAACCTCCTCCCGGGACACCGGGCACCGGCGCCTGCACTTGCTCGGTGTCGGTCACCACGTACATGCACAGCCTGAACATGTCTGCCCCACGGCTGTGCGTCACATACCAGTCACCGCCGCGATGGTCGAGATGACGTCGCGCGGTGTAGAGACACGGCACGGCAAAACCCGTCGTGAGAACACCGTCTTTACGCTTTTCGTGCGTGGACTTCACGGTCTACAGCCATGACGGGAGCCGAGGCGGCCACCCAGACCGGTACGGCGGAGACGACACGTTCAAGGTCTGGGATGCTGGCGTTCTCGAGGTAGCGACGGGCGGGGGCATCGTCATCTACAAACCCAGCGGCTGGCTGCGCATCGACGTCGCGCCTCATCAGTCCGACAGGCCGTCCTTTTTCTGCGGTGTGCTGAAGTAGCAGCCGGTCCGGATGGGAATCGGCACTCAACAGCAATACCAGTCGAATCTCGGGGCCTGACAACGACCCGGCCATCCCGCTCCCCGGGTGAGTATGGCGGGATTCCGTTGGGTATCTGGAGATCGGCGGGCCGCGTGGGGCGGCTCCACCGTCTGGAGGACAGGATGGCTATCGGAGTCAGCCTCTTCCTCATCGCGCTCGGCGCGGTCTTGACCTTCGCCACCGACGTCAGCCTCTCCGGGCTGAGCCTCGACGTGGTTGGCCTGATCCTCATGGTCGTCGGCGCTCTCGGCCTGGCCATGACCCTGCTCGTCTGGGGACCACGCCGGCGGGTCGCGCCGGCCACCGAGGTCGTCGAGGAGCGCCGGGTGGCGCCCCGTCGGGAAGTTGTCGAGGAGCGCCGCGTCGCGCCGCCTCGTGAGGTTGTCGAGGAGCGCCGAATCGATGACGACCCAATGCTCTAACCGACACAGCTGACCGCGTGCGGTGGTCCACACGAGGTGACCGGTTCCCCCGTACGGCAGGCCCGGAACCCAGGCCCGAGGCCCCATGGCGTCGTCACCGTCCTGGGCGTGGTGCGTCTGGATGCTGTGACGGAGACGCGGCGCATCACCTTCGAGGGCAGCGGGCCGTTCGTGCGCACGCTGGTCCAGGCGCTCGAAGACGAAGGAGTCACGGTCGCCGTGCGGCGCGAGGGGCACGCCCTCGACCGGCCACCCACTCCCCGCGGCATGGGCGACGCCGTCAAAGCCACCCTGGTGGCGACCGGTGCCAGCGAGGCGATCGCGGCCGGCGTCTCAACGTTCCGGCAGCGGTTCGCAAATCGCGCCCTGGTGACGATCGAGAACGAAGCGACGGCCCCGCCGCCCCGCCACCGTCGGCACGGTCAGCACCGGGCCTGATCCCGCAACGCGCCCGACGCGGTGCGACGCGCTCCACAGATGTGTGGGCGCACAGCAGGTCCGCTGTAGGCCCGGGTCTCGGTGTCTCAGCGGTCAGCCGCCGAGATCATCGGAGGGCACCGCCTCCACTGTCAGCACGCCGTTCAGGCCGGTGAGTGTGAGCAGCTTCATCACCCGCACGCAGCCGTAGCGCGACCCAGGGGATGAGGGATGACCGGACCGTCGCGCTGCGGCTGCTCGCCGACCGCCGCGACGAGCTCGGCGCCGCCCGCACCCTCACCGTCAACCGGCTGCACCGGCTGCTGGTCGAGCTCGTGCCCGGCGGAGCGAAGAAGGCCCTGACCGCGCGGCAGGCCCGGGCCCTGCTCACCGACGTGCCCGCCGGGGACATGGTCCGCGAGACCCGCCGGCAGCTGGCCGCCGAGCTCGTCGACGAACTCGAGGTCATCGACACCCGGATCAAGACCGCAAAGAAGGCGGCCGCCCGGACGCCGTCGGTCAGCTGCAGCGTCCGGGCCCGGACGGCGTGCGGACCGGGCCCGAACGGATCGTAGACCACGCGCGGATCCTGGCAGCCCCGTGCCAACCATCTCGTTCGCAACCGGCGACCTCAAGCCAGCGCCTTGAGCCCCTCCGCAGACAGCAGGTACGCCGGAGCGATCGAGGCTGGCTCCGCCCGGACGAGATCGACCACGGCGGCGCCGGCCGCCTCGGGAGTGAGCGGCTCACCGAGCTGGCGGAGGTAATCCTCTTCGGACAGACCGCTGCGCGCCGCGTACGCCTGCACGGCCGGGCGACCGAGATCGGTCAGCGGCGTGAGGCGCGGCAGTACGGTGGTGAGGGTGATGCCCAGGCCGGCGCGGTTCGCCTCGTCCTGAGCGTAGCCGGCTAGGAAACGCTGGGTAGCCTTGGCCCCGGCGTACCCGCCGCTGAGCGGCGAGCCGGCCAGCGCAGCACCGCTGCTGACCACGACGACCCGGCCGCCCGGTCGCAGCGGCCGCCGCAGGATCTCGCCCAGCCAGGTGAACGCCACCCTGACGTCGGCGTGCCAGTTGACCGAGAACGTCTCCCAGCTCTGGTCCTGCAGCGGGCGCAGGACCGGCGTCGCGCCGGCGACGAGGACGACGGCTGACGGATCGTGCCGGTCGAGGAGGCCGCGGGCGGTGGCGGCGTCGGTCGCGTCGGCCGCCTCGGTGACGATGGTGTCTGCGAGTTCCGGCGCGGTCCGGGCGACCGCGACCACGGGCGCGCCGGCCGCGGCGAGCGCGGCGGCGATTCCCCGCCCAAGCCCGCGGCTGGCGCCGACGACGAGGGTGGTCGTACCGGACAGGTCGCTGGTCATCGCTCGGTCCGCCCGTTCACGATCCGGTTCCGCAGGTTGGTGTTGACGTAGTAGTGCCAGGCGTTCGAGCACGCGTCGAAGCCCCCGTACTCCGGGGTGAGGCCGACGTGGGTGAAACGGACGTCGGTCGTGCCGCCCGCCGCCGCGATGTCGAAGGTGATCTCGGTGCCGGTCCACTCGGTCTTGTCCGCGACGAAGTCGAGGTAGACGTCCACGACCCGCCCGGCGACCCGCTTGCCCGGCGCCAACTCGGTGATCCGCTGCATGCTGCGGTGCTCGTCCCCGTGCCGACTGGTGAACTCGCCGCGGAGGTCGTCGGTGACGCCCTCGATCGGGCCGGCCCACCAGCTCCGGACGTCGTTGACGGCGAACACCTCGTCGGGACTGCGGTCGACGCAGAACGCGGTGGTGAAGCTCATGTCTGTCTCCTCGCAGGTCGGTTCGAGGGGACAGACACGGCCGGCAGCCGAAACTGGTCGCCACGGGGGCGACCAGTTCCGCCGCCCGCCGGTGTCGGTACGGGAGACGATCTGAAGAGGAGGTGGCCGGTGTCAGCGGAGTTGCTCGCCCGAGCGCGCGCCGGGGACCGGGACGCGTTCGCCGCCCTGGTCGAACCACACCGCCGCGAGCTGCAGGTGCACTGCTACCGCATGCTCGGCTCGCTGCAGGACGCCGAGGACGCGCTGCAGGAGACGCTGCTGGCGGCGTGGCTGGGCTTAGATGGCTTCGAGGGACGCTCGTCCGTACGGACCTGGCTCTACCGGATCGCCACCAACCGGTGCCTCAACCTGCTGCGCTCGTCCTCCCGCCGCCCGACGGCCGCGGCGCCGCTGCCGGTGCCCGCGCCAGACCCGACGGGGCTCGGCGAGGTCCCGTGGCTGCAGCCGTACCCGGACGACCTCCTCGAAGGCCTGCCTGACCGGGCGCCCGGCCCGGACGCCCGGTACGAGTCCAGGGAGGCGATCTCGCTCGCCTTCGTCACCGCCGTCCAGCTGCTGCCGCCGAACCAACGCGCGGTGCTGCTGCTGCGCGACGTGCTCGGTTACCGCGCGAGCGAGACGGCCGCAATCCTCGGGCTTACCGAGGACGCCGTCACCAACGCGCTCAAACGCGCCCGGGCGACGACGGACGCGGCCAGCCCGCCGCAGCTGCCCGCGCCCGGCGGCCCGGAGGAGCGGGCGCTGCTCGACCGCTTCGTCGCGGCCTTCACCGACTCCGACGTCGACGCACTCGTATCGCTGATGACCGACGACGCCTGGGTACGGATGCCCCCGCTGCCGTTCGAATACCGCGGAACCGAGGCGGTGCGGCGGTTCTTCACCGCGATCGAGGCGCACCGGCGCCGGATCGGCCGGATGGTCCCGGTCCGGGCGAACGGCCAGCCCGGCTGGGGCGAGTACGTCCGCGACCCGGTGGCCGGCAGCCTGCACCTCGCCGGCATCCTCACGATCGCCCTGGCCGGCGACCGGATATGCGAGATCACCCACTTCGAGACGACCGTCGCCCCCTACTTCGCCCTCCCCCGGACCCTCGACTGACTAGACAGCTGGACTGATCGGAGTCGTTGGTGCAGCGGGTCATGGGTGCGGTGACCGCGAGGGCGGTGTTAGGTCGATGGTGGTTGTAGTGGTGCAGCTCGCCGGCAGAGCCGCGCGTCCTGCGCGCAGCGCGGCACGTGCGGACTTCCTGCTACGCGATGGGACCGCTTGACCGTGACGAGCCTGGCGCGTACTTTCCATCTGGGTTAATTAGCTACTATGGAAAGTATAGAGGCGCAGTGACCACCCCGACCGACGACGAGGACCGCCTCAGCGAGACGTTCGCCGCCCTGGCGAACCCGACCCGGCGAGCGATCCTGGCCCACCTCGCGCACGGTGAGGCCACCGTCAACGAACTCGCGGCACCGTTCCAGCTGACGTTGCCCGCGATCTCCAAGCACATCAAGGCGCTCGAACGAGCTGGACTGGTGACGCGGGGACAGCTGGCTCAGTACCGGCCGTGCGCCCTCGACGCTGGCCCGCTGGCCGAGGTCGCCAGCTGGGCTGAGCAGTACCGGCCGGTCTGGGAAGCCCGCTTCGATCGGCTGGACGACTACCTCAACCAGTTGCAATCACGGCGAGAGACAGAAGGACGTAATGGCTGACAGCCACCTGTCACAGAATTCGGTGACAATCGAACGCACCTTAAACGCACCAGTGAAGCTCGTCTGGCAGATGTGGACCGATCCCGACCACTTCGCGGCCTGGTACGGGCCGACCGGGGCGACGATCCCGGTAGCCAAGATGGACGTCCGCGTCGGCGGCAGCCGGCTGATCTGCATGCAGGTCACCACCCCCGACGGCCCGACGCAGATGTGGTTCACGGGCGAATATCGCGGAGTCGTCGAGCACCAGCTGCTCGCCTATACAGAGTCGATATCGAACGAGGACGGCGACATCCTCGCCCCTTCCGATCTCGGCATGCCGCCCGGTCATCCCGTCACGACCGAGATACGCGTCGAGCTCGAAGACCTCGACGGATCGACCCGGATGGTCATGACACATCTCGGCGTTCCCGCCGATTCGCCCGGCGCCGTCGGCTGGACCATGGCCCTGGACAAGCTCTCCACGCTCCTCGAAGAGCACTAAGCAGCCCTGTGCTGCTGGGCCGCGCGGTGCTGCCCGCGATGCAGGCGGATCGGTTCGGTCGCATCATCCAGGTCGACTCGGAGGTTGCCGACCGGCCGCCGCCGGGCCGGTCAGCGTATGCCGTCGCGA
>Ga0308176_10002440_pt1 | contig 11741 bp, 11 predicted proteins | sample PhyCR2_3_FD_203890 | JGI IMG/M metagenome (GOLD analysis project Ga0308176, IMG submission 203890) | Soil microbial communities from UC Gill Tract Community Farm, Albany, California, United States - DLSLS.C.R2 | ecosystem: Environmental > Terrestrial > Soil > Agricultural land | place: USA... | reverse complement strand
CGGAGCTGACCCATCTCCAGGTAATCGAGCGCGGCCTGAAGGTGATGGACACGACCGCGCTCTCTCTGTGCATGGACAACCGGTTGCCGATCTACGTGTTCGCCCTCGAAGCCGGGAACATCCGTAAAGTCGTCCACGGCGAGCGGGTCGGCACCATCGTCTCGACCCCTTGAGTGAGGAGGCCAGATGGCGATCGATGACCTGATTCAAGATGCAAGCCGGCGGATGCAGAAATCCGTCGAGGCGGCGCAGGCGGAGTTCGCGACGCTCCGGACCGGCCGCGCCTCGACCGGGCTGCTCGACCGCGTGCAGATCGACTACTACGGTCAAAAGACTCCCCTGAAGCAGCTCGCGACGGTCAACTCGCCCGAGTCGCGCCTGCTCACGATCCAGCCCTTCGACCCGAACTCGGTCTCCGCCATCGAGCGCGCGATCCAGGAGTCCGACCTCGGGCTAACTCCCTCGAACGACGGCAAGCTCATCCGGCTGCCGATCCCTCAGCTCACCGAGGAGCGGCGGAAGGAGCTCGTGAAGATCGTGCGGCAGATGGCGGAGGACGGGCGCGTGGCCGTGCGCAACGTCCGACGGGACGTCATGCACCACCTCAAGGAGCTCGTGGACAAGGGCGAGGTCGGGAGCGACGAGGAGCATCGGGCCGAGGAGCGGGTTCAGAAGCTCACCGACGAGCACACGCACACGATCGACGAGCTGTTGAAGAAGAAAGAGGCCGAGATCCTCGAAGTTTGACGTGCCCCTTCCGGTAATGGTGCCCAGGTTCTCGATCGCTAGCACCAAGCCAGAGGCCGCACTCGACCGCGGCGCAGGCTGGCGGCCTGCGCGAGGACGAGGGTGGACTGTGGCGCAGCGTGATAGAGGGAGAGAACCAGCGTGCAGTGCCGGGAGGGACGCCTGAGCTCGGCATGAAGCTACTTACCCGAATCCGAAGCCTCCGTGGCGTGAAGCTCGCCGTCGACCCCGAGCTGCCCGAGGTAGCTCGTGCAGTGGCGATCATCATGGACGGCAACGGGCGCTGGGCCAGGCGCCGCGGTCTTCCCGTCGCCGCGGGTCACCGGGCCGGAACGAAGGCGCTGCGGCGCACCGTCGAGGCGGCGATCGACCTCGGGGTCGAGACGCTGGTCGTCTACGCCTTCTCCACCGAGAACTGGTCGCGTCCGACCGGCGAGGTCGATTCGCTCATGGACATCTTCGGCGAGACGATCGAGCGCGAGCTGCCCGACCTGGCGCGTCAAGGGGTCCGCACACGCTTCATCGGGCGGCGGGACCGGGCCCCGGCCGAGCTGCAGGAGCAGATGGCCGGACTGGAGGAGGAGACGGCGCACAACGAGCGGCTCAACCTCTGGATCGCGTTCGACTACGGCGGCCGGGCGGAGCTGGTGGAAGCGGCGCGTCGGCTCGTCGAAGCGGGCGTCGAGCCCTCCGAGATCGACGAGAACATGCTCCGCGCGAACCTCTATGCGCCCGAGCTGCCCGATCCCGACCTGCTCGTCCGCACCTCCGGCGAGTTGCGGATCTCGAACTTCCTGCTCTGGCAGCTCGCCTACTCGGAGCTCGTGTTCCTCGACCGCCTCTGGCCCGACTTCGGCCGCCGGGAGCTCGAGCACGCACTGGCCGCCTACGCCCGCAGACGCCGCCGCTTCGGCGGACGATGAGCTCCTTCTGGTCCCGCATCGTGGTGGCGGTCGTCGGCCTGCCGGTCGTCCTCTACCTGGTCTGGCTCGGCGACTGGTGGCTGTTCGCGCTGACGGCTGTCGCGGCGACGCTCGCTCTGCACGAGCTCTTCGGGATCGCGCGGCCGCTGCGGCCGCTCGTCCTGGCCGGATACACCGGCGCAGTGCTGGCGTTGCTCGGCGCCTGGCTCGGCGGCGAGGACTGGATGGCGGCCGGGTTCCTCACGACCTTCGCGCTCGCGTTCGTTCTCAAGGGCATCTCGCAGACGCGGCAGTCGCTCACCGTTGCGGTCGGCGCGACCGTCCTCGGCGCGGGCTGGATCGGCCTCGGCCTCGCGCACGTTATCCTGCTCCGGGCGATCTCGCCGATGGACGACGGACGGCTCGCGGTCTTCACCGTCCTGCTCGCCGTCTTCGCTTCGGACACGGTCTCCTACTTTGCGGGCCGACTGGTCGGACGGCACCGCCTCGCGCCGACGATCTCGCCCGGCAAGACATGGGAGGGGCTGATCGCGGGCATGGTGATCGCCATCCTGGTTCCGTTCTTTGCCCTCTACCGCTCCGACTTCCTCGACGTCTGGCGCTCGCTCGTGCTCGGCGGAGTGATCGCCGTGACAGCGCCTCTGGGCGACCTGTTCGAGTCGGCGATCAAGCGCGATCTGCAGGTAAAGGACACCGGAAGGCTGCTCGCCGGCCACGGCGGCGTGCTCGACCGCATCGACTCGCTCCTGTTTGCCGCGATTGCCGCCTACTACACGATTCTGGTGCTTGCCTAGTGCGATCCGAGGGCGGATGGCGGCCGTAGACTTCGATGGAATGAAACGCGTAGCCCTGCTCGGGGCAACAGGGTCGATCGGCCGCCAGGCCGTCGAGATCGTCGGGAGCCACCCCGACCTCGAGCTCGCAGCCGCAGCGTCCGGCTCCCAGCCCGTCGAGGGCCTCGCGCCGCTCGCGCAGGTCGGCGGCGACTTGACCGAGCTGCTCGAGCGCGCCCAGCCCGACGTGGTGCTGAATGCGGTCGTCGGGTTTGCCGGGCTGCCCGCGACGCTCTGGGCGCTCGAGCACGGCGTCACGCTCGCGCTCGCGAACAAGGAGAGTCTCGTCGCCGCAGGTGAGCTCGCCCTGGCCGCGCGGGAGCGGGGCGGTGGCCTCTTGCTGCCGGTGGACAGCGAGCACTCCGCGGCCTTCCAGTGCCTCGAGGGAAGGAGCGCCGGTCAGGTGCACTCGCTCGTGCTGACGGGCTCCGGCGGGCCGTTCCGCCGGCGCACTCTCGACGAGCTCGACGCAGTCCTACCGGAGGAGGCTCTGGCGCACCCGACCTGGCAGATGGGGCCGAAGATCACCATCGACTCGGCCACCCTCGCGAACAAAGGCCTCGAGCTGATCGAGGCGCACTTCCTCTTCGGCCTTCCGTACGAGCGGATCGAGGTCGTCCTGCAGCCGACATCGGTGGTGCACGCGCTCGTGCGTTTCCGGGACGGGGCCTCGCTCGCGCATCTTGGCTACCCGGACATGCGCGTACCGATCTCGTTCGCGCTGACCTATCCCGAGCGCGCGGCCACCCCGGCGGCGCCCCTGGATCTCACCGGCGGACTCGTGCTCGAGTTCGAGCCGCCGGACCTCGAGACGTTCCCGCTCCTGGCCCTCGCGCGGCGGGCCGGGGAGGAGGGCGGCACGTACCCGTGCGCCTTCAACGCGGCCAACGAGGTCGCCGTCGCCGCCTTCCTCGAGGGCCGCCTGCCCTTCCTCGGAATCGCGGCCACGGTCGAGGAGACGCTGGCCGGGATTGACGGCGCCCCCGCACACGACCTAGATGAGTTGGTGGACGCCGACGCAGAAGCGCGCCGACTCGCCGAACGGGGTCTCCGGGTCGCATGAGTCTGTTCGTCTCGGTCGCGGGCCTCGCCTTTCTGATCCTGATCCACGAAGCCGGTCACTTCTTCACTGCGCGAGCAGTGGGGATGAGGCCGCGGCGCTTTTACATCGGCTTCCCTCCGGCCGTCTGGAAGAAGACACGCAACGGGATCGAGTACGGGCTCGGCGCGATCCCGCTGGGCGGCTACGTAAAGATTCCGGGCATGCACAGGCCGGCGCCGTCGGACCTGGACGTGCACTTCGGGCCTGCACTCTATGAGTCTCCGCGCCTGCTGCCCGACGTCGAGCGCGTGAAGCGCTCCATCGCACAGGGCGATTTCGCGACTGCCCGCGACGCGCTCCGCGACCTCGAGCGTTCGGTTCGCGAAGCGCCGCTCTCGGCCAACGCACGACGCGCGGCCGAGCGCGGGCTTGCGGAGCTCGAGGACGCCCTCGGGTTGGACGCGTACTGGCGGCAGCGAACCTGGAAGCGCCTGGTCGTGATCGCGGCCGGGCCCGGTGCGAACCTGCTGTTCGCGATCGCGCTCCTGGCGTCCGTCTACATGATCGGGATCCCGTCCGACGCGTCACGTCGGGTGGGCGACGTCATCCCGAGCTCGCCGGCCGCCGCCGCAGGTTTGAAGGCGGGCGACGTGATCGTCGGCGTGAACCGCATCCCTACGTACGACTTCAAGGAGGTGCGGGACGCCATCCACCAGAGCGAAGGACAGCCGATCGTGATCTCCGTCCTGCGGAACGGCAAGTACGTCGAGCTCAAGCCGGCGCGGCCGCAGAAGACGGACGGCGTCTACACGATCGGGTTCCACCCTTCGGCGGTGAAGTACAAACGCTACGGCCCGGTCCATGCGATCGGCCTGGCCGGCAAGGACACGTGGCTCGTGACCAAGGCGATGGGCTCGTGGCTCACGCGCGTAGTCACCGGCTCCGGTCGCAAGGAGGTCTCCACGCCCGTGGGGATCGTGCGCCAGTCAAGCAAGGCGGTGCAAGTCGGCTATCGCGAGTACCTCCAGGTGCTGGCGCTGATCAGCCTTTCGCTCGCGCTCCTGAACCTGCTGCCGCTGCTGCCACTCGACGGAGGCCATATGGCGTTCTCAATCATCGAGGGCCTGCGCGGCAGGGCGGTCGGCCGGGTGGTCTACGAGCGCGTCTCCGCCGTCGGAATCGCTCTCGTGTTGCTGCTGTTCTTCGTAGGGCTCTCGAACGACATCGGAAATATCCGCGGGGGCTAGACTCAAGCGCGTGGCAAGCGAGCGCGCGATCGAGGTAGGCAACGTCGAGATCGGCGGCGGCGCACCAGTCGTCGTCCAGTCGATGACGTTGACCAAGACGCACGACGTCGAGGCCACGACGGCGCAGATCGCCTCGTTGGCGTCGGCGGGCTGCGAGGTGGTGCGGGTGGCGGTGCCGAAGAGCGAGGACGCCGACGCGCTCCCGAAGATCGTGCGCCTGTCGCCGATTCCCGTGATCGCGGACATCCATTTCAACGCCAGCCTCGCGCTGCGAGCGATCGCTGCCGGTGTGGCCGCCGTCCGGATCAACCCTGGCAACATCGGCGGGCCGGAGAAGGTCGCGGAGGTAGTGCGCGCGGCCAAGGAGGCCGGGTTGCCTATGCGCATCGGCGCGAACTCCGGCTCGCTTCCCAAGCATCTGGCCGAGCTCGCCCAGCAGGACCAGGCCGAGGCGCTCGTCGAAGCGGCGCTGGAGGAGGTGCGCCTGCTCGAGAGCCTCGGCTTCTACGACTTCAAGATCTCCGTCAAGTCGAGCCACGTGCCGACGATGATCCGCGCTTACCGGCTGCTGGCTTCGAAGGTGCCCTATCCGCTGCACCTCGGGGTCACCGAGGCGGGCACGCCGTACTCGGGGTCGATCAAGAGCGCCGTCGGGATTGGGGCGCTGCTCGTGGACGGGATCGGGGACACGATCCGCGTCTCGCTGACGGCCGACCCCGTCGAGGAGGTCAAGACCGCCTACGAGATCTTGAAGGCCCTCGGACTGCGCGAGCGGGGGCCGATCATGATCGCCTGCCCCTCCTGCGGCCGGGACAACGTCGGGGTGCAGACGTTGGCCGAGGTCGTGGAGGAGCGGCTCTACGCGTACCCGCAACACTTCGAGGTCGCGGTACTCGGCTGCGCGGTCAACGGCCCCGGTGAGGCAGGCGATGCGGACTTCGGGATCGCAGGCGGTCGAGACGTGGGCTTCGTGTATGCGCACGGTCGCGTGCTGAAGAAGGTCTCCTCGGACATCCTCGTCGACGAGCTCTTCCACGAGATCGACAAGTGGATCGCCGACGGCATGCACCGCCCCAAGCGCCTCAAGATGGCGAAGCCTGCTGCCCTGGCAATGGCCGAGGCGAGCATGATCCCGCTGGAGTAGCCTGCCCGGACAACGATGATCGCCCGAGCTTCGAAGCTCTTCCTGCCGACCCTGCGCGAGGACCCTGCGGACGCCGATGCGGCGAGTCACAGGCTGCTCGTCCGCGGAGGATTCGTCCGCCAGGTGAGCGCCGGGGTCTGGACCTACCTGCCGCTCGGCTGGCGCGTCCACCAGAAGATCGTCCAGATCATCCGCGAGGAGATGGATGCGATCGGCGGCCAGGAGATGTTGATGCCCGTGCTGACGCCGGCAGAGCTTTGGGAGGCCTCGGGGCGCATCTCCATCCCGGAGGTGTTCAGGCTCACGGACCGCGGGGGGCGCAAATACGTACTGCCGCTGACCCACGAGGAAACCGTCACCTTCCACGCGCGCGAGATCCAGAGCTACCGGCAGCTGCCGCAGATCCTCTACCACTTCTCGATCAAGGAGCGCGACGAGCTACGACCCGGCAAGGGCTTGATCCGAGTGCGCGAGTTCATCATGAAGGACGCCTACTCCTTCGACCGCGACGAGGCCGGCCTGGACGAGAGTTTCCGCATGCACTCCGGCGCCTACAAGCGCATGTTCGAGCGCTGCGGTCTCGAGGCGCTGGAGGTCGCGGCCGAGTCGGGGATCATGGGCGGCAGCGGCAGCCAGGACTTCCTCGCGCCGGCCGGTTCGGGCGAGAACACGCTCGTCATCTGCGAGAACGGCGACTATGCGGCCGACCTCGAGATCGCCGGCGGCGTTCCCTCGGCTCCGGACTTTCCGGAGGAGCTCGCCGCGCCGGAGGAGGTGGAGACGGCGGGGCGGCGCACGATCGAGGAGGTCTCGGAGTTCCTCGGCGTCGACGAGCGCGCGACCGCGAAGGCAATGCCGGTCGTGACCGACGAGGGCCTGCTGCTCGCGCTCGTTCGCGGCGACGATCGCCTCAACGAGATGAAGCTCCTCGCGGCGCTCGGCCGTGACTTCAGACCGGCTCATCCGGAAGAGATCCGCGAAGCGTTCGGCGCCGATGGGGGCTCGATCGGCCCCGTCGCCGCGCCGGTCGCCGTGCTCGCGGACGATGCACTACGAGAAGGCCAGTACATCGTCGGGGCCAACCGCGACGACTGGCACCTGCGAGGGGTCCAACCCGGACGCGACTTCGAGGCTCGCTTCGCCGATCTGCGAGAAGTGCGGGCCGGAGACGCATGTCCTCGCTGTGGGGGGCATCTACGTCTACAGGTGGCGATCGAAGTCGGACACATCTTCAAGCTGGAGACGCGTTTCTCGGCGCCGCTAGAAGCCCGGTTCCTGGACGAGGACGGGACGGAGCGGCGGTTGATCATGGGCAGCTACGGGATCGGGCCCGGCCGAGTGATGGCCGCGGTCGTGGAGCAGCGTCATGACGAGCACGGGATTTCGTGGCCGCGGTCGATTGCCCCGTACGATGTGCACGTGGTTGCTCTGCCCGGCGTGGAGGGTCAGGCGGAGCAGGCGGCTCAGGCGCTCGAGGCAGCAGGCGCCGACGTCCTGCTCGACGATCGCGACGCGCGGGCGGGCGAGAAGTTCGCCGACGCCGACCTGATCGGGATCCCGCTGCGCGTGACGGTCGGCAAGAAGACGGTCGAGGACGGCGCCGTCGACGTGCGCGACCGCGAGGGCGGGCAGGAGCGGCGCGTGCCGCTCGACGAGCTCGGGAGCGTCGTCTGATGCCGCGGCGTCGACGCAAGTTCAGCGACGACCCCTTCGGGCCGACGATCGAGCGGCTGATGGGGGAGACGGGCGTGACGTACCGCTCGCTCGCCGACAAGACGAAGCTCTCTGCCGGGTACCTCAACCACCTCGTGCACGGGAACAGGCCGGTGCCGTCCGACAAGGTCGTCGGGCAGCTCGCGAAGGCACTCGGCGTGGAGCCGGAGCACTTCCGCGAGTACCGCCTGCGCGTGATCACGCGCAGGCTGGAGGCGATGCCCGACCTGATCGACCGCCTGTACAAACGCCTCGGAACCTGACGCGGCCTACGACGGGACGCGAGAACCGTGCGGCCGTTCAGACCCGCCTGCGCTACAGTCACCGTTCGACGGGGCGTGGCGCAGCCTGGTTAGCGCGCTAGTCTGGGGGACTAGAGGTCCCGAGTTCAAATCTCGGCGCCCCGACTAAGAAAAAGCCCCGCAAATGCGGGGCTTTTTGGTGGTATCTGCTGGCTCACGGGCCAGGTGCCGTTGCCCGATAGTTGCCTAATCGCCCGCATCGGCCTCCTCAATTTCGACGAGAATGGCGGCCGCGTCCGTCAAGAAACGCTCGCGCTGGTCGTAGCAGAGAGCCTGAACCGCGTGGAGCTCTTGAACGGGAAAGGCCCACCAAGTCGAGCGGGCGTGGCCCTCGCTCGAGAATCTCATCCGCTGACATCGCGTGCCCGGGCGGAATAAAGCGATCAAACTCCCATCTTGGCGACAATGCGGCCGGTCTCTGCTGCCTCGTTCAGCGTCTGGTAGTCCCGATCGTTTTGGTCGGCGTACGTCTCGGCGAACGCGGCCATGGCGCGGTCGAAGGAGTCGCCGCTGCCGAGATAGGCGGCGATCGCGATCCTGTCGCCCGAGCGGGCGTGGGCTCTCGCGAGCGTCCAGCCGCAGATTTCGGCGTAGGCCTCCAGCGCCGGCGGGTCCATCAGCTCGACGTCCACCGAGCCCTTGGCGTCCCAGAGTTGCCGTATGTAGAAGTCCTTCTTCTGCCCGTCGATTGTCACGATTCGCTCCCAGCCGAGCAGGATGTCGGGCGCCGCTTGCATCATCCGCTGTCCCTCGACGACGCGCTGTCCGTGCTGGGTGTACCGGCTCTTGCCGAGGAACGGCTCGAGCACGGAGGGTTGTGCTTCCTTGAACTGGAGGAACAACGGGTCGCTGTCGTCACGGCCCACCAGGAGCAGGATCCAGGAGCGGGTACCCACGCTGCCGACGCCGACGACCTTTCGGGCAGCGTGCACGTACCGGTACCCCGCGAGCAGGGTGCGGCGGTCGCGCGGCAGCTTGCGCCCGTAGGTGCCGAGCATGCGCCGCACGACCTCCTCGAGGTGGTTCTGCTCCGCACGCGGCGGTACGGCTTCGATCGGCGTCACAAGCGGTGGGTCGCCGACGATCCGGAGCTCGCCGTCGACGGTCCCACACAGCTTCGTGAGCGCTCGCAGGCTGTCTTTCGTGTGCACGCCGGCGACGTTCTTCTTGAGGCGTTTCATCTGCTTGGTCGACATAGCTCCGCGGAAGCGGTCGAGGATGCTCGCGACGTCGAGGCGCCTGTACCAGAGGTCGATGTTGCGCATCTGCGCGAAGCCTGCCATCGCCTCGCGGTACTCACGCATCGTGGCCGCGACGACCAAGCGGCGGGTCGCCTCGTCGAAGCCGCGTTCCCGGCCCGCGACCGCGACGCTAGCGGCGAGCCGCTTCAGGTCCCACTCGAACGGCCCTGGAAGTGTCTCGTCGAAGTCGTTGATGCTGAAGACGAGCCTGCGGTCCGGCGCGGCGAAGATGCCGAAGTTGGAGAGGTGTGCGTCTCCGCAGAGTTGAGCGTGTATGCCTGTCCGCGGCCCATCCGCGAGATCGGCCGCCATCAAGTAGGCGGCGCCGCGGAAGAAGGTGAACGACACGAGCATGCGCCCGTACCGGATCGGGCCGAGCTCTGGCAGACGGGTCTGCGCCTGTTTCTCGAGGAGATCGACGGGATCTGTGCGTCTTGGCCCCGGCTCCCAGGCGGCGTGCGCCGAGCGCGGCAGCTCGCCGCGCGCGGCCTTGCCCCGGGCGGCGCGCTCGGCCGGCGTGAAGGGCGGCACCACCTTCGGCCCGGGAGAGCTCTTGCCTGTCACTTCGCTCTCGTCCAGCAGGACGTGCGTCGCGGCCTCCTCGGAGGCCGTCGCGGAACGTGGGTCGGGAGATCGGTGGTGGTCGTGTGTGTTTGTCATCGTCTTAGTCTCCTTTTGCAGGGCTCTCGTTGCGCGTTGGGACGGTTCCGACTCAGGCTCCACGCGCGGTCCCCTTCGAGTCGCACGGGATGACGATGCTCTGCCGCGCGAAGGCCCTTTCCTGCCGAAGCTGCACCAGCGCGCGCTTCATGGCAACCGGGCGGAGGCCGCCAACTCCCGACTCGTAGGGATGGTCGAGGAACACCAACAGGAGCAGCGTGGAGGTGATGACGACCGCGACGCCGCCCATCATCGTCGCCTGCACGATCCACCTCTCGCCGCTGTCGGCAAAGAACAACATGTAGACAAAGATCACACCGGAGGCGATGAGGAGGACGATCCAGACCGGAAGTGGGATCACTCCTTCGGCGCCGTGGATGCGGTCCCCGCGCCCGTCCTCTCGGTCGGATCGCTGATCGAACCATTTGGCGTAGGCCGTCTGCTCCGACGCCGAGCGTGGCTCCGTCGTCCGCAAGGTGCGCAGCATCGCCAGGCTCCACGGGTTTCTCGAACCGCCGATGGTGCCGGACTCCATCCGTGGCCACTCCTGGTGAATCACCGTACGCGCGTAGCAGACGAGATCACCGGAGAGCCGAGCGCGCACGGCGACAGGCAGGAATTGCGCGGTCTCGAACTGCTGCACCACCGTCCGCGCCTCTGCCTCGGCGCCGCTGCGCGACGTATCGAAGCTCTCGAAGGAGAGGAAGACGACGAATCCGATCAGCACGGCAAAGCCGGTGGCAAGGACGCCGAAGATCCCGGAGGCGCGATCGCCATCCTCGAAGTAGCTGCCCTCAGGGGCACCCCGGCGCACGAGCAGCATCGCCGCGATCGCCACTGCGGCGACGCCGAGGACGATCAGGCCTGCCCACACCAGATTCATCGCGCCATCACCGCCTCCCACGTCGCTTCGCACGCGGAAGGAGCGTCCTGAGCGCGTGAAGCGAGTGCCCTCCCTCTGAGCTACGTGCCCTCAGTGGCTTGGTTGGCCAATCTACCAACGCCAGACGGAGCAGATCCCGCCAATTGCCTAGCGAGATGAAACGTGCCGCTTCGACCATCTTGATGCCTTGTTGCCTTCGGAACGCGCTCGCTCTTGTTGCCCTGGCGGCCGGTGATGAGAGCATCGGCGCATGCTCCTTTCGTTCGCCTATCTCGCCTTCTCGGCTGTGCGGCGGTTGCTGATCAGGGGCCGGCGCAGCGAATTTGCCAAGGATGTCGAGTTACTCGTGTTGCGACATCAGTTGGCCGTGCTCCGATGGCAAGAGCGGCGGTCTCGCTGCGGCCGGCCGACCGCGCTTTGCTTGCGGCCCTAGCCCGACTACTCCCGCCAAGGCGTCGCCACGGACTAGTGGTTACGCCGCAGACGCTGTTGCGCTGGCATCGGGAGCTCATCCGGCGGAAGTGGGCGCAGCCGCGGCAGGCCCTGGGCCGTCCGCCGACCGAAGATCGAGTCCGAGAGCTCGTGCTGCGCTTCGCCCGCGAGAATCCCGGTTGGGGCCACCCGCGAATCGCAGGCGAGCTGCTCAAGCTCGGCCTGCGTGTCTCGCCGAGCACGGTCAGGCGCATCCTGCTCGGCAACGGTCTTGGGCCCGCGCCCAGACGCTCCGGGCCGAGCTGGCGCCAGTTTCTCAGCCAGCAGGCCGCGACCATGCTCGCCTGCGACTTTTTCACCGCTTAGACGCTCTCGCTGCGCCGCTTCTACGTGCTCTTCTTCGTCGAGCTCGAAGGCCGCCGTGTCCACCTCGCCGGCTGCACCACCAAATCCGACGGGTGCGTGGGTAACCCAGCAAGCGCGCAACCTCAGCTTCACCGGCCTGTTCGAACGGATGCGGTTCCTCGTCCACGACCGCGACAGCAAGTTCGCCGCTGCCTTCGACGAGGCCTTC
>Ga0308176_10002439_pt1 | contig 11743 bp, 11 predicted proteins | sample PhyCR2_3_FD_203890 | JGI IMG/M metagenome (GOLD analysis project Ga0308176, IMG submission 203890) | Soil microbial communities from UC Gill Tract Community Farm, Albany, California, United States - DLSLS.C.R2 | ecosystem: Environmental > Terrestrial > Soil > Agricultural land | place: USA... | reverse complement strand
CCGCTGCCGGGCGGCCGCGGTGAACAGCGTGGCCGACATGAGCGGCGCGGTCCGTCGCCGGGCCATCAGCAGCCGCCGGTTGGCGACCGGTTCGGGCCGCCAGTGCATCTTGTACGGCTCGTTGCCGCGCAGCAGGCTCAGCGTGCCGCGTCCGTCCACGCCGGTGCGCGCGGCCTGCTCGCTGCAGGCGTCCAGCAGCATCACGGCCACGTCCGCCTTGCTCTCCCGCAACCGCGGATGCGCGCCGTACAGATAGCCGCCGGCCAGGCCGCGGGACCGCAGCGTCAGGTCGACGGCGACCACGTCGTCGCCGATCCGGAACTCGGTGACGACCGCGTTCCCGGAGCGGACCAACTCGGGTACCGCGCGCACCAGATGCTCGCGGAACCGGGGCAGCGTGTGCTCGGCCGTCACCTTGCGCTCCTGCCACTGCAGCCGGTGCAGCTCCAGCATCCGCTGCAGGGCCGCGGCCGCCTCGTCGGGCCGGGCCACGTGCCGCACCACGCCCAGCGATGTGTGCCTGCGCAGTTGCGCGCGGACCCGCTGGGCCCGCTTCGTGGGCAGCCGGGCGGCCAGCTCGGCCAGCGGGACGGCGGGCAGCTCAAGGCACAGCGAGTCGCGGACCGTGCGGCGCGGCCCGCGCCAGCGGTCGTAGACCCGCTCCACCGCACCACCGGGCCGCACCTCGCGGAAGTCGACCAGGGCGGTGCGGGCCGCGTCCCACAGGGCGTCGGCGAGGGCGTCGGCCGCTCGCCCGTCGTCGGCGTCGTCCAGCAGCACGTCCCCGTAGTCGGAGATCGTCCCGCCCAGCGGCACCAGCGCGGGAAGCGGGCGGTGGACCAGCATCAGCGGCGCCGCGCCGACCAGTTCGTCACCGGAGCGCACCAGCAGCACCCGGAGCCGGCCCGGCCCGCCGTACGACCGCCACCACGAGTGCAGCCAGGCGTGGTGCTGGAACGGGGTCGCGGTGGCGCACCGCTCGAACAGCCGCCCCCAGGCCGGGGCCAGCGCGGCGAAGGCGTCCTCGTCGGTGACGAGGTCGGTGGTGTGGGCCCGGACCGCCGGGCAGACGGCCGTCACAGCTGGCCGTGTGCGTCGGAGGCGACGGCCGGGCCGGGCACCGACGCCGGGCGGAGCCCGGCCCCGGCCGCGTCCTCGGGCCTGCGCCGTGGCCGTACCAGCAGCACCAGGGCGCCGAGCAGTCCGCCCGCGCTCGTCCCGACCAGGCCCGTGACCACGGGGGAGGCCGAGGTGGGCGCGGTCGGCCGCGGGGCCCGGGAGAACTGCACCAGCTCGACATGGGTGTCGGCCTTGGTGGCGTTGGCGTGCTGGGCGAGGGAGCGGGCGACCGCGTTGGCCATGTCGGCGGCCTTGGCAGGGCGGCCCGAGGTGGCGGAGACGGCGACCATCGGGGCGTCCGGCGAGGTGGCCGTGCGCACGCTGCCGCGCAGCGTGTTCACCGGCACCCCGGCCGGCCCCTGCGCGTCGCCGAGCACCGCGAGGTCGGTGGCGACCCGGCCGTAGGCCTGGGCGAAGCCGACCGCGGCGGCGGAGTCGGAGCTCTCGGTGGGTACGGCGATGACGTAGCTGGTGGCCGTGTACGTCGGCGGCTTCAGCACGCCGTACGCGCCGCCGAGCAGCCCGCCCGTGAGGACGCCGGCCGCCACCAGCGACCAGGGCGGAAGCGCGCGCAGGCGCCTGAAGCGGGCCGGGCGGGAGTGCCGGGTGGGATTCTCGGTCATGGCGAGCTGACTCCCTCGGGAGATCGGGACCTGGGGAACGTGCCGGAGAGCGCCGCCGCGTAGACGTCCATGAGCCGGGCGGCGCTGCGGGTGATGCAGTAGTGGCGGGGCGCCTCGGGGGCGGTACGGGGGCCGGGCCCGGCGGCACGCACCCCGGCGAGCGCTCGGGCGTAGGCGTCGGCGCCGCCCGTGACGCGCAGCGCGTCCGGGGCGGCGCCGGGCGGCAGGTCCTCGATGGCCGGGCAGGAGGCGTAGCGCACCGGCAGCCCGGCCGCCAGCGCCTCGACGACGACCAGCCCGAAGGCCTCCTCCGGGGACGGCGCGGCGAGCACGTCCATCGCCGAGGTCAGCGCGGGCAGTTCGGGCCCGGGCGAGCCGTCCGGGGCGTAGGGCCGCTCACCGGTGAACAGCACCCGGCCGGCGACGCCGGTCTCCTCGGCGGCCCGGCGCAGGGCGGCCTCCTCCGGGCCGCCGCCGACCAGCAGCAGCCTGCAGTCACCCGGGAGCCGGGCGAGGGCCCGGATCAGGACGTCGAATTGTTTGCCCGGGACGAGCCGGCCGATGCCGCCGATGACGAACGCGTCGTCCGGCAGCCCGAGCCGGGCGCGGGTGAGCCGTCGCCGCACCGGGTCGAAGCGGAACCCGTCGAGGTCGATGCCGTTGGGCACCACCGCGATGCGCGGCCGGGGCACCCCCCAGCGGTTGAGCCGTTCGGCGACCGTGGGGGAGACCGCGACGGTGGTCCGGCCCAGCCGCTCGCCGGCCAGGTACAGCGCGCGCACGCCCGCCGTGAGCGGCCGCCCCTCCATCTGCGAGTCGCCGAGGGAGTGTTCGGTGGCCACGACCGCGCGCACCCCGGCCAGCCGGGCGGCGATCCGGCCGTACAGGCAGGCCCGGTAGAGATGGGTGTGCACGAGGTCGTAGCGGCCGCGCCGGATGACGCGGGCCAGGCGGGGCAACGCCGCCACGTCCCGGTTGCCGCTCATGCCGAGGTGCGTCACCCGCACCCCGTCGGCGGCCAGCCCGTCGGCCACCGGCCCGGGGTTGGTCAGCGTCACCACGTCGCACCGCGCGGGCAAGTGCCGTAGCAGCAGCCGCAGTTGCTGCTCGGCGCCGCCCACGCCGAGCCCGGTGATGATGTGCAGCGCCCTCACCGCGGCCCCTCCACCGGCCGGCGGCGCAGCCGGTGCAGCCGGTACTTCAGCAGCAGGCGAACACCGGTGTCGTGCTGCCCGACGTACACCCGGGGCAGCGCGTACGGGCCGGTCAGCGCACCGGGGTCGATGGCGCAGGCGTAGTCGTACCCGGCCTCCCGCACCGCGTCGGCCGCGCGGGCGTCGACCGTGCCGTACGGATAACAGAAGCCGGTGACCGGAGCGCCGGTCAGCCCCTCGAGCAGGACCCGGCTCTCGACGGTCTCGGCCTTGAGCGTGAGGTCGTCGGCCCGGGTCAGGTCGACGTGGGTCAGACCGTGCGAGCCGATCTCCACGCCCGCCCGGGCCGCGCGCCGGATCCCGTCCGCGGTCAGCAGCGGCTTGCGCGGGCCCAGCGGGTCCCACGCGTTGTCGCCGCCGAGCCGGCCGGGCAGCGCGAAGAGGGTGGCCGTGCACTCCCAGCGGGCCAGCACATCGACCGCGCCGGTGAGGAAGTCGGCGTAGCCGTCGTCGAAGGTGAGCCCGACCAGGCCGCGCCCCGCGCCGCGGGCGCGGGCGGCGAGCAGTTCACGCACCGACACCCCCCGCAGGCCCCGACCGCGCAGCCAGCGAAGCTGCCGCTCCAGCCGGTCGGGCGTGACGGTGATCCGGTACGGGTCGTCGGCGCGGTCGCCGACCGAGTGGTACATGGCGATCCACGGGACGCGGCCCGGACCCGCGGCGGCGGCGCGCCGGGGCGACTCAACGGAGGACGGCATGGGCGAGCCTTCCGGCGAGGGTGCGGACGAATCGGATGGCGGGGGTGCAGCCCTGGGCGCCCAGGGCGTGGCCGAGCAGGACGAACACAACGGTCACGGTGGTGGTGCCGGCCAGCAGACCGGCGAGCGGGGCGGTGGGCAGGCTCGCGGCGAACACCCCCGCCAGGGTGGCCACCGCGGCGGCCCGCAGCGGCCGGCTCAACTCGCGCAGCACGCCCCCGGCCCGCACGGGCACGCTGCGCGAGGCCAGGCCGGACAGCAGCAGGACGGCGGTGACGGTGATCCCGGCGGCGTTGGCGGCGGCGATGCCGGTGACGCCCCAGGTGCCGATGGTGCCGGCGCCGATCCAGGAGGTCACGGCGATGCCGGCGGCCATGGCGGCGAGCGGGTACCAGGTGGCGCGGCCCGCCGAGAAGTAGGAGCGGACCAGCACGCCCGTCAGGGTCTGGCCGAGCAGGCCGAGCGCGTACACCCGCATGACGTCCGCGGTTGCCGCGGTGTCGACGGCGGTGAACGCGCCGCGCTGGAAGAGGAGCCGGATCATCTGCGGGGCGCAGGCGAGGACGGCCGCGGTGCCGAGCAGCACCAGGCCGGCGGCCACCGCCAGATCGCGCTCCACCCTCGTCCGGGCCCGCTCGGTGTCGCCGTCCGCGAGGGCCCGGGCCACCACCGGGAAGGTGACCGTGCACAGCATCATCGACAGCATCATCGGGATCTGCGCGACCTTCTGCGCGTAGTTCAGGTGTGAGATGGCCCCGGCGGGCAGGTGCGAGGCGAGGAACCGCTCGATGAGCACCTGCGACTGCCGGCACAGCCCGAACAGCAGCACGGTGGCCATCAGCGGGACGTCCACGGGCCGGGCGGTGGCGGCGTCCCCGGAGACGGCCCGTGTCACCCGGCGATCGCGCAACCGGCGCACCAGGTCGGGCAGTTGGACCGCCACCATCAGGCACCCGCCGGCCGCGACCCCGAACGCCGCCGAACGCACCCCCCAGCGGCCGCCGAGCGCGAACATCGCCGTGATGATGCCGATGTTGTACACGACGTAGATCGCCGCCGGGGCCAGGTAGCGGCCGTGGGCCCGCAACGCCGCGCTGCAGTACCCGGCGAGCCCGAAGCTGACCACACAGGTCGCGGTGAGCCGGGTGCAGTCGACGGCGAGGGCGGGGTCGGGCAGCCCGGGCGCGAGCACTCCGACCAGTTGCGGTGCGGCGGCGGCGAGCAGCGCGCCCACCGCCGTGAAGGCCAGCGACAGCCGGGGCAGGCTGCCGGCCACCAGGGACCGCACGGGATCGCCGGGGGCACCCTGCGCACGCCGGGCCAGGGCGGCACTGAACGCCGGGATCAGCGCGAACGCGAGCCCCTCCTCGATGAGCAGCGTGGCCGCGAACTCCGGCACGGTCCAGGCGACCAGGAAGGCGTCGGTGTCCCGGCCGGCCCCGAAGAGCCGGGCCAGCGACTGGTCGCGCACCAGTCCGAGGAGGGCGCCGGCGACCGAGAGGGAGGCGGTGACCAGGGCGGCGCGGGCGAGGAAACGGGGGATGGGCGGTACATGTTCGGGGATCGGGGTGGATTCGCGGCTCGCCTCGGGACCGGGGCCTGGGCCTGGGCCGGGGCCGGGGCCGGATTCCTGGGCGGTGCCGGCTCCGGCGCCGGGCGTGGCGTCCTCGCCGGGCGCGGCGCCGCCTGGCACGGCTGTCCGCGCGGTCGGCAGGGACACCCCGCCCACCGGACCCGCGTCGGCGGATTCCGCCGCCGGCCCGGCCGGCCCGGTCGGCCCGCCGGCTCCGGGGGTCGCCGCCGGACCGGCCGGTGCCCGAGGGTCCCGCGGTTCGCGGGAGGGGGTCGTCGTCATCGTGCGGCCGCCTCTCCCGGCTCCGGGACGCGTTCGGCCGTTGCGGTGCCGGACAGCGCCCACCAGGCCGCCAGCCCGAGACACACCGCGGTCAGCACGGTCGAGGGGCCGCCGATGTCGGCGTAGGCGAAGTCGACCAGTTGCCAGACCAGCAGTCCGCAGGCGACCAGCGCGCACTCCCGGCCCCCGGCCGAACGCCGGGTCCGCCACAGGTTCCGCAGCGCGCACACCAGCAGGGCCAGCCAGCCGCCCGCCAGACCCAGCAGCCCGAGGAGGCCCTGCTCGCCGAGCACCAGCAGGTACATGTTGTGCGGGGAGAGCAGCGGCTGGCGGCGGAAGGCGGCGCCCGCGCCCGCCGTGTCGCTGCCCGAGGACAGCGCCAGCGAGGCGTGGCCGTCCCGGTACTCGGGGAAGCCCTTGAGGCCGACGCCGGTCAGCGGGCGTTCCCGCCACATGTCGGTGGCCGCCGCCCACATGGTGTACCGGTCGGTGACGGACTGGTCGGGCGCGTCGGCGACCCGGGTGATGCTGTCGAACCGCTCCTGCAGCATCGCCGTGGCCCCCCCCCACCCCCCCACCAGGACCACGCCCGCGGCCACCGCCGCCGCCCCCACCCGCAGCGCCCGGCGCGGCCCGGCCAGCGCGAGCTGGACGGTGACGGTCACGACGGTGGCGATCCAGGCGCCCCGGCTGAAGGACAGGGCGAGCGGCGGCAGCAGGGCCACGGCGCAGGCGGCCGCGGTCCACCGCTCGCGCCCCGTGGCCCGGCCCAGGGCCAGGCCCACCGCGCAGACCAGGCCGAAGGACACCACCGTCGCCATGCCCATCACGTCCGACGCGCCGAAGGTGCCCACCGCGCGGACGTCCTCGCCCTCGTACGACGCCCCCGTGCCGGTGACGTACTGCTGCACCCCGAGGATCCCCTGCCACAGCGCGAGCGCCACGAGCGACCAGGCCAGCAGCCGGAAGTCGCGCCGGTCGCGGATCAGCAGGAGGACGGCGGCCGGTACGAGGACGAAGATCTGCAGATAGCGGCCGAGGCCGGTGATCCCGGCGCCCGGCGACACCGCGCCCATCGCGGCGAGCGCGAGGCCGGCGACCGGCAGCCCGAGCACGACGGCGGCGGTACGGGACAGCGGGCGCCGGCGCTCCCGCAGCAGCCGTACGGCGCAGTGGGCGACGACCACGGCGGACATGGCGTCGGCCGGGCCCGCGCCGCCCTCACCGCCGGGCTGGCCCGGCAGCGCGAGCAGCGCGACCACGGCCACCACGGACAGCACCGGCGCGGGCCTGAACGGGCGGTGCAGCGGCAGGGTGAGGCTCATCGGTCAGCTCCCCGCCGACCGCACGAGCGCGACCGCGGTGCGCAGCAGGATGCAGACGTCCTGCCACAGCGACCAGTTGTCGATGTAGGCGTTGTCGAAGCGGGCCCGGTCCTCGATGGAGGTGTCGCCGCGCAGGCCGTTGATCTGGGCGAGTCCGGTGATACCGGTCCGCATGCGGTGGCGGGCCGCGTAGCCGGGGTGGGCCTGGCTGAACAGGGAGACGAAGTACGGCCGTTCGGGGCGCGGCCCGACCAGGCTCATGTCGCCCCGGAACACGTTCCACAGCTGCGGCAGCTCGTCCAGCGAGGTCCGCCGCAGGAAGCGGCAGAAGCGGCTCATGTCGCGCTCGCCCGCCACGCTCCACCGGGTGGCCGCCTCGTGCTGGTCGACCGGGCGGTGGGTGCGGAACTTCAGCAGTGTGAAGGGGCGCCCGTCCTTGCCGATGCGCTCCTGCCGGAACAGCACCCCCGGTCCGTCGGTGAGCCGGAGCACCACCGCGCACACCAGCAGCACGGCGGAGACCGGTACCAGCAGCGCCCCGGACACCAGCACGTCCAGCAGCCGCTTGCCGAGGCTCCCGCACCGCCCCGAACCCAGGTCCAGGTGGCGCACGGCGAACCCGGCGAGCTGGTCGCTCGACTCGTGCGCCGGGCTCTCCGGGTCCACCTCCCACACCGTGCAGCCCGCCTCGAGGAGCGACCGCAGCAGCGGCGCCCGCTCGGTGCGCACGGCCGGTGCGACGGTGAGGACGACCCCCACGCCGTTCTGGATGAGCGCGCGCCCCACCTCCTCGTCCGTGGTGAGCACGGGCAGCCCGCCCCGGCCCTCGAGGTGTTCGGCGACGACGCCCACCGGCCGCACCCCGCAGCGCGGATGCCGCAGCAGCGCGGCGGCCACCCGCTGCGCGGTCGCGGCGGGGCCGATGACCAGCGCCGGGCGCGGGTGACCGGCCAGGACGGCACCGCGTCGCCAGTGCACCGCGCCGCGCCCGGCGCAGGCCACCGCCGCGTGCAGCGTCCAGCCGAGCAGCAGGCTGCGGGCGGACAGCGCCAGACCCGGGTCGTAGGCGGCTCGCAGCGCGGCCAGGGCGAACCAGGTCACCGCGATCCGGCCGCATACGGCGGGCAGTTCGTCGAGCACGCCGAGCACCCGCCGCGTCGCGCGCGGCCGCAGCAGTATGGTGCCGGCCACCAGTACGGCGATCAGTAACGGGCGGTGGACGGCGCCTTCCAGGGCGAACGCGCCCGCGAGTGCGGCGAGCACGTCGGCGGCGAGCAGGGGCAGCGGCGAGGCGGGCCGCGCGGGCGGCCGGCGCACCGGGACCCGGGACCCGCCGGCGGTGCGGGCGGGCAGCACCGAGAGGGGCGAGAGTCCGTGGTCCCATGGCTGGCCGCCGGTGGAGGGGACAGTACTTTCCGCAGTCACGAGTGGATGGACTCCCTGCGCTCGAAGGACACGGGTGGCCGGGGTCCGAGGAGTTCGCGGTAGAGGTCCGCGACCCGCTCGGCGGTGTGCCGCACGTCGTGCGTGGACAGGATGTGACGGCGCCCCTGGGCCGCCATGGCGGCACGCAGGGGTGCGTCGGCGAGCAGCGCGGTGACGGCCCCGGCCAGCGCGCCGGGGTCCGCCGCCGGCACCAGGCAGAGGGGCGCGAGGGCCGGTGGCAGGCTCTCCCGGGCGCCGTCGACGTCGGTGAGCACGACCGGCCGCCCGCAGGCCAGCGCCTCCAGCGGGGCGAGGGCCATGCCCTCCCAGCGCGAGGGCAGGACCACCAGGTCGGCGGCCCGGTACCAGGGCACGGTGTCGGGGACCGCGCCCGCGAAACAGACCGAGGGGTGCGCCCGCGCGCGCAGCGCGTCCCGGTCGGGTCCGTCGCCGACCAGCACCAGCCGGGCATCCGGCGCCGTGCGCCGGACCTGCTCCCAGGCGCGCAGCAGCACGTCCTGACCCTTCTGCCGGCACAGCCGCCCGACGCAGACGACGAGCGGTGCGGACGGATCCAGGTCCGGCAGGAGCGTGGCGCGGGCGGGTGCGGTCGCGGCGGGAGCGGGGCAGAAGCGGGCGGTGTCGATGCCGTTGGGGATGACGGCGTACGAGGCGCGCACCCCGGCGCGTGCCCCGGTCGCGCGCTCCGCCTCGCTGACGCACACCACCCGGTCGGCCCACCGGGCGCCCCAGCGCTCCCAGCGCAGTGCGAGGCACGCCGTCACTCCGCCGACGGCTTCGAACGACCACGCGTGCGGCTGGAACACGGTCGGGATGCGGCCGCGTACCGCCAGCCGGGCGGCGAGCCCGGCCTTGGCGCTGTGCGCGTGCACCAGTTCGGGCCGCACCTCTTCGATCAGGCGTGCCAACCGCCGTACCTCACCGGCCAGCCCCGGCCCCGGTGACCGTGCTGCCCGCCAGGGACGGAATCCGGCGCCCATCTTCTGCAGCTCCGAGCCCAGTTCACCACCGGGGCAGCCGGCCGTTACCCGTGCGCCGGACGCCAGCTGAGCCCGCGTGAGGTCGAGCACGACACGGGCGACCCCGCCGTCGACGGGTTGCGCGAGATGCAGAACCCGCGGCCGAGGATCGGGTGCCGGCTGATGCATTCTCGGGTTCCTCGCTCACAGGGGCGCTCGGGGCTGCGGATGGGTACGCGTGTCATGCCGGCGCGTCCGCGGCCACGAGGTGTGCGCCGGTCCACGCCATGTCCCGGTGAGCAACGAGCCGGTGGCCCGGCTGGTCACCACCGCGCCGCCGAGCCGGGCCGGCTTCGAACACATCTGCGTGGCGGCGAGCGGGTACGCCGTCCGCCCTCCCGCACGTGGTGGAGAGAGCAGCAACTCTATTGGGCATGCGGATTAATCGGAAGAAACCGGACAAGTGTGTCGGAATGGTGAAAGGGTACTTCGGCACGCATCACCCCTTTGGCGGCGGAACCCCGGCGGCTGCCACGCGTTGACACAGCGCTGGGCATCCCGCCCGGATGTTTGTGTCGATCCCAAGGAGCACTTCTCCATGTCGCGTATCGCGAAGGGTCTGGTTCTGACCTCCGCCGCCGTCGCGGCCGTCGCCGGCGGTGTCGGCGTGGCCGCCGCCGACTCGGGTGCGGACGGCCTCGCCGCCAACTCCCCGGGCGTGCTGTCGGGCAATGTCATCGAGGCCCCGGTCCACGTGCCGGTCAACGTCTGCGGCGACACCGTCGATGTCATCGGCCTGCTGAACCCCGCGTTCGGCAGCGGCTGCGCAAACGACTGACGCAGAGACGCACCCCCTTCGCCGGCCGCCCGCCCGTGCGTCACGCACGGACGGGCGGCCGGTTCATGCCGCCTTCCCCTGGCTGCTCCACCCGGGCTCCGAGCGGTTGCGGTACGCCACCGGCGGTTCAACGGTGGGCTGAGACCCCAGCCCCACCGAAAGGAACCCGCATGCGTGTGCTGCCCCCACGGCGTCTCGCGTCCGCCACCCTCTGCGCCGCCTTCCTGGTCGGCATCGCCGGCTCCGCCGCCGTCGCCACCGACCTGGCCCGGGAACGCACCCAGGTGGGTTCTCCCTCGGCCGTCCCAGGCGCCGACCCGCTGCTCGCCCGGATCAAGGCGCTGAGCGACACCGGTTCCGTCCCCGCGCCCGTCAGGGAACTGCCCGAACAGTCGCTCCGCAAGGGCCGGCTGACCCCCGGCGAGGCCCACCGGCTCGGCGAGGCGGCCAAGCGTTCCGTCGCCGAGGCGGCCACCGCGGCTCCGGCGACCGCCGCCACACCGACCGATGCCGCCACGCCGACCACGCCGCTCACGGCGTTGACGCCCGCGGTTCCGGCGGACACGCCGACGAGTGCCGCGACGCCTTCCATGGATCCGACGCTGTCCACCGCCGCGTCGCCGTCCATGGCAGCCACCACGCCCACGGCGGCGACGCCCTCCACGGCGACCGGCCCGCGGCTCCTGCCGCGCCCGCCGACGGCGCCATGAGCCAGACCCTCGGCCTGCCGGTCCCCGCGCCGGATCCGCTGGTGGCCAACGGTGCCGCCCGCTTGGCGGCGCCCGCCGCCCGGGATGCCACGAGTGACGCGCTCGCCGCGCTGACCGGCGCGATCGACGCCCTGGTCAAGGCCGTCGTCTCCAGCCTCGACGACCTACTGCCCACCGCCACCGGCGTGGTGAACGAACTGCTGGGCCTGCTCAAGCCGGCCCTCCCCGGCACCGGGGCACCGACCCCGAACCTGGCCCTGCCCGGCGTGCCCGGTGTGCCCGGCCTGCCGGCGGTCCCGGCGCTGCCGACCGGGTGACGGCTTCCCCGCCTCCGCCTCCGCCTCGGCCGTCGTGCCCACCGGCGCACGACGGCCGAGGCGTCTTCCTTTCGGGGCATCTCATATGCCTTTTCGCTACGGGGTTTCCGGCCCGACGGCGACTCGTTAGGCACGGCGTCAGAATTCCCCGGGGTGACGTGAGTTACCGAAGGAAGGAACACGATGAAGCCCCTCAAGGCCGCCGCTGTCGTTGCCGGTTCCCTGGCCCTCGCCGGCGCCGCCGCGCCCGCGTTCGCCCAGAACTCGGGCGACCTCAGGCCCACCAGCCTCAACGGCGCCGTGGACACGCTCGCCCAGCACCCCCTCACCGTGCACGACGTGATGCCGCTCAAGCACCAGTCGGACGCGCTCAGCACCGAGAACAAGGGCTCCGTCCTGCACACGGTGAAGGACGCCACCACCGCCGTGAACCAGCAGAACCCGCTGCTCGGCGGCATTCCCCTGCAGGGCTGACACCCCGGCGACGCGTCGAAGGAGAGCCGGTACCGCACTGTGCGGGACCGGCCCTCGGCGCGTTCGAGACCGCTTCCCTCGATCGTGTGGAGCGGTACCCGGCACTGAGCCGAAGGGGTGAGAGGCCACCAGACCGTGCCATGCCTCGTCGGTAGGTCGCGCGGT
>Ga0308176_10002438_pt1 | contig 11744 bp, 12 predicted proteins | sample PhyCR2_3_FD_203890 | JGI IMG/M metagenome (GOLD analysis project Ga0308176, IMG submission 203890) | Soil microbial communities from UC Gill Tract Community Farm, Albany, California, United States - DLSLS.C.R2 | ecosystem: Environmental > Terrestrial > Soil > Agricultural land | place: USA... | reverse complement strand
CGGCCCAAGCCATTGATTCCGCCGGGCTTTCCGCAGCCGTCCGGTAGGCGGCGCAGAGGGCCGGCAATTATAGCCGCAGGGATTGCTGCGGTGCACGACCGGTGGTCAAGCGCGCTCCTACGAAGAGCTTCAGATGCCGAGGCTGCGGTATTCGCTCACCGCGCGCGAGCGCTCCCAGATGCGGTCGAACTCGGCCCGCAGCTGACGCGCGCGCCCCGGTGCGTCGAGGTCGGCTTCGCCATCGAACCGGTGGCCCAGGCCGCGGAAATAGAAACCGCCGAGGTCATTGGCCACGAATGCCGACGGATAGGCGCGATCGACCGGATCCACGACTTCCCGGAACAGGAACACGCTCGGCAGGCGTTGCGCGAGCGCGAGCAGGGGTGCATGCGCGCGCTGGGGAGCGGAGGCGTCCTGCAGCAGGAAACGCGCTTCGTTTCCGCGGCCGGCGGTGCCGAAGCGGCGCAGGGCATCGACGACTTCGGGCGCATCGAACAGGCCGGGATCGAGCTCCCGGCTGTAGATCCACAATCCGCGCCGCGCCGCCAGTGCGATCGCCACGACCACGGCGACGGCATCGTCGCGATGCTCGATGGCGCTGAAGGCGAGGGTGCTCATGTCTCTTCTTCGGAAGGCATCTGGTAATGACCAGCGCCGAGCAGCTCGATGACGGCGTCGCGACCGGCCTCGGACAGGCCGGTATACAGCGCTCCATCGATTTCCGACGCGCCTGAAAGCTTGCGCGCATCGCGTGCGGACAGGGTGAAATCCCGGCCAGCAACGTAGAGACGCGATTTCCTGCCCAACTTGCGCCAGGCCATCCGCGTCCACGGATGCCGCAGCAGGCGCGCGCCGTGCGTGAGTGCCCATTCGATTTCGATCCGTGGTGGGATCGGCTGTTCGACGGCTTCGGCGGCACTGCGATAGAGCGTGATGAAGCGTCCGAACCAGTCGCCGAGCCGCTCCGGGTCGTTCATCCGCAGGACGTTCAGCGCCTCCAGCGCGCGCTGCATCGCGTCGGCATCGATCTCGTTGGGATCGCGCGGCGGCTGCAGGTCGGGATCGCGGTAGCGCTGCGAATCGTCGGACTCGGCGATCAGGGTGTCGACGAAATCGCCGAGCAGTTCGGACGCCGCCGGCGCGCGCATGCCGATCGAAAACGTCAGGCACGCATCCTCGGCCACGCCGTGGTGCGGAACGCCGGGCGGCAGGTACAGCATGTCGCCCGGCTCCAGCACCCAGTCATGCGTCGGCGTGAAGCGCTGCAGCAGCTTGAGTTCGGTATCCAGGCGGAAGTGCACCGGCGGTTCGCCCTTGCCCAGCGCGGCGGATGCGTCGATCTGCCAGCGGCGCCGGCCCTGTCCCTGCAGCAGGAACACGTCGTACTGGTCGACGTGGGCGCCGACCGAACCGCCCGGCGCGGCGAAGGACACCATCACGTCATCGATGCGCCAGCGCGGCAGGAAATCGAACGCCGGCAGCAACGCGGCGACATCCGCATCCCACTTGTCCACGTCCTGCACCAGCAGCGTCCAGTCGTGCTGCGGCAGGCCGGGGAACATCTCTTCGGGGAACGGACCGTGTCGCAACAGCCAGCGATCGTGTTCCGGTTCGTGCGCGACGATGCGCGACAGCGCGCCGTCTTCGCACGCGAGTCCGGCAAGATCCTCCGGGGAAATCGGCGATACGAAACCAGGAAAGGCGTTGCGGATCAGCAGCGGCCGCTTCTGCCAATAGCCGCGCAGGAATGCATCGGCCGGCATGCCGAGGGGAGGCATCGACGATGCATCGACCTCGAACGGCAACGCGCGCCGGGCGACCATCGTCAGATCTTCCGCGCGAGTGGCTCGGCCAGGCCGGTGTAGCTGGCCGGCGTCATGTCGAGCAGGCGCTGCTTGTCGGCGTCGGGCAAGGCCAGCGCGGCGATGAATTCACGCATCGACCGTTCGGTAATGCCCTGGCCGCGCGTCAGCGCCTTGAGCTGCTCGTAGGGATTCGGCAATCCGTGGCGGCGCATCACGGTCTGCACGGCTTCGGCCAGCACTTCCCACGCGGCATCGAGGTCGGCGGCGAGGCGCTCCGGATTGACGCTCAACTTCTCCAGCCCCCGCAGCAGCGCATCGAAGCCGACCAGCGCGTGCCCGAACGCGGTGCCGAGTGCGCGCAGCACGGTGGAGTCGGTGAGGTCGCGCTGCCAGCGGCTGATCGGCAGCTTGGCGGCGAAATGCTCCAGCAGCGCATTGGCGATGCCGAAGTTGCCTTCGGCATTCTCGAAATCGATCGGATTGACCTTGTGCGGCATGGTCGAGCTGCCGACTTCGCCGGCCTTGACCGCCTGCTTGAAATACCCGAGCGAGATGTAGCCCCAGATGTCGCGGCACAGGTCGACGCAGATGGTGTCGACGCGCTTCTGCGCATCGCACAGTTCGGCGATGCCGTCGTGCGGTTCGATCTGCGTGGTGTACGGCTGCCAATCCAGTCCCAGCGAAGCGACGAAGGCCTGCGAGAATTTCGGCCAGTCGATATCGGGATACGAAGCGACGTGCGCGTTGTAGTTGCCGACGGCGCCGTTGATCTTGCCGGGCATCGGCAGCGCGGCCAGCACCTCGCGCTGGCGCGCGAGCCGCGCGACGACGTTGGCCAGTTCCTTGCCGATGGTGGTCGGCGACGCGGTCTGGCCGTGGGTGCGCGACAGCATCGGCAACGCCGCGTGCGCATGCGCCATCGCGCGCAGGCGCTCGATCAGCGCATCGAGCCGCGGCAACATGACGGTGCCGCGCGCCTCGTTGAGCATCAGCGCGTAGCTGAGATTGTTGATGTCCTCGCTGGTGCAGGCGAAATGCACGAATTCCAGCGCCGGGCCAAGCTCCGCGTCGTCGGACAGGCGCTCCTTGATCAGGTATTCGACAGCCTTGACGTCGTGGTTTGTGGTGCGCTCGATCGCCTTGACCCGCGCGGCGTCGGCGGTGGAGAAATTCGCAGCCAAGGCGCGCAGGCGCTCGGTGGCCGCCGGCGAAAACGGCTCGAGTTCGACGATGCGAGGCTCGGCAGCCAGTGCCAGCAGCCATTCGACCTCGACGTGGACGCGGGCCCGGATCAGCCCGAATTCGGAGAAGATCGGGCGTAACGCATCGACCTTCGCCGCATAGCGGCCATCGAGCGGGGACAGGGCGAGCAACTGGGCGTCGGACATGGCGTAGGGCGCGGCGGGACGGTCCGCAATTCTAAACGGTCGCGGGTTTATCCTCGCCGCAACGCCCGGCGGGCGTTCCGCGCCACCGCGCTTTCGCACCCGAGGGATCAGGATGGCCAAGACGACCGCGAACACCTTCCGCCTCGAGCACGACAGCATGGGCGAGCTGCAGGTACCGGCCGACGCGCTGTGGGGCGCGCAGACCCAGCGCGCGGTGGAGAACTTCCCGATTTCCGGTCGGCCGATGCCGCGCGGCTTCATCCGCGCGCTGGGGCTGGTGAAAGCCGCCGCCGCCGAGGTCAACGGCGGCTTCGGGCTGTTGGCCCAGGTGCAGGCCACGGCGATACGCAAAGCCGCGCTGGCGGTGGCGCAGGGCAGCCACGATGCGCAGTTCCCGATCGACATCTTCCAGACCGGGTCGGGCACGTCGAGCAACATGAATGCCAACGAGGTGATCGCGACGCTGGCGTCGCGTCCCCGCGCCAGGATCCACCCCAACGATCACGTCAACCTCGGCCAGAGTTCGAACGACGTCATCCCGACGGCGATCCGGGTGTCCGCGCAACTCGCGGTGGTCGAGGACCTGCTGCCCGCGCTGAAGCAGCTGCGCGGCACCATCGAACGCCGCGCCCGCTCGCTGCAGCGCATCACCAAGACCGGTCGTACCCATCTGATGGATGCGATGCCGTTGACGTTCGCGCAGGAGTTCGGCACGTGGGCCGCGCAGCTGCAATCGGCGCAGGCGCGGATCGAGGACACGCTCAAACGCGTGCGGCGACTGCCGATCGGAGGCACTGCGATCGGCACCGGCATCAACGCCGATCCACGCTTCGGCAAGGCGATGGCCAAGGCGCTGTCGTCGCTGTCGGGAACGAAATTCGAATCGGCCGACAACAAGTTCGAAGGCCTCGCCGCGCAGGACGACGTGGTGGAGCTCTCGGGCCAGCTCAATGCGCTGGCGACGGCGTTGATGAAGATCGGCAACGACCTGCGCTGGATGAACTCCGGTCCGCTCGCGGGCCTGGGCGAGATCGAACTGCCTGCGTTGCAGCCGGGCAGTTCGATCATGCCGGGCAAGGTCAATCCGGTGGTGCCCGAAGCGCTGTGCATGGCCTGCGCGCAGGTGATGGGCCACCACGTCGCGATCACGATCGCCGGTGCGAGCGGCAACTTCCAGCTCAACGTGATGCTGCCGCTGATCGTGGCCGATGTGCTGGATTCAATCGGGCTGCTCGCCAACACCATGCGGCTGCTGGCCGACAAGGCGATCGCGGGTTTGAAGGTCCGTCAGGATCGCGTCGCCGCGGCGCTCGATCGCAATCCCATCCTGGTCACGGCGCTCAATCCGATCATCGGTTACGAGAAGGCCGCGGCGATTGCAAAACGCGCCTATGCCGAAGGTCGGCCGATCCTCGACGTCGCCGCCGAGGACAGTGGCCTGCCCAGGAGCGAACTCAAACGCCTGCTCGATCCCGCCCTTGTGGCCAAGGGCGGGATCCAGTCGGGATCAATGGGTGGGGGTGGCGGCTGAGGGTGGCTGGCTGTCCTGGGCCGTGGCGGCCTGCGTTCCGGCCTGGACCGAGCCGCGGATGCCGTTGCGGATGCGATCGCGTATTTCGTTGCGGACCTCGTCGCGCGTGCGATTTCCATCGCCGCTGGTCACCGAGACGCCGTCGCCCTTCCCGCAATCGTCGATGTCTTCCCGCGTCATGTTGGCGTAGGGCCTGAACTCGGGTACAGCGGCGGCCACGCGCTGCTGCGCCGCGAGCATGGACGGCAATTGCGTGCAGATCTGCTTGGCCTCGGCTTCCAGGCGCTTGCCTTCGGCATCGATGCGCTTGCCCGCGGCGTCGGCATCGCCGTGCATCAGGCCCGCGAAGGTATCCAGCATCGCCTTGCCGGCAAGGTCCGCACCCTTGACGCCGATCGCCATGCCGCTCTCCGCGACCGCGATGATCTGGCGGCGGTAATCGAGCAGCAGCGCACGCTGTTCCGTCGTCACGGGGACGGTCCTGCCTTCGATGATCAGGTCGCCCTTCGGCGTCAGTTGCGCCTTGGTGCCGTTGGACGCCTGGCCGATGCGGAAATGCCGTCCGTTGTTGCCGATGTCGATATTCGGGCCATTGCCCAGGTCGATGTTGCCGGTCTCCAGTTCATGCCGCGCTTTCTCGATCGCGGCACTGGCAGCCCTGCCGAGTACGGTTTCGGGTTCGGCATTTGCCGTGGATTGGGCGGCAGGGGTTCCGGCCGGTGCGTTCGACGGCGCCTTGGCCTGGCAGGCAGCCAGCGAAGCCAGCAGCGCGATGCAAAGACAGGTACGTGTGTTCATTCGGTGTCACTCCGGTATCGGTCAGCGCATTGCCAGGTCGTTGCGGACGTCGCGCTCGCAGTCACCGGCATCGCGACTTTGCAAAGTAGCGTAGGGCCGGAACGCAGGCACGCTGGTGGCCAGCGCCTGCTGCGAATCGCGCAACTGCGGGAGGCTGTGGCAGATCTCCATCACCGTGGGCTGGATTTCCCGCTGTACGGTCGTTTCCACCCGGCGTTCCAGGCTGCCGGTGAGTCCGCCGACAATCAGGCGGAACATCGAAACATCGGTGGCATCGATCGCGAGCAACGCCGCCCGCTCGCCGGCGTCGATGCCTTTCCTGGCGAGTGCGATGACCTGCGCGCGGTAGTCCAGCAGTTGCCGGCGCTGCGCGGCATCGACGGCGACCGCCTTGCCGTCGACCAGCAAATCGCCGGCCGGAGTGATCTCGCCCTTCGGAAGGTTGACGGGCTGCGCGACCTGGTGCTGGTCCTGCCGGCCGAAATGCAGGCTGTTGTCGAGGGACAGGTTTCCGTTGTCCAGCCCCGCGCGTTCCCGTGCCATTTCCGTACGAAGTTCCTGGCGTGACTGGTCCAGGTCGCGGCCCACTTCCGAACGCGTCCCGGCGTGCGAGGCGAAAGGCAACAGTGCGGCGAACAGGACTGCGATGTGCTTGCGGTTCATGGTCGTCCTCGTCGGCTTCAGTTGTCGTCGCGCCAGCGGCGCAGCCGGATCGCGGCGAAGATCATGGCGACGCCGGCCAGCACGCCGATCCACAGCTGTGGCGTCAGCAACACCGAGTACATCGACTGCAGGTTGAGCGCCTGGCTGACCGCACGCGGACCATCGGTATCGATATGGCCGAAATGCGCGACGTTGAACCAGCTTCCAGGCACCGTCCCGAGCAGCATGCGGGCGACGACGTTCTCCCAGAACCAGCTCGCCTGCAGGTCGAACACGTTCATGATGTCGAACCAGCTGACGATCACTCCGCCGAAGACGGGAATCATCAAGGCCCACAGGAATGGCTTGCTGCGCGCCCACGCAGAACACAGCAGCAGCCAGCCGACGGTCGGCAGCGCCCAGAGCGCGTAGACCGGGATCGCGGCGATGAACTGCGCGGCGAGCGACAGCGGGCTGCCCGGTCCCCAGAGCAACTGCACCGGATTACCGCCGTGGACCAGCACCAGCAGGCTGGCGAGCAGCAGGAAACCGAACATCGTCACCAGCGCCGCGATGGACGCGATGGCGGGAGCGACGATCGTGGCGCTCGCCACTTTCGACAGGACGGTTTCGCGGTCGGAAAGCGGCAGCGATTTCCAGAACAGCACGCTGCGATCCTTGCGCTCGTCGTACAGCGCGCCCAGGCAGTAGAAGAACACCACGAAGGTCATCGCGATGAACGGCCACAGCGAGCTCACGAGCAGGCTGGCATCGACCGCGCCGCCGAGCTGGCGCATGTCGTCGGGGCTCATTTTCGAGGTGAGCATGCCGAGGTCGAGTCCGTTGATGGACATGTGGCTGCCATTGACATTGAGTCCTTCACCGGCATCGCGCGCCCGTCGCAGCATCACCTCGCCGGTGATGCCTGCCATGGTCGTCAACAGCAGCGAGATCCCGCCTGCCCAGATCGGCGACCACAAGAAACCGCCCTTGTGTTCCCAGAATTCGCGCTTGAGCAGCAGGCCGAACTTGTGGGTGGCGTGCGGTGGCGCCATCGGGCGGCGGGCGTCGCCGTCGACCGTCGAGATTGCGTTCATGCGTAGGTTCCTTTCATCGTGGCGACGAACAGGTCGGCCAGGCCCGGTGAGCGGGTTTCGCCCAGCGCGGCAAGCTGCGGCTGCGCGACGCCGTCGAACAACATCACGGTTTTTCCGAACGGCAACGAGCGCTCGTCGATCGGCTTGAGCGCGCGTGCGGCCTCCAGCCTGTCGGCATTGACCAGTACTTCCACGTAACGCTGGCCGACGTCCTCCATCGGTGCATCGAGGACGATCCGGCCGTCGCGGATGAACATCACGTCGGTGAGGATGTGTTCGATCTCCTCGACCTGGTGGGTCGTCACCACGATGGTCTTCTGCTCGTCGAAATAGTCCTCGAGCAGGCGCTGGTAGAACTGCTTGCGGTAAAGGATGTCCAGGCCCAGCGTTGGCTCGTCCAGCACCAGCAGCCTGGCGTCGATGGCCATCACCAGTGCCAGGTGCAACTGCACGATCATGCCCTTGGACAGTTCGCGCACGCGCATCTGCGGCTTGAGCTGCGTGCCTTGCAGGAAGCGCTCGCAGCGGGCGCGGTCGAAGCGCGGATGCACGCCGGCGACGAACTCGATCGCCTCGCGCACGCGCATCCAGCGCGGCAGCACGGCGACGTCGGCGATGAAGCAGACGTCGTTCATCAGGTCGTCGCGTTCGGTGCGCGGATCGCGACCGAGCACGCGCAGTTCGCCCTCGAACGGAATCAGCCCGAGGACCGCCTTGAGCGCGGTGGTCTTGCCGGCGCCGTTGGGACCGATCAGGCCGAGGATGCGGCCCGGGGCGACTTCGAACGTGGTGTTGTCCAGCGCCAGCTTGTTCTTGTAGGCCTTGCGCAGGTTGCGCGCGCTGATCACGGGAGCCTGTGTGTCGTTGGCGGTGTTCACTTGGCACCTCCGGCCGGCGCGAGCAGGTCTGCCGTCGACAGGCCCAGGCGCTGGATGCGCTCCAGGACCAGCGGCCATTCCTCGCGCAGGAAACGCTCACGCTCGCTGGCGAGCAACTTCCTTGATGCCTCTTCGGTCACGTACATCCCCAGTCCTCTGCGTTTTTCGACGAGTGCTTCATCCGCGAGCTCCTGGTAGGCGCGCGAGACGGTGATCGGATTGAGCTGGTATTCCGCCGCCACCTGCCGCACGGAGGGCAGGGCGTCGCCAGGCTTGAGGATGCCGTCGAGCATCATCGCGACGACGCGCTCCTTGAGCTGGCGGTAGATGGGAGCGCCGTCGCTCCACTGGATTGCAGTCATGGCTCAGCTCCGGTTGCGGCGCAGGCCCTGCGCGAACGAGAAATAGGGCAGCGCCAGCAGGGCACGCGAATGCCGCAGGTGCCGGTGCTGGCTGGACTCGACCGTGCCGTCGGTCAGTACCGAGGCGGCATCGAGGATTGCGTCATCGCCGCTGGACAGCGCGGTCGCCGCCACCGGTTGCGGCGCGCGCGCCGGCCCACCTGCCAGCAGCAGCATCGTGAAGACGATGGCGGTGCTCGAGAGGGCCAGCATGGAATGTTGGAGCTTGCGGTTCATGGCGAACGTCCTGCTCTGGGTAACTGGTGTTGTATGCAACTATAACACCACCACAGAGACCGTCAAGCCCCCGGACCCCAACTGATGGCAGGGGTGGCGCCTGGGCGGTATCAGGCGGCGTTGCCGCCTTCGGGCATGATCGCGACAATGATCGTTTGGCGACGCGCCCCGCGCCGTACTGGAGTTTTCCGGATGAAGCGTTTCAAGCAAGGACTGGCCGCGTTGATGTGCGTGGCAGCGATCGCGACCACCGCCGCGGCCATCGGGCAGGACCGCGCCACGCTGGCCACTGATCGCGACAAGGTCAGCTATGCCATCGGCATGGACGTTGGTAATTCGATCAAACCGGTCGGGCCGGACCTGGACATGGGATCGTTCGAGCAGGCCTTGCGCAATGCATTCGCGGGCAAGCCACCGGCACTGAGCCAGGCTGATGCGATGGCGACCGACGCGGCGCTGCGCGCGCACATCGCGGCACGGGACGGCAAGCCGGTCGCTGGCGCCGCGCCCGGCTCGCAGCCGCCCGTGGTCGACAAGGCGAAGGTGGGACAGCTGCTCGGCGGCCAGGTGATCGGGCCGTCGCTGGTGCAGATCAAGGACGAGATCGAAGTGCCCGTGTTCCTGCAGGCCGTCCGCACCGTGCTGGCCGGCGGCCAGCCGCTGCTCGCCGACGCCGATGCCAAGGCGGTCCTCTCGGCGTTCAGCCAGCGCATGCAGGGCCAGATGCAGGCGAAGTCTGCCGCACTGGGCGAGAAGAACCGCGCCGAAGGTGCCGCGTTCCTCGCCCGCAACAAGAACGCCAAGGGCGTCTTCACCACGCCGTCCGGCCTGCAGTACATGGTGTTGCGACAGGGATCGGGTGCGCGGCCCAAGCAGACGGATCGGGTGACCGTCAACTACAAGGGTTCATTGCTGGACGGGACGGAGTTCGACAGTTCCTACGACCGGCCCCAGCCGCCCGAGCCGTTCGTATTGGACCAGGTGATCGCTGGCTGGTCGGAAGGCGTCGCGTTGATGCCGGTCGGCGCCAAGTATCGGTTCTGGATTCCCGCAAGCCTCGCTTATGGCGACAAGGGAACCCCGGGCGGTCCGATCGGTCCCAATGCGACCCTGGTGTTCGACGTCGAACTGCTCGGCATCCAGTAGCCTGCCGTCCCTGTCCATACTTGTCGCGCGCCGTTCGCGTCGCGCGTTCGATTCCGCCCCGGAGCGTCCCCTGACATGAAGCCTTACCTGCGCCTGCCCATGATCGCCCTTGCCGCCGCGTCGCTGACGGTGCTCGCCGCCGGTTGCAAGCCGGCCGACAAGACCGCGGACAAGTCCGCTTTAACCGCCGAGAAACCCGCTGCCGGGAAGTCCATCCCGGGCCTGCCGACAGAGAAGGACCAGGTCAGCTACATGATCGGCATGGCCATGGCCAAGCAGCTCGACCTGGCCAAGGACGAGATCGATGTCGACGTGATCGCCAAGGCGATCAAGACGTCGCTGGCCGGCCAGAAGCTGCTGCTCACCGACCAGCAGGCGGCCGAGATCGCGCAGGCGTTCTCGCAGAAGATGCAGGCCAAGCAGATCGCCAAGATGATGGCGGATGCGAAGGCCAACCTTGCGCAGGGCGATGCCTTCCTGGCGAAGAACGCCAAGGCGCCGGGCGTGCAGACCACCGCGTCGGGCCTGCAGTACCAGGTGATCACCGAAGGCAAGGGTCCCAAGCCGCAGCCGACCGACGTGGTGCGCGTCAACTACAAGGGCACGCTGCTCGATGGCAAGACGTTCGACAGCTCCTACGACCGCAACGAGCCGGCGACCTTCCCGTTGAACCAGGTCGTTCCGGGTTGGCAGGAAGGCATCGCGATGATGCCGGTCGGCAGCAAATACAAGTTCTGGATCCCGGCCAAGCTCGGTTACGGCGACAAGGGGACCCCGGGCGGTCCGATCCCGCCGAACGCCACGCTGGTGTTCGAGGTGGAGCTTCTTGACATCGTGAAACAGCCCGGCAAATAAACTCTCCAGCCTTGACGCCGGCGGCTCACGTCGCCGGCGTCGTTGTTTCCGGGCCATTGTCGAAGACAAGGAGAGTGCATGCGCGTCACCATTTTCGGGACCGGCTATGTGGGACTGGTCACCGGTACCTGCCTGGCGGAAGTCGGACATGACGTCACCTGCGTCGATATCGATGCCGCGAAGATCGAGGGCCTCAACCGCGGCGTGATCCCGATCTACGAGCCGGGCCTGGAGCCGATGGTCAAGGACAACCATGCCTCCGGCCGACTGAAGTTCACCACCGATGCACCCAAGGCGATCGCGCACGCGGAGATCATCTTCATCGCCGTTGGCACGCCGCCGGACGAGGATGGCAGCGCCGACCTGAAGTACGTGCTGAAGGTGGCGCAGACGATCGGCGAGCACCTGTCGCATCCGGCCGTGATCGTCGACAAGTCGACCGTGCCGGTAGGCACCGCCGACAAGGTGCGCGCGACGATCGCGGGAGCGCTCGCAAGCCGCGACGCGGACATCGCGTTCGATGTCGTGTCCAACCCGGAATTCCTCAAGGAAGGCGCGGCCGTCGAGGATTGCATGCGCCCGGACCGCATCGTCATCGGCGCCGACAGCCGGGCGGCGGTGGACAAGCTCAAGCGCCTCTACGCGCCGTTCAACCGCAACCACGATCGCATCGTCGCCATGGACGTGCGCGCGGCGGAGCTGACCAAGTACGCGGCCAATGCGATGCTGGCGACGAAGATCAGTTTCATGAACGAAATCGCCAACATCGCCGAGCGGGTCGGCGCCGACATCGAGATGGTGCGGCAGGGCATCGGTTCGGATCCGCGCATCGGCTGGCACTTCATCTATCCGGGCGCCGGTTACGGGGGCTCGTGCTTCCCGAAGGACGTGCAGGCCCTGGCGCGCACGGCGCAGCAGATGGGCTACGAATCGAAGCTGCTCGATGCAGTCGAGGCGGTCAACGAC
>Ga0308176_10002437_pt1 | contig 11744 bp, 9 predicted proteins | sample PhyCR2_3_FD_203890 | JGI IMG/M metagenome (GOLD analysis project Ga0308176, IMG submission 203890) | Soil microbial communities from UC Gill Tract Community Farm, Albany, California, United States - DLSLS.C.R2 | ecosystem: Environmental > Terrestrial > Soil > Agricultural land | place: USA... | reverse complement strand
TTCTCCCATCGCCCTTCCCCCGACCGGGAGAAGAGGGAGAAATCCCTTCGGGATCTGTCTTCGGGTGGGGGATCGCCCTGCAAGGGCGGGCTTTGAATAGCCTGGGGTTTCAACCCCAGGCGGCGGGCCGCGTGGGCCCCCCAGGTCGCCGTTTGGTGCTACCCTAGACCTCCCTTGAAGAATCTCGGGAACTTTTCCGAGGCCTCCACGGTCTATGACAACAGGGCGCGGCTCGATCCGCCCTGGGAGGACTCGGTGGGCGTCGCAACGGTGTACCCGGTCGTTCATCACGATGTGGCCCTCGACGTAGCGCTCGTCGAACGCCATCGCTGCGGCGATCTCCAGGCGTTCGACGAGGTCTACGAACGGTTCGGCGAGATGATCTACAACCTCGCCCTGCGGCTCGCGGTCAACCGCGAGGAGGCCGCCGACCTGACGCAAGAGATCTTCCTGCGCATCTATCGCCACCTGGGGAGCTTCGGGGGCCGTTCGACCCTGAAGACCTGGGTGTTCCGCATCGCGATCAACCACTGCCGCGATCGATTGTCGCGCCACTATCCGGCGACGCAGTCGATCGACGACGGGGCCGAGGAGGGCAGCGGCGTCACCATCGCCGACCCCGGCCGCGGACCGGAAGAGCTGGCGGTCGCCGCCGATGAGGGGCGCCGCGTCATGGAGGGCCTGTCCCGGGTTGCTCCCGTCTTCCGCGAGGCAGTGGTCTTGCGAGACCTGGAGGGTTTATCCTATGAGGAGATTGCTGAAGTGCTGGGGGTCCGGGTGGGGACCGTCCGCTCACGCATCGCGCGCGGGCGGGAGCAGCTTCGGGTTCTCCTGGAGAGACAAGTATGAATCGCCACGTTTCCACTGAGCAGCTTTCAGGGTACCTCGACGGCGAGCTCGGGTACTCGGAGATCCGCCAGATTGAAAGTCACTGTGCGGCCTGCAAGGAGTGCGGCGCCCGGCTGGACGCCATGCAGCGCGTGATCAGCGGTCTCGGCCGCGTCGAGCGTGCCACGCCGCCCCCGGCCCTGCGCCAGCAGATCCGCCAGCAGATCGCCGCGCAGCCGCCGGCTTCCAGCCTCACCAGGGCGCTGAGCTCGTTCCGGCTGCTGTTCTTCCCGGTCCGTCCCGCCCTGCGGACGGCCTCTGCGATGGGGCTCGCGCTGGTGGTGGGGGTCTTCACCCTCCACCACGAGATCGAGGGCCTCCCGGCGGCAGCCCAGCCGGGCCAGGAGCTGGTCACCGTCGAGCTGGGCGCGCAGTTCGGCCCCCCCACCACCAGCGAGGTCGCCGGCCGGAAGTTCTTGTGGACGGACGACGGCTGGATCCAGAAGGGGCTCGAAGGACAGACCCCGGTCGCCCGCGTCGACGCCGGCAGCCCGCAGGGCCGGGCGCTGCTCACCAGGTATTCAGGTCTCCAGCTCCTGCTGGAGGACGGCTCGCCGGTGGTGCTGCGCTACGACCTGGAGACGGTCGAGATCCACAACCCGCCGCCCAACCGCGTGATCGGCTTCGAGCCGCAGCCCGTCAAGAGGGCCCGCCACACCCACGGCCCGACGGTCGCCGCGTAGCCGCTTCTCGAGCGTCACCCAAGACGAGGGGTCCTCCCGGACCCCTCTCTGGGCTCGCCGGCAGCCCGCCAGGCTGTTTTGCCCTACTATCCGGGGATGTCCAAGATCATCCCCGCGCCGTCCGCCCCTCCCAACGGTCCCTCGGACTGGACCGCCGCCGTGCATGGCAACAGCTTCACCAACCTTCAGCGCCTCCGGCGGTGGATCGGCGGCACCAGGCCGGTGCCCCTGACAGACGGCGATCCGTCCCACAGCTTCCAGGCGGTGACCCCGGGCAGCCTCGGCGGCGGCGCCCCGGTGAATATCTACGTCGTGGCGCACGGCTGGGCTCCGGGCTACCGCAAGGCCGTCCAGCAGGAGGGCGGTAACCTCCTCTGGTGGGATTCGAAGGCGAGCGCCGGCGGCGTCTGGGCCTCCAACTGGGCGTGGTCGCCGGTGACGGCGCCCCTGTCGCCGCCTTTTCCGATCACCATCGGCATGCTGCCTTCGATCGTGGCCTGGGACCCGAATGCCATCGTCCTGGCGTACTCGTGGATCGACGAATCGGCCACCGGCGGCGACTACGACGATAAGGACGAGGTCTATCGATCCGAGGCGTACACCCACACCAACGGCATCCGGCTCGCCAACGCCCTGGAGGAGGCGATCGCCGCGCCCTTCTGGAGCTCGCGCGCCAACCGGCTGCACCTCATCGGCCACAGCCACGGCTCCAAGGTCGCCACCGTCGCGGCGTTGACGTTGCAGGGCGCGAGGCGGAGGGTGGCGCAGCTCACCATCCTCGACGCGCCGGAGAGCGATATCCCCCTGTATGCCAACGGCGCCAACCTGCTGGGCTTCTATCTGGAGCTCCTGGAGATCGCCAGCCCCCCCTTCGGCCCCGCGGCCGCCATCGTCGCCGGCGCCTTCGTCGACAATTACGCCTCCTACTTCGGAGTGGGCTACACCGGCGCGCCCAAGCTGAACGACGTCATCGAGGTGGCCCTCGCGCCGTCCCAGCTCTACGACCGCGACGACCTCGGCGACCAGCACTCCTACGCCGCGGCCTTTTACGCCGGCGCCGCCGCCGGCTCCCGCGCCCAGAACGAGCCGCCGCTCGGTCTCGCCTGGCCGCCGCCACCCCCGATCTATCAACCGGCGCTCAATCAGGGCTGGCCCGCCGGCACGACCCAGAAGAGCCAGTGGTCGCTCCAGGCCGGCACATCGATCCTCGGCAGCTACTGCTATGACACGCAGCCCCTGGAGGTCACGGAGGTGCGCACCCAGGGCAGTGTGGTGGGCGACCCGGACAGCGGTCTGCGCTTCGGTTCCGCCGGCGCCTGGCCGGCCTATTCGATCTTTTCGGGGACCTACCCGAATCCCATCGACGGCGACGGCTACGGCATCGCCTTCGGCGTCTACTGGTCGGCGCCCCAGCCGGGCGACTACCTGGTGGTGACCGCGGAGTCGCCGGAGGAGCACGCGCAGGAGGTGCTTCTGGTGATGGACGGCGTGTCGGCCCCCCGGGGTCCGATCTCGGTGGCCATCAACATCGACGTGTCGGGCACCGTCCCGTTCCACATCTACTACCTGGCGGCGGCGGGCAACGAGAACGGCGAGGTGGTCGTGTCGCATTTCCGCCGGGTGTGCGTGACCTCGGGCGACGGCCACCTGCGCCGCCACCGGCTGGCCCGGGCGCAAGATTCCGCCAGGCTCTCCACTCTCCCGGCGAACCGTTCCATGCCGCCCGGCGTGGTGATCCCGGAGCTCGGCTACGCGGATGTGCACGAGGCGGCCGCATGGCTCTGCCGCGCGTTCGGCTTCGTGGAGCGGCTGCGGATCGGCGACCATCGGGTCCAGCTCTCCTTCGGCGCCGGGTCCATGGTCGTGACGGAAGGCGCGCAAGCCGCGCCGGAAGGCGGTTTGACCCACTCCGTCCTGGTGCGGGTGGCGGACGCCGACGCCCACTGCGAGCGCGCCCGGCAGGCCGGCGCGGTGATCGTCCGTCTACCCACCGACTACCCCTTTGGCGAGAGGCAGTACACCGCGGAGGATCCCGGGGGGCACCGGTGGACGTTCTCGCAGACGATCGCGGACGTCGATCCGGCCTCCTGGGGCGGCACGCTCCTGGAGTAGAGGGAGCTTTCGAAGCGCTCGGGTCGTCGCACGGCTTCCTGATCGAGATGGTCGAGGAGTAGACTTCCGCGCCATGAGCCCCATGACCCGCCGTGAGCTCCTCGGTGCCACCGCCGCCTCGGCGGCCACCCTCGCGTTCCCCCAGATCCTGCGCTCCGCCACGGCCAGCGCCGATCTCGACGCCATCCAGGCCGAGATCGTGAAGCGCCACGCGGAGGGCGTCGCGCGTCTCCAGGAATGGGTGCGCCTGCCTTCGATCGCCGCCGAGGGGCGGGGGACGGAGGAGGGGTGCGCGCTGATGATGCGCCTGGCCAGGGAGGCCGGATTCCAGCAGGTCGCCCGCGTCCCCACCGACGGCAAGCCCGGCGTCTTCGCCACGCTGGACGCCGGCGCGCCGCGGACGGTCGGCCTCTACTTCATGTACGACGTCAAGCAGGCCGATCCCGCCGAATGGTCCTCGCCGCCGTTCGCGGCGGTGCTGGTCGACAAGCCCGGCTTTGGCAAGGTTTTGGTCGGCCGCGGCGCGGTGAACCAGAAGGGGCCGGAGTCCGCGTTCCTGGCCGCGCTCCACGCCATCCACGGCGCCGGGAAGAGGTGCCCGGTCAACCTCGTGCTGGTGGCGGAGGGGGAGGAGGAGATCGGCTCGCCGCACTTCCCGCAGGTGGTGCGGCGGCCCGAGGTGATCGCCGCGCTCAAGCGCTGCACGGGCGTCTTCATGCCCGCGGCGTCGCAGGACCCGGACGGTACGGTGACCGTGTCGCTGGGCGCCAAGGGGGTGGTCGAGCTGGAGCTGGTGTCGAGCGGTGAGAAGTGGGGACGGGGCCCGAAGAAGGACGTCCACTCGAGCAACCGGGCGCGGCTGGACAGCCCGGCGTTCCATCTCGTGCAGGCGCTCGCCACGCTGGTCAACGCCGACGGCGACCCGGCGATCGACGGCTTCGCCGACGCCGTCCGCCTGCCGACGGCGGCCCAGCGCGCCATGCTCGACACGGCGGCGGCGCGTCTCGACGAGGCCACCGCCAAGCGCCTGCTGTCCACGGACCGCTGGGCCCACGACCTCCCCTGGCGCGCCTCGCTGGAGCGCTTCCTGTTCACCCCCACGGTGAACATCGAGGGGCTGGTGGCCGGCTACACCGGGCCGGGCGGCAAGACCGTGCTGCCGCACCGCGCGGTCGCCAAGCTCGACCTCCGCTTGGTGCCGGACATGACCTTCGACGGGGCCGTCAAGGCGCTCCGTGCGCATCTGGCCAAGCGGGGCTTCGGAGACATCGAGATCAACCCGAGCGGCGGCTACGATCCCACCGACACGCCGGCGGACGCGCCGCTGATCCGCTCCCAGATGGCGGTCTACCGCCGCGCGCACCTCGACCCGATCCTCTGGCCGCGCAACGCGGGCTCCTATCCAGGGTTCGTGTTCACCGGCGAGCCGCTCAAGCTTCCGGCGGGGCACTTCGGCCTCGGCCACGGCAGCGGCGCGCACGCCCCCGACGAATATTTCGTGATCGAATCGTCCAATCCCAAGGTGATGGGCTTCGACGGCGCGGTGCGCTCGTTCGTCGATTACCTCTACGAGTTGGCAGGGTGATCCCATGTCGATGATCGCCAACGTCGTCGTCGCCCTCGTCGCGCTCCTGCACCTCTACTTTCTGATGCTCGAAATGTTTCTCTGGGACAAGCCGGCCGGCCTGCGCGCCTTCGGGCAGACGCTGGAGGCGGCGCGGGCCTCCAAGGTCCTGGCCGCCAACCAGGGGCTCTACAACGGCTTCCTGGCGGCCGGCCTGATCTGGGGGCTCCTTCTCGGCGAGGCCGGTCTCAGCGTGAAGGTGTTCTTTCTGAGCTGTGTCCTGATCGCCGGCCTCTACGGCGCGGCGACCGCCAGCCGCAAGATCCTGTTCATCCAGGCGATCCCGGCGGCGGTCGGGTTGGCGCTGGTGCTGCTGTCCTGAGACGGTTTTCGGCTCCTCGAGGTAGGGAACGATTGCAGCAATCCCCAAGGTGCTTGAATCCTGGTATGCTCTTGATCTCAAGCGATCGCCCTTTCAACGCATCCCGCCTTCCCGAAGGGAGCGCTCGCGGTCAGGAGAGATTTCATGCGGGTCTTGCTGATCTATCCTGCGCTTCCGGATGGTTTTTGGGCGTTCTCCTGGGTGTTCCGCCACGTCATTACCGGCCGGCGGGCCGTGAATCCGCCGATCGGTCTAGCCACCATCGCGGCGCTCACGCCTCCCGACTGGGAGGTCCGCTTGGTCGACGAGAACATCGAGCCCATCGATTTCGCGGCGGACGCGGACATCGTGGCGGTGGGGGGCATGTCGGTTCAGCACCAGCGCCAGATCGAGATTCTCAAGGAGTTTCGCCGGCGGGGCCGGTATGTGGTGGCGGGCGGCAGCTTCGTCACCCTCTGCCCGGAGCACTATCAGGGTTGCGCCGACACCCTGATCGCCGGTGAGGCCGAGAGGGTCTGGCCGCGGTTTTGCGCCGACTTCGCGGCCGGCCGGGCGCTGCCCCTGTACACCGAGGAGGGGGAGATCGCGCTCGCCGAGTCGCCGACGCCGCGCCACGATCTGCTCCAGTGGGACCGCTATCTGGCCGGCGCGATCCAATTCTCCCGCGGCTGCCCGTTCCGTTGCGAGTTCTGCGACATCATCGTCATGTTCGGCCGCAAGCCGCGGCTCAAGAGCCTGGCACAGATCGAGGCCGAGCTTGACGGGATGCGCGCCCACGGCGTACGCAACATCGTCTTCGTCGACGATAATCTGATCGGACATCCGGCCGAATGCCGGAAGCTGCTGCAGTTCTTGATCGATTATCAGCGCCGGCACCGGTACCGTTTCGTGTTCGGGGCGGAGGCGACGATCAATGTCGCCGCCCATCCCGAGCTGCTGGCTCTGCTGCGCGCCGCCAACTTCGCCTGGCTGTTCATCGGGATCGAGAGCCCGGACGCGGAGGCTCTGCAGGAGACCCGCAAGGTGCAGAACCTCCGCAACGATCTGTTGCAGTCGATCCGCACGATCTACTCCCACGGCATCGACGTGTTCGGGGGCTTTATCGTCGGCTTCGACGCGGACGACGATTCGATCTTCGACCGCCAGCTTCGCTTCATCGTCGACGCCGGGGTGATCATCGCCATGGTGGGCATGCTGATGGCGCCGCCGCGCACCCCGCTCTACGAGCGCCTGCGGCGGGACGGCCGGCTGGCGGCGGCGGAGCTCGACGGCGACACTCTGATCAATGCCGGCCTCTCCACCAATATCATTCCGCTGCAGATGACCAGGGAGCAGCTCTTCGCCGGCACAGCCGACCTGCACCGGCGTCTGCTGGACGACCGCAACATCTATCTCCGGCTGCTGAACAAGCTGCGCTATCTTGGGCCGGCTCCCAACTATGCCTTCGAGGTCCGCGAATGGTGGTCGATCCTCCGGGGCCTGATCGTCCATGGCGTCCTGCGGGGCGGCCCGCGGCGCTGTTTCTATTTCGCCGCCTCCTTTGCCTACGCTCTGCGGCGTCCTCTCCTGTTCGGCCGGACGATGCGGACCCTGATCGCCAACTGGAGCTACGCCCTCTCCCTGAAGGACTACGCGGAGAGGCGGCTGGCGCGGGCCGAGCCCGCGGCGCCGTCCGGCCCGGCGTCCCGGCCGCTGCCGGCCGCGGCGGTCGCGGAAGGGGCATGACCGACGTCGACGCCGTCGTGGTCGGTGGCGGGGTGGCCGGCCTCTTCGCCGCCCTGCGGCTGGCGCAGGCCGGCGCGAAGACCGCGCTGCTGGAGCAGAACCATCAACTGGGCGGGCTGGCGGCCGGCATCCGGCGAAAAGGTTTCTATTTCGACGCCGGCTGCCAGTCGGTCATCGACGCGGGCATCCTGTTCCCGCTCCTCGAGCGGCTGGGCGTCCGGGACGACCGGTGGCGGCGGGCCCGCTTCCGCGTGGTGGCCGAGCGCGGCGGCTACGACTTCGTGGCCGACGGTCTGGAAGCGGTGCGCGAGGCCCTCGCCGCGGGCGATCCGGGAGCGGCGCCGGCGCTCGATCGGGTCTTTCGCCGGCATCGGAAGGCGGCGGGCGCCATCGAGGCGATCCGCCGGCGCGGGCTCCCCCACGTCCGCGCCGACGCCGGCGCCGTCCGGGAGCTCTGCCGCCTGTTTCCCGAGCTGGGCGGCCATCTGTGGTCGCTGCGCTCCAGCTTCCGGGAGCGCTACGAGGATTTCTACGCCCGCGAGCTCCCCCCGGGTCCCGCGCGCGACCTGTTGACCAGGCTCGGTTATCCAGGCATGAGCGCCTTTTTCGCCGGGGCCGTCTGGCACTGCTGGAGTCACGACTACTGGTACCCCGAGGGAGGTCTGCAGGCCTGGCTGGAGAGCCTGGGCGCCCGGTTCAGGGCGGCGGGAGGCACCCTCGTCTTCAAGCGCCGCGTCGTCCGGCTGCGGCGCGACGGGAGGCGCTGCGTCGGGATCGATCTGGCGGACGGCACCTCGATCGGCGCCCGGGCGGTCGTGCTGGCGGTCGATCTGATGCAGGCTCTGGGGGAGCTGCTGTCTCCGGATTGGATGACGTGGCGGCGGCAGCGGCACCTGGAGGCTGCCCGGACCGCGCCGTTGACGACGCCGCTGCTGGCCTGCTACGTCGGGCTCTCCTGGCCGGCGGAGGAGCTGCGCCGCCGGATGGGCGCCGCGCACCTCTTCCACATCCCGGCCGGCGCGTCGTCGCTGCCCGGTCCGGAGGCCGACGGCCATCGGCGCTGCTGGATCCAGGTCGCCGGCCACGCGGCTTTCGAGAGCGGCGAGGCGAAATCCAGCCTGGTCGTGCAGTGCTTCACCGATCCGTCCTGGCAGAACCGCTACGGGGTCGGCGACCGGCCCGCGCTGCCGCGTCCGCCGGCCTACCAGGCGTTGACGGAGCGGCTGCGCGGCGATCTGCTCGCGCTGCTCGATCAGGCTCTGCCCGGCGCCGCGGCGGCGACGGTCTACGCCGATGTCGGAACGCCGCTGTCGACGGAGCGGTTCACCCGGTCGCCGCTGGGGTCGTCGGCCGGCTTCAGTTGGTATCTTCCCGAGGTGCCGTGGTCCGTCCTGGGCTGCCGGCGGGGGATTCCCGGCCTATACACCTGTGGTCAGACGACGATCTGGCCTGGCAGCATCGCCCTCTCCGGCCTGTCCGGCAAGATCGCCGCGGATGCGGCGGTCCGGGACCTCGGCCGGCGCGCCTGAGCACGCCCCGACTCCCGGTGGCAGCGGTGTCACCCGCCAGGAGACCCGGCATCCCCTTGCCGCCAGGGACGGCCGCGTCCGCAGATAGGCCCGCCGGTAGCGGAACCAGGGGATCCGCGGCCAGATGTGATGGATCAGATGAAAATTCTGGTTCAGGTGGACGGCCGCCGCCAGCCAGCCGCCGTAGGCTCGCGCGCTGTACAGGCGCTCGGTGCTGTCGTGCGGATAGTGGGGCAGATAATCGAACGTGTAGACCAGGAAGTGGAGGGTCAGGAACAGCGGCCCGACCCAGAGCACCAGGAGCTCCCGCAGCCATCCGCCGGCGATGGCCGCCGCCAGGATGCCCACATAGAAGGCGTCGCAGGCCACGACCTCGGCGCATTCCGCCCGCGACCCCCACAGCCGCCGGCGGAAGTAGTTGTAGTGGTAGCTCGCATAGACGGCCATCCCGCCGAGGAAGGGGGCCAGCAGGGGCGGCAGCCCGGCCGTCACGGCATCCGGATCCCGGTCGTGATCGTTCGCATGGGCGTGGTGGCGCAGGTGAATGGAGCGGAAGAAGGGATAGGTGAAGGTGAGGAGAAAGCCGGCCACCGTGCCGAGGAACCTGGCCGCCCTTGGCCGCCGGTGGGCGACGCCATGTACGGCATCGTGCAGGACCGTGAAGCCGAGATAGAGGCCGAGCGCGTCGAGCGCGATCACGGCGGCGGCGGGAAGGCCCAGGAAGTAGCCGCATCCGCCGGCGGCGCAGGTCAGCAGGGCGGCGAGAAACAGCAACACGGTCGGATTCCGGAACAGATCGGCGGTGGCGGGCCCGAAGCAGTCTCTGCCAGGCGCCGGTATGGAAGCCAAGCCCGTTTCGGATCTCTCCACCGCTGTTCCAGCCTTCGGCTGCATGTCGGGTCCCGTAGTCTTTCAAGGTAAGGGAAGATCATGCAGGCGTCAAGTGAAACCTGGATGCCGCGGGGCGGGAAGTGGCCGCCGATCGTCTGCTACCCAAAAAACCTGTTGCCCCCCGGTCAGCGCCGCGGGTCCAAGATGAGGCTCACGGGGTCACCAACGCGGAGGGTTCCGGTTTGCACCACCGTTCCATAGACGCCCGCGTGGTTCTTGTTCAGCCGGACGACGGTCTTCAGCACCCGCTTGTCTTGTATGCCCGTGTCCGGATCGAGATTGAGCATCACACATCGCTCGTCGCGCACCGTGACGCTCACGGCCGGCCTGGGATCGCGGTTGCCGAACACCAGGGTCCCGCCAACCCACCCATCCTCCAGAAACGTCTCGCGGTCGCGAGTCTCAAGAAAAATGTTGGCTCGGAAGCGTCTGCGATCGAGGCTCACTCCCGCCTCGCCACCGATGCCCGCAATGGTCGCCAGGCTGATCACCGAGACCGGGGCGTTATCGAAGATCCCGTGCTTGAGCTGCATCAATTCCACTCCGCTCCCAAAACGCCCGGCGATCTCGTTCTGGAGCTCCGCGCCGCGAAGCTCGACGAGCGTTCCGGCCGGTGTGCGTACATGGGTTGGCAGGAGCTCGCCTGAGCTCTCGTCGCGGCCGGCAGGGTGGTACAGAATGAGCTCATGGGCGCGGCCCGCGGTAAGCCACGGAAAGCCGCCGTCATCTCCCAGACGCCGGAAGGCGAAGCGCCGGTCGCCATCGAGCCCGTGCCACCCGAGAAACGCCGACTCCGTCACGGTACCGGCCATCGACTTGACGGGATACCGCACAAGCTCGCGAACATGCCCGATCTCAATCACCATACAGTCACTCTACATCACGTCGCGGCGCCGGCGGCGGGGCAGCCCAGCCCCCAGAAGTCCCTGGCCCACCTCCTCCCCTCCCCGGCACCTGACTTCCCATGCTCCGCCCAGCCGCAGGCCCTCCAGCTCCTTTTGCGCCTATCTTGAAATACAGAAAAGACCCGTTTACCCCCCTCGCAAACCCAAGCGGTTCTAGGGCGAATAAGTTTTGGGGGTGTTTTTACGTCTTCAGAGGGTATATGAGAAAACCACGCTACGTCCCCCAGCCTCGTACCCTCGTCTCCATCACCAACCGCACCATCCAGGGGCGCTATCTCCTCACGCCTGGACCCTCGTTCAACGACCTCTTCCTGGGAATCCTCGGCAGGACCCAACGGCGCCATGAGATGGACATCGCGGCCGTCTCGGTGCTGTCGAACCACTTCCACCTCCTCCTGATCGTCGACGACGCGGAAGAGGTCGCCGGCTTCATGCGGGACCTCCAGTCCAAGCTGGCCTGTGAGGTCAACCGGCTGACCGGCTGGAGAGGACCGGTCTTCGAGCACCGCTACAACATGACCGTCGTCACCGGCGAAGAGCCCGCCCAGGCCGAGCGCCTGAAGTACGTCCTGGCCAACGGCGTCAAGGAGAACCTGGTGGAACGGGTATGCCAGTGGCCCGGCGTGCATTCCGCCGAGGCCCTGATCCACGGCAGGCCTCTCGAAGGGCACTGGTTCGACCGGACCCGGCAGTATGCGGCGAGGAATCAAGGTGAAGAGCTCAGCCGCGAGGAGTACGTCTTCGCCGAGTCGGTCGTGCTCTCGCCGATCCCCTGCTGGGCGCATCTGCCCGCCGACCGTTACCGCGAGCGGATGAAAAACCTGGTCGAGGAGGTGGATGCGGAGGCCGCCCGGGCTCGGCAGCAATCGGGCGCCCACGTCCTTGGCGTCGAGGCGATCCTGGCCCAGGATCCGCAGTTCCGGCCGTCCTCGGTGGCCCGTTCCCCGGCGCCGCTCGTCCATGCGGCGACGAAAGCGGCTCGTAAGATGTTCTATGAGATCTACGCGGAGTTTGTGAGCGCGTTCCGGGCAGCGGCCGAGGCTCTCCGGCAAGGCCGGCGTGACG
>Ga0308176_10002436_pt1 | contig 11747 bp, 10 predicted proteins | sample PhyCR2_3_FD_203890 | JGI IMG/M metagenome (GOLD analysis project Ga0308176, IMG submission 203890) | Soil microbial communities from UC Gill Tract Community Farm, Albany, California, United States - DLSLS.C.R2 | ecosystem: Environmental > Terrestrial > Soil > Agricultural land | place: USA... | reverse complement strand
AGTTCGTCAAGTCGGCATCGTCGACGGTCGAGCCCCCGGTGGTGAAGCGGTTCACCGACCAGTACGGAGCGGAGCTGAAGTCCGCCGGTGAGTCCGGCGCGGCCAAGAAGTCCGCCAAGCCCAGCGCGCCGGCCAGGAAGGCCGCCGCGTCCCCGGCTGCCGCCGCCCCACAGGCGGCGCAGGCCGAGACCGTCGTTCCGGAGGCGCCCGCCGTCGCGGAGCCCCAGCCGGAGGCACCGGCACCCGAGGCGCCCGCCGCCGAGGTGCCCGCTGCACGCACGGCTCCCCGTCCGGGTCCCAAGCCCGGTCCGCAGAAGCCGGCCCCCGCACCCGAGCCCGAGGCCCCGGCAGCACCGGCGGCAGCTGCCGCACCCGCGGCCCCGGAGACCGAGACCCGTCGTCCGGGCACCCCGGGTCCGCGTCCGGGTGGAGGTGCCCGTCCGGGTGCGCCGCGTCCCGGCAACAACCCGTTCTCGTCGACCCAGGGCATGGGCCGGCGTCCCGCCGCCCGCGCAGGCGGTGAGGCGACTCCCGGTGACCGCCCGCCGCGTCCGCCGGCCGGCCGCGACGGTGGCGCCCCGGGTCGTCCGAGTGCGACTCCGGGTGGCCGTCCCGGCATGCCGCGTCCCAACCCGGCGATGATGCCCAAGTCCCCGGCCGCCTTCGGTGGCGGCCCCGGCGGCCGTCCCGGTCCGGGCCGTGGTGGCCCGGGTGGCGGCCCCGGTGGTCGCGGCGGCGCTCCCGGTCGTCCGGGCGCTCCCGCCCGCGGCGGTGCTCCGGCCGGCGCAGGTGCCGGCGGCGCGCGTCCCGGGTTCGGTGGCGGCGCAGGTGGTCGTCCCGGTGGCGGTGGCCGGCCAGGCCAGCGTGGCTCCACGCAGGGTGCGTTCGGTCGCCCCGGTGGTCCCTCGCGTCGTGGACGCAAGTCGAAGCGGCAGCGCCGTCAAGAGTTCGACAACATGCAGGCCCCGACGATCGGTGGCGTGCGCGTCCGCAAGGGTGACGGCGAGACGATCCGTCTGGCCCGAGGCGCCTCGCTGACGGACTTCGCGGAGAAGATCAACGTCGACCCGGCTTCGCTGGTGCAGATGCTGTTCCACCTCGGCGAGATGGTCACCGCGACCGAGTCGGTCAACGACGCCACGCTCGAGCTGCTCGGCGACGAGCTCAACTACGTCGTCCAGGTCGTCTCTCCCGAGGACGAGGACCGTGAGCTGCTCGAGTCCTTCGACCTCGAGTTCGGCGAGGACGAGGGCAGCGAGGAGGACCTCGCGGCCCGTCCGCCGGTCGTCACCGTCATGGGTCACGTCGACCACGGAAAGACCAAGCTGCTCGACGCGCTGCGCAGCGCGAACGTCGCGGCCAAGGAAGCCGGTGGCATCACCCAGCACATCGGTGCCTACCAGGTCGCGACCGACGTCGACGGCCAGGAGCGCCGGATCACCTTCATCGACACCCCGGGCCACGAGGCGTTCACCGCCATGCGTGCTCGTGGTGCGCAGGCCACGGACATCGCGGTGCTCGTGGTCGCGGCCGACGACGGTGTGATGCCGCAGACCGTGGAGGCGCTCAACCACGCCAAGGCGGCCGGTGTGCCGATCGTGGTCGCGGTGAACAAGATCGACAAGCCGGACGCCGACCCCTCCAAGGTCCGTGGCCAGCTGACCGAGTACGGCCTGGTGCCCGAGGAGTACGGCGGCGACACGATGTTCGTCGACGTCTCGGCGAAGTCCGAGCTCAACCTCGACAAGCTGCTCGAGGCGATCGTGCTGACGGCCGACGCGGCCCTGGACCTGCGGGCGAACCCCGACCAGGACGCGCAGGGCCTGGTCATCGAGGCGCACCTCGACCGTGGTCGTGGCCCGGTGGCCACGATCCTGGTCCAGCGCGGCACGTTGCGGGTGGGCGAGTCGATCGTCGCCGGTCCCGCCTACGGCCGGGTGCGCGCGATGCTCGACGAGTACGGCGAGAACATCGAGGAGGCCGACCCGTCACGTCCGGCCATGGTCCTCGGTCTGACGGCGGTGCCTGGCGCAGGCCAGAACTTCATCGTCGTCGAGGACGACCGGGTGGCGCGCCAGATCGCCGAGAAGCGTGAGGCACGCGAGCGCGCGGCCATGCAGGCCAAGCGCCGGGTCCGTCGTACGCTCGAGGACTTCATGGCCTCGATGGAGAAGGGCGAGAGCCAGGAGCTCAACCTCATCCTCAAGGGCGACGTGTCCGGTTCGGTCGAGGCCCTCGAGGACTCGCTGGCCAAGATCGACGTCGGCGACGGCGTCAGCCTGCGGGTCATCGACCGCGGTGTCGGTGCCATCACCGAGACCAACGTCGACCTCGCGGCCGCCTCGGACGCCATCATCATCGGCTTCAACGTCCGCCCGCAGGGCAAGGCGACGGAGCTGGCGGAGAAGGAAGGCGTCGAGATCCGGTACTACTCGGTCATCTACCAGGCGATCGAGGAGATCGAGGCAGCCCTCAAGGGCATGCTCAAGCCGGAGTACGAGGAGGCCACTCTCGGCCAGGCGGAGATCCGCGAGATCTTCCGCTCGTCCAAGATCGGCAACATCGCCGGTTGTATGGTCACCAGCGGGGTCATCCGCCGCAACGCCAAGGTGCGTCTGCTGCGCGACGGCGCGGTGGTCGCCGACAACCTCGACCTGGCGTCGCTGCGCCGCGAGAAGGACGACGCCGCGGAGGTCCGCGAGGGCTTCGAGTGCGGTCTGGTCCTGCGTGGCTACAACGACATCAAGCAGGGCGACATCGTGGAGTGCTTCGAGATGCGGGAGATCCCGCGCGCGTGAGCAAGCCGTAGCCCCAGCGATGGAGCAGTGAGCGAGGGGTCCGGTGCGCAAGCATCTGGCCCCTCGCTCCACGCACCGCACGACCACTGAGATCGAACGAGAAGGACTGAACGCACATGACGAGCCCACGCGTCCGCAAGGTGGCGGACCGGATCCAGGTGATCGTGGCGGAGATGCTCGAGCGCCGCGTCAAGGACCCGCGTCTGGGCTTCGTGACGGTCACCGACGTGCGGGTCACCGGGGACACGCAGAACGCCTCGATCTTCTACACGGTGCTCGGGGAGGGCGAGGAGCTCGCCGGTACGGCGGCCGCCCTGGAGTCCGCCAAGGGCCTGATCCGCTCCGAGGTCGGCAAGCAGCTCGGCATGCGGCACGTGCCGTCGCTGGAGTTCGTCCCCGACGCACTGCCCGAGACCGCCCGGCACATCGACGACCTGCTCGCCCAGGCCGCCGAGTCCGACGCCCGGGTCGCCGCGGCCTCCGCGGGTGCGACGTACGCCGGCGAGCCCGACCCGTACCGCAAGCCGCGCGAGGACGACGAGGACGCCGAGGCCGAGTGAGCCGCGGCGACACGGGTGGCGCCGCCGGGCTGGTCGTGGTCGACAAGCCCGCGGGAATGACCTCCCACGACGTCGTGGCGCGGGTCCGTCGGCTTGCCGGCACGCGGAAGGTCGGGCACGCCGGCACCCTCGACCCGATGGCCACCGGCGTGCTGCTGCTCGGGGTCAACAAGGCCACCCGGCTGCTCGGTCACCTGATGCTGACCGAGAAGAGCTACGACGCCACGATCCGGCTCGGGGCGACCACCAGCACCGACGACGCCGAGGGCGAGATGCAGGCGACCGCGTCCGTCGAGCTGCTCACCGAGGACGACGTGCGCTCGGCCGCGGGCGCCTTCGTCGGTCTCATCGAGCAGGTGCCCTCGGCGGTCTCGGCGATCAAGGTCGACGGGCAGCGCGCCTACAAGCGGGTACGGGCCGGCGAGGAGGTCACGCTGCCGGCGCGGCCGGTGACGATCCACCAGCTGCTGGTCACCGAGGTGCGGCCCGCCGACGGCTGCCTCGACGTCGACGTCTCGGTGCGGTGCAGCAGCGGCACCTACATCCGGGCCATCGCCCGCGACCTCGGGGCCGCGCTCGGCGTGGGCGGCCACCTGACCAGGCTCCGGCGTACGGCGGTCGGCCCGTTCGGACTCGCCGACGCCCACACCCTCGACGAGCTCGCCGAGTCCTTCGCGCTGCTCGACATCTCCGAGGTGGCCCGGCGCTGCTTCCCGACGCACTCCCTGGACGACGCGCAGTCCCGCGACGTCGGGTACGGACGCACACTGGCCGTGGACCTGGGTGCCGACGGTGTGGTTGCGGTGCTGTCCGGCGACGGCACCTTCCTGGCGCTCTACGAGCAGAAGGGCGACGTCGCGGCCCCGGTCGCCGTCTTCACCTGATCCGTCTGCGATGCCCCCGCGGCGCTCACCCGTGGGACCGCGGACGAATCCGGTTGTGGCAGGCTTTGCGGCGTGACTGACACCTGGCGCTCGCTCGACGAGGTGCCGGCCGACCTGGGCCGCACCGTGGTCACCATCGGCAACTTCGACGGCGTCCACCTCGGCCACCAGCACGTGATCCGCCGGGCCCGTGAGGTGGCCGGCGAGCTCGGGGGCGCCGAGCTCGTCGCGGTGACCTTCGACCCGCACCCGATCGCGGTGCTCCGGCCCGAGCACGCGCCGCCGACCCTGACCACGGTGGCCGCGCGGGTGCAGCTGCTCGCCGAGGCCGGCGTCGACGACGTACTGGTGCTGCCGTTCACCCGGGACGTGGCGGACTGGACGCCGGAGCGGTTCGTCCGCGAGATCCTCGTCGACGCCCTGCACGCCCGGGCCGTGGTCGTGGGTGCGAACTTCCGGTTCGGCAGCAAGGCCGCCGGCGACGTGGTCACCCTGCGCGAGCTGGGGGAGCTTTCCGACTTCGCGGTGCATGGCATCGCCCTGGACGGCGGGCCCCAGGTCTGGTCGTCGACGTACGTCCGCAACTGCCTGGCGGCCGGCGACGTGGAGGGCGCTGCCGAGGCGCTGGGCCATCCGTTCCGGGTGCGCGGGGTGGTCGTCAAGGGCGACCAGCGCGGTCGCGAGCTGGGGTACCCCACCGCGAACGTGCCCACCCACGGCATGCACGCGGCGCCGGCCGACGGCGTCTACGCGGGCCGGCTGCGCCGTGTCGGCGACCCGGCGAGCGAGGCGATGCCGGCCGCGGTCAGCGTCGGCACCAACCCGACGTTCGCCGGTGAGCGGGAGCGGCGGGTCGAGTCCTACGTGCTGGGCCGCGACGACCTCGACCTGTACGGCGTCGAGGTGGAGGTGTCCTTCGTCGCGCGGATCCGGGGCATGAAGCGCTTCGAGAACGTGGACGACCTGGTCGCCACGATGGAGGAGGACTGCGAGCGCGCGCGGCTGCTCCTCGACGCGGACCCCGCGGTCTGAGCCGGACGCTGGCCGGCGTCTCCCTCGGGTGTGGGAGACGCCGGTTGCGGTGCGGAACGGGTCAGGCGTCGAGGTCCTTCTCGACCAGCGCCGCGATGGTGTCGACGGCTGCCTGGTCGTCGCCGGCGACCTCGACCGTGTCACCGCAGGCGGCACCGAGGGTCATGATCAGCAGCGACGAGCTGGCGTCGACGGGATCCCCGTCGGCCATCGACAGCGTCACCGCCGAGCCGAGCCCCTCGGCTGCCTCGGCGATCAGGGCTGCGGGCCGCGCGTGCAGGCCGACGGACGAGCCGACGTTGACGGTCTTGGTGGGCATCAGGTGTCTCCTTCTCAGGGTCTCAGGCGACGATCTCGGCGGCGACCTGGTCGATCTCGTCGATCTCTTCCTGGCTCTCGGTCAGCGACTTGAGGATGACCACGCTGGCTGCCGCGACCAAGATACCGGCGAGCAGCGCGAGCAGGAACCAGAGAACGTGGCCGACGGCGAACAGCACGAAGATGCCGCCGTGGGGAGCGCGCAGCGTGACGTGGAAGGCCATCGACAGGCCGCCGGTCACCGCGCTGCCCAGCATGATCGAGGGGATGACCCGCAGCGGGTCGGCGGCCGCGAACGGGATCGCGCCCTCGGTGATGAACGAGGCGCCGAGCAGCCAGGCGGCCTTGCCGTTCTCCCGCTCGGCCTCGCTGAACAGCCGCGGCCGCACGGTGGTGGCCAGCGCCAGGGACAGCGGCGGCACCATGCCGCCCAGCATCACTGCCGCCATGATCTGCAGCTGCGGCGCGTCACCCGTGGCTGCGGCGGCGGCACCGAGGCCGGTGGTGGCGAACAGGTAGGCGGTCTTGTTCAGCGGGCCGCCCATGTCGAAGGCCATCATCAGGCCGAGCACGACGCCGAGGATGATGCCCGCGCTGCCGCCGCTCATGCTGGTCAGGCCGTCGAGCAGGGCCTTCTGGAGTGCGGCGAGCGGCTTGGCCAGCACGATCACCATCACCAGTCCGGAGACCAGCGTGGCGCCGAGCGGGATGATGACGACCGGCATCAGGCCCCGGACCCAGGACGGCACCGTGCGGGTGGCGATCCAGTGCGCGACCACGCCGGCGATGACACCGCCGACGATGCCGCCGAGGAAGCCGGCGTTGAGGGTGATGTTGGCGACCGCGCCCATCACGAACCCAGGGGCGATACCGGGCCGGTCCGCGATCGCGTAGGCGATGTAGCCGGCCAGGGCGGGCACCAGGAACGAGAACGCGATCCCCCCGATGGTGAGCATCACCGCGGCCAGGTAGGCACCGAGCCCGCCCATCGCATGGTCCAGACCCAGCGCCGCCGGGTTGGGCAGGTGGAACAGTGTGTTGTTCGCGAGGATCGTGGCGGCCTTGTCCTTCAGCGCGATCTCGTAGCCGCCGAGCAGGAACGACAGGGCGATCAGCAGGCCGCCCGCGGCGACGAACGGGATCATGTACGACACGCCGGTCATCAGGATGCGGCGGATCCGCAGGCCCCAGGACTCGTCCGCGCCGCCGTGGTGGGCGCTCGCGGCTGCGGCGGCCGTGCCCTCCACCCGCGGTGCGTTCGGGTCGTCGGCGTATCCGAGCGCCTCGGCGATCATCGCGTCGGCGTCGTCGATGGCGCGCTTCACGCCCGAGGCCACGACCGGCTTGCCGGCGAACCGGCCCCGGTCCTTGACCCCGACATCGGTGGCGAAGATGGCGGCGTCGGCCGCGCTGATCGTCTGCGCCGGCAGCGGCGTCGACCCTGCCGAACCCTGCGTCTCCAGGTGGATGTCCACACCCGCCCGCTGCGCGGCCGCCTCGAGCGACTCGGCCGCCATGTAGGTGTGCGCGATGCCGGTGGGGCAGGCGGTCACCGCGACCAGGCTGCGGCGGCGGCCGGGCGGCGCGGGCGGGGTCGGCGCGACGGCCCCGGCGGCGGCTTCGCCTGCGGTGGTGCTGCTCGCGGAGGTCGCGCCGCCGCCTGCGGTGGTGCCGCTCGCGGCCGCGGCGGCGGGTGTCTTGGCCGCGGGGGTCGCCGGGGTGTCCACCACGGCGCTGACGATCTCCACGACCTCCTCGGGGGTGGTCGCGGCGCGCAGCCGGTTGGTGAACTCCGCCTTGACCAGCGCGCGTGCCAGCTTCGTCAGCACCTGCAGGTGGGTCGCGTCACCCCCTGCAGGCGCCGCGATGAGGAACGCCAGGTCGGCGGGCCCGTCCTTGGCGCCGAAGTCGGTCGTCGGGGACAGCCGTGCGAACGCGAGCGTCGGCACGTCGACCGCCGCGGTGCGGCAGTGCGGGATCGCGATCCCGCCCGGCAGGCCCGTGGCCGACGTGGCCTCGCGGGCCAGCGCGTCCGCGGCGAGCCCGTCCGCGTCCTGAGTCCGGCCGGCGTCGCGGACGACGCCCGCCAGTGCGCGGATGACCTCTTCCTTGTCGCTGCCGAGCGACGCGTCGAGGCGGACCAGCGCGGGACTGATCATCTGTTCGGACATGGCGTTCCTCAGTTTTCCGTGGTGAGCGAGAGCTCGCGTACGTCGACGAGCTCGGACTGGAGGTGGTCGGGGGTGGGGATCGTCGTGCCGGGGAGGCCCGCGGCGGCGCTGCCGTAGGCGACCGCGAGCCGCAGCCGCTCGGCCGGCCCGGCACCGCGCAGGTCGCCGAGCAGGTAGCCGAACAGGCTGGAGTCGCCGGCACCGACCGTGCTGACGACCGTGGTCGGGGGAGGGGTGGCGTGCCAGGCGCCCTCGGGGGTGACGAGCACCGCCCCCGTGGACCCCAGCGTGGCGAGCACGGCGCCGACTCCGCGTCGCACCAGCGCAGAGGCGGCCTCCACCGCGGCGAGAGGGTCGGCCTCGATGGCGGCCGCGTCACCGCCGGTGAGCGAGGCGAGCTCGTGGCCGTTGGGCTTCATCAGGTCCGGCGCCGCGACCTCCAGGTGTGTCGCGAGTGCGGACAGCGGCCGCTCCGAGGTGTCCACGGCCACCTTGGCCGTCGTACCGCTCAGGGAGGAGACGAGGTCGGCGTACCAGCCGTCGGGGGCACCGGGCGGCAGCGAGCCGGCGAGCACCACCCAGCTGGCCTGCTTCGCCCGCTGCTGCACGGCGACCGCGAGCCGGTCCAGGTCGACCGCGGTGACGGTCGCGCCCGGGGTGTTGATCTTGGTGGTGGTGCCGTCCGGCTCGGTCAGCGTGATGTTCACCCGGACGTCGCCGGCGGGCGCCTCGGGACGGCAGTCGATGCCGTCGCGGAGCAGCTCGAGCACGAACGGGTCGTCCTTGGCGGCGGGCAGCACCGCGATGCTCGGCACCCCGGCGATGGACGCGGCGCGAGAGATGTTCACGCCCTTGCCGCCGGCCTGCGAGGTGATGCCCTCGGCCCGGATGACGTGGCCACGCTCGAGCCGGGAGGACAGCGTGACCGTGCGGTCGATGCTGGGGTTCGGGGTCAGCGTGAGGATCATGCGACCACGACCTCGACGCCGTGCCGCTCGAACAGGTCCACGTCGCGGTCCGAGATCGCGCCGTCGGTGACCAGCACGTCGATGTCGCCCAGTTCGGCGAAGCGCACGGTGTGCTCACGGCCGATCTTGCTGGAGTCGGCCAGCATGACGACCTTCTGCGCGGCGGCGATCATGGCGCGCTTGGCCGCCGCCTCGCTGTGGTCGGGGGTGCTGAAGCCGTGGTCGGGGGAGAAGCCGTTGGTGCCCAGGAACGCCACGTCGGTGCGCAGCCTGCGCAGTGCCTCGACGGTGTCCTCGCCGACGGCCGCCTGGGTGGTGGCGCGGACCCGGCCGGGCAGCAGGTGCAGCTCGAGGTTCGCCAGGCCCGCGAGCCGGGCCGCGACAGGGACACAGTTGGTGACCACCGTCAGCGACAGCTCACGGGGAACCTGGGCCGCGAGCCGGGAGGTGGTCGTACCCGCGTCGAGCAGCACGCTGCCCCCCGAGCGGGGGAGCAGGTCGAGCGCGGCCTTCGCGATGCGCTCCTTCTCCTCGGCGCGGGCCAGGTCCCGGTCGGCGACCTTCGCCTCGAGCACGGTCAGCGCCTCGGCGGGGACCGCGCCGCCGTGGACCCGGCGCACGACGCCGGCGCGCTCGAGCGCCGAGAGGTCGCGGCGCACGGTCTCGGTGGTGACGTCGTACTCGGCCGCGAGCTCGGCCACCGACAGCCGACCCCGCTGCGCGATCAGGCCGGCGATGCTCTGCTGGCGTTCCTCGGCGTACACGGTGCCTCCTGTGGCTTTCTCTGCGTTTCAATCTGTGTTCATGTTGTTCTACGCCCGAATCTGTTGACTGTCAAGGTGTGACGGGCCTAACCTCGAGCCATGTCCGTTACCTCATCCCCGGCGGCCGGTGTCCTGCGCGGCACCCCGGTGGTCGCCGGTGTCGCCTACGCCCCCGCCGTCGTGGTCTCCACCGACATCGACCCAGACGCCCTCGGCGCGTTCGAGGCCCGCTCCTTCCCGCACGACGAAGCCGCGCTCGAGGCGTACGACGGCGCGGTCGCCAAGGTGGCCGACGGGCTCACCGCCCGGGCCGCCGCGGTGAGCGGCGCCGCCGCCGAGGTGCTGACCGCCACCGCGGGCCTCGCGCGCGACAAGGGGCTGCGCGCCGCCGTCGCCAAGCGGCTGGCCGCCGGTGACTCCCTGCTCGCGGCGGTCACCGCCGCCATCGAGCAGTTCGCCGGGCTGTTCAGCCAGATGGGTGGACTGATGGCCGAGCGGGTCACCGACCTGCGCGACATCGAGCGGCGGCTGGCCGCCCGCCTCGTGGGCGAGCCCGAACCGGGTGTCCCCGAGCCCGAGGAGCCCTCGGTGCTGCTCGCGGCCGACCTCGCCCCGGCGGACACCGCCGGCCTGGACGCGCAGCGGGTCGTGGCGCTGGTCACCGAGCGCGGTGGCCCCACCAGTCACACCGCGATCATCGCGCGGCAGCTCGGCATCCCGTGCGTGGTCGGCGTGCCCGGCCTCGGCGCGGTCGCCTCCGGGACCTGGGTGCTGGTCGACGGTACGACGGGGGAGCTGGAGGTCGAGCCGGACCGGGCCGACGCCACGTCACGCGTCGAGGCGGCCCACGCGGCGCGCGTCGCGCTGGAAGGTTGGACCGGACCCGGCGCCACCGCCGACGGCACCCGTGTCAAGCTGCTCGCCAACGTAGCCGACGCGCCGTCCGCGCAGTCGTCGGCCGCCGGGCCGGTCGAGGGCGTCGGCCTGTTCCGCACCGAGCTGTGCTTCCTCAACCGCAAGGACGAGCCGTCGGTGGCGGAACAGACGGAGGTCTACACGAGCGTGCTCGAGGCGTTCGGCAGCGAGCACACCGTGGTGATCCGCACGCTCGACGCGGGCTCGGACAAACCGATCGCCTTCGCCACGCACGAGGGGGAGGAGAACCCGGCGCTGGGGGTCCGCGGACTGCGGCTGTCCTTCGACAACCCCGGCCTGCTGGACCGGCAGCTCGAGGCCGTCGCGGCCGCGGCCATGCGCAGCGGCACGGCGCCGTGGGTGATGGCGCCGATGGTCGCCACCGTGGCCGAGGCCCGCGAGTTCGCCGCCAAGGTGCGCGCCCACGGGCTCAAGGCAGGCGTGATGGTCGAGGTGCCCAGTGCGGCGCTGCTCGCGCACCGGATGCTGGAGCACGTCGACTTCATGTCGATCGGCACCAACGACCTCACCCAGTACACGATGGCTGCCGACCGGATGGCCACCGACCTCGCACACCTGACCGACGCCTGGCAGCCGGCCGTGCTGCAGCTGGTCGCGATCACCGCCGAGGCCGGCAAGCGGGCCGGCAAGCCGGTCGGGGTCTGCGGCGAGGCGGCCGCCGACCCGCTGCTCGCCACCGCCCTGGTCGGCATGGGGGTCACCTCGCTGTCCATGGCGCTGGCCGCCGTGCGCCCGGTCGGCGCGCAGCTCTCCGCGGTCACCATGGACACCTGCGAGATGGCCGCCGAGGTCGCACTCGCTGCGAACGACCCGATGGCCGCGCGTGACGCCGTACGCCAGGTCCTCACCGCCCCTCGTTGACCCGCGGGTCAACGGTGGATTGGGAGAAGCAACCGGTGCGCTGATAGCCTTGCGAAGTTGCCCAGGCGTGAGGCCCGGGCAGCAGTTGTTGCCGTACAACGGCCGCGGATCGAGAGTGCCCGGGTGAACAGGCCCCGGCGCGCCGCGCAACGACATGAACCGAGAGGAGCTGCGCGTGGCCACTGGTACCGACGCGGAGACCAAGAAGAAGATCATCGCAGAGTACGCAACGACTGAGGGCGACACCGGCTCGCCCGAGGTTCAGGTCGCTCTGCTGACCCACCGCATCGCGCACCTGACCGAGCACCTGAAGGAGCACAAGCACGACCACCACAGCCGTCGTGGTCTGCTCCTGCTGGTCGGTCAGCGTCGCCGCCTTCTGAACTACATGCAGAAGGAAGACATCAACCGCTACCGCTCGATCATCGAGCGGCTCGGTCTGCGTCGATGAGCGC
>Ga0308176_10002435_pt1 | contig 11747 bp, 10 predicted proteins | sample PhyCR2_3_FD_203890 | JGI IMG/M metagenome (GOLD analysis project Ga0308176, IMG submission 203890) | Soil microbial communities from UC Gill Tract Community Farm, Albany, California, United States - DLSLS.C.R2 | ecosystem: Environmental > Terrestrial > Soil > Agricultural land | place: USA... | reverse complement strand
GCTGCCGACGGTCAGTGAGACCATCGACTGGGCCCGCGTGCTGGTGCTGCTGCAGGCGAGCGAGCTCGGCCATGAGGTGGTCAAGGACACGCTGAACGTTCTCCTGAAATACGAGGCGGATATCGAGGCCACCATGCCGCAGGTCTCCACCTTCATCGCCAAGGCAACGCGTCAGAACGCCTTCGGATAGGCCGGCATGAGAGAGAACCTGCATCGCTTCTTTCGTGCGGCGCGGGGCGCGGGCGTCAGACTCTCGCCGGCCGAGAGCATCGACGCGATGCGGGCCGTCTCCAGGATCGGCTTTGCCGACCGCGCCATCCTGCGCGACACGTTTCTGCTGACGCTCGCCAAGACCCAGGACGAGAAAAAGGCGCTCGGCGACTGCTTCGATCTGTTCTTCGATCGGCCCGAACCGCAGTCGCCACCCGAGGACGGCAAGAGCGAGGAACAAGATTCCGCGGAGTCCAATTCAGCCACCGATTCCCAGGGCGAGGCCAGCGGCGGCGACGAACAGGCTGACGGGCTCGGCCAGTTGGCCCAGATGCTGCTGGCGCAGGATCGCAATCAGATTGCGGCGGCCATTGCCAACGCGGCGAACGCGGCCTCCCTGTCCGACATCCGCTATTTCACCCAGCGCGGCATCTTCTCCAACCGCATCCTCGACCAGATGGGCATCGAGCGCCTGCGCGACGATCTCGACAATGTCACGGCGAGCAACCCGGCGCTGGCGGAACGGCTGACCAACGCGCTGGACGGCTTGCGCGGCACGGTGCGCGAAACCGTCTCGCAGGCGTTGCTGCTGTACGGGCGCGAGGAAGCCGAAAACCTGCGCAACGAAATTCTGGCCAACGCGCCGCTGTCGCGGATCGAACCGCGGCAGGTCGAACAGATGCGGCGGCTGATCCGCCAGATCGCGCGCCGCCTGCGCGAGCGCTATTCCAAGCCGCGCAAACGACAGCGCCGCGGCCATCTCGACGTCCGCCGCACCATCCGCCGCAACGCCGCCTGGGGCGGCGTGCCGTTCCTCACTGCCTGGAAACGCCGCCACCGCGATCGGCCGAAGATCATCGCGATCTGCGACGTCTCGGGCTCGGTGGCGCGGGTTTCCGATTTCTTCCTGCTGCTGATCCACAGCCTGCACGAGGTCGTCGACGACGTGCGTTCGTTTGCGTTCTCCGGCCATCTGATCGAGGTCAGCGATATTCTCGAGGCGAAATCGCCCGAGGAAGCGATGTCGGAGATCATGTCCAAGGTCGGCTTCGGCTCGTCGGACTACGGCAACTCGCTCGACGATTTCGAGCACGGCTGGATGAGCGCGATCACGCCGCAAACCACCGTGATCGTGCTCGGCGACGCCCGCAGCAACAACCTCGACCCACGCGCCGATATCCTGCGCCGCATCGCCGAACGCTCGAAGCGGCTGGTCTGGCTCAATCCGGAAGGCCGCATGGCCTGGGGCTGGGGCGATTCGGAAATGCCGCGCTATGCGACATTCTGCACGGTGGTCCGCCAATGCGCGACCGCGAAACAGCTCGAACGCGCGGTGTCGGATATCGTGGCGAGCTATCAGTAGGCGTTCAAAGCCAATTTGGCCAAGCTAGCTCAAATTGCCTGACAACGCGCGGCACAGGTATAACCCGAAAGCAACCACCGTCAGGATGGCTGACGCGATCACGCTGCCGAGCTTGATCAACGTGAGTGTCTTCAATGTCGTGATCGTTGTCTGCGATGCATTGCCCGGTTGCAGCATCCAGGCGAGCAAGCCATCCTCGGCAAGGTCGCTCACGAGATAAATCAGGGGGACCAGTGCCAACAATGCCCACCCGGGACCGAGCGCACCGAACCAATACCAGATCGCCGCGCCCATCGATCCCGCCAGCGCCAGCATGACGAACAGATCCAACGGAAACAGCAAGGGAACGACGTAGAATTTGCGCAAATCCGCTTTTGCGGCGAGATTTTGCAGATCACCCAGCGAATAATCCAACGACTTTTCCGGAAATCGAGAACTGAGCTTTGCAGCCTCAAAAGGACCCGCTGCGTAGTTACCGACCCAATGATACAGGCCAAATGCTGCCACGACCGACACAACAAGCCCGATCGAGATCCAGGTACGGTCCATCGGATGCATCCATATGTCGTCGCGTCGACAAGCGTTCCAACGATCCCAACGGTGTTGTCGCCGCTCCGGAAACGCAGATGTCCAAGAGTTCCACTGAATTTTGGCGAGCGTAACGAAAATTTCTATTTTTGCGGGAGCGAATGTCGACCTGGTTTGGGTTCGCACCCTAGGTCGTCGCGAGTTATCAGTTGCTGCCGTCACGCATCGATCGCGTCCTTGATGCGCTTGCGCGTCAGCGGCAAATTCCGCAATCGCTTTCCCGTCGCATTGGCGATGGCGTTGGCAATCGAGGCCGCCGCCGGTCCCTGCCCGGTTTCGCCGCTGCCGAGGAACGGCTGTCCCGGGCGATTGATGACGTGGACCTCGATGCTGTCGGGCACCGCATCGAAACGCAGGATCGGATAGGTCTGCCAGTCGACGCTGGTAATCCTGGTGTCGTCGAAGGTGACGCTTTCATACAGCGTCCAGCTCATCGACTGCATGATCGCGCCTTCGATCTGGTTGATCAGCCCGTCCGGATTGACCACCTGCCCGCTGTCGACCGCCGCCACCGCGCGGATCAGGCGCGCGCGGCCGGTTTCCGGATTGACTTCGACCTCGGAGGCGATGGCGCAATAGGCCGCGAGATTCTTGTAACGCGCGAAGGCAAAGCCGAAGCCGCGATTCTGCGGCGCCTTCTGCCCGCTCTTCCATCCAAAGCTCTGCGCCGCCTTTTCGATCGCGGCGCGGCCGCGCTGATCGTCCAGATGCTTCAAGCGGAATTCGACGGGGTCGGCACCGCCGAGGCTTGCCAGCTCATCCATAAAGCTCTCGATCGAAAACACGTTGTGATAGGCGCCAAGCGCCCGCATCGCCGAAATCCGCAGCGGCATCGCCGGGATGAAATGGTGCACCACCTGCGCGTTGGGAAAGGCGTAGATCGGAATGGCGTTACGATCGCCTCCGCCCTCCGGTAACGGCAGCGGCCTTGGAGCAGGCACCGCGAAGGGTTGCGCCATGTGCTGTGCCGCCAGCATCGATCCTGCGCCGCCGGGCCGCATCGAATGCGTATTGCTCCAGACATCGAAATGCCAGTCGGCGATTTTGCCATTGCCGTCGAGCGAGGCCTTGAGCTTCGTCACCATCGCCGGGCCGAACGGCTCCCAGGCATGTTCCTGCTCGCGCATCCATTGCACGCGAACGGGACGGCCGGGCAGTGCGCGGGCGATCAGTGCCGCGTCAGCCGCGGCATCGTCGGCGCCGTTATGGCCGTAACAGCCGGAGCCCTCGACATGGATCAGGCGAACGCTGGCTGGCGTAATCTTCAGCATTTCGGCGATGCCCTGACGATCGGGATAGACGCCTTGGGTATGCGTCCATACCGTCATCTCGCCGTCCGCCAACTGCGCCACGGCGCAGGATGGCCCGATCGATCCGTGCGCCTGCCAGGGCCGTGTATAGGTCGCCTCGATGGTCGTCTGGCCCGTGGCCGCCGGATTGCTTCGCTCAAAGATCGTCGTGTCCTGCGCCGGCAGGCTGGTCAATACCGCAAGCAGGTCGTCCTGCTTCGGGAGGCTCGCTTTCTCCTGCCACTGCGCGGCGGCGGCGAGCGCGTTCATCGCCTTGACCGACTGGAATTCCTTTTCCGCGACCACGGCGAGAAAATTGCCGTCACGCACCACCCTGATCACGCCGCGAAGCTTCTCGACCGCGGCGGTGTCGCATCCGGTCAGTCGTGCACCGTAGCTCGGCGGCCGCACAATGCGCGCATGCACCATTCCGGGCAGCCGCATATCCTGAACATAGGCCGCACCACCGGTGACCTTGGCCGGGATATCGACGCGCGGCACCTGCCGGCCAACGATCTTGTATGTCGCGGGATCCTTCAGCTTCGACTTCGGCTGCGCCTGGACGTGCAGCATCCCGTCGCGGACCAGTTCGCCATAGGACATCCGCCTGCCATCCGGCGCGATCACCGCACCGTCTTCGGTCCGCAGATCATCTATCGACAAGCCAAGCCGGTTTGCCGCTTCAGCCATCAGCAGTTCGCGCGCCTGGGCCGCCGCGTTCAGGATCGCGGTGCCGCTGTCCTTCATCGAATTGCTGCCGGACGTATAGCCCTCGTTCGCGGTCAGGCGCGTGTCTGCCGTTGTCACCTTGAGCGATTCAAAGGCGACATCGAGTTCTTCGGCTGCGATCTGCTGAAACGCCGTCTTGAAGCCCTGGCCAAGTTCGGCCTTGCCTGTGAACACCTCGATCTTGCCATTGGCGTCGATGCGGATCCAAGCATCGAGATGGGGCGACATCTTCAGGCTGCCGGGCGGGCTTGGCGCGGGGGCTACCGCCGGGGCATCCTGTTGCTGCGCGAAAGCGCCTGATAACGAGAAGCTGACGATCAGCGCGCCGCCACCGGCCAGCACGCGACGGCGATCCATATTGACGGGTCCGTTCATCGCCCCCTCCCGCCGACGACCGACGAAGCATCGGCCGTATCCATCAGCCTCGCGGCACGATGCACCGCACGCAGGATGCGCATATGCGTGCCGCAGCGGCACAGATGCGGCTCGAGTTCGGCGCGGATCTGTTCGTCAGTCGGCCTGGTGTTCTTCTGCAGCAACGCCTGCGCCCGCATCATCATCCCGGCGATGCAATAGCCGCACTGCGCCGCCTGCTCTTCCATGAAGGCGCGCTGGATCGGCGCAGGTTCTGCGACCGTGCCGAGGCCTTCGAGCGTCGTCACCTGCTTGCCTTCGAGCAGCACCATCGGCGTTACGCAGGAGAGCACGGCCTTGCCGTCGACGATCACGGTACACGCGCCGCATTGGCCGAGGCCGCAGCCGAACTTGGCGGCGTTGAGCTTGATGTCTTCGCGCAGCACATAGAGCAGCGGCGTATCCGGATCGGCATGGACCTGATGTTCGCGGCCGTTGACCTTCAATGTCATCATGGCTTTTCTCGCTGCTTGGTATCAGCAGGTCCGTTGCGCCGCGCGGGTGATGTCTGGAGCAATGCGGTCTGCGCATGCCTTGCGTCTCGAACGATCTCTTCAACGCCGGACCATGGCGGCCGGTTGCTGAACCGCGCGCGCAGATAGTTCAACAAGGCTGAAACCTGCGCATCGGTCATGTTGGCGGCAAATCCCGGCATGATCGGGCTGCGTTCACCCGCGACGGGCTGGACGCCTGACAGCACGATATTGGCGAGATTGCGCGGATCGGGGCCGGCGACCGCGGTGCTGAGCGCCAGATTGACCCCGCCATAGGGCAGCGGCCGCCCGCCCGCGTGGCATGACGCGCAGGCCGCAGCGTAGATCGACGCGCCGGCCGCATTGGCCTCGGAGACCGGGGCTGTCGACGGACCGGCTTGCGCCTGCGCGGCCTCGCCCTCACGTATGCGAGCCGGCGTGGGCGTACCCGATACGCCGGCCATATAGACCGCAATCGCGCGAACATCGTTCGCAGGGATCGAGGACAAATTGTCGACCACCTCCGCCATCGGCCCGCGCGCGGTGCCGTGATCGGGATGCCAGCCGTCGCGCAGATAGGCGTACAGGGCATCGGCATCCCACGGCATCGGCGCGTGGGACCGATCGTTGAGCGCATAGGCGTGCCAGTGATCGACATCGCCACCGGCGAACTGCGCGCTGTTGCGCTCGGCGCCCAGCGCATTGCGCGGCGTGTGGCAGTCGCCACAATGCGCCAGGCCCTCGACCAGATAGGCGCCCCGGTTCCATTCGGCGCTCTGGCCGGGATCAGGCTGATAGGTATCTTGGCGAAGAAACAGCAATTTCCAGCCGGCGACGGCGAAGCGCTGGTTGAACGGAAAGGCAAGCTGGTTTTCGCGCGGCGGCGCGCGGACCGGCTGCCGCGTCATCAGGAACGCGTAGAGCGCGCGGTCATCCTCGTCGCTGACATGGGTGAAGTGGTCGTAGGGAAATGTCGGATAGAGATGCTGGCCTTCGCGATTGACGCCGGAGCGCATCGCACGCCGGAACGCGGCTTCCGACCATTTTCCGATTCCGGTCTCCGCATCCGGCGTGATGTTGGAGGAGAAGATCGTGCCGAACGGGGTCGGCACCGGCAGGCCGCCGGCGAAGTTCCTGGTCCCCTGCACGGTATGGCAATTGTTGCAATTGCCGATCGCCGCCAGTTCGCGGCCGCGCTTGACGAGAGCGGCATCGAAGGCCTGCGGTCCGGGAGGCTCGACAGCCGCAATCGCCGGGCGCCACACGATCGCAAAGGCAGCCGCCGCGCCGCCAAGCAGCGCGATGGCGATGATGCCGGCGACTATTCGGGACCGTCCTGTCATCCGCTCCCTTTGCGTTTATAGCTGTTGGGTCCTATTTAACATGGATCGCCGGCCGGCGTTCACTGACAAAACATCAATTCCCGCAGATCTGCCCTGCAGGCGTCCGCAATGACTGCGCCTTGGCGGTGTCGAATCTGGATTGGACGTGCCATGATCGGTATTGATCTCGACTTCCCGTCTCATGCGCGCCCGTGCGCGAACGCCGATCGGACGACATAAACGCAATGCCCGCCCCCGCTGCCCTTCATCGCGACGATGTTCCCGATGCGCTGTCCGTGCTGAACCACGTATTCGGCCTGCCGGCCTTTCGCGGCGCGCAGGAGGAGATCGTCCGGCACGTAACGGATGGCGGCAACTGCCTTGTGCTGATGCCGACCGGCGGCGGCAAGTCGCTGTGCTACCAGCTTCCGTCACTCCTGCGTGAAGGCTGCGGCATCGTGGTGTCGCCGCTGATCGCGCTGATGCGGGACCAGGTCGCGGGACTGGAGGAAGCCGGCGTCAACGCGGCGGCGCTGAACTCCACGTTGTCGTTTGACGAAGCCTCCGAAATCGAGCGGCGGTTGCTCGCCGGCGACCTCGATTTGCTCTATGTCGCACCCGAACGGCTGCTGACGCCGCGCTGCCTCTCTTTGCTGGGGCAGGCCAAACTCGCGTTGTTCGCGATCGACGAGGCGCATTGCGTCTCGCAATGGGGACACGATTTCCGCCCTGAATATATCGGCCTGTCCGTGCTCGCCGAACGCTTTCCCGACGTGCCGCGCATTGCGCTGACCGCGACCGCCGACGATATGACCCGCAAGGAGATCGTGACCCGGCTCGGGCTTTCAGGCGCGCCGAGCTTCATCTCCAGTTTCGACCGGCCGAACATCCGTTATGAAATCGTCGAGAAGCAGAATGCCCCGGCCCAGCTCAAGGCTTTCATCAGCGAGCGCCACGCAGGCGATGCGGGCATCGTCTACTGCCTGTCGCGCGCCAAGGTCGAGGACATCGCCCATGCGCTGACCAACGCCGGCATTCCGGCGCTGCCCTATCACGCCGGCCTCGATGCCGGCCTGCGCGCCCGCAACCAGGATCGCTTCATCAACGAGGACGGCGTCGTCATCGTGGCCACCATTGCGTTCGGCATGGGGATCGACAAGCCGGACGTGCGGTTCGTGGCCCATCTCGACCTGCCGAAAAGCATCGAGGCCTATTACCAGGAGACAGGCCGCGCCGGCCGCGACGGCAAGCCTTCCAGCGCCTGGATGGCCTACGGCCTGTCCGACATCGTGCAGCAGCGCCGCATGATCGATGAATCCACCGGCTCCGATGCGTTCAAGCGGGTGTCGATCGGCAAGCTCGATGCGCTGGTGGCGCTGGCGGAAACCGCGGGCTGCCGGCGCAGCCGCCTGCTCGGCTATTTCGGCGAAGAGACGACGTCAGGCGATTGCGGCAATTGCGACAACTGCCTGTCGCCGCCGCGAATGCTCGACGGAAAAATCCCCGCGCAAAAACTGCTGTCCTGCGCCTACCGCACCGGGCAGCGTTTTGGCGCCATGCACCTGATCGACGTGCTGATCGGCCGCCTGACCGAGAAGGTCACGCAGTTCGGGCATGACAAGCTAACCGTGTTCGGCATCGGCCGCGATCTCAACGAAAAGCAGTGGCGCGCGGTGATCCGCCAATTGGTCGCCATGGGCCATCTGCGCGCCGACAGCGAAGCCTATAACGCGCTGAAGCTGACCGAGAGCGCGCGCGGCGTGCTGAAGGGCGAGACCGAAGTCATGCTGCGCGAGGCCGCGCCGGGCACGCGCGTCCGCGAAAGTCGCGCCAAATCGAGACGCGGCGACCTCGCGCCGCGCGCCGAGACAAAACCCGCCGATGCCGGTCTGCAAGCCGCACTGCGCGCCTGGCGCGCCGACATCGCGCGCCAGCGCAACGTGCCGGCCTATGTCGTGCTGCACGATTCCACCATCGACGGCATCGCCGCCGCGCGGCCGTCGACGCTGAACGAGCTTCGCGATGTGCCCGGCATCGGCGACAAGAAGCTTGAGCACTACGGCGATCAGTTGCTCACGCTGGTACGTACGGCTGACGGGTAGGTGGTGAAGCGAGCTTGGATCTTCTCCCTCGCCCCGCTTTTCGCGGGGAGAGGGTCGGGGTGAGGGGCTCTCTCCGCGAATGAGCTCTATCGATAGACATGTACCCCCTCACCCGGATCGCATCTGCGATGCAATCCGACCTCTCCCCGCAAGCGGGGCGAGGTTAAGAAGCGCAAGCATCTTACGTGCGCACGCCTCACCCATTCCGGAACGCATACGCATATCCATTGATCGCCGGCGCGCCGCCGAGATGGGCGTAGAGCACCTTCGATCCCTTCGGAAAGTATCCCTTGTTCACGAGATCGATCATGCCTTGCATGGATTTTCCCTCGTAGACGGGATCGGTGATCATGCCTTCGAGGCGCGCGGACAGCCGGATTGCCTCCTTGGTTTCTTCCGAGGGAACGCCGTACGCCGGATAGGCATAGTCCTCGATCAACACGCAGTCATCCTCGACGATCTCTTGGCCGAGTTCGACAAGCGCTGCGGTGTTGCGCGCGATGTCCAACACCTGCGCCTTGGTCTGCGCGGGGGTGAACGACGCGTCGATGCCGATCACCTTTCGCGCGCGGCCGTCTTTGGCAAATCCCACCAGCATGCCGGCATGGGTCGAGCCGGTGACGGTGCAGACCACGATGTAGTCGAAGGCGAATCCGAGCTGCTTCTCCTGTGCGCGCACTTCCTCGGCGAAACCGACATAGCCGAGCCCGCCAAATTTGTGCACGGAGGCGCCGGCCGGGATCGCATAGGGCTTGCCGCCCCTGGCCTTCACATCGGCGATCGCATCTTCCCAGCTCTGGCGAATGCCGATGTCGAACCCTTCATCGACCAGGCGCACATCCGCGCCCATGACGCGGCTGAGCAAGATGTTTCCGACGCGGTCATAGACGGCATCCTCATGCGGCACCCAGCTTTCCTGCACGAGACGGCACTTCATGCCGATCTTGGCCGCGACGGCCGCCACCATGCGGGTGTGGTTGGACTGCACGCCGCCAATCGAGACCAGCGTGTCAGCGTTGGAAGCAATCGCGTCCGGGATGATGTATTCGAGCTTGCGCAGCTTGTTGCCGCCGAAAGCCAGACCCGAATTGCAATCCTCGCGCTTGGCGTAAAGTTCGACTTTTCCGCCCAGGTGCTGCGAGAGCCGTTCCAGCTTTTCGATATGGGTCGGTCCGAAGGTGAGCGGATAGCGCTCGAATTTTTCCAGCATGTCATCCCCGTTGATGGCCGTGATCGCCGGAGACGGCCGTATCATCGATGGCCGGGAAAGTGCTCTCTAAGTTGCCCGGTTCTGCTTGTCTTTATTGCGCGGATATCCAATTCACCTACTATTTCTTCCGCTCAACCGTCATCTTTCGAGAGATTCTTTCATGGCCGGCCGGCTCGACCGTATCGACCTCAAGATATTGCGATTCCTGCAGAATAGCGGCCGCCTGACCAATGCCGAACTCGCCGAAATGGCCGGCGTCAGCGCCGCCACCTGTCACCGCCGCACCCAACGCCTGTTCGACGAGGGGTTCATCGCCGAGGTCCGGGCGATGGTGGCGCCGCGCAAGGTGGGCAAGGGGGCGCTGGTGATGGTCGGCGTCGTGCTCGACCGTTCCACGCCGGACAGCTTCGCCGCCTTCGAGCGGGCGGTTGCAAAACTGAAATTCGTGCTGGATTGCCACCTGGTGGCCGGCGATTTCGACTATTTTCTCAAGATCCGCGTCGGCGACATGGAGGATTTCAACCGCATCCATGGTGAGCAACTGATCGCGCTGCCGGGGGTGCGGCAGACCCGGACTTTCTTCGTCATGAAGGAAGTGGTCGACAACGCGCCGCTCGATTTCTGATGGTGGTTTGGCGCCGCAAAACGGCGTTATCTTACCGTGGCGACCCTCCGAGACTCTGGTCACACAGCTCGCCATGGCCTATCAACCGGGGCATGACCATGACATTCCACCGGCGGGCTTTCGCGCTTGCCCTCGCTCTCACTGCAACGCCGGCGCTCGCGCAGGGCGACCTGCCGCGGCCGGAGCCCGACGCCATCATCTTCGCGATGATGTCCGGCAAGTGCAGGACGTTCAAGGTCAACGGGCGGGATCTGCCCTGCCGCGCCGTGGCGTTCTCCCAGACCGAGGAAGGCCGGGCGAATTTCACGATCGCGATCAACGACCCCAGGGACGACAGCCACATCATCACGTTTTCCGGTGACAACGGACGAAGGCCGGACCCCAACGTGTATGAGTTGCCGATCGACCGGATGCTGCTGAAATCCAAGGATCGGCCGAAGGTCGATGGCCTGCCGGTGCCTTCGATCGAATTGGCCTCGGGCCTCTGCAGGCAGGCCGGGAATTTCGTGACGCTGGAGCTCTCCAGCATTTCCTGCACCGCCGTCGACCTGAACGGCAGGAAATACGAATTGCAGTACCAGTCCGACGGCACGCCGATGGCGGTGCGCCGCATCAAGCGGATGCGCGTCGGCAGCCCCGCGGTGTCGCCGTTCGACGACGTGAAATAGCGGCCGGACAGAACAACAAAAGGCCGCCGGCGGAAAGCCGACGGCGGCCAAGGTCTATCCACGCATGGCTCGCAAAGGCGCGGACAAGCTCACGCTAGGCTGAATGTCCTCCCGCAACGTGCAGGCGATCCGTCAAAGTAGAACGGCCATCTTCATGCCGGCTTTACTGTGCGCGGCTCCCGTGAGTCCGAACATCGACCGCTCCATCGGGTTCGCCGCCCGCATCTCTCCACACGTCATCCCGCATTCACCGATATCGCTTCTGCCCTTCGCCCACGCGGCGAATCCTGGCGACGGGAGCGCTGCGGCGGGACTTGTCGCCGGCGGCTTTCACGCGCCAGTCGGAGGCCCGCAACCCTGTCAACGAATGCAACGCCGGTGCCAGCGCGATTTCCTTGCGCACGGCATCGACAGTTCGCTCGAATTCCACTTCGCTCATCGCACGCTCCAATGCGCCGGGCCGACATTCTGTCGCCAAGACCGTAAGAGGGACCGCGCTGAGCACAGATCATCACGCGAGTTTGTTGTTAGAAGGCTCGGCCACGGTCGCTTCGGCGGCAAAATTGGGCCGAAATCGGGAAGGTCAAGCCCGCGCGCTTCACAAGATCGCTGGTTCCACAGGCCGATGGCCGCCACCCTTGGCCCTGCTTGCCCGATGCGTGCTAGATTCGACCACGAATCAGGAGAGTTCGTATGCCGGTAGACAGTGACAGCGCCATTGCGTGGCACCGCGCCCAGCTCAAGAAGCTCCGCG
>Ga0308176_10002434_pt1 | contig 11749 bp, 13 predicted proteins | sample PhyCR2_3_FD_203890 | JGI IMG/M metagenome (GOLD analysis project Ga0308176, IMG submission 203890) | Soil microbial communities from UC Gill Tract Community Farm, Albany, California, United States - DLSLS.C.R2 | ecosystem: Environmental > Terrestrial > Soil > Agricultural land | place: USA... | reverse complement strand
CGGCGAAGGTGCTCTTCGTGTGCCTCGTCGCCGCCGGCGCCGTCCAGAGTCCCGAAGGCCTCTACGAGCGCGTTGCCGCCGAGCGGCCCGAGGACATCGTCGCGATGGGCGATCGTGCCTTCCTCCTTCACTACCGCACCGACGCGGTGAAGGAGATCGCGGTCGCCATCGGCACTGCGCGCGCCCCGATCTGCCGCGAGCTCGGGGACAGCGACCGGCAGTGCGCGCAGATCGTGCTCCTCGTCGCCGCGCCGCCGCGGATGGCGGGGCGCTACCTCCAGCTCGTCGGCGCGCTCGCCCGCCTGCTCTCGCGCCCGGAGACGGTCGAGGCGGTGCTCGCCGCACCGGATGCGGCATCGCTCGGAAAGCTCGCTGCGTTCCGCGATGCCGAGCTTCCCGAGCAGCTCCTCGTCCGCGACATCATGACGGAGCGCCCGCGCTCGATCAGCGCCGACCTGCTCGCGAAGGACGCCGCGAAGGAGATGGTGCGCTGGCGGCTCGGTGGCCTGCCCGTGGTCGATGCCGAGATGCGCGTCATCGGCATCCTCAGCGAGCGCGACCTGCTCCGGCATCTCCTCACCAACTATCTTGGTGACACCGGTTCCGCAAAGACGCCCATCCCCTCGGGGCGCGTCGTGCGCGACGTCATGAACCGGCAGGTGCTCTGCGTCTCCGCCGAGCAGCCGCTCGCCGAAGTGGCGGCGTTGATGGCAAACAAGGAAGTCGACCGGGTGCCGGTGGTGCGCGACGGAAAGCTCGTCGGCTTCCTCACCCGCGGCGACATCGTCCGCAAACTCATAGGATCCTGATCATGGCAGGCAACAGAACGTTGGCGATCGTCAAGCCGGATGCATTCGGCTCGGGCAAGGCGGGGAAGATCCTCGCGCACATCGAGGGTGCCGGCTTCCGGATCATCGCCGCGCGCGTCACGCACCTCAGCGACGCCGAAGCCGGCGAGTTCTACGCGGTCCACAAGGAGCGTCCGTTCTTCGGCTCCCTCACGAAGTTCATGACATCGGGCCCGTGCATGCCGATCGTGCTCGAGAAGCCGGATGCGGTTGCATCCTTCCGGAAGACGATCGGCGCGACGGATCCCGCCGAGGCGGAAGCGAACACGATCCGGAAGCTCTTCGCGGAGAGCAAGGAGCGGAACGCGATCCATGCATCCGACTCGGACGAGAACGCTTTTCGCGAAGCGCGCTTCTTTTTCAGCGAGACGGAGCTGATCCGGGCGCGCTAGCCGGCGGCTCGGCGCGAAGGCTCGAGGGGCCGGGAACGACCGCGACTAAACTCCGTCACGGTCGTGACTTGCCCCTCGTGCATTGTGTGGGTAAATTTATCGGCTATGCTGTCCTTTGACCTTCGTTCGCTCGAGAGCCAACCGGTCCAGGTATCCGGCGAGCTCGCGCCGGATGATCCGGTCTGGCTCGAGGGAGATCCGCGTCCCGCTGGCCCGATCACCGTCACGGGGCGGCTGTCACAGGCTGGACCGGGAAAGTTCTACTTTCACGGAGAGCTCGCCGGCGACCTGAACGCGGAATGCCGGCGCTGCCTGACCGACGTAGCCGAGAAGGTCGAAGGCGAGATGCACCTGATCTTCGCCGAGGCCGATGACCCGGACGCGGCGGATGATCCGGACATGTACCAGATCGAGGACCGCTCCGCGGAGCTGGATCTTCGGCCGGCGTTGAGGGAGCAGTGGTTGCTTCTCGCACCGGCGTTTTCGCTGTGCTCCGAAGACTGCAAGGGGCTCTGCCCGACCTGCGGCGCGGATCGTAACGTCAGCAGCTGCGACTGTGCGACGCACACCGACAGCCGCTGGGACGCGCTGCGCGGGGCGAAGAGCGGTCACCAGAAGTAGTTCGCATTACTCTCACACGACACCAGTCCAATGGCTGTTCCGAAAAGACGTACATCGAAGCGAAAGAAGCGCGCCCGCAACACGCACAAGAAGGCGCCGGCGATCGCGATCCAGAAGTGCCCGCGTTGCTCGGCGATGAAGCGCCCGCACCATGTGTGCGAGGAGTGCGGCTTCTACGCCGGTGAGCAGCGGATCGAAGCCGCGGAAGCGTAACGTTGGCACGGATCGCGTTGGACGCGATGGGGGGCGACCTCGCCCCCGAGGCCCCCATCGCCGGCGCGCTCCAGGCGCTCCTGGAGCTCGACCCCTCGCACAAGATCCAACTCGTCGGCCGCACCGAAGTCATCGAGGGCACGCTTGCCCGTTTGCTCGGCGGCGACCTCGCGGCCGCGGCCGCACAACGCGCGCGCCTCGAGATCGTCCACGCGCCTGACGTCGTCGAGATGACCGACAAGCCGACCGTCGTCCGCAAGAAGCCGAACAGCTCGATGGCCGTCGGCCTCCAGCTGCAGGTCGATGGACGCTCCGACGGCTTCGTCTCGGCGGGCAACACCGGTGCACAGATGGCCGGCTCGTTCTTCATCCTCGGATTGCATCAGGGGATGACGCGGCCGGCCATCGCGACGTTGTTCCCCACCGCGGGGCAGCCGATCGTCGTGCTCGACTCCGGTGCGAACGTCGACTGCACGGCCACCGAGTTGGTGCAGTTCGCCCGGCTCGGCGCGGTCTATGCCGAGGCGGTCCTCGGGCGGAAGAACCCGTCCGTCGGGTTGCTCAGCATCGGCGAAGAGGCGGAGAAAGGGAACGCCGTGGTGAAGGAGACCAATGGGTTGCTGGCCACGAGCGGGCTCAATTTCCAGGGAAACGTCGAGGGGCGCGACATCCCGCGCGGCGCAAGCGATCGCGGCCCGATCGACGTCGTCGTCTGCGATGGCTTCGTCGGCAACGTGCTCGTGAAGTTCTACGAGTCGGTCACGCCGACGCTCCTCAAGATGCTGCGCGGTGTCATCGAGCTCGATGCGGCGACGGTGAAGCGGGCCTTCGGCTCGCTCGACTATTCGGAGCACGGCGGCGCCCCGCTGCTCGGCGTGAAGGGCGTCAGCATCATCGCCCATGGCCGCTCCGACGCGCACGCGATCAAGAACGCGATTCGCGTCGCGGTGCAGGCCGCCGAGTCGGGGATGAACGCAACCATCGGCCGCCGTCTGGCGGAGAGCGAGGAGGTCAAGGCGTGAAGCGTCCGGTCGCCTACATCGCGGGGACGGGGCGGGGCATTCCCGCGCACGTCATGACGAATCACGACTTCGCCGCGATCGGGATCGAGACGTCGCACGAGTGGATCGTCGAGCGATCGGGCATCCACGAGCGGCACATCGCGAAGGCGGAGACGGCCTGCTCGTTAGGCAGCGAGGCGGCGCGCCAGGCGATGCAGCGCGCCGGCGTCGATGCCGGCCAGGTCGACGTCATCATCGTCAGCACGGCGACGCCGGATCGGCTCCTCCCGGCGACCGCGGTCGACGTGCAGGCCGAGCTCGGCGCCTCGCGCGCCGCGGCGTTCGACATCTCCGCGGCCTGCTCCGGCTGGCTCTATGCGCTGACCGTCGCCGAGGGGATGATGGCTTCCGGCGTCGGCGAGACGATCCTCGTCATCGCCGCCGAGAAGATGAGCGCGATCACCGACTGGACCGATCGCTCGACCTGCGTGCTGTTCGGCGACGGCGCTGGCGCCGTCGTCCTCAAGCGGTCGGAGGGAGCGCACGCCAATCAGGGAATCCTCGCCGCCTACATGCGGAGCGACGGCACCCTCGCCGACCTCCTCTACCGCCCTAACGGTGGCTCGACGACCCCGTTCTCGGCCGAGGTCCTCGCCGACCGCTCGCATTACGTGAAGATGTCGGGGCGCGAGGTCTTCAAGCATGCCGTCCGCTCGATGGCCGACGCCTGCGACCGCGCCCTCGACGGCGCCAAGCTCGCCGGCACCGACATCGACCTGCTCATCCCGCATCAGGCCAACGTCCGGATCATCGAGGCGACGGCGAAGCACGCGAACATCTCGATGGAGAAGGTCTACGTCAACGTGGACCGTTATGGCAACACGTCGTCGGCGTCGATTCCGATCGCGCTCGACGAGGTGATCGAGCAGGGACGCGTCCGCGAAGGGTCGAAGATCCTGATGGTCGCGTTCGGCGCCGGCTTCACCTGGGCCTCGATGGTCGTCCGACTCTAGCACGCGCACCATGGACATCGTTCTGCTCTTTCCCGGCCAGGGATCACAGAAGCCGGGGATGGCGAAGGATCTCGTCGACGCCCAGCCGGCCGCCCGCGAGCTCTTCGCCAGCGTCGACCGCGCGTTAGGCATCCCGCTCTCGACGCTCTGCTTCGACGGCCCCGCCGACGAGCTGACGCTGACGCAGAACGCGCAGCCCGCGCTCCTCACCCACGGCCTCGCCGTCTGGGCAGCCGTGCGCGATCGCGTCGCGCCGCACGTCCGAGCCGCTGCCGGCCACTCGCTCGGCGAGTTCACCGCCTACGCGGCTGCCGGCGCGCTCACCCCGGTCGCGGCGGCGAAGCTCGTCCGCCGCCGCGGAGAGCTGATGTACGAGTCGGGTGTGAAGCGTCCCGGGGCGATGGCCGCGGTGCTTGGCACCCTCACCACGCCGATCGACGCGCTCTGCCAGCGCGCCACGGGTGAGGCGGGAACCGTCGTCCCCGCCAACTACAACTCGCCGGAGCAGGTCGTCGTCTCCGGTGAAGTGGCCGGCGTCGAGCGGGCGATGGAGCTGGTGAAGGAGGCGGGGGCAAAGCGCGCCGTGAGGTTGAACGTGAGCGGTGCCTTCCACTCGCCACTGATGGAGATCGCGCAGCCCGGGCTTGCCGAGGCGCTCACCGCTGCGGCGATGCGCGCCCCCGCATTTCCCATCGTCTCGAACGTGACAGCTGGACCGGTGATGCAGGCGAGCGACGCCCAGTCGCTGCTCCTCCGGCAACTCACCTCTCCCGTGCGCTGGACCGACGTCGTCGGCTATCTTGCCGCGCAGTATCCCGCCGCGCTCTTCGTCGAGATGGGCCCCGGTAACGTGCTCACGGGCCTCATGAAGCGCATCGCTCCCTCGGTCGCCACCGCGACCTGCGGGACCGCAGCCGAAGTGGACCAGCTCCTCGCCAGGGTGGCCTGATGCAGATCGATCTCAGTGGGCGCGTCGCGCTCGTCACCGGCAGCACGCGCGGCATCGGACGCGCCATCGCCACCACTCTCGCCGGAGCGGGCGCTCGCGTCGCCCTCGTCGGCCGCGATCGCGCGCGCGCCGAGGAGGCAGCCTCGCAGCTCGGCGGCGATGCCCGCGGCTTCTCCTGCGACGTCGCCGACACGGCGTCGGTCGCCGCGCTCGTCGAGGAAGTCGAAAAGAGCTTCGGCTCCGTCGACATCCTCGTCAACAATGCCGGCCTCACGCGCGACAATTTGCTGATGCGCATCAAGGACGCCGACTGGGACGCGGTGCTCGACGCCAACCTGCGCGGCGCCTTCGCGGCGATCCGCGCAGCGTCGCGCGGGATGATGAAGCGTCGCTGGGGACGGATCATCAACATCGCCAGCATCGTCGGCGTCACCGGCAACAAGGGACAGGCGAATTACGCAGCGAGCAAGGCGGGGCTCATCGGCCTGACCAAGTCAGTCGCGAAGGAGCTGGCGTCGCGGAACATCCTCTGCAATGCGGTTGCCCCGGGGTTCATCGAGACCGACATGACGTCGGCGATGACCCCCGAAGCGCGAACCGCGATGAGCGCTCAGATCCCCCTCGAGCGACTCGGCAAGCCGGAGGACATCGCCGGCACGGTGGCCTTCCTCGCCTCGGAGCACGCAGCCTACATCACGGGACAGGTCTTCGTGATCGACGGCGGGATGGTCATGTAGATCGCCGGCTGTAACGCTTGACGCCACGACCGATTACCTTTCTTCTCTTCACCCTCTTTCAAACATCACACGAGGACGAGCGCAAATGGCGAACGCGGACAAGGTCAGGGACATCATCGAGAAGGAGCTCGGCGTTGAGCGCGAGAAGCTCACCGACAATGCGAGCTTCATCGAGGATCTCGGTGCTGACAGCCTGGACATCGTCGAGCTCGTGATGGAGTTCGAGAAGGAGTTCAACATTGACATTCCCGACGAGGATGCGGAGAAGCTCCGTACGGTCGGCGATGCGATCGGCTATTTGAACCAGAAGGTGAGCGCGTAAATGCAGCGACGGGTCGTCGTCACCGGATTGGGTGTCGTCTCGCCAGTCGGGAACGATGTGGCGACGACCTGGCAGTCCCTCCTCGAGGGACGGTCGGGTGGCGCGCCGATCACCAAGTTCGATCCGGCCAAGTTTCCGGTCAGGTTCGCCTGTGAGCTGAAGGGTTTCGACCCGCTGCAGTTCATGGAGCGGAAGGAAGCGAAGCGTGCCGACCCGTACGCGCAGTACGCGATCGCCGCCTCCGTGCAGGCGATGCGCGACGCCGGTCTCGAGGCCGGCGGCGACTCCGACCCGTTTCGCGTCGGCGTCATCATCGGGAGCGGGATCGGCGGGCTGTCGAGCTTCGAGGAACAGCACGACGTCTATCGAGAGCGCGGCCCTTCCAAGATCTCGCCGTTCTTCATTCCGATGTTCATCGCCGACATCGCGGCCGGCCTCGTCTCGATGCGCTTCGGCGCGAAGGGGCCGAACTACGCGACGGTCTCGGCATGCTCGACGAGCGCACATGCGATCGGCGACGCATTCCGGCTGATCAAGTATGGCGACGCCGACGTGATCATCACTGGCGGTGCCGAGGCGACCGTGACCCCGATGGCGATCGGCGGCTTCGCGAACATGGGTGCGCTCTCCACGCGCAACGATTCGCCGTCCACCGCGTCGCGCCCCTTCGACGCGACGCGCGACGGCTTCGTCATGGGTGAAGGCGCGGCGATCGTCATCCTCGAGGAGCTGCAGCACGCCCTCAAGCGCGGTGCGCGGATCTACGCCGAGATGGCGGGCTACGGCGCCACCGGCGATGCGTTCCATCTCACCGGCCAGCCCGACGAGCACGAAGGGCTGCAGCGGGCGATGCGCCGCGCGATGGAGGATGGCGGCCTCCGCCCCGAGGACGTCGACTACGTCAACGCCCACGGCACCTCGACGCCGCTCAACGACGTCAACGAGGCGAAGGCGATTGCACGGGTCTTCGGCCCCGTCGCGTCGCGGATCAACGTCTCGTCGACGAAGTCGGCGACCGGGCACATGCTCGGCGCTGCCGGCGGCGTCGAGCTGATCGCATCGGCGCTCGCCATCCGCGACCAGGTCGTCCCGCCGACGATCAACTACACGACGCCGGACCCCGAGTGCCCGCCGCTCAACTTCACGCCTAACGCTCCGCAGAAGCGCGAAGTGCGCGCCTGCGTCAGCAACAGCGCGGGCTTCGGCGGTCACAACGTGTCGCTCGCGATCAAGCGCTTCGAGGAGTGAGGACCGCCGCCTGAGCGCCGTTCCTGCCGGCGGGTCATCAGGCGCAGAGCGGGCGGCGCCAGCGGTGCGCACCGGGATCGGCTACGACTCGCACCGCTTCGCTGCCGGCGGACCGATCATCCTCGGCGGCGTCCGCATCGCCTCCGAAGTCCGCCTCGTCGGTCATTCGGATGGCGACGCCGTCGCCCATGCCGTCACCGACGCCGTGCTCGGTGCCGCCGCCGCCGGCGACATCGGCGAGATGTTCGCCGACACCGATGAGAAGAACCGCGGCCGCGACTCGATCGAGATGCTGCGCGCCGCCGTCGACCGCGTCCGCCGCCGCGGCTGGTCGGTCGGCAACGTCGACGTCACGGTGATCGCCGAGCGCCCGAGGATCGGACCGTACCGGGACGCGATGCGCAGCGCGCTCGCCGCCGCGTTAGGCATCGAGCCCGCCGCAATCTCGGTGAAGGGGAAGACGAACGAGCACATGGGATTCGTCGGCCGCGAGGAGGGGCTCGCCTGCATCGCGGTCGCCACGCTCCTCCCCGGCGCCGGAGCCTGAAGTGCAGGGGGTGCTCGACTGGCTGACGGCACTGCCCCCGGCCGTGCTCTATCTCGTGCTCGCGGTCATCGCCGCCGTCGAGAACGTCTTTCCGCCGGTCCCCGCCGACACCGTCGTCGCGTTCGGCGCCTTCCTCGCCGCCCGCGGGCACGCCACCCTCGCCGGCGCCTTCGCCGCGACGTTAGGCGGCAACCTCGCCGGCGCGATGGGGATGTACGCCGCCGGCCGGCGCTTCGGCGCCGAGCGCCTCGCCCGCCGCCTCGACGCCGGCGGATCGGCAAGGCGGCTGCAGGATTTCTACGGCCGCTACGGGGTCGCTGCCCTCTTCGTCAGCCGCTTTCTCCCCGGCGTCAGGGCGCTCGTTCCGCCCTTCGCCGGGGCGCTCCGCCTCCCGGCGTGGCGGGTCTTCCTGATCCTCGGCACCGCCTCGGCGATCTGGTATGGAGCGATCACCGTGATCGCCTATCGGGTGGGTGCCGACTGGCCGACGTTGCAGCAGAAGATGCGCGAATGGCAGCACGTCCTCGTCATCGGCGCCGCGGTCGTCGCCGCGATCGGTGGCGTCGCGTGGCTCATCATGCGCCGGCGACGGCCGCGGTGAGCGCCGACCAGCCGCCTGACGACGCCGCGGCGGAGAGCGACGCCGCGCGCGCCTTCATGCTCGAGCAGTTCAGCGATTTCATCAACCTCGAGCGCGGCGTCTCGGCGCGCACTGACGAGGCGTACGGGCGCGACATCACGCGCTTCGCGCAATATTGCCGCGCGAAAGGCGCGGTCGCGCCGACCGACGTCACCGCCCGCCTGGTACGCGAGTACGTCTACCACCTCAAGGATCTCGGGCTCGCCCCGTCCTCGATCCGGCGCAACGTCTCCGCGGTCCGCACCTACTTCAAGTTCCTCGTCGGCGAGGGACACGTAGTCCGCGATCCGAGCGACCGCCTCGAGACGCCGAAACGCTGGCGGACGCTGCCCGATGTTCTCAGCGTCGAGGAAGTCGAGCGCCTGCTCGCCGCGCCGGCGATCGACGAGCCGATGGTCTTCCGCGACCGGGCGATGCTCGAGCTGGCGTACGGTGCCGGACTGCGCGTCTCGGAGTGGATCACCCTCGGCATCCGCGACGTCCTGTTCGACGACATGCTCGTGCGCGTGTTCGGGAAGGGCGGCAAGGAGCGGCTGGTGCCGATCGGACGGAAGGCGATCGGGGCGGTCGCGCTCTACCTGCGCGAGCTCCGGCCCCGCCTCGAGCGTGGCGAGGGGAAGGGCATCCTATTCCTCAACGCGCGCGGTGAGCCCCTCACCCGCATGGGTGCCTGGAAGATCCTCCGCCGCCACGTGACGACTGCGGGGTTGGCGAAGCGCGTCACGCCCCATACGCTTCGCCATTCCTTCGCGACGCATCTGCTCGAGAACGGTGCCGATCTTCGCGCGGTCCAGGAGATGCTCGGCCACGCCGACATCTCGACGACGCAGATCTACACCCACGTCGACCGCGAGTATCTCCGCACCGTCCACAAGAAATTTCACCCGCGCGGCTGAGCGCAGGCGATCCGCATGATCCTCGTCATCGACAACTACGACTCCTTCACCTACAACCTCGTCCAGTATCTCGGCGAGCTTGGGGCGGAGGTCGAGGTACGGCGGAACGACGCGATCGCCGTCGACGACATCGCTGCGATGGCCCCAGCTGCAATCGTCCTCTCGCCCGGCCCGTGCACGCCCGCGGAGGCAGGGATCACGATCCCCGTCATTCGGCGCTGGGGCGCATCGATCCCGATGCTCGGCGTCTGTCTTGGCCACCAGGCGATCGGCGAGGCGTTCGGCGGCAAGGTCGTCCGGGCGGATCGGGTCATGCATGGGAAGACCTCGCTCGTCACCCACGACGGGACCGGAGTCTTCGCCGGACTGCCTTCGCCGCTGGAAGTGATGCGCTACCATTCGCTCGTGATCCAGCCTGCGTCCCTTCCGCCCGCGCTCATCGTCGCGGCGCGGGCGGTGGATGCACCGGATGAGATCCACGCCGTGCGGCACGTCGAGCACCCGGTGTTCGGCGTCCAGTTCCATCCCGAGTCGATCATGACCCAGCACGGCAAGCAGATGCTCGCAAACTTCCTCGAGGCCACGCGGTGACGGAAGCACGCCGCATCGCCATCGCGCTCGGAATCCTTTTCTTCGCGCTGATGGCGGGGATGGCTGCGCCCCGCAGCGTCGCGGCGCAGGCGGTGGTGATTCGCGACATGGGACCTGGCCGCGCGGGGCGGTGGCTGCGAAGCGCGCTCGCTGCTCCGCACCTGCTGATTCGCGCCGACAGTGCACACCCGGCGGTTCTCAGGCGCGACACGACCTACGACCAGACCGTCATCATCGTCGGCGGGCCCGCTGAAGTCGCGAGCACCGTGCACGGTGAGGTGATCGTCGTCGGCGGCGACCTGTTCCTGCACCCCGGTGTGAACATCGCGAGCCGGGCGATGGCGATCGGCGGGGGAGTATACGAGACCTCGCTCGGGCAAGTGCACGGCGGGGTCTTTGCCTTCCGCGAGTTCACCTACCGCGTCACCGTCCTCCCCGATGGAACGCTTGCCCTCGACTACGAGCTCACCGAGCTCCACGACACGCGCGTCGTCACGCTCCCTGGATTCTTCGGCGTTCGGATCCCGTCATACGACCGGACGAACGGGGTCTCGCTCCCCTTCGGCCCGACGCTCGCCTTCGACACGGCGCGCTACGAGCTCGACCTGCTCGGCGTCTACCGCTCGCAGCTCGGCGTCGTCGACCCGGAGGCCGAGCTTCGCGGCACGATTGGCCGCCGCCTGACGGTACGCCTTCGCGGCGGCCGCTACACCGAGACGAACGAGCGCTGGATCTACAGCGACATCGCCAACTCGCTCCACGTCCTCGCCAGCGGGAGCGATGCCCGCAACTACTACCGCGCCGACCGCGCCGATGCCCTCGTTTCGTGGATGCTCGAATCCTCGACCGCCCGCTTCACCCTCGCGGCCGGAGCCCTGACGGAGCACGCCCGATCGGTTCGTCCCGACACCGGCGCCCGCGGCGGTCCATGGACGCTGTTCGAGCGAGACGAGCCGCTGGGCCGGCTTCGCCCGAATCCGCACGTTCTTTCCGGCACGATCACCTCCGCACTCGCCGGCGTTGCCATGGAGTGGGCAGACCAGGGCGTCACGGCGAACGTCAGCGCCGATCTCGAGCTTCCGTTCGCGACGCCGAACGACTCGCGCTTCGTCCAGACTACCATCGACGCCTTTGTCGGCTTCCCGACCTTGAGCACCCAGTCCGTTCAGGTCGAGTCGCATGCGATCATCACCGCTGGCGACAGCGCTCCGCCGCAGCGCTACTCCTATCTCGGAGGCGCGGGGACCCTTCCGACCTTCGACATGCTGCAGTTCGGTGGCGACGAGCTGTTCTTCGCAGAAGGGCGCTACATCATCCCGGTCGACCACCTGCGCGTCAGGTACGTCGGCTCGCCAACCCTCACGCTCCGCTACATCACGGGAAGCGCCGGGGTGGGGAAGCTGCCCGCCCTCGAGCAGAACGTTGGCGCACGGCTCGCGCTCAGCTTCCTCCGCGTGGACTACCTGATCGACCCGGCGTCTCGGCGCGCCAATTTTTCGGTCGGCCTTTCGGTGTTCCGCTAAACGACCGCGTCGCGCCCAGATTCCGTTTGCGCCGGGCGCGGCGGGACACTATATTCGCTGGCGTGAATTTTGCGTCCGCGCGCACCCTTTTTCGTCGCCACTTCCGCCCGCCGGGCCGATGATGCTCGCCGTCATCCCCGCCCGCATCGGCGCGACTCGCCTCCCCCGCAAGCCGCTTCGCGACCTCGCCGGTAAACCGCTCGTCGTT
>Ga0308176_10002433_pt1 | contig 11749 bp, 16 predicted proteins | sample PhyCR2_3_FD_203890 | JGI IMG/M metagenome (GOLD analysis project Ga0308176, IMG submission 203890) | Soil microbial communities from UC Gill Tract Community Farm, Albany, California, United States - DLSLS.C.R2 | ecosystem: Environmental > Terrestrial > Soil > Agricultural land | place: USA... | reverse complement strand
CAGCTCCGCGAAGGGGCCAACGAGCAGCTCTACGGCGGCTGGCCGATGATCCTCTCCGGCCTGAAGACGCTGCTGGAGACCGGGCAGACGCTCACCACGCCCGGCTCGCTGATGTACGCGGGGGAGCAGGCGACGACGGCCTGAGGGAGACCCAGGCCGTTCCACGCATCCTTGCCCTCCTCGGCCGCCTGCCCCAACCGAGGCGCCGGGTGCTTGGCGCGGAAACCGCGAGCCTGGAACGTAGCCATGCTAAGGTTTTGAAATTCTGCTGCCGGCCACGAGACGAGGCCGGCTCTAAAGGAGGTTGGAATGAAGAAGAAGGTCAAGAAGCTCACTCTCCACCGCGAAACCCTGAGCGCCCTGTCGGATCTACGCCAGGTCCTTGGAGCGGCTACGGCAAAGACCGTGTGCGCCACCGCATGCGTTACAAACTGCGCCGGCTGCTATCTCACCCCAGGGACGAACTGCTGCTAGCTCGAGGAGACCTTCTGGCCCTCTGATGCGGGCGGGCTCTCGCTTCCGGGAGCCCGGCCCCCCTGCCTCCCCCGCCTGCTATGCTCCCCCACGCCATCCGGCCTTTCACGAAGGGAGCCTGCCTTGCACACGAGCGAGGAGCGGGTCTGGGAGGAGGATCTCGAGATCCTCACGCCTCACTATGGGATCGAGGACGTGCCTCCTCCCGGCGAGACGCTGCTCTATGCCTGGCAGCACACGCTGGTCGACGTCTCCCCCTTCGTGCTGCCGCTGATCGTGGCGGGAGCGGTGGGCTACTCGGCCGCCCAGGCCGCCACCATGGTCTCGGCCTGCCTGGTGCTCATGGGGATCGCCACGTTCGTCAACGCCACGTGGGGGAACCGGCTGCCGTCGGTCCTCGGGCCGTCGGCGACCGATACGGGGGCCATGGCCACGGCCGGGGCGATTTTCGGCGCTCCCGCCATGTGGATGGCCGGGTTCGTCGGCGGGCTGTTCGAGACGGTGGTGGGCGTGAGCGGCGTGCTGCGGTCGCTGCGCCGGTTCCTGCCCCCCTACGTGTGCGGCATCGTGGTGCTGACGATCGGCATCTCGCTCGCCCGGGTGGCGGGCGGATGGATCTTCGCGGACACCCGCCCGGAGATGCTCGGGCTGGCCGGGCTCGCGGTGGTCTCCATCGTGCTGTTCACCGTGATTGGAAACCGGCTCCGGATCGGGGTTCTTGCTCGCGGCTCGCTCCTGTTCAGCCTGCTGCTCTGGGGGGTGATCGTGGCCGGAGCTCTGGGCCTCGCCGACTTCGGCGCGCTCGCCCGCGCGCCCTGGTTTGGGCAACAATATACTTGACTCACCCGCGATCTCCTGGTAGAGTACCGCCATGGACACCGAGACCCGCCTCCCCGAGACTCTGACCGAGGCCGTCCGCTTCTTCACCGACCCGGACGTCTGCCTCGCTTTCGTGGCTAACCTGCGCTGGCCCGGCGGCGTGATCTGCCCCCGCTGTGGCTCTGGCGAGCATTCCTTCCTCAGCACCCGCCGCCTCTGGAAGTGCAAGGGCTGCAAGAAGCAGTTCTCGGTGAAGCTCGGGACGATTTTCGAGGACTCGCCGCTCGGCCTGGACAAGTGGCTCCCCGCCCTGTGGATGGTGGTCAACTGCAAGAACGGCATCTCGTCCTACGAGATGGCCCGGGCGCTCGGCGTCACTCAGAAGTCCGCATGGTTCATGAATCACCGCATCCGTCTCGCCGTCCAGGAGGGAACCTTTGAGCCCATGTCCGGCGAGGTCGAGGTCGATGAAACCTTCATCGGTGGCCGCGCCCGCAACATGCACAAGGGGCGGCGCGAGCAGAAGATCACCGGCACCGGCGGGGCTGGCAAGACCGCCGTTATGGGACTCCTGGAGCGGCACGGCGAGGGCGGGCACAGTAAGGTCCGCGCCAAGGTCGTACCCAATGTGCGGCGGAAGACTCTGAGCCCCGAAGTCCGGGAGAACGTCGCGGAAGGTTCGGAAGTCTTCACCGACGCGCTCAAGTCCTACGCCGACCTCAGCGATGCCTATGTCCATCAAGTGATCGATCACGCCGAATGCTACGTCAAGGGCAAGGTCCATACCAACGGCCTGGAAAACTTCTGGAGCCTGCTCAAGCGGTCGATCAAGGGCACCTATGTGAGCGTTGAGCCCTTCCATCTCTTCCGCTACCTGGACGAGCAGACTTTCCGGTTCAACACCCGCAAGGTCAAGGACGGCGCTCGGTTCCTTCACGCCGCTGCTGGAATCATCGGCAAGCGGCTCACCTACAAGGCCCTCACGGGTTCGGAGGTCCCTGCTACGTGACGCCAAAAGAGAAGGAAGAGGACGACGGCGAGCCAAGGGCGGAAAGCCCTGAGTCGCCGCCTCCCGAGCAGACACCATTCCAGCGGTTCGAGGAATTCGCCAGACGGGTGATCTCTGTTCCGAAAACGGAGATCGATGAACGGGAACGCTCATACCGCGAGAGCCGCCAGAGTAAGACAAAGCTAAAGCCACCTACCAGCCCATCCTCTCGAAACTCCAAGGAAGAATGAACAGGGCAGGCAGCACGAATCCAATAAAGCCTGCGGCAAGCCTAACGAATCCGCTGCAATCCGCGAGAAAAAATATACCTAACCCGCCGACCGCGATAACGCCACCTGTCACCAGCCCGAGGATTCCCGGCAAATGGCTAGCGACGTAATTATAAGGACTGTGCAGCACGGCAGGGATTGGGTTGATTACCTCACCTTGCTGTTTACCCTCCTCGGAGTTGCTGTTGTTGCCCTCTACACTCATTACACGAAAAAGCTTGTAGAACTTACCAGCGCGTCGCTTGAGGCGGCCCGCGAAAGCGGCGCGGAAGCGCTTGCCGAAACCCGCAGGAGCAATGAGACCACAGAGGAAAGTAATCGAATTGCTGGGGAGAGCTTTGAGCTTGGCACTCGCGCTTGGCTTTCGGTCTCCTTTAAGCCGATCCTGGATCGCGGCAACTTCATAGGCTACAGTTTCGAGCTGACAAACCTTGGCAAGATCCCGGCTCTTAATGTTGAGGTCCTGTGTAGTTTTGATGTTTGGGAGTCTGACACCGAAGTCCCGGACGAAATTCCGTCCGATAACAGCAGGCGACTGGAGATGGGCCTTGCTATCGGACCAGGAATGACACACGTTAGCATTCCGCCCGCCGAATCCTACAGGAATCTCAGCGCCATCCAGTTGACCACCTGCTATTGTCGTGTCACGTATAAGGATTTCTTTAATACACCCCGGCTGACGGAAGCATGCTGGCGATACCGGCCGCAAATCTCGATACCCGATCGGCGCGATTGGTTGTACGCATCCAAGCACAACCACATGAAGTAAGAGAAGGCTTGAGGCGCCGCTAGTCTTTGATATCGAGATACACCCGCAGCGCCCGCCGCATGACTTCCGATTTCGAGCAGCGCTCCCGAGCGGCTCGCTCTTCAAGGGCCCGCTCTTCATCGTCGTACAGGTAGGCCGTCTCCCGGGTGAGCCCACCCTTCGTGGTGTGCTTCTGCCTTCCTCGGGGCGCCTTATCGCGTGTAGGCATGCCGTAAGACTAGACAAGTCGGTGCCCCCGGTATACAGTCATGGTGCATGCACCGGGAGCGCGGTGCGACGAAGGACAACAAGCGGCCCGGCGGGGTGCGGGAACACTTCCGCCGGACCTAACCCGAGCAAGGAGCTGGTCCATGCCCGAGCTAACTCTGCATTCTATCCTCAGCCCGCTACCCCCACCCCTCCCGGACCCGCCGCCGGAGGACACCCCGGAGCCGCCAGCCCTTGCCGCGACTCCCCCGGAGGTCGATCCCAACGCCTGGGAGACGTTCCCCGCCTTCCGCGAGACGTTCCTGATGTACCTCACTCCGCGGGGGTATGCTGACGCGATCCGGAAAACGGGGGAGGTGTTGTACTCCCTCATCCTGGACACCCCCGCCGAGTGGCCCGGCTGGCCCGAGTCGAGCACCCGGACGGAGATGCGCGCCGCACTGGCGGACCTGCGCCACTTGCAAGGCTTCCTCGCGGCGGTGGGCCGGGAGCGCGAAGTGTCCAGCCTCGACCCGGAGGACGCGTACCTGTCCAACACAGCCGCCCGGCTGGCGCGGCAGATCAAGCACGCGGCGGATGGGATCGAGCGCGAGCTCCAGGGGCCGCGCTCATGAACGGGGAGTCGAAACCCTCCTATCCTCCGGGCGCCACCCGGACCGTCTCGGTCAAAGCCACCCCCGAGCAGAAGAGCACCTGGGAGGTGGCGGGCCGCAATCACGGGCTGTCGGCTGGCGGCTTCCTGGCCTTCACGGCGGATTTCTACCTCGCGATGTATCGGGCGTATCTGGAGGCGAACGATGAGCACTACGACGCCCTCCACCCCGCCAGCCCGCCGGAAGAAGCGAGACGGCAGGAGGAGCGGGCCAAGCGGCGGAATCGCGGGGAGTAGTGCCACTCGGAAAAGAGTCCGACGCTCTAATGTCTGGAGCGCCCGCATCTACGCCTCACTCCTCGGCCCGGCCGCCCTCTTCTTGCGGCCGGGCTTTTTCGCCGAGCTCTCGGACAGTCTTGTTGCGAGATGCCTCATGAAACCCCGCACCGCATTGAAGATATCTTCGGCCTGTTCAAGCGTGTACTGGTTTACAACGTGCATGGTTGGGTTGCGCCATGCCACTTTAACGGCTTGAAGGTGGCCGAGAACCTCCCGAAAGAACGGCTCATCTCGTTTCCATTGAACGCCCTTCTTCCGCCACTTCTGGTCTATGCGGGTGTGAATTTGCTTTAAGTACGGTTCCCAGCTTGGCGCGTAGGGAATTCCCAACTCAACAGCAGCCACTTTCAGAGCGACCTCCATAGTGCGCATCAGGTGAAATACCGCAGCCGTTGACCTTTCAACGGCAAGACACTTGCTCGCTTCCTCAATCTCAACTATTGCAGAAGGGAAGCGAGAGTAGACCTCCTCGCCAAAAGGCATTTGGGCGGACCACCGTTTTGCGTCGAGCGTACTCAGAGAAAGAAATGATATCGCTCCGATCTCGTCTTCGATTCTACCTATTAACTCCTTCGTGAGGTCTCGTAGATCGACCTCCGATGCCTTCATTTGAAGAGCCTCATAGACCGCAGTGCCTATCTTCTCGGCAGTCCGACTCGCGGCCTTCAGGTCCATCTCGGCGCAGCGGTCGAAAACCGTCTCGGTGTGGCCGCGTAAAAAGATGCGGTTGAAATCATCGGTCAGGCCGACGGCTTTTTCGTAACACCTCGCCCTTCCCCGTCTCGCACCGCGCGCATTTTTGGTTCAGGCTGATCCCTCGAAGGAGGGATCTCGATGGAGGCACGGTTCGAGCGGTATCGCAGGGCAGTGGAGAGAGCCTTGGGTGGCCGCCCCGGTCGGGGGGCTCGGTACGGAGAGGATCTTCGGCAAGAGGCGGTGGTGCTCGCGCGAGCGGGGATGCTGGCCGGCAAGAGTCTGGGATCGGTGGCGGGCGAGTTGGGGGTTGGCTGCGCCACGCTCGCGCGCTGGCTTGAAGGAGCGCGGGCCACTCTGCGGCCCGTGGAGGTTCAGGGGGAAGGGCGGGAGGAGGAGGGTGGCCCGGAGTCCTCGCTCGTTCTGGTGGCGCCGTCGGGCTGGCGGATCGAGGGGTTGCGCCGGGAGGACATCCCCGAGTTGCTGAGGGTTCTGGGATGATCGGCAGCACGCGTCAGGTGCGAGTGTGGGCGTACGGCTCGGCGGTGGACCTGAGAAAGGGTTTCGACGGGCTGGCGGCTCTGGTGGGAGGCGATCTCGGCCAGGACCCGCTGTCGGGGGACCTGTTTCTGTTCGTCAACCGGAGCCGTCACCTGGCGAAGGTGCTGCTGTGGGACGGCACGGGATTGTGCATCTATAGCAAGCGTCTAGAGCAGGGGTGCTTCGCCTGCCTGTGGAGAGAGCCCGGGCGCCCCCGGCTGCAGCTGACGACGAGCGAGCTCCAGTTGTTCTTGGAAGGCAGTACGCTGGTGGGCAAGGTGGAGCTGTCGCCACCCGCTTTCCCGCAAAAAAACCTTGCCTTCTAGGTCGAGTTGTGCTGCAATCAGCTCGTGATCCGAATCGAGACAGAGCAGAATATCGAGATCCTGCGGAAGGTCGCTCGTCTGCTCTGGCGTGAGCTCGAAGCGCTCCACGAACGGCTGCGCAAGCTCACCGCTGAAAAGCTTCGACTCCAAGGTGCCGACGCACAAGCTCTGCAGTTGGAGATCGATCAGCTGAAGGAGCTCCTGGCGCGCCGGGAGCGAGAGATCTTTGGGGACTCCTCGGAGAAGCGGCCGCGGCCGGCGAGCGAGGCGACCGCCGAGCCCGCGGATCGCAGCGGCCACGGCCCCCGGGAGCAAAAGCAGTTACCGCTCGTCGAAGTCCACCACGAGTTGCCCGAGACCGAGCGCTGCTGCGGCCAGTGCGGGGGAACGCTGGCGGCGATGGGCCAGCAGGTGGAGGAGTACGAGGAGGTCACGGTCGTCGAGCGCAGCTTCCAACTGGTGCGGCACCGGCGGCAGAAGTACCGTTGTCAGTGCAACGGCAACGTGGTCACCGCCCCAGGGCCAGCGCGGCTGATCCCCGGCGGTCGCTACTCCGCGGAGTTTGCGGCCGAAGTGGCGATCAACAAGTATCTCGATCACGCTCCCCTGGAGCGGCAGGTGCGGATCATGGCGCGCGAGGGGCTGACGGTGACCTCGCAGACGCTGTGGGATCAGATCGAAGCCTTGGCCCGCCATCTGGAGCCTTCCTATCAAGCTCTGCGCCCGCGGGTGCTCGGCTCGCCGGTGGTCCATGCCGACGAGACTCACTGGCGTCTGATGGGACAGGAGGAAGAGAAGTCCCGCTGGTGGGTGTGGTGCGTGGCCAGCGACGAGGCGGTGTTCTATCAGCTTCTCGGCACCCGGTCGGCCAAGGCCGCACGGTCGGTGCTCTGCGATTACCGGGGAATCGTCCTCTGCGATGGTTACGGCGCTTACGAAGCGTTGGCGCGCGCCGGGCCGGAGATCACTCTGGCCCACTGCTGGGCGCATGCGCGACGAAAATTCATCGACATCGAGCCTCACTACCCGCGGGCTTGCGAGGAGATCTTGCAGTTCATCAGCAAGCTCTATTGCGTCGAGCGGGAAGCGTCACGGCTCGCCTTGCCCGAGACGCAAGAGCGGCTCGCCCTGCTGACGAAGCTGCGCGAGGAGCGCTCGCGGCCGCTCGTCGAGGAAATTTACGCGTGGGCCGAAGAGCAGCGGCAGAAGGCCCTGCCTCGCAGCGGTCTGGGTCAGGCCACGGAATACCTGCTCGGGCTGTGGAAGGGGCTGACCCGCTTCCTCGAGAATCCCCGCATTCCGCTCGACAACAACGCCGCCGAACGGGCGCTGCGCGGGGTCGTCATCGGCCGGAAGAATCACTACGGCTCGCGTTCGAAGCGAGGCACCGAGGTCGCGGCACTCTTCTACAGCCTCTGTGAAACCGCTAAGCTCGCCGGAGTCGAGCCCCGCGCCTACCTCCTCCAGGCCACTCACGCCGCCCTGCACCAGCCCGGCACCGTCACCCTCCCGCACGCTCTGCGCGCCTGAACAGCCCTGGACCCCTCGATGGGGGGTCTCCAGACCCCTACGGGGGTAGGGGCAAACCTCAAACGCCGAAAGTCTGAGCCGCGGAGCCGCCCTTGCGGCTACGCCCACGCCGGACGGCCAAGACTGTCACGGAGCTCCGGCCAGGAGCCTACAACCAGACAGGGATCGGCGCCAGACGGGGAAGAGCGAGGTGTTACGGACGTACTTCAGACGCGCGACCTGAGCGGCCTCCTCGCCGGTGACGACGGTCATCTCATAGCGGCGCTCGAAGACGGGGCCCCGCCAGCCGGTCAGCCGGTTGACCTCCCGGGCCAACTTGGACTGGAGGTCTCGCATGAAGCCGGCGACCTCTTGGGCGTCGTCGACGATCAGGAGGATGTGGAAGTGGCTGGACAACACGGAGGTGGCCGCGATGTCCATCTCGTGGACCCGCTGGGCCCTTCCCAGGATGCCCAGGACGATGTCGTTGAACGAGGGTCCAGGGGTGAGGAGATAGCGCCCCTGGATGGTGCGGTTGGTGACGGAGACGAGGGAACGGGTCTGGGGGACGTAGCGTAGTTTTCTTGCCATACCCTATGGAGACGGAAAATCGGTCCCGAATCTTCTTCGCCCTAGAGCCGCTTGAGTTTGCAAGGGGGGTAACCGGGGTGTTTCGGTACTTCAGAGTGGGCGCAGATGGGGTCTGGCTTGAATCGGCTGGCACTTCCCTCCTGCCCAAGGATGCGGATGGCCTGGCCGGTGAGCTCGACAGCGGGATGTGGCAGGCGGAGCAGGAGGTCAGGCGATCGCCGGCGGAGGATCTCCCATGGCCGTGAAGCGGATCGCCTTCCAATTTCTGCGCCGCCGGGACGGAATGGCCCCGGCCATGTCCCCCGCGCGCCCCCGTTTACGCATCTCCCTGTAACGGATCCCGGGGGCTCCTCGCCCAAGAGGTAGAGTCGGAGGCATCGAAACGGAAACGCGGGGACCGTCATAAAAGTTGTACGCGGACGCGATGAGCGCGCTCGCCTTCCTGGGGAGGGAGTACGAATATGAATATCTGCAAAAGCTTTTGCTTTCTCGTTCTGTTGACCGTGGTCGCGATCCAGCCCGCTCTGGCCGCTGGACCCCACGCCGTGAAGCCTCTTTCCGGCGCGGAAACGGCCCAGCTCGTGGACGTCCCGATGAAGTCGCTCAACGCCGGCGAGGAGTCCGCGGTCACGGTCCAGACCACCCCGCGGGACGACGTGGGCTTCGATCTCAGCGAGCTCTTCGCGCCGAAGGCGTCCTGCCCGGGGGGCGGCAACGCGACCTTCACCTGGACGATCAAGGACGGCTGTCTCGACGGAGTGGGGATCTACGTCCGGTTCTTCGACGAGACGAACGACCTCGTCTTCCCGAACAGCTCGCAGGTCTACAGCGTCGGCTCGGGGCGTAGCGGCGTGGTCAAGCTCTCGGTCAAGCGCGGCGCCAAGATCTGCTATGGCGCCGAGCCTTCCAACCTCGACGGCAGCTACTGGGGCGTGAGCCTCGACAACAACCAGGGCTGCGCGAGCTGCTGCAACACCGTCCCCAATTCGGGGAACCTCGCCCGCACCGTCACCCTGGTCTGCAACTGATGCCGCGAGCCGCGAGCCGCGCCGTCCCACCTTGTCCCCGCTCGCGCACCCCTCTCTTTAGAGCTACCTCGCGCCGGCCCTGGTGGCCGGCTGCCGCTTTTTCTTGGAGGACAAGACTTTGCGAACGAAGATCGTGTCCGCGGCGTTGCTGTCCGTGAGCCTGTTGGCCTTCGCCGGGGCGGCGGGGGCCCAGTACCATGGGGGGCCGGTGATCGTCAGTGCCAAGGTGGTCAACATCTTCTGGGGACCGACCTTCTCCAACCCGGCCTCCCCCGACTACGCCTATGCGCAGTCGCTGGTCGCGTTTCGGAACCAATTCGGCGCCACCCATGAATACAACGTGATCACGCAGTATTACCAGGTCGTGGGCACCACCCGGCAGTTCGTCCAGTTGTCCAACCTCGGCTCGGGAACGGCCGATTGGTTCGACATGTCGACGCCGCCCACGAACGTCACCGACTCCGCCGTCCGCTCCAAGATCCAGGCCTACCTGGCGTCCCATCCTTTCAACAACAGCACGATCTACGAGGTCTTCCTGCCGTCCACTTCCTACTCTTCGAGCGGCACGAGCACCTCGTGCGGCGGCCCGGGCCTCGCCTACTGTGAGTATCGGAGCACTTTCACCAGCGGCACCTCGACGGTCAAATACACCGTGCAACCCTATGCGAGCTGCGGCGCCTGCCAGGTCTCGTCGGGCTGGACGGCGGCGCAGAACCAGGAGCATCTGGTCGCCCATTCGACCCGCGAGACCGTGGTCAATCCGCTCGGCAACGCCTGGTATGACTCGGGCACCGGAATCGAATTCAGCGACAAGTGCTTCTGGTCCCCGGCACCGTTCCTCGACGGCGTCTACGGCTATCCCTACGAGTGGTCGCTCGCGACGAGCTCGTGCGTCAAGACGCGGTGAGGGCGTCTGGGATTGCGGCCTCCGAGGTCGGCAAGAGGCTCAAGGTCGAGCTGGCGTAGAGGCCTTCGGAATCAGCACCGGCCGGAACTTGTAGCCGTAGACGAGATAGCCCTGCCCCTGCGGCCCCCTCTCCTGAAGGCGCCGGGTCACCATCTCGACCGGCATGCCGATCTCGACCTCGCCGGGATCGGCGTCGGTGAGCTGGGCGGTGACGCGGACCCCCTCCTCGAGCTCCACCAGGGCCACCAGATAGGGGCCGGAGAACCCTTGAGGGGCCGTCGCCACCTCGGAAAAGGAGAAGATGGTGCCCCGGCCGGAGAAGCGGTAGGGCTCCTGCTCCCGGCCGCGGCAGGCGCCGCAGGCGTCGCGGGCCGGGAACTGGACGGCGCCGCACGTCTTGCAGCGCCGCCCCTCCAGCCGGTAAAAGGGGGCGGTCAGACGGCGATAGCGGGGCAGATCCATGGATTCAGGCATGGGTGTCAGGCCTCCAGGACGTGGGTCACGGCGATCGAGCCGTGGCCGCCGATCGATTGCGTGAGGGCCACCCGGGCGCCCGGGACCTGATTCGGCCCGGCCTCGCGCCGGAGCTGCAACGCGGCCTCGACGATCTGATAGGCGCCGCTCGCTCCCACCGGATGCCCGCGCGCCTTGAGCCCGCCGAAGGTCGAAAGCGGGATGCAGCCGCCGCGGGCGAAACAGCCGTGGGCGGCCCGCTTCAGCGCCTCGCCGCGGGGCGCGAAGCCGCAGGCCTCCAGGGACAGGGCGGTGATGATGGTGAAGGCGTCATGCGCCTCGAAGAGATCGCAATCCTTGGGACCGAAGCCGCAGGCCGCGAACGCCTTCTCGGCCGAGCGCTGGGCGGCGCCCAGGGTCAGCAGGTCGGCCCGGCCGGCGAGGCCGATGGTGTCCGTGGCGGCCGCGGCGGCGGCGATGCGCACGGCCCGGTGCTGGCTCCGGAGCGCCTCCCGCGAGCAGATCACCACCGCCGCGGCGCCGTCGCAGACCGGCGCGGCGTCGAGCACGCCGATGGGAGAGGCGACCTGGGGGGAACGGGAGAATTCTTCTACAGTGATCGGCTCGCGGAACATGGCGTTCTCGTTGGCCGCGGCGTTGCGGTGGGCGCTGACCGCGAAGGGGGCGAAGTCCTCGCGCGAGGCCCCGGTCTCGTGCATGTAGCGCCGCATCAGCAGGGCCGAGAGGGCCACGAACGAGAGGCCGTGGCTCGCCTCGTAGTCGCCGTCCGCGGCCGTGGCCAGTCCCGCGGTAATCTGATCGGAGACGGCGTCGGTCATCTTTTCGATCCCCACCGCCACCGCCACGTCGTGGGCTCCTGAGGCCACCGAGAGCGCCGCCGCCCGCACGGCGGCCCCGCCCGAGGCGCAGGCGGCTTCGATCTTCCAGGCCTCGGCCGGGAGGAGGCCGGCGGCGTCGGCGAGCAGAGCGCCCAGGTTCTCCTGGCCGTTGACCGCGCCCCCCAGCATGTTCCCGACGAACAGGGCGTCCACCGTTTCGACTCCCGCGTCGTCGAGGGCCGCGCGGATGGCGGAGGCCCCGAGGTCGCGGAGCCCGAGGTCCCAATGCTCGCCCACCGGGGTCTGCCCCGTTCCGATAATAAAAATATCTCTCATGCGCGTTTGATCTTTCCCCGCAGCCGGAGGTACTGGCCGTAGCCGTCCA
>Ga0308176_10002432_pt1 | contig 11751 bp, 11 predicted proteins | sample PhyCR2_3_FD_203890 | JGI IMG/M metagenome (GOLD analysis project Ga0308176, IMG submission 203890) | Soil microbial communities from UC Gill Tract Community Farm, Albany, California, United States - DLSLS.C.R2 | ecosystem: Environmental > Terrestrial > Soil > Agricultural land | place: USA... | reverse complement strand
CGGCACAGGCCGATGCGGTGGCCAGCCTGCGCCGCGACCTGGTGCCGCTGCGCCAGAGCCCGATGGTCGTCTGGAAGCCGCGGCGCTGATCGCTGGCGCACACTGGACACATGATCGGCGCCGTGGGGCGGGCCCTGCGCGCGGTGCCGTTCACGGCGTCGTACGCCGTTCTGCTGACCGTCCTGCAGGTCGCGGTCGCCATGCTCGACCACGACACGCGGTCCGAGGTCGTGCGTGACGCGAGCACGAACCTGACGAACCTCGGCAACGGGCACGTCGAGACGCTGCTGGTCAGCGCGTTCGTCCAGGCGGAGCCGGCGCTGCCCCGGCTGCTGCTCGTCGTCGCCGCCCTGGCCGCCGCCGAGCTCGTCCTCGGCTGGCGCCGCACCTTGGCCGTCTTCGTCGTGGGGCACGTGGGCGCCACCCTCGCGGTGGCCGCGGCACTCGCCGTCGGCGCGCTGCCGGGCGTGGTGGCGGCGAAGGTCCACGACGCGGTCGACACCGGGCCGAGCTACGGGACCGCGGCGGTCATCGGGGCGGGGCTGCTGGTGGCGACGGTCCGGGCCCTGCGCCGGCAGGGCCCCCGTCGCGCGGTGCGCGCGACGCTCACCGGGCTGGCGCTGGTCGCGGTCGTCGTCGTGACCGCGGGCACGCTCGCAGCGCAGCCGACGTTCACCGCGTGGGGTCACCTCATCGCGCTGCTGGGCGGCGCGGCGACAGGGGCGGTGCTCCTCCCCGACGAGCCGACCGCGAGAGTTCCAGCATGAGCCTCCCGACCACCGGGCGCCGCCGGACCTGGGCGCCCCCGCTGGCTGCGCTGCTCACCTTCCTGGTCGGCGTCCTGAACCTGGCGAGCGCGCTGACCAAGGAGAACCGCGGCCGGCTCGACGCCCTGACCTCGGTCGTGCCCGGTGCGCTGACGACGGCGTCGACGGGCGTGACGGTCGTGACCGGCCTGGTGCTCGTGCTCGTGTCGCACGGGTTGGCGCGGCGCAAGCGGCGGGCGTGGCGGATCACGGTCGGGCTGCTCGCCGGCAGCGTCGTGCTGCACGTCCTCAAGGGCCTCGACGTGGAGGAGGCGCTGGTCGCCGCCGCCCTGCTGGGGCTGCTCGTCCACCTGCGCGACGAGTTCCAGGCGGCGGGCGACCCGCGTACCCGCTGGCGCGCGCTCGCCGTGCTGTCGTACCTGCTGTTGGCCGACCTCGTCCTCGGCCTGCTCCTGCTGACCCTGCGCGATGCCGACGGCAGCCTGCTCGACCGGCTGCAGCACGTCGTGTACGGACTGGTCGGCGTCTCGGGGCCGGTGATGTTCGCGACCGGCCACGACGACGACGTGGTGAGCGCCGTGCTGTTCGCGATGGGCCTGCTGACGGTGCTGCTGCCGGCCTACCTGGTGCTGCGGCCGGCCGAGCCGACGGCGACCCTGAGCCAGGAAGACGAGCAGCAGCTGCGCCGGCTGCTCGCCGCGCAGGGCGGCCGCGACTCGCTCGGCTACTTCGCGCTGCGGCGGGACAAGAGCGTCGTGTGGTCGCCGACCTGCAAGGCGGCGGTCTCCTATCGCGTCGTCTCGGGTGTCTGCCTCGCCAGCGGCGATCCGATCGGCGACCCGGAGGCGTGGCCGGGTGCCATCACCGCGATGCTCGAGCTCGCCGACCGGCACGCCTGGGTGCCTGCCGTCATGGGGTGCAGCGAGCTCGGTGGCACCGCCTGGCATCGCGCTGGGCTGCAGGCCCTCGAGCTGGGTGACGAGGCCGTACTGGAGACCGGCTGCTTCTCCTTGGAGGGCAGGGCGATGCGCGGAGTGCGCCAGGCCGTGCGCCGGGTCGAGCGGGCCGGCTACACCTGTCGCGTGCGGCGCGTCGGTGAGCTGACGCCCGACGAGCTGGACGAGGTCCGCCGGGTGGCGCAGTCGTGGCGCGACGGCGAGACCGAGCGCGGCTTCTCCATGGCGCTCGGGCGGTTCGGCGACCCGGCAGACGGCGAGTGCGTGCTGGTGACGGCCGAGTGCGAGGGCCGGCTGCGCGGGCTGCTGCACTTCGTGCCGTGGGGCGCGGACGGTCTGTCGCTGGACCTGATGCGCCGCGACCGCGCGGCGGAGAACGGCGTCAACGAGCTGCTGGTGGCGGCTGCGGTGCGAGCGTCCGCGGACCTCGGGGTGCAGCGGCTGTCGCTGAACTTCGCCGTCTTCCGGTCCGCGCTGGAGCGGGGCGAGCGGCTCGGCGCCGGTCCGATCACGCGGGCGTGGCGGTCGCTGCTGGTGTTCGCCAGCCGGTGGTGGCAGATCGAGAGCCTGTACCGGTTCAACGCGAAGTTCGGCCCGGTCTGGGAGCCGCGGTTCGTCTGCTTCCGCAACAGCCGCGACCTCCCGCGCGTGGCCGTCGCGGCGCTCGAGGCTGAGGCGTTCCTGGTGTGGCCCGACCTGTCACCGCGACCGCTCGTGCGCCGGCTCGTCCGCGTCCAGCACCCGGCGTGACTCAGCCGTCGGACGTCTGGAAGCCGCCGGAGGAGTCTTCGTGCGGGCTCTCGCTCGGCTCCGGGTGCTCGCTCGGCGGAGCTGCCGGTGAGGTCTGCCTGGTCGGCGCCGGCGACGGCGCCGGCGTCGTACGGGGGGAGCTGCCCGTGCCGATCCGGTCGGTGCGGGTGGCGACCTGAAGCTGGTCGTCGCGGCAGGCCAGGGTCAGCGTGACCTGCCGGGCTCGGCCGACGAACCGCACGGCCGACGCGTCGCGCACGGTCCGGTAGCCGTCCGCGGGAGTCGCGTAGAGCAGCGTCGCCGTGCCGTCGGAGCAGCGCGCGCTGACGATCCCGCCGGCGGTGCTGACGGTCCGGGCCACACCCTCGTCGGTCGCGGGCGGCGTCCGGTGCTGCACGGGCTCGGCGGGCGGCGTCGGCGCGGCCGAGCCCAGCGCCTGCTGGATCCCGGCGGTCGTGAGCGGGTCCGACACCTGGTCCCCGACCTGGTTGCTCACGAGGCGTACGGCGACGACGCCGACGGACGTGGCTGCCACCACCGCGGCGAGCCAGACGCCGCCGATGAGCAGCGCGTGTCGTGACGCCATGCCGCCAGTCTGCGCAACCGTCGGTTAAGGGGCTCCCAAGTCCGGCACATGCTTTGCAGGTGCGGCCGGACAGATGGTCAGGGTCGCTAGCGTGCGGCTATGTCCCAGCTGCTGCTGGTCGAGGACGACGTCGCGATCCGCACGGCGCTCGTGCGCGCGCTGTCCGAGCGCGGCCACGGCGTCCGGACGGCGGCAACCGGCATGGCGGGCCTGCAGGAGGCGGTCGAGAAGGTCCCCGACCTCGTCGTCCTCGACCTCGGTCTGCCGGACATCGACGGCTGCACGCTGCTGACGATGCTGCGCGCGGTGAGCAAGGTGCCGGTCATCGTGGCGACGGCCCGGGACGACGAGTCGGAGATCGTGCGGGCGCTCGACGCCGGCGCGGACGACTACGTCGTGAAGCCGTTCGCCGCCGACCACCTCGACGCCCGCATCCGCGCGGTCCTGCGGCGGGTCAGCCCGGGCGGCGACGCGGGGCTGGTGCTGCGCGTCGGTGAGCTGCTGATCGACGTGCCCGCGCACTCCGCGACGCTCGCCGGGCGGCCGCTCGACCTGACGCGCAAGGAGTTCGACCTGCTGGTCCACCTCGCCGCCCGGCCGGGGGTGGTGGTGAGCAAGCGGGAGCTGATGGCGGAGGTCTGGCGGCAGCCGTACGGCGGGGCGGACAAGACCGTCGACGTGCACCTGTCGTGGCTGCGGCGCAAGCTGGGTGAGACGGCGGACGCACCGAGGTACCTGCACTCCGTGCGCGGCGTCGGCGTGAAGCTGGTCGACCCCGGGTGAGGCGGCAGGTCGTCCTCCTCGTCACCGCGACCACGGTGCTCGTCCTGGTGGCCTTCCTGCTGCCGTTGACCGTCCTGCTCCGGACGCTGGCGGCGGATCGCGCCGTCGCCGAGGCGACCAGGGAGGCGCAGGGTCTCGCCGTCCTGGTCGCCGTCGCAGAGCCGGGGCAGCTCGCGGACGCGCTCACGCTGCTCAACCAGCGCAGCGCGCGCGACGTGGGGCTCGTCCTGCCGGACGGCCGCTCCCTCGGAGCACGGGACAGGGGCAGTACGACGTCGCTGGACCTCGCCCGCGCCGGTCGCTCGTTCACCACCGACGTGCCGGGTGGCCGTGAGGTCTACGCGCCGGTCGACACCGCGAGCGGGCGGGCCGTCGTGCGCAGCTTCGTGCCGGACCGCCTGCTGCACAAGGGAGTTGCGCCGGCCGTGACCATCCTGGTGACGCTCGGCGCCGGGCTGCTGCTGCTCACGGTGCTGGTGGCGGACCGGCTCGCGGCGGGGACGGTGCGCCCGGTGCGGGACCTCGCGCGGACGGCACTGGCGCTCGGGCACGGCGACCTCGAGGCCCGCGCGCAGCTCGGTGGCCCGGCGGAGGTGCGCGAGGTCGGGCACGCGCTCAACGTCCTGGCGCAGCGGATCGGCGAGCTGCTCGTCGCCGAGCGGGAGGCGGTCGCGGACCTGTCGCACCGGCTGCGTACGCCGCTGACCGCGCTGCGGCTCGACGCCGAGGCGGTCGCCGACGAGAAGCACCGCCAGCGCCTGCTCGACCACCTCGACACCCTGCAGCGGACGGTCGACGCGGTCATCCGCGAGGCCCGTCGACCGGTCCGCGAGGGCCTCGGCACCGGGTGCGACGCGATCGCGGTCGTCGCCGAGCGCACGGCGTTCTGGCGGGTCCTCATGGAGGACCAGGGGCGGGTGCTCGACGTCGAGATGCCGGCGGGGACGGCCGCCGTACGCGTTCCCGTCGACGACCTGCGCGCCGCGCTCGACGCGCTCCTGCAGAACGCACTCGTGCACACGCCGGACGGGACCGCGGTCCGGGTAGCGGTCCGGGCTGCCGACGAGCGTCGTACGGAGGTGGTCGTGGCCGACGCCGGACCCGGGCACCCGCCGCACGCGCTCGGCCGCGGGTGGAGCACGGCCGGCTCCACCGGCCTCGGGCTGGACATCGCCCGGCGCACGGCCGAGGCATCGGGCGGATGGCTTGCGGTCGGCCGGAGCGCGGAGGGCGGGGCGAGCGTCATGCTGGTGCTCGGCCCCGCCCTCTGAGGCGTCGGATCAGTCGCCGGACTCGTGCTCCGAGCCGTCCTGGTGCTCGCCCTGATCCTCGACCTCGGTCGCGTCCTCGTGGTCGGCGTCCTCGTGCGAGCTCTCGGTGGCGTCCTGCTGGTCGTTCGCCTGGGCGTCCCGCGTCGGCTGGACGGCCGGCGCAGCCGGAGCGGGAGCCTGCTCGGTCGCGTCGTCCCGGGGCTCGGCTGAGGCGGCCGGGTTCGACTCCTCGACGGGCGGCTGCGCCTCCTGGACCCGTACGACGAGGTCGCAGCTGTCGCCGTGCTGGACGGTGCCGGACGGACAGGGCGCCGGCGTCTCCACGGCCTGCTGCGTCGACGTGGACGTGCTGTCACCGGCGGGTGCCAGGCGCGGGCTCGGAGCGCTCGTGAGCGTCGCCAGCGCCGCGACGCCGGCCAGGCCGCCGGCGAGCAGCGCGCCGGCGAGCTTCAGGGGCAGGGCGGGCATGTGTCCTCCTGGTGTGGGTTCGTCCGCCGATGCTGGACGGCGAGCGACCCGCTCCGGACCATGCCGGGCACAAGTCTGGGCTAAGCCTCACGGCCGAACCTTGCCGGCTTCTTAGGGTTGGCATGGTGAGCGGCTGACGCGCCGCTGCCGACACTCCCCCTCATGAGCGGGACGTCCGAGCAGGCAGCGCGCAGGAACCGGGTCGTCAACCGGGTCTCGGTGATGGGACAGGTGAGCGCGCTGGTCGCGCTGGCGTCGACCGGCGTCACCGCCGGCGTCCTGGCGCACGACGCGCAGGTCAAGGACCTGGCGGTGGCGCAGGCGCGCACGGCGGCCGCTCTGCCGCCTGCCGCGCCCGTTCGCCTGGTGCCCCGGCCGATCCGGACGGTGCTGGTACGCATGCCTGCGCCGGTCCGGCGAGCGGCCGAGGCGACGAAGACCACCGTCGTACGGCGGAGAACGGTCGCGCAGCGCCACGTCGTGCGGCCGGCGCCCGCTCCGGCGCAGGTGAGCCGCCCGGTGCCGCGGAAGGCGACGAAGCCGGCCGCCACGACGTCGACCGGCTCGTGACGGCGGTCGCCGAGCGGCCGTGGGTCGGCCTGCGGCAGCGGGCGATCGGCACGTACGTGCACGTCCTGCTCAGCGAGCCGACGGTGGCCGCGGCGGCGGCCGGGCTCGTGGCGGGCGAGCTCGACGCCCTCGACCGCGCGTGCAGCCGCTTCCGCGCCGACTCGGAGCTCGTCGCGCTCGCCACGGCGACGGGTCCGGTGCGGGTGAGCCCGGTGCTGGCGGGGGCGCTCGACGCCGCCCTGCGGGTGGCCGAGGAGACCGACGGCCTGGTGCAGCCGACGCTGGGGCGGGCGCTGCGGGCGGCCGGCTACGACCGCACCCTCGCCGAGCTGCCGGCGGACGGCCCGGCCGCGGTGCGGCTGCCGATGCGCCCGGACCTGTGGCGCGACATCGTCGCCGACGGCCGCGAGGTCACCCTGCCGCCCGGTACCGAGCTCGATCTCGGTGCCACGGCGAAGGCGTGGGCGGCGGACCGAATCGCCGAAGGGGTCGCTGCCCTGGGCACCGGCGTACTGGTCAACCTCGGCGGCGACATCTCGGTAGCCGGTGCATCGCCGGAGGGCGGCTGGTCGGTGGAGATCCGTGACCGGCCCGACGGCGGCACCGTCGTCCAGACCATCGAGATCGACACCGGCGGCCTCGCGACGTCGAGCACGACCGCGCGGACGTGGCGACGCGGCGGTCGAGTCCTGCACCACATCCTGGACCCGCGGACCGGTGCCCCCGTGCCACCCGCCTGGGCATGCGTCTCGGTCGCCGCGGCCGGCTGCCTGGCGGCCAATGCCGCATCGACGGCGGCGGTCGTGCTGGGCCCGGACGCGGTGGACTGGCTCACCGCGCGCGGCCTGCCGGCGTGCCTGCTGCGCCCGACCGGTGAGGTCGTGCGGCTGTGCGGATGGCCGGAGCCGTGACCGACCCGCGCCTGCTGTGGTGGGTCGACCGCAGCGCCGGGCTGGTGGCGCTCGTCCTGCTCACGGTCGTGCTGGCCCTCGGCGTGCTGGCGACCGCACGGACCCGGCTCCTGACGTGGCGGGTCCTGGCGCAGGGCGTGCACCGCGAGCTGCCGCTGGTGGCGGCCGTCCTGCTCGCCGTGCACATCGGTACGGCGGTCGTCGACTCCTTCGTCCCGCTGTCACCGCTCGACGTCGTCGTGCCGTTCGCCGCGGGCTACCGCCCGGTCTGGATCGGCCTCGGGACGCTCGCGCTGGACCTGCTGCTCGTGGTCGTCCTGACCAGCCTGCTCCGCGCGCGGCTCGGCCACCGCGGCTGGCGGGCGGCGCACTGGTCGGCGTACGCGCTGTGGCCGCTCGCCCTGGTCCACGCGCTGGGCAGCGGCAGCGACATGCACGCGGCGACCGTGCACCGGACCGGACTGGCCTGCCTCGTGGTCGTCGTGGCCGCTGCGGGATGGCGGCTCGTGGCGGGCTCCGCGCCCGTGGTCGCGCGGCTCGCGGGGGTGGTGCTCCTGCTCCTGCTGCTGGTCGCCGGCGCCCGGTGGGCCGCGCACGGCCCGCTCGCGCCCGGCTGGGCGAAGCGCGCCGCGGCACCGGTGGGGACGGCGGACACCGGCCCTACTTGAGCGGAACAGGCTCAACCCTGCGGGCGTTGCGAGAAGTGACTGCTCGTCCCGCTTGGAGGAACCTCTGCCCATGGATGCCGACCGCCTGACCACGAAGAGCCAGGAAGCCGTCTCCGCCGCCGTTCGTCGCGCCGCGGCCGACGGCCACCCGGACGTCGAGCCCGCGCACCTGCTGGTCGCGCTGCTCGAGCAGCCCGAGGGCATCGCGCCGTCGCTGCTGACGACGGTCGGCGCGCAGCCGGCGGCGATCCTGCAGCGGGCGGAGCAGCTGCTCGCGCAGCTCCCGCGGGTCAGCGGCTCGAGTGCCCAGCCGGCCCTGTCGCGGGGCCTGCTCGCCGCGATCACCGCGGCCCAGGAGGCGGCCACGAAGGTCGGCGACGAGTACGTCTCGACCGAGCACCTGCTCGTCGGGCTCGCCCAGGGCGGCGGGCCGGTCGCCGACCTGCTCAAGCAGGAGCAGGCCGTCCCGCAGCACCTGCTCGACGCGTTCGAGAAGGTCCGCGGCGGGGTGCGGCGCATCACCAACCGCGACCCGGAGCAGACCTACAAGGCGCTCGAGAAGTACGGCGTCGACCTGACCCAGGCGGCCCGCGAGGGCAAGCTCGACCCGGTCATCGGCCGCGACACCGAGATCCGTCGGGTCGTGCAGGTGCTGAGTCGTCGTACGAAGAACAACCCGGTCCTCATCGGTGAGCCGGGCGTCGGCAAGACCGCCGTGGTCGAGGGGCTGGCGCAGCGGATCGTCGACGGAGACGTGCCCGAGACCCTGCGCGGCAAGCGGCTCATCTCGCTCGACCTCGCCGCGATGGTGGCCGGTGCGCAGTACCGCGGGCAGTTCGAGGAGCGGCTCAAGTCCGTGCTCGAGGAGATCAAGTCCGCCGAGGGCCAGGTCATCACCTTCATCGACGAGATGCACACCGTCGTCGGTGCCGGCAGCGCGCAGGGCTCGATGGACGCGAGCAACATGCTCAAGCCGATGCTCGCCCGCGGCGAGCTGCGGATGGTCGGCGCGACGACGCTCGACGAGTTCCGCGAGAACGTCGAGAAGGACCCCGCGCTCGAGCGGCGGTTCCAGCAGGTGCTGGTCGGCGAGCCGTCCGTCGAGGACACCATCGGCATCCTGCGCGGGCTCAAGGGCCGCTACGAGGCGCACCACAAGGTCGAGATCACCGATGCCGCGCTGGTCGCCGCGGCGACGCTGTCGGACCGCTACATCACCTCCCGGTTCCTGCCGGACAAGGCCATCGACCTCGTCGACGAGGCGGCGTCGCGGCTGCGCATGGAGATCGACAGCAAGCCGGTCGAGATCGACGAGCTGCAGCGCGCGGTCGACCGGATGACGATGGAGGAGCTCGCGCTGGAGCGGGAGACGGACAAGGGGTCGAAGAAGCGGCTGGAGGAGCTGCGGCGCGACAAGGCCGACCGCAGCGAGGAGCTCAAGGCGCTGACCGCGCGGTGGGAGCAGGAGAAGTCCGGTCTCAACCGCGTCGGCGAGCTGAAGCAGCAGCTCGACGAGCTGCAGACGCAGGTCGAGCGGGCGCAGCGCGAGGGTGACCTCGAGACGGCGTCGCGGCTGCGCTACGCGGTCATCCCGGCGCTGGAGAAGGAGATGGCGGAGGCCGACGCGACTGCCGTTCCGTCGGACGCGATGGTCAAGGAGCAGGTCGGGGCCGACGACGTCGCCGAGGTCGTGGCGGCCTGGACCGGCATCCCCGCCGGGCGGATGCTCGAGGGCGAGACGGCCAAGCTGCTGCGCATGGAGCAGGCGCTCGGCGAGCGGCTGATCGGTCAGACGCAGGCCGTGCAGGCGGTGTCCGACGCCGTACGCCGGGCCCGCTCCGGCATCTCCGACCCCGACCGGCCGACCGGCTCGTTCCTGTTCCTCGGTCCCACCGGCGTCGGCAAGACCGAGCTGGCCAAGGCCCTCGCGGAGTACCTGTTCGACGACGAGCGGGCCATGACCCGGATCGACATGAGCGAGTACGGCGAGAAGCACTCCGTCGCCCGCCTCGTCGGTGCCCCGCCCGGCTACATCGGCTACGACCAGGGCGGTCAGCTGACCGAGGCGGTCCGCCGCCGCCCTTACGCCGTGATCCTGCTCGACGAGGTCGAGAAGGCGCACCCGGACGTGTTCGACGTGCTGCTGCAGGTGCTCGACGACGGCCGGCTGACGGACGGGCAGGGGCGCACGGTCGACTTCCGCAACAGCATCCTGGTGATGACCTCGAACCTCGGGTCGGCGTTCGTCAGCGACCCCACGCTGTCGGCGGACCAGCAGCGGGCGGCGGTGATGGACGTCGTCCGCGCGTCGTTCAAGCCGGAGTTCCTGAACCGGCTCGACGACGTGATCGTCTTCGACGGGCTGACGACGGCCGAGCTGACGCAGATCGTCGACCTGCAGGTGGCCCGGCTCGCGCGGCGGCTCGCCGACCGGCGCCTGACGCTGACCGTGACGGATGCGGCCCGGGAGTGGCTGTCGCTCACCGGGTTCGACCCGGTGTACGGCGCGCGGCCGCTCAAGCGGCTCGTGCAGACCGCGATCGGCGACCAGCTGGCCCGGGCGCTGCTCTCGGGCGACATCCGGGACGGCGACGAGGTGGTGGTCGACCGGCTGCCGGACGGCGACGGCCTCGTGGTCGCCGCCGCCGTCACCGCGGAGCTGTAGGCCCCCGGCGAAGGACGGTGGCGGCCGTGGCCGCGGGTGCGACAGAGTGCGCGGCATGACCAGCCCGAGCGCCAGCGCCGTCGTCGCCGCCCCTCCGGAGAAGGTGTGGGCGCTCGTCGCCGACGTGACGCGCATGGGTGAGTGGAGCCCGGAGACCAGGGCCGCCGAGTGGCTCGACGGCGCCACCGGCCCGGACGTCGGGGCCCGGTTCAAGGGTCACAACCAGCGCGGGCCGATCGCGCGGTGGACGACGACCTGCACCGTCGTCGAGTCGGAGCCCGGGCGCGTGTTCGCGTTCGCCGTCGGCGACGCCGAGGATCCCGACACCGTCTGGCGCTACAGCTTCGTGCCTGCGCCGGACGGCACGATGGTGACGGAGACCTGCGAGCTCCGGAAGCCGATCGGGCTGGCGTACCGGCTCGGGCACCTCGCCTTCGGCGTACGCGATCGCGAGGGCGACCTCAAGAGCGGCATCGAGAAGACGCTGGCCAAGCTGCAGGTCGCCGCCCGCGCTGCGACCCTGTAGCGATCGCGGCCGGACCTGATCAGGCGAGCACGTAGTACGTCCAGGTCACGGTGAAGCTCTTGACCTGGTACCAGTCTCCGCTGTCCGTGGCGACGCTCCAGTGCAGCGTCCGTCCGTTGATCAGGTTGGTCGGTGAGACCGATGACGCCGCGTACGTCGCTGCCGTCGCACCGAGAACGCGTCCGCTCGACGTGGGCTCGTCGTTCTTGTCGAAGTAGAGCAGCACGGCCGTGTCGGTGTAGTGCGGGTAGGAGCGGCCGTAGGCCGAGACCTTCACGTTCCCGTACTTCGCCGCCACCGGCAGCGTGAACTGGTGGACGCTGGCTGCGAGGTCTGACGTCGACAGCTCCGTCGCGCAGTCCGGGAAGTAGTAGTCACTGAGCAGGTCGTAGCTTCCCGTCCACCCACTGCCGTAGGCAGGTCCGCGGACGGCGGAGCAGTCGCCGACGAGCAGCTGGACGCGACTCTGCGACGGCGTCACCGTCGCGGTTCCCGTGCGCGGCGAGAGACGACGCTGCGAGAGCGTCACCGGGTACGTGCCCGTCGCCCGGACGTTCTCCGCGGCGTCGCGGGCGACGAAGGAGAAGCGGTACGTGCCCTCCGGGTAGAGGCTCCCGTCTCCACGCCGCCCGTTCCACGACAGCGACACGCGACCGGTGCCGGCGCTGCTCTGGATCGTTCGCAGCAACGCTCCTGTGCTGTTGTAGATGCGCAGCTGCACGGCGGTGAGAGGTTCCGCGGTCGTCACTGCGGGAGTGAACGTGTCGCGGTAGCCGTCGCTCACCGGGTAGAACACCGAGCCACTTCCGCTCAGCGCGGTCAGGGCCGGC
>Ga0308176_10002431_pt1 | contig 11751 bp, 9 predicted proteins | sample PhyCR2_3_FD_203890 | JGI IMG/M metagenome (GOLD analysis project Ga0308176, IMG submission 203890) | Soil microbial communities from UC Gill Tract Community Farm, Albany, California, United States - DLSLS.C.R2 | ecosystem: Environmental > Terrestrial > Soil > Agricultural land | place: USA... | reverse complement strand
AATGCGGCGTAGTCGTCGTTCGCCACTGGCTCGGTGACGTCCGACACCTCGGCGTGGTCATGGCCCATGACGGCGCCCACGGGAAGGGGACGTTCGGTGATCACGGTGTCGAGCCGGCCTCCGGAGACCTCCTCGATGTCGCCGCAGAGGAACTCCGCGACGTAGGTGAGGTGGCTTCCGACGTCTGCCAGTGCGCCCGAGCCCGCGGCGCCCCGGTAGCGCCAGCTCATCGGGGCCGAGGGGCTGCAGCCGTAGTCCGTCCAGTAGCGTCCGCTGAAATGCAGCACCCGCCCGAGAACCCCGGTGCGGACCAGGTCGCGGATGTAGGCGATGCCGGGCGTGCGCCGGAAGGTGAACCCGACCCGGGCCAGTGGAGTCGCCTGCGTGGCGTCGGCCGCCATCGCGCGGGCGTCGTCGAGGGTGTCGCTCATCGGCTTCTCGCAGAGCACGTGCTTGCCGGCCGCCAGGAGACCCTGCGCCACCTCGCGGTGCAAGGTGTTGGCGATGACGACGCTGACCACGTCGATGTCGTCGGCCTCCGCGACGGCCTGCCAGGACGTGTCGTGCCGGTCGTAGCCGAACCGTCGGGCCGCAGCCGCGCCGAAGCCGGGGTTCGCGTCAGCGATCGAGACCAGTCGGACCGCCGGCAGGCCAGGCTCGTAGAGAGTCGGCGCGACCCGGTACGCCGCGGCGTGGGCGCGCCCCGCCATTCCGGCGCCGATGACGGCGACCCCGAGGCTGTCGGACACTGCGTTCTCCGCTCACTGTGTGGAGCGCTCCAGTTTGGAGCGCTCCACACGCTAGGCTGAGCAGGACCGACACGTCAAGAGCGGGAGGACGCCCATGGACCGGGACCGACGTCCGCCGGCCGGACGGCCGACGATCTACGATGTCGCGGAGCGCGCCGGGGTCTCCAAGTCGCTGGTGTCCCTGGTGCTGCGCGCCGCGCCACAGGTCAGCGTGCGGCGGAGGCAGGCCGTGCTCTCCGCGATCTCCGAGCTCGGCTACCGGCCCAGCTCCGCCGCCGCGTCGCTGGCCGGCAACCGGACCCGCAGCATCGGTGTTGCCATCGACGACTTCGAGAACCTCTGGTTCGTCGACCTGCTCCGGGGCATGCGACAGGTGCTCGACGAGTCCGGCCTCGACGTCTCGGTCGCGGACCGGCACCTCAACTCACACCTCGGGCGTGACCCCGTCGACGCGTTCTTGTCCATGCAGGTCGAGGGGATCGTCCTGGCCATGGAGACCGCGACGCAGGATGTGGACTTCGGTGGCGTGCCCGTCGTCGTCGCCGGTGCGCGCGAGGTCGTGCCCGCCGGTGCCGACCTCGTCGCCAACGACGACGCCGAGGGTGCCCGCCTCGCCACGAGCCACCTGCTCAACCTCGGGCACCATGCGATCGGTCACCTGACCGGTGCCGGCGGCGTCTCCTCGCTCCGGCGGGCGTCCTACGACGCCACCATGGCGGGGGCCGGCCTTCCGTCCCTGGTGAGCGGCAGCGGCGGCACGACCGAGGAGGACGGGTACGCCGCCACGCACGAGCTGCTCGAGAGGCATCCCGAGACCACGGCGATCTTCGCCGCCAACGACGTCATGATCATCGGGGCGCTGGCAGCACTGCGCGACCGTGGCCGCGCCGTACCCGACGACGTCTCGCTCGTCGGCTACGACAACTCACCTCTTGCCGCCTCGCGGTACCTCGCGCTCACGACCGTCGACGACCGAAGCGTCGACGTCGGGAGGCAGGCCGCCGAGGCGCTCCTGGCCCGGCGGGAGGAGCCGGGTCGGGCGCCGACGCGCGTGCTGCTGCCGCCGACCCTGGTGACGCGCGGCTCCACCTCGGCGCCCCGCGCTCGCCACGGGCGCTGACCGACGCTCACCAGTCGCTGGTGTACCCGTCGATCGTCTGGCGCATGAACCGGGTCGACTCCTCGGCGCGGTCCTCCCAGGCGAAGACGCACGCAGTCATGATGCTGCGGTCGCTGTTCCCGAAGCCGAGCCGGTGCAGGGTCCCGAAGAACAGGTCCCAGTCGACCTCGCCCTGGCCGATGTCGAGGTGCTGGTGCACCCGGGCGGTGGACCCGGGCGGGTTCACGATGTAGCGCAGCCCCGACGACGCGGTGTGGTCGAACGCGTCGGCGAGGTGTAGCTGGGTCATCAGTGGACCGGCGTGCTCCATCACCTCCACCATGTTGCCGCCCATGTGGAACGTGTGCGGTGCGCAGTAGAGGAACGAGACCAGCGGGCTGTTGATGCCGCGCACCATGTCGACGGCGACGAGGCCGTCCTCGACGAAGTCGTCGGGGTGCGGCTCGAGCCGGAGCTCCACCCCCTCGCGCTCGAAGACCGGCAGCAGCTCCTCCATCGACCTCCAGAACATGGCCTCGCTGCGGCTCGCCTGCTCCGGCCGGCCGTTGAACTCGGAGTTCATGACCCGGCAGTCGAGGTCGACGGTGATCTGGATGGCGCGCTTCCAGTAGCGGACGGCGGCCTGACGGTCGTCCTCGTCCGGCCCGGACCAGCGGTACAGCGGCAGGTGGGAGGCGACCTTCACCCCCGCAGCGTCGAGCGCCTTCTTGAACTGCTCGACGCCGTCGTCGTCGATGCGCGGGTGCAGGAAGAACGGCGTGAGGTCCTCGCGCGGCGAGAGCTCGATGTACTCGAAGCCGAGGTCGGCGACGACCCCCGGCAGCTCGGCCAGCGGGGTGCTGCGGAACATGTAGGGGTCGAGGGCGACCTTCACGGTGTGCCTTCCGGTGGTCGGGTGGGTCAGCTGTACAGGGCGGGCTTGTCGCCGAGCGCGATCTCGACGCGGTCGCCGCTGTAGAGCGCCTCCACGCCGGCGTCGCAGACCGCCTGCGCGGCGTAGCCGTCCCAGGCGCTCGGCCCGGTCGCGCCCCGACCGGCCGTCACCGCGTCGATCCACTCCTGGAACTCGACGTCGTAGGCGGTGATGAACCGCTCGCGCCAGTCCTGGGGGACCCGGACGCCGGCCCGGTTGGCGCTTCGCACGAGGACGAGCCCCCGGTCGGCCAGCGCGGCCGTGCCGGCCTCACCGACGACCTCCCCGCGGATGTCGTAGCCGTAGCGGATGTTCACCGACGTCTCGACGGTGACCAGCACGCCGGACTCGCTCTCCAGGACCATCAGCAGCGGGTCCTGCAGGTCGCCGCCCAGGCTGTTGGGCTTGGCGGCGAGGACCCTGACGGCGATGAGCTCCTCACCGAGCAGCCACCGGGTCACGTCGAAGTCGTGCACCGCCGTGTCCACGACGGCCATGTCCTTGGTGTAGTGGTCCGGAACGGACGCGTTGCGGTGTCCCGAGTAGTACATGAGTGGCGCCCCGATGTCGCCGGAGTCGATGACGCCCTTGAGCGCACGGTAGGACTCGTCGTAGCGACGCATGAACCCGACCTGCACCAGCCGGCTGCCGTGCGCGACCTCGGCGTCGATGATGTGGCGGCAGGACTCGGTGGTCGTCGCCAGCGGCTTCTCGCAGAACACCGGCTTGCCGGCGGCGACCGCCGCCAGGACGTACTCCTCGTGGGTCGGACCCCAGGAGCAGACCAGGACGGCGTCGACGCCGTCGTCGTCGACGAGTGCCTGGCCCGAGGGATGCACCACCGCGTCCGACAGCCCGGCGGCGACCTCCTTCGCCACCGTCTCGTCGGCATCGGTGACCGCTACCACCTGGGCGCCCGAGACGACCTCGGTGAGCCGGCGGATGTGGTCCTTCCCGATCATGCCCGTGCCGATGACTCCGACTCGCAACGTCACTGTCGCTCCTTGGGTGCTGGAAGGCTCTGTCGTAGGTCGGCGTGGGCTCAGTACGGCCAGCGCCGGACCGGGCCGAGACCGCAACCGACGTAGTAGCCCGCGGTGCGGGCGCCGATCGGCAGCGGCACGTCCGGCTCGACGGGGTAGAGGTCCTGCTCGATCACCGCGAAGATCTCGCGGTCGAGCCGGCCGAGGGCGTCGAGGAGTGGCGGCATGTCCGGCTCGCCGTACGGCGGCTCGCACATGACGCCCAGCTTCACGGCCTCCGCCAGGGAGATGTCCTCGGCGAGGACCCGGGCCCGCACGACCGGGTCGACGGACTTGAGGTGGACGTAGGTGATCCGGTCGGGGAACCCTTCGACGATGGCCGTGTTGTCGCCGTCGCAGTAGGAGACGTGCCCGGTGTCCAGGCACAGGTTCACCAGCTGCGGGTCGGTGTCGGACAGGAACCGCTCGATCCGGTCCTGTGTGTCGACGTGGGTGTCGGCGTGCGGGTGGAACACGAGCTTGACGCCGTGCTCCTCGAAGAGGAACCGCGCGAGCTCGTCGGTGCCGGTCACCAGGTTCTTCCACTGCTCGGGGTCGATGTCGGTGCCCTCCGTGGCCACACCGGTGTGCTGGTCCGTATACTGCTCGGGAAGGTGGACGAGGTACTCCGCGCCGAGCGCGGACAGCAGCCTGGCCTCCTGCCCGAACTCCTCCTTCGCCTTCTCGAGCGCGTCCGCGCCCTTGTGCAGGCCGGCGAAGACGGTGCCACCGCACACCGTCAGGCCGCGGCGGCCCAGCTCGTCCTCGAGCTGCTTGGGGTCCGCCGGCATGAAGCCCTGCGGGCCCAGCTCGGTGTAGACGTAACCGGCCCTCGCGATCTCGTCGAGGTACACGTCCCAGGTGATCTGGTGCGGGTCACTCGCGAACCACACCCCCCAGGAGTCGGGGGCGGTGCCGAGGCGGAGCTTGGACAGGTCGGACATCGTCGGATCGTGCCTTTCGGTGAGGACGGGGGCTACTTGCTCGTCGGGAAGGCGAAGCTGGCGTCGCTGGCGTGGTGGGTGCGCGGCCAGCGTGCGGTGACGACCTTGGCCCGCGTGTAGAAGCTCACGCCCTCGGGACCGTGGACGTGCTTGTCGCCGAACAGCGAGTCCTTCCATCCACCGAAGGAGTAGAAGGCCATGGGAACCGGGACGGGGACGTTGATGCCGATCATCCCCACGTGGACACCGCGCTGGAAGCGTCTCGCCGCCTCGCCGCTCGAGGTGAAGATCGACGTGCCGTTGCCGTAGGGGTTGCTGTTGACGAGGTCGATCGCGGCGTCGACGTCGTCGACCCGCACCACGGACAGCACGGGCCCGAAGATCTCCTGCTGGTAGACGTCCATGTCGGTGGTCACCCGGTCGAGCACGGTGGGACCGACGAAGAAGCCGTCCTCGTGACCGTCCACGACCAGGTCGCGACCGTCGACCGTGATGGTCGCCCCCTGGTCCTCGCCCGTCCCGATCAGGCCCCGGATGCGTTGCTGGGCGTCTCGGGTGACGACCGGGCCCATCTCGCTGTCGCTGTCGCGTCCCGAGCCCACCTTGACGGCGCGGGCACGCTCGTTGACGGCCGCCACGACGGCGTCGGCCGCACCGCCCACGGCCACGGCGGCCGAGACCGCCATGCACCGCTCGCCGGCGGAGCCGAAGGCGGCCGCGGCCAGGTGGTCGGCGGCGAAGTCGACGTCCGCGTCCGGCAGGACGATCGCGTGGTTCTTCGCGCCGCCGAGAGCCTGCACGCGCTTGCCGTTGGAGGTGGCCCGCTCGTGGATGTAGCGCGCGATCGGCGTGGAGCCGACGAAGGAGACCGCCGCGACCTCGGGTGCGTCGAGCAGGGTGTCGACGGCGACCTTGTCGCCGTGCACGACGTTGAAGACGCCGTCGGGCAGGCCGGCACGCTGCCAGAGCTGCGCGATCAGCATCGACGCGGACGGGTCACGCTCGCTGGGCTTGAGGACGAACGTGTTGCCGCAGGCGATCGCCACCGGGAACATCCACATCGGGACCATCGCCGGAAAGTTGAAGGGGGTGATGCCGGCGACGACGCCCAAGGGCTCGCGGAACGAGAACGTGTCCACGCCGGTGGACACCTGGTCGGAGAAGTCTCCCTTCAGCAGGGTGGGGATGCCGCACGCGAACTCCACGACCTCGAGCCCCCGCTGCACCTCGCCCCTGGCGTCGGACAGCACCTTGCCGTGCTCGTCGGTGATCAGCTCGGCGATCTCGTCGACGTGGGCGTTGACGAGCTCACGGAAGGCGAACATCACCTTGGCGCGTCGGCTGACCGACGTCTGCGACCACTCCCGGAGGGCCTCCTCGGCGGCGGTCACAGCGGCGGTGACGTCGTCGGCCGCCGCCAGGCGGACCTCGGCCTGCTGCTGGCCCGTCGCCGGGTTGAAGACGGGCGCGGTTCGGTCGCCGGTCCCGGACGTCGTCTTGCCGGCGATCCAGTGCTCGATGGTCCTCATGCTGCGTGCTCTCTCTTCCTCGGGACGGGTGTGCGGTTCAGGGCGCCTTGACGACGAGCACGGGGATGCTCGCCCTGAGGATCACCGTCTGGGCGACGCTGCCCAGGATGGCCTTGCCCACGGGGGAGCGACGGCGGGCGCCGATCACCAGCAGGTCGGCGTCGACCTTGTCGACGAGGCCGAGAAGGGTGTCGGCGAGGCCGGGGCCGGCGGTGGCCAGGTGCAGCTGCCACGGGACCCCGGGGCCGCCCCCGAGGGCCGTCTCGATCTGGTCCCCGACTCCGAGCCGGTAGGCCTCCTCGCGGTCGCGGTCCAGCGAGTCCGCGACGTGGAGGACGGCCAGGTCGGTGTCGCGGTTCCTGGCCTCCTGGACGGCCTGCTCCAGGGCCGAGCGGCTCGAGGCCGAGACCTGGTGGGCCACGGCGACGGTCATGGGCTGGACCGCTTGAGCTCGTGCGACAGCTCGGTGAGCTCGTCGCCGCCGGCCATCTGTCGGGTCAGCTCGTCCAGGCCGACCTCGGACCGCTTCTTGTCCAGCACGGCTTGGCCCAGCTTCAAGATGATGAAGTGGTCGCCGACCAGGTAGGCGTGGTGCGGGTTGTGCGTGATGAAGACGACGCCCAGCCCCGCGTCCCGGGCTGCGGCCGTGTACTTGAGCACGACGCCGGACTGCTTGACGCCCAGCGCGGCGGTCGGCTCGTCGAGGATGAGCACGCGCGCACCGAAGTAGACCGCTCGTGCGATGGCGACGCACTGTCGCTGCCCACCCGAGAGGGTTCCGATGGGCTGGTCGATGTCCTTGACCACGATGCCCATCTTGCGCAGCTCCTCGTCCGCGATCTTCTTCATGTCTCGGACCTTCAGGCTGGCGAGCGGGTACCTCCCGCTCGTCATCTCTGACCCGAGGAAGAAGTTGCGCCAGACCTCCATCAGCGAGACGACGGCGAGGTCCTGGTAGACGGTCGCGATGCCCTGTCCCAGGGACTCCCGCGGTGACGAGAAGGACACCGGCTTGCCGTCCACGAGAAGCTCGCCCTCGTTGTGCGGGTGGAGGCCGGAGATGATCTTGATCAGGGTCGACTTGCCGGCGCCGTTGTCCCCGAGGACGCACGTCACCTCACCCGCGTTGACCGAGAGGTTGATGCCCTTGAGCGCCCGGATGGCACCGTAGGTCTTGCCCACGTTCACCATCTCGACCAGGTTCGCACCCTTGTGCAGCCCGGGGTCGGCGTGGTCGTGCAGGGTGTCCGTCATGGCTAGCCCACCTTCCGGGTGGTCGAGAGCATCTTGACGTAGAGGTTGACGACGACCGCCAGCAGGAGCATGACCCCGAGGAAGGCCTTGAACCAGTTGGGGTCCCAGCCTGCGTAGACGATGCACAGGTTCGTCATGCCGAAGATGAAGGCGCCGATCGCGACACCGAAGGCATTGCCGTACCCGCCCGTCAGGAGCGTTCCACCCACGACCGCAGCGATGATGTAGAGGAACTCGTTCCCCACGCCGTTGCCGGCCTGCAGGACGTTGAAGTTGTAGAGGTAGTGCATGCCGGTGAACCAGCCGAGGAAGGACACCGTCATGAAGAGACCTACCTTGACCTTCAGCACCGGGACTCCGACGGCGCGCGCGCTGTCCGCGTTGCCGCCGACGGCGTAGATCCAGTTGCCGATCCTCGTCCGCTGCAGGATGTAGCCGGACAGCGCGGCGAACAGCAGCCACCAGATCACCGTGATCGGCAGCGTCACACCGAACACTCGGAACTCGTGCGCGAAGACTGCGTTCAGGAACGCGTAGCCGTCCATCTGGTTGATGTTGGGGCTCGAGACCGAACCGGTGACCAGCTTGGTCACGCCGAGGTTCGCTCCTTGCAGGATGAAGAACATGCCGAGGGTGATCAGGAAGCTCGGGATACCCGTCCTCATCACCAGGTATCCGTTGATGAAGCCCACCAGCAGGCAGAAGAGCAGCGCGAGGATCGCTCCGACGATCAGGTTGATACCGAGCTGGTAGCAGAACATCGCCGCCACGAGCCCGGCGGCGGTCACGGTGACGCCGGCGGACAGGTCGAACTCCCCGCCGATCATCAGCATGCCCACCCCCACGGCCACGATCCCGATGGTGGACGCCTGGTAGAGGACCGTGAAGAAGGAGTCAGCAGAGCGGAACGCCGGCGCGACGACGAGGAAGAAGATGAAGATGACGATGGCGGCGACCAGAGCCCCCACCTCCGGACGTGCGAGCAGGCGGTTGGACAGGCCGAGGCTCACCCGGTTGGAGGGCTCAGCCGGTGCCGACGGCGGTGTTGCTTGGGCAGTTTGACTCATGTTTGCTCCGATGACTGACCGGCGAGGGGTGGCCGGGCGACAGGCGTTCCGGCCACCCTTGCCGGAGTGCGGACTAGCGGGTGTTCTTCTTCACGAAAGGCAGGACGGTGCCGACGTTGGTCTTGTCGACGAAGGACGGGCCGGTGAGCACCGGCCCGCCGCCGCCCATGATGTTGCCGTTCTTCTTGAACAGGTACAGCTGGGTGATGGCCAGGTAGCCCTGAAGGTAGGGCTGCTGGTCGATGCAGAACTGGAGCTTGCCGTCCTGCACTGCTTGTGCGGCATCGATGTTGAGGTCGAACGTGCCGACCTTGGCCGAGCTGTTGGCTGCGGGGATGGCCTTGATCGTGTCGAGTGCCTGGGCGGCGCCAAGGGTGATGACCCAGTCGATGGCCTTGTCCTGGCTGAGCTTGGCCTGGAGGGCGGAGGTGACCGCGGAGTCGTCGGCGCCGTTGACCTGGATGTTCTCTGTGTTCGGGAAGGTGTCCTTGACGCCCTTGCAGCGGTCCTCCAGGGCCACCGAGCCGGCCTGCTGGATCACGCACAGGGCCTTCTTGCCCCCGGCAGCCTTGATCTTCGACCCGGCCTGCTGGCCTGCCAGGAACTCGTCGGAGGAGAAGTGGGTGATGGCGCCGGCCTGCTTGTAGAAGCCGAGCCCGGAGTTGAAGCTGTCGACGGGGATGCCGGCGGCCACGGCCTTCTTCACGGTCGGGATGAGCGCGTCCGGCGTGACCAGCGTGGTCGCGATGCCGTCGACCTTCGAGTCGATCGCGTTCTGGATCAGGGTGGCCTGCTTCGTCGCGTCAGGGTCTGCGGAGTACTTCAACGTGGACCCGGTGTCCTTGGCCGCCTGGTTGGCGCCCGCCTTGATCCGGTCCCAGAACGTGTCACCCGGAGTCTCGTGGGTGATCATCGCGAACGTGTAGCCTGAGTTCCCGCCGCCACCTCCGCTCCCGGTGGCATCGCTGGTCTTCGGGGCGCCTCCCCCACTGCACGCCGACGTGATGAGGGCCAGCGTCGCAACGAGCGTCAGGGCGCCTCCCTTGCGTGTTCTGCTCAGGATCATCGTGGGGTTCCTTTCGTCGCGGACACGCGTGTGTCCGGCGCGGACAGCGGGAGGCCGTGGGCCGCGGCCGGGCCGGGGGACAGGCCGGTGAGATGCGGACGCCGATCACGTTCCGCGGCGCCTAGCCTTGCCAAGAACCCATCTTCTGTCAAGCATTTGTTCTGACATATTGAAGTCAACATCATCGGGCTCGCTCGCCGGAGGGCCAGGGGTCGGTCGCCGGAGCCAGCCATGCCCTCTGGCCGGACAGTCGGCCCCGGTAGCGGTCGTACGCCTGCTGCGTGGACTCGAGCTCGGAGACCTGGCTGACGGGGACGTCCCACCACGCCTCGCTGTCGGGCGCGTACACCAGCGGGTCGGTGTCGACGTGGATGACGATCGGGCCCCCGTCGTCGGGCGCCTCCTTGGCCTGCACGACCGCCTTCTCCAGCTCGGACCGGGACGACACCTCGATGACGTGCACTCCCAGGCTCCGCGCGTTCGCGGCGAGGTCGACGGGGAGGACCTCTCCGTCGAGCCGGCCCCTCTCGCGGTAGCGGTAGCGGGTGCCGAAGCGCTGGGACCCGAGCTCCTCCGACAGCGACCCGATCGAGTGGAAGCCGTGGTTCTGCACGAGGACCACGACGACCTTGATCCGCTCCTGCACCGCGGTGACGAGCTCCGTCGGCATCATCAGGTATCCGCCGTCGCCCACCATCGCGAACACGTCGCGGCTCTCGTCCGCCAATCGGATGCCGAGGGACGCCGGCACCTCGTAGCCCATGCACGAGTAGCCGTACTCGACGTGGTACGCCTTGCGGTCGCGCACGCGCCAGAGCTTGTGCAGGTCCCCTGGCATGGAGCCTGCCGCACACAGCACGACGTCGCGCGGGTCGCTGACCTCGTTGACCACGCCGAGGACCTCGCCCTGGGTGAGCAGTCCCGGCGCCAGCCGGTCGGTGACCGAGGCCGGCGGGTGGTACGCCGCCTCGACGCGGTCGTCCCACTCCTTCCAGAGCCGTCGCTGGTCGGAGACGTAGTCGTCGTCGACACGGTGTCCGCCCAGCTCGCCGGCGAGGGCGGTCAGCGCCTCCCGTGCGTCGGCGACCACCGACAGGCCGGACTGCTTGCCGGCGTCGAAGCCGGCGATGTTGACGTTGACGAACCGCACGTCGGGGTTCGAGAAGATGGTGCGGGACGCGGTCGTGAAGTCGCTCCAGCGGGTGCCGACCCCGATCACCAGGTCCGCACCGCGGGCGAGGGCGTTGGCCGCGGTCGTGCCCGTCGACCCGACCGCGCCCATCTCCTGGGGGTGCGCGTGCGGCAGCGAGCCCTTGCCCGCCTGGGACTCGCCGACCGGAATCCCGGTCGCCTCGCACAGCAGCCTCAGGGCCTCCTCCGCGCCGGAGTAGTGGACGCCGCCTCCCGCCACGACGAGCGGGCGGCGGGCCCCTCGTACGAGGGCCGCTGCCGCTTCGATGCGCGCGTGCTCGGCCGGTGGCCGGGCGACGTGCCAGGTGCGCTCGGCGAACAGCTCCACGGGCCAGTCGTGGGCCTCGGCCTGGACGTCCTGGGGCAGCGCCAGGGTGACGGCGCCGGTGTCGGAGGGGTCGGTCAGCACGCGCATCGCGGCGAGCAGCGCCGAGGGAAGCTGCTCCGGGCGCTCGACGCGGTCGAAGTAGCGCGACACGGGACGGAAGGCGTCGTTGACGCTGACGTCGCCGGCGTACGGCGCCTCGAGCTCCTGCAGCACCGGAGCGGACCGGCGCGTCGCGAAGGTGTCCGAGGCCAGCAGCAGGACGGGCAGGCGGTTGATGGTGGCCAGCGCGGCGCCGGTGACCATGTTCGTCGACCCTGGCCCGACCGACGCGGTGCACACCCAGGTCTGGAGCCGGTCGCGCTGCCGAGCGAAGGCGACGGACGTGTGCACCATCGCCTGCTCGTTGCGGGCCAGCACGTAGGGAAGCTCGGGCTGCCTGCCCGCGTCGAGGGCCTGGGTCTCGTGCTGCAGCAGGGCCTGCCCCACGCCGGCGACGTTGCCGTGGCCGAAGATGCCGAAGCAGCCGGCGAACAGCTTCCGCCGCTCGCCGTCGCGCTCGGACCACTGG
>Ga0308176_10002430_pt1 | contig 11752 bp, 10 predicted proteins | sample PhyCR2_3_FD_203890 | JGI IMG/M metagenome (GOLD analysis project Ga0308176, IMG submission 203890) | Soil microbial communities from UC Gill Tract Community Farm, Albany, California, United States - DLSLS.C.R2 | ecosystem: Environmental > Terrestrial > Soil > Agricultural land | place: USA... | reverse complement strand
AGCCGCGGCGCCGATTTTCAGGAGTACGACTTCCCGGCACTCAAGACGGTTGATTACGTTGCCACCTCGCCCGGAATCGGCAAGTCGGCCTGGTTCAAGGATCCGGACGGCAACACGCTCGCTCTCTTCCAGCCTGAATAGACGTCACAACCGGCGTTCGTGCTGTTGCAGCACGTCTCGGCTGTTGGGCGGCACGCTGGAGTGGCAGGTCGACCGCACCGCCTTTTCGAACGGGATGCAGTCGGGAGCACGCCGTTGTCTTTGCGACCGGCACACGTCACGATCGCGGGAATGGTGTCGGAGATCATCGGCAGGGAGGAGGAGCTTGCCCTTCTCCACTCCTTCATCGGCGAGGTAGACCGAGAACCAGCCGCTCTCGTGCTCGAGGGCGACGCGGGAATCGGGAAATCGACGTTGTGGGTTGCCGGCGTGGAGCATGCCCGCCTAGCAGGATTGCGCGTATTCGCGACGCGACCGGCCGAGGCGGAGCACGGCCTCGCACACGTGGGGTTGGCAGACTTGTTCGAGGGGAGCCTCGACGACGTGCTGCCCGAATTGCCGGCGCCGAGGCGACGGGCTCTCGAGGTAGCACTTCTTCTGGAAGAAGCGTCCGGTGATCCGGTCGATCCGCGTGCGGTTGCTTTGGGCGTGCGCGGAGCGCTGCAGTTGCTTAGCGAGGGGGAGCCGTTGCTCGTCGCGGTGGACGACGTTCAGTGGCTCGATCCGGCCTCGGCGAGTGCGCTCGCGTTCGCGGTGCGCAGGCTTGCGGCGAGTCACGTGCTGTTGCTGTTTGCCCATCGCACGGTCGATGGCTCTGGGGCGCCGGGTCCCGAGGAAGGATTGCCTCCAGGACGCGTGCAGCGGGTACGTGTGGGGCCCCTCAGCGTTGGTGCTCTCCATCAGTTCCTGCGGGATCGGCTGGGAAGGTCGTTCGCGCGTCAGACCCTCTTGCGGATCCACGAGCGATCGGGTGGGAACCCGTTCTTCGCGCTCGAACTGGCCCGCGTTCTCGACGCGGACTTCGACGCTGCTCATCCACCTCCGGTTCCCGAGACGCTTGACGGGCTTGTGCGCGGAAGGATCGCGACGCTCCCAGCGCCGACTCGCAAAGCGCTCGAGCTCGTCTCGGCTTTCGGCACTCCTGCCGTGTCGCTTCTTGAGCGGGCGGGTGTCGCAGCAGACGCGCTTGTCCCGGCGCTGGCCGCACAGGTGATCGAACGTGAGAACGGAGTCATTCGCTTCACTCATCCCCTGCTGGCCTCCGTTCTCTACGGCGACTTGGGCGAGGAGCGATGGGACGTTCACCGGCGAATCGCGGAGATCGTCGGGGATCCGCTCGCGCGTGCCCGTCACCTCGCGCTGTCTCTGGATGCACCTGACGCCGAGGTTGCGGGTGTGCTCGACGGCGCGGCGCGCCTCGCGGTTGAGCGCGGCGCGTTGGCTGACGCAGCGGAGCTCGCCGAGCAGGCGCTCCGGCTCACACCGGCGGACCAGAGCGAAGAGCGTCATCGTCGCGCACTGACCGCTACCCGTGCGCATCGGACCGCCGGCGAGTGGACGCGTGCGCGGACGATCGCTACTGACCTGTTAGCCGCGACGGAGGCTGGTCCGTTGCGCGCTGAGGTTCTCGTTCTGCTCGCCGAGTTTGAACCTGATGACCTTGCGACGCCGCTTCTTCAGGAGGCTCTGCTCGAGGTAGCACCGCGGTCGCCGCTGCGGGCGCGCATCCAGATCCGGCTTGCGTGGTGCTCTCGGTACCGGGAGGGGAACGGGCTCGCGTCGGCATTGGTGGACACGCGAGCGGCTCTTCGGCTGGCTGACGAGTTGAAGGACGTTGCGCTCCAGGTTGAAGCGCTCTTGATTCTCGGTGTGATCGGCTGCTATGCCGGCGAAGCCGAGACCCCGTCATACATCGCCCGCGCCCATGACCTCGCGACCGCCTCAGGTGACGCTCACCTCCTGCGCGAGACCACTGTCCTCACCGCCCAGGCGCTCACCGCATGCGGGGGCAGCGCAGCAGCCGGACGTCAAATACTCGAACCGGTGTACGAACAGTGGCGCGAGCGCGACGAGCTGTTCAGCGCCGAAGTCCTCTGGAATCTCTCATGGGTCGAGCTGTGGGACGGTAACTGGGAGCTCGCAGCCGACTACGCAGCGCGCTCACGCGACTTCAGCGTCCTCTACGGGGCCGAGCTGCATCAGCTCTACACCCCTGTCGTGTTGGCTGCCGTCTACCGGGGGCAGTTCGAGCTCGCCCGCGAACAGGCGGCGCGAGGCTTGGAGCTTTGCGAAGGGCAGCCCGGAGGCCCGGAATTCTTCTTTCTCGCTGCTCTAGGGCTCGTTGCCCTCTGGAGCGGCGACGCGACCACGGCAGCGGACTTGCTCGGCCGCGCCGACCGGCTGGCCTCGACCTGTGGTTGGGGTGAGCCAAACCAACAAGTGTGGAGCGCAGACTACGTCGAGGGGCTGCTCGAGCTTGGTCGGATCGACGATGCGGTGAATGTGATCGACACCTGGGAGGCGGACGCGCAACGGCTAGGTCGCGACCGTGTGCTCGCACAGGTGACTCGCTGTCGTGGACTCGCCGCTGCCGCCGAGGGAAACGTCGCTGATGCCGCCTCGCTGTTGCGGCAGGCGGTTGCGCAACACGAGGAGGTCGGGGACCGCTTCGGGGCTGCGCGCGCGCTACTTGCGCTTGGCGTCGTCTGTCGGCGGGCGCGGCAGAAGCGGGCCGCCCGCGAGGCGATCGACGCAGCCATGGCCGGCTTCGAGCAGCTCGGCGCCGCCAGCTGGGCCGAAAGGGCCCGCAGAGAGCTCGGCGCCATCGGTGGGCGCACGCGTGAGGAAGGATTGACCGAGGCCGAGCGGCGGGTCGCCGCGCTCGTCGCGGCGGGCCGGACCAACCGCGAGGTCGCCGCAGCGCTGTTTCTTGGCGAGCGCACCGTCGCGGGTCACCTCACCCATATCTACGCAAAGCTCGGTGTTCGTTCACGGACTGAGCTCGCGCGCCGGCTGCGCTGAAAAGGCTTCCCGCGCTGGGCAAAGTCGAGACGTTCTGACGTTTCCGCGCTGACGCGCTCGCCGTAGCGTCGAAGGCGTGCCGAGTTACCTCGTCGAGACGTACCTCGCCCGCGGACGAGCGGGCGAGCGAAGTGCCCGTGAGCGTCGGGCGCGCTCGGCTGCGGCGGAGCTGACCGAAGAGAGCGTACCGGTTGGTTTCGAACGCTCGATCCACGTCCCTGAGGACGAGCTGTGCTTCTTCGTCTTCAACGCTCCTTCAGGATCAGTTGCCGCACTGGTTGCCGAGCGCGCCGGACTCAATGCGATCCGCGTCGTCGAAGCCGTCTCGTCCGGGCGATCGAAGGCGAAGGAATGACGACTTGCCCATCAGGTGCCAAACGTCGCCGGGTTTTCGCGCTGGTCGCGCCGGCAGGAGAGGAGCTTTACGTGAGATTCATCCCAGGTCGGATACTGATCGCGGTTTTCGCGATCGCGTGTGCCGGGCTCGCCGTTGGCATTACCGGGTCCGATGCGTCACGTGCACGCCACAACGCCGTGAAGGTCTCGGCGCAGACGGCGATCGACTGGAACAAGATCGCCGTGAGCACGGTGCTCTCGCCGACGCTCTCGCCGACGAAGCTCCAGCTCGAAGGCCTGATCTACATGTCCTATGTGCAGGCCGCGGAGTACAACGCCGTGACCGCGATCAGCGGCCGCTACACGCCGTATGGCTCGACGCTGGTCGCGCCCGCCGGCGCCTCGCCTCGCGCGGCGGTCGCAGCGGCGGCGTACACCACTCTCGCCTACTACTTCCCGACGCTTGCACCCTCACTGGTGTCCACCTACACGGACTACCTCAACGTGACGCTCGCGCAGATCCCCGAGAAGGCGAGACTGGCCGGTGTCGCTGTTGGTGCAGCGGCGGCGAGTCAGCTGATCGTGAGCCGCTTCGGAGACGGCCGCAACGCACCCGCCACTACTGCTTTCGGTGTCGCGCCGCAGCCGCCGGGGACGTGGGTGTTTGCTCCGCCGCCTTCAGCGCAGTCGGCGCAGACGCCGTGGGTCGCCGGGATGAAGCCGTTCATGCTGACGAGCCCCGACCAGTTCCGGTCGCCGCCTCCGCCGGCGATCGGCACCCCGGAATACGCAGCCGCCGTCAACGAGGTCGAGGCGATGGGCGCGGCGACGAGCAGCGCGCGCACGCCCGCGCAGACTGCGACCGCGCTGTTCTGGAACGCGAACACCGTCAATCAGTACAACCAGGTCTTTCGCGACGTCGCAACCGATCGCGGCCTCGACCTCGTCGACGCCGTCCGCCTGTTTGCGATGGGCGACATGGTCGGCGCGGATGCCGGCATCGCTTGTATGGACTCCAAGTACCACTACCTGCTCTGGCGTCCCGTGACCGCGATCCGAAACGCCGACCTCGACTCCAACTCGGCAACAACCCCGAACGCGACCTGGACACCGCTTCTGACGACCCCGAACCACCCCGAGTACCCGAGCGCGCACGGCTGCGTCAGCTCGGCCGTGATGGCCGTGCTCGCCTCGGTGCTCAAGTCACAGACGATCAACATCAACGTGCCCGGCGCAACCGGTGGCGGCACGACGCTGACGACGACGCAGCACTTCACCACCGTTAGAGACCTGCTCCAAAACGTCGCCGACGCCCGCGTCTGGGCCGGCCTCCACTACCGCTTCTCCACCACAGCCGGCGTCAACCTCGGCGCCCAGGTCAGCCACTACGACCTACAGCACAACTTCCAGCCCACAACCAAGTAACTCCAGGCGATCGAAGACTCTGCGACCGCACGCTGGCCGCGGCATGCACACATCCAACAGTCTTTAAGGAGGTAATCGTGCGGTCATTCAGTTCACGCGTCGCAGCACTTGTCGCTGCGTTCACGCTAGTCGCGGTTGTTGCCGGCGTCGCCGCTGCCGCTCCGGTGGCAAAGACGATTGTCACGGTGGCATGTGACGGAACCTCTGCCACCCTGATCATGCATCCCGGCGAGGGCGGCACCGCCATGTGGGATATCTCCACCTCTAACGTTCAGAACGCCCCGAGCTTTCTCATCAAGAGGATCCAGGCACAAGTGTTTTCCGGCGGACAGCTCGTCGGGGCGGTCGACGTCTCGCTCGGAAACAAGACCGGATTCGGAACCCCGCTCTCGTGCAACTTCGAGGTGCACAAGCCGGGGGTCGACGTATACGGCACCTCGGAACTAGTGCAGACAAAGGCACCGGCCTGAACAGCCGTCATCTGCAGCGCTGGCGTGAGCGGTGATCGTGCTGGGCCCGCTGACAATGAGCGTGTAGCGCGTCGCATGGCGGGCGCGGGGCCGGCCCCGCCAAACGGGTGGCCTCGCGCACGCCGTGTCACGAATTAAGTTGTTGTGGCATCAACTTTCAGCCTGCGGCGGCGCAGTTCGCGCTGCGGGCCTGGTCGACGGTCGCTAGCGCAACCAATGGCGCTGCTGAGTGCGCCCTGAGTCGAAGGTCAGCGCGAGTACTCGACGATCCGCCCGAGATCTCGGAAGCCGATGGAGGCATAGACGTGCTCGGCGATCGGGGTCGACTGAAGCGTCACAGTCTCGCAACCTCGGTCCCACGCGTCACGTACGAGTTTCGCGGTGACGGCGGCGCCAATTCCTCGGCGTCGAGCGGACTCGATGGTCGTGACGTTGTAGATCCCGCAATCGCCGTCGTAGTCAAACGACAGCCCGGTTGCGACGTTCTCTCCGCCGGCCGTTGCGACCAGCACGCCGAGGTTGCTTACGTCGAGCAGACGCAGGAGCTCCGGATCAACGCCGAGGATGCGCTTGTGCTCCCGCCAGTCGGCCGGCGCAAGCTGAATCTCGGCTTGTGCGTCGCGGAAGTCCGCGCGCTCCATTCCCATTGCACGGGTCGACGTGGCGATGTGGTAGCCGCGCGCCTCGAGCGCGTCGCGTGTGTCGTCGTCACTCTCGTGCACCCACACTGCGTAGTCGGAGACACCGCCGGACGCGTAGAGATGCTCGAGAGCCGCGAGCGTCAGCTCCTGCGCCTCCGGCGTGAGGTCTCGGTCGACGACGGCGTTGTTGTAGAAGATGCTCTCAGGGCCGTCCGGGAACACCGCGACGTCGGCGTGCTTCAGTCGGTGAACCTCTGCACCACGGACCGAACGGGCAAACCGCTCCCAACCAGCGACGGCGGTGGCAATTCCCCGTCGGTACAGGTTCGAGTCGCTCACGCCGCGCATCGGGACGGCATGCCCGCGAGGTCATAGACGAGGATTCGCAGCGCCGACTCGAGTGCCTCGTCGCGTAGTGACCTGTCATCCCGGAACGCGCTCTGTGCCTCGGCGACGACGAGGTTGCGGTCGTCGACCTTGGCGCCGAGGGTTCGTAGGACCTTCTTCAGCTCCGCCTGCGCCCAGATAGCGCCGAAAACACCCTGACTCGCGCCGATGACGGCGACGGGCTTGCCGCGTAGCGGATTGTCGAGGAACGGCCGAGAAACCCAGTCCAGAGCGTTCTTCAACGCCCCGGGTACGGAAGCGTTGTATTCGGGCGTCGCGAACAGGACGGCATCCGCTTCAGCGAGCGCAGCCTTCAGAACGACAACGGCACACGGAATCACGCTGATGTCCTCGTTGTAGGCAGGGATGTCGGCAAGGTTGCGCCATTCATCGAACTCGACGCCGTCCGGCAGCTGCGCACCCGCAACGCGCAGGAGCTCACCGTTGTACGAGCGGCGGCGCAGGCTGCCGCTGATACCTAGGACCTTCACGCTGCCCGCCTGCTGAACTCGAGTTGCGCGGTGACGGTGACGTCCCAGCCGAGCGCGTCACCACCGTCGGGGAGCGCGGCCTGCCAGTTCAATCCGAACTGACGGCGATCGAGCTTCGCCGACAGCTCCAGCCCAAGCCGCGTGTTTCCGAACGGATCCTCTCGCGGCGCCGTGAACAGCCCCGTTGCCCGCACGGGTCTTGCAACGCCGCGAATCCTCAGCTCACCCGCGAGCTCGACGCGGTCTCCGTCGATCAGTACCTCGGTAGAGCGAAACGTGATCACCGGGCTCTGCGCCGCGGCGAAGAAGTCGTCGCCGTCGACGACATGGGCGCGAAAGTCGGGATCCGTGATCGAGATCGACGCGACGACTGCCTCTGCACGTAGCTGCAGTTCGTCGCCGGCACGTGCCAGCTCCGCATCGACATCGTCGAAGGAGCCGCGAAATGTCGAGACGCCCACGTGGCGTACAGCGAATTGGACGGTGGAGTGAGTGCGGTCGAGCTCATAGATCTCACCTGCAACAAGAACTGGCGTCGTCATGTCTACGTTCCTCTCTTTGGTCGCTGCTCGAACGATTGCGTGAACTCCTCAGCGGTTTCTGAGCGGCAGCTGAGCATCGTGCGCAACCGTTGCAACGACGTCACCGAGTGCATCGACGACACCGGGATCACGTATCTCGCCGCTGGCGTCGCGATCGGATTGTGCGACCGGAACGCTGTGGTAGGAGACCTGCGCGTTGATCGCTGCAAGAACTCGGCCGAGCGCATGTCGCACGTCGGTGCCGCGGCCCGGGAGCGCGACGCTCAGGACGGCGACGCGCTTTCCGTCAAGCGAGCCGCTGCCGACGGTCCAGTCGATCGCGTTCTTGAAGGCACCCGGGATGCCGAACGCGTACTCGGGCACTGCCAACACCACCGCGTCGGCATGCTCGAGGGCCTTGCGAAAGATCCGTACGGCGTTCGGCGGGTCGCCCTCGTCGTCCGGAGTGAAGTGCGGCAGTTGTGGGAGGTGCTCGTCGATCACGAACTCGATGCCGCTCCGCTCCGCCCATCGGCCGGCGGCGCGGAGGGCGGCAGAGTTCACCGAGCCGTGCCGCAGGCTTCCCGAGATTGCGACGATCACCATGTCGTTCTCCATTCGCTCGATGCGGATGACGGGACGAGGCGATGGGCCGCCCCGTCCCGTCGGTTGTTCAGCGCGGCGGGAACTGCGAGCCAGGCACTGGATCAGCGAGGTTCGCGGTCGGCGCCTTGGCCGTGAAGCCGATGACGGCGCAGTTGATGTCCACTCCGACCGATCCGTACGGCGCCGGCTTTCCGGTCGCGGGGTCGATGCCCGTCAGAAGGTCCGGTCGAGTCGCGGCGAGGTTGAACACCTGCACCTCGTCGATCTGGCGCTTGTCGAGACCTTGCTTGACCGCCTTGTCAGTCCATGCTCCGAGCTGCGCGTCCCACAGCGGGCTATATGCCTGCGCGTGGCGCGGGTCCTTCTCGGTCGGGAAGTCTCCGAACACGTTGAGCAGGTCGCCGCCGTTGCGGAGCGCGTCGATGAGAGCAGTGTTCGCAGCGCTCGCGTCCTCGGAGGCGTGACCGTCCTTCACCAGGTGCACGAAGCCCTGAGCCTGCGGGTTTCCTACTCCTGCCTCCCCGTTCACGAAGCCGAAGAGGCGTTCGCGCGCCGAGCCGAGAAAGTCGTCGCCGCCGTTGTAGGGGGCGCTGTCGAGCGCCGGGACGTAGGTCGACCGTTCGAGCACCGCGGTCAGCGGCTGGCCGGCGTCGGTCGAGATGTAGACGATCGGCTGCCCTGCGTCGAAACCCTTTACGAACAGCAGGTCAGCCCAGGACTCCGCGAACTGACCCGGAGCAGAGGGGCCCGCAACGTGAATGCCGAGGACACGATCGCCGGTGTTCGCGTGGTGTGAGACGTCGAAGGGACCGTCTCCGGTCGCGATGATCGGCGCGCTGTACACGGTCGTCGATCCTTCGATTCGAATGAAGGGGCTGTACCCGGGCCCGGCGACCGCGCCGGGCTGGAACGACGCCAACGGGAAGCCGGTCGGGCCCGGGGTCGCGATACGCGTCGGGCTGAAGTCCGGGGCGCCCTGGAAATCGACGACCGCCTGCCCGAACTTGTTCTGGCCGGGCGTCGGCGACTCGAGGGTGACCGTCTGGACGGCAGCCGGGTCGCCGATCGCAAGGTTGCCGAGCTTCGGCGCGTAGTTGACGCCGAGGTCATGGGCAATGCCCTGGTCGGACGCGTCGAGGAGGGTGTACCAAACCGTTTCCTCCTTCGGCGTCCCCTTGTACGCCACGCCCTTGTAGATCGGAAGCCGGACCGATTCTTTACTGAGGTCGACCTGGATCGCGCTCTCCTCGGTGAGGTGATCCCGCGGAAGAAGCCCGCTGATCGGACCGAGGCCGCTTGCCGAGGCCGTCCCGTCCTTCGAGCCGGCGAACGCCTGGCTTCCCATCACCGCCGCCGTAGAAACGACGGCCAGCGCGACGGGCACTAGCAGCCGCCGCAGCACGTGTTTACTCACGATGTCTCCTTCCATCCGGACGCGCCGGATACGAATTTCGATGTCGCAGCGACGGTAGGAAGCAGGCCTGAGTCGAACGTCAGCGCGAACTGAGTCGTAACGCTCCGGGAACATCGAAGTCAGTTCCGACGTTGACACCCGCCGTGCACCGCACCGGTGATGAGGTCGGGCCGACGTTGATCATTCGCCTCTTTGGCGCGCTCGAGATCGTCGACGGCGGCCGCCTGCTCGGTCCACGCGACCTGGGCGGCGCACGCCCGAAACAGGTCCTCGAGATCCTGCTCGCGGCACGCGGACACCACGTGCCGACCGACAGGTTGGCCGAGCTCCTCTGGGGCTCTGCGAGGCCGGACGACGTAACCGGCTCGATTCAGACGTTCATCTCGGTGTTGCGCCGGCACCTCGTCGCAGATCGCGATCGCGCGCGCGACATCGTGGTGACGGAGGCGGAGGCCTATCGGTTCGCGACGGACAAGATCGAGCTCGACCTCGACCGATTCGACACGTTGCTCGAACGCTCGTCGTCCGAGCCGACGCGCGCCGCCCGGCGGTCACTGGCAGACGCGCTCGCGCTCGTGCGAGGAGACGTCCTCGAAGACGAGCCGTACACGACCTGGGCGGCCGACTTGCGCGGCACGTATCGCGGACGCGTGCTCGGCGCGCACCTCGACGCGGCCGACGCCGCGCTCGCCGAGCGTGACTTCACGGCTGCGCTCGGCCACAGCGAAGCAGCCGTCGCGCTCGACCACTACAGCGAACGCGCACACCGTGGCCGCGTGCTGGCGCAGTACGCACTTGGAGACGCGCACACGGCGCTCGCCAACTACCGCGATTTCAGGCGCCTGCTCGACGAAGAGCTCGGGCTCGAGCCGTCTGCCGAGACGCGCGCACTCGAAACCGCGATCCTGCGCCAGGCAGAGCCCGAGCCGCTCCTGCCGCGGGCGATCACGACACCGGCGGCCGTCTTCGAGCCGCTCGCTCCGCTCGTCGGGAGACATCGCGAGCTGGCAGCCCTGTCGGACGCGATCCGCAGAGGCATCGACGGCGACTTCGCGTTGATCCAGGTGAACGGCGAGACGGGATTCGGCAAGACACGTCTGCTGGACGAGCTTGCCCGCGAGCTCTCGGACGTTCGCGTCGGACGCGCCGTATGCTCGCCGCTCGAACAACATCTGTCGTACGTGCCGCTCGCGGGCTCACTGCGTGACGCGAGCCTCTGTGCAGCCGGCCACATCGATCAGTACCCCGCGCTACGCGGGATCCTCCCGGAGCTCGACACCGCTCGAAGGGCAGCCGAGTTCGACGACGTCGACGTGCTCGAGGCGCTGATCGGGCTTGTCGAGGATCACGCACCTGTCGTTCTCTTCGTGGACGACCTGCAGTGGGCAGATCCCCGCACGATCGCCGCACTCGGATATCTGCAACGCCGAGGCCGCGGCCCGAAGGGCGCCGTCGTCGTCACGGTGCGGCCAACGGCTGCGGCCGCCGACCACGACCTTTGGAGCCTCAAGCCCGACCTCACGATCGACCTCGACGCCCTCGACCCGGGAGACGTCGACCGGCTCGGGATCCCCGAGCTCTATGAGCTGACGGGCGGGAACCCACGCTTCGTCGCCGAGGCGATGCGCACAGGCGAAGCTGGACCCTCGAAGGGTCTCGTCGAGGCTCTCATCGCACAATGCCGCGCCGAGGGGCTCTGGGGCTGCCGCATCCTCACCACGGCGGCGCTGCTCGAGCAGCCTTTCGATCCAAGGCCCTTGGCTGCGTTGCTCGACACCGATCCCGGAACGCTCAGCGAAGACCTGGAGACGTTCTGCGAGCGTCGCATCTTGCGCGTGGACGGGCTGCGATTCCGCTTCCGGTACGCAATCGTTCGCGATGTGCTCGTCGAGAGCATCTCCCCGGCGCGTCGAACGCTCCTTCTCGAGCGCCTTCGTCCGGCAGGCGGCGACGATACCGCCGACCGTCTGCCAGACATCAAGGTTGCGGAGACCGCGCGATGAACACCGTCATCGGCGAGCTGATGGCGGGCACACCTTTCGAGCACAGCCGCGAGGCCGCGTTCGTGATGGATCCGCAGCACAGCAGCATCCTCGGCGCGAACGACGCCGGCTGCGCATTGCTCGGCTACACGCGCGAGGAGCTCCTCGCCACACCGATCTCACGCATCCATCCCGCCGAAGCGGCCGAGCTCGTCGAGCTCCTCGAGCGCGTCCTGCGCGATCGTCGCGCTTCGACGATCAGGCTCACCTGCCGAACCAAGCAAGGGATGTTCCTGCCGACCGAGATCTCGCTGCACGCGCTCGAGCTCGACGGCAAGACGCGGATTCTCGGGCTCGTACAGGACCGTAGCGAGCACCGCCAAGCACGCGGCGCGTAAACGCCCAGCCCGCACTCAGCGACCGCTAAGTGGCCGCAGCCAATCTGCGGCGACAACACG
>Ga0308176_10002429_pt1 | contig 11752 bp, 11 predicted proteins | sample PhyCR2_3_FD_203890 | JGI IMG/M metagenome (GOLD analysis project Ga0308176, IMG submission 203890) | Soil microbial communities from UC Gill Tract Community Farm, Albany, California, United States - DLSLS.C.R2 | ecosystem: Environmental > Terrestrial > Soil > Agricultural land | place: USA... | reverse complement strand
GAGCATCGCTCTCGCCGGGGACATCGACAGCTACAACAGGGGTTCGGCGGCCAACGCGCTCGGCCGGATCGGAGACCCCGGCGCCCTCGACGCGCTCATCACCGCTCTCACCGACCGGGACGCCATCGTCCGGGGGTCGGCGGCCAACGCCCTCGGCCTCATCCGCCGCCCTGCCGCGCTCGATGCGCTGACCATCGCTCTCACCGGGGACATCGACAGCTACACCAGAGGGGCGGCCGCCCACGCCCTCGGCCGTATCAACGCGCCCGATGCCCTGGCCCCGCTCACCGCCGCGCTCATCCGCGACCCCGTCGACAAGGTGCGCGGTTCGGCCGCCAACGCCCTCGGGTACCTCGGCGATCCGGCCGCGGCGGACGTCCTGCGGGCCGTCATCGACAACCCCGAGGAGACGTACCTGACCCGGCGCGCCGCCGTGGGCTCGCTCCGCCACCTGGACACCGGGGACGAGGCGTGGATCACGAAGGTCGCCGACCGGCTCAGGTTCACCGCCGGCGACCGGCACGGACGCGCCCTGCGTGGGGCCATCGTCGACCTGATCGCCCGCCGGGAGATCACACCGGAGACGAAGGACTGGCTGGACGGGGTGATCCGCAGGGACAGGGACCCGTTGAACCGTACGGCGGCCCTCGAAGGGCTGGCCCGGGCCGGACAGGCGGACCCGGACCTGATCAGGTTCACCATCGCGCCCGAGAGCCCGCGGCCGGACAAGCGGCCCCGGGACAGCGACGCGGGCGTACTGGGCGTCGCGGCGGCCGCCGTCGTGCGGGCCGCGGCCGACCACTACGACTACACCAAGTCGCTGCTGCCCAGCGTCGTCCACCTGCTCGTGCAGAAGAACACCTTCCGGGCGACGGTCATCGCCCCACTCACCCAGCTGCGCCTGCTTCCCCTGCCCGTCGCGGAGCGGGTCTTCTCCCGCATCGTGGAGCTCGTGGGCGACGACCCGCCGGAGAACCCGCACCTGGCGGCGGCGCTGGACGCCGAACGGGAGTTCCTGGCCGAGCGCAGGCGCACGCAGGCCGATGTCGAGTCGTTCACCGGCAACCCCGCGGCGGTGCTCGCCGGGTTCCGCGAACAACGGAAGTCGAGGTTCGAAGTGACCGTGTCCGAGACCGGGGGCGACGAGTACCACGTCGCCCTGCTCACCGCCGTGCCCGTCGAGACCAAGGCGCTCTTCCACGCCCTCGACGAGCGCGGCATCACCGCGACCGAGATGCAGCGCGACGGGCGGTACTACGACGTCTTCGAGCTGGCCCCCGAAGGGCAGCCCCCCGTCCGGGTGGTCACCACGCAGGCCACCGACCAGGGCGGCCAGTCGGCGGCAGCGGTGACCCGCGACCTGCTCTCCGCGTTCCGGCCCGACCTGGTCTTCCTGGTCGGGGTGTGCGGCGGCTTCGGTGAGCGCGGGGTGTCGCCGTACGACGTGCTGCTGGCGCGGGAGGTCTTCGACTACGGCCCGGAGAAGGTGCGGCCGGACGGTGGCGGCCTGCGGCCGCAGGTGTACCGGACGGACGAACAGGTGCTGCGGCTCGTCACCCGGCTGGACGTCCGGGGCAGGCTGGACGCGTCGCTGGACGGCGGTGAGCTGCTGGTGAAGGACTTCGCGAGCGGCGAGAAGGTGATCGCCTGGCGGGATTCCGGACTGCGCGCCCAACTGCTCGACCTGTCCCCGGACATCGCCGGGGTGGAGACCGAGGCGCACGGGGTGCTGCACGCGATCTGGGAGGCGTTCAAGGCGAAGGACTTCGTGGGCGGGGCGATGCTCAAGTGTGTCAGCGACCTCGGCGACGAGGAGATGTCCGTCGACAAGAAGGCCAAGCAGACCGAGGCCGCGCGGCGGGCGGCGCGGGTCGCGCTGGACGTGGCGGCGGCCTTCCGCCGCGCGGACGCCTGATGCTTGACCCGCTTCGGTGACGGTGGGGCCTGCGGTGATTCGGCCGCGCGGGTTCTGGAAACGTGTAGCGGCATGTTCCGAAGCATCGTGTGGGGGTGTGCCGCGGGGGCTGCCGGTACCACCGCGCTGAACGCCGTGACGTACGCGGACATGGCGCTGCGCGGGAGGCCTTCCAGCGGGACCCCGGAGACCGTGGTGGACAAGGTCAGCTCGGGCCTGGGGCATCCGGTTCCGGAGTCGGAGGGGCGGGAGAACCGGCTGACCGGCCTGGGGGCGCTGTCGGGCATCGCCGTGGGTGTCGCGGCCGGGGTGGCCGTGGCGCTGGCCCACCGGGCGGGTGCGCGCGTACCGGTGTGGCTGGGCGGCCCGCTCACCGGGGCCCTGGCGATGGCGGCGGCGGACGCGCCGATCGCCGGCCTCGGGGTGAGTGACCCCCGGACGTGGTCCGCGGCGGACTGGGCATCGGACCTGGTCCCGCACCTCGCCTACGGCCTGGTCACCTACGGGGTCGTGGCGGCGTCCGCGGACCGGTGATCCCCGGGGGCCGGCCTTCGGGCGGCTCCGGAAAGTGGTCGTCCCGATTTTCCGTGCTACTTCCCCCAGGCTGGGCACTCGGCCCCCGTAGCGCCCCGGGCAGCGACCCGGGGACGGGATGTTGAGGAATCATGTCTGCTGACCGCTTGGCCCGACGGGGGTGATGACCATGCCGCCCGAGCAGCCCGAGCAGCCGGACGGTGGTGGTACGCCGCCCGATGTGCGGGGCCGACTGCATGTCAGTGACGCGCTGGCCGCCGCCGCGCGCGAGGTGCGGAACGACCCGCAGCGGATGCCGGAGGCGCTGTGCGCGGCGTGCGCGCGGCTGCTGCCGGTGACCGGTGCCTCCGTGTCGATATCCGGCGGACGCGGGATCCAGATGACCTGGTGCGCCAGTGACCGGGTCGCGGCACGGCTCGCCGAGCTGCAGTACACCCTGGGCGACGGGCCCTGCCATACCGCTCTGGAGCAGGGCGCGCCGGTGATCGCCGCTGATCTGACCGGAGGGCGTGACACCCGGCGCTGGCCGGTCTTCGCGCACGAGGCGGCCGGGATGGGTGTGCTCGCGGTGTTCTCGCTGCCACTGGGGGTCAGCGGCGCCGCCGTCGGCACCCTCGATCTGTACTGCGACCAGGCGGGCGGGCTGTCCGAACCCGACCTGCGGACCGCGCTGTGGGTGCGCGACGCGGTCACGTACGCCCTGATGAGCATGCAGCCCGCCTACGACGGCGCCGATGACGAGGTGGAGGAAGCGGTGGCGTCCTGGGTGGGGGCCTCGGAGGCCGATCACACCGAGGTCCACCAGGCGGTGGGCATGGTGATGGTGCAGATCGACGCGGACCCCGAGCAGGCCCTGGACCGGATGCGCGCCCGCGCCTTCGCCGAAGGTCTTACGGTCAGCCAGGTCGCCCGGGACGTCCTCGCCCGCAGGCGCCGCTTCCAGTTGGAGCCGGACGACCGCGACGACGAGCAGGGAAGGGACGGTGACCGCTCATGAGCCGGGAACAGCGGCTCGCCGAGGCGCTCGCCGGGCCGGCCGGATCCTTCGCCGACGACATCGACCCCGTCGTTCTCGTGGACCGGCTCGCGCAGCACTGTGTCGAGATCACCGGCGCCGCCGCGGGCGGCATCATGGCCGTCACCGCCCGCGGCGACCTCCCACACCCGGAGCTGACTCCCCACACGCGGAGTTGACGCGTCACACCCGGAGCCGACGCCTCACAGGCGGGACTGACGCTCCGCACGCGCCACGGATCTGCCGTCCCACGCGCACGCGATTACGCTGAGAAGTGTCGGGAAGTGCCCGGCAGCGAGACCCGCAGGTCCCGTGGCCCCCCAGCGCAGGGAGCGGCCATGCAGCAGTTCTCCTGCGAGACCGTGGCCGACCTGGCGGTCCCCGGACTGGCCACCGGCAGGCTGACGGTACTCGCCGTGCAAGGCGTCGCCGATGCCACGAACAGTGCCACTCTCGCCGCCGCCCTCGCCGCGCCGGGCCCCGCCCAGCTCGTCGTCGACCTGACCGGGCTGTACCGGCTGGAGCCCGCCGGCGCCGAGATCCTGTACCGGTTCGCCGAGGAGTCGGCCGCCCGGGGCCGCCCACTGCGCCTGACCGGCTGCACCGCCCAGGCGGCCGCCGCGCTCGCCCGGACCGGGGCGGCCCACGAGCTGGACAGCGGGCCCGAGCTGTACGCGTCGGTGCCCGAAGCGCTCGCCGCGGTGATCGCCGCGGCCGCCGCGGCACCGGAGCCGCCGCACGGGCCGTCGTTCGCGCGCACCGACGCGTTGGAACTGCGGCACCGCCTGCTCACGCACGCCCTGGAGGCCCGCGCGCAGGGCCTGCTCAGGGAGCGCTACGGCCTTCCCGGTCCGGACACCGCCGGCACGCTGCTGCGTACGGTGGCCGGGCGGCACGGGATGCGGACGGTCCGGCTGGCCGTGGCCCTGGTGCAGGCCGAGGCGCCGCGGCCCGGCGAGGCGTGGTTCCCCGGCCGCGGGCATCCCGCCGAGCCCGTCGTCGGCTTCCTGCCCCCGCCCGTCGGTCAGGCGCTGCCGCTGTCCGTGTTCCTCGACGCGCTCCGCGACACCGTCTGCGCGATCACACACACGTACATGGGCAACGTGCAGCTCCTGGACCCCAGCGACAACACCCTGTGGCTGGAGTCCCACTGCGGCTTCCCCGCCGAGTTCGTGCACTTCTTCGCGGTGGTCGACGGCACCACCACCCCGTGCGGCCACGCGGCCCGCAAGAGCGAACGGATCGTGGTGGACGACGTGGCCAGCGCCCCGGACTTCGACGAGCCCTCACGCGCCACGACGCTCGCCGCGCACATCCGCTCGGTGCAGTGCACGCCCATCCCCGGCCCCGCAGGCCGTGCGCAGGGCATGTTGTCCACCCACCACCCCCAGCCGGGCCACGACTTCACCGGCGCCCAGTTGGCCGCCCTGGACAAGGTCGCCCGGGAGGCGGGGGTCTGGCTGGACTGGTACCGGACGACCACGGTGCTGGACGCGCTGGAGGACCTGCACCGCGGCGCCCAGGGTCCCTGAACGCCGTCGCACGGGCACCGTGAACGCCGAAGGGCCGGTGTGAAACGGGTTCACACCGGCCCTCGGGGTTCGTTCCGGGTCAGCCGCACTGGCAGGGAGCACCCGACTGACACCCGCAGCCACAGCCCGACCCGCAGCCGCACGCGGCGACGAGCGGGAGGTGCCTGCTCTCGGTGGGCTGGTCGGACTCGCGCGCTTGCGTGGGATCGGGCGTGGTGCCGGGGGGTTCGGCCATGGGTCCCCTCCTCAGAGGCTCGGCAAAATGCCTTCGCCCATTGCATGCCCGTTCCGCCGGGCGCATCAACGGCGCATCGAGGCGTCCGCCCGCCCGGCCGGCCTCCCCACGAGCCGGGCACGAACCGGCCGGGAGGCCGGCTCGATCCGGTCGCGAGGCCCTACGGCCCCTCGACCTTGGTCACCGGCTGGATGTCCTGCTGCAGGTCGTCCGCGTGCTCGCCCGTCACCAGGTAGACGACCCGCTTGGCGACGGCCACCGCGTGGTCGGCGTACCGCTCGTAGTACCGGCCCAGCAGGGTGACGTCGACGGCGGTCTCGATGCCGTGCTGCCAGCGGTCGTCGATCAGGTGCTGGAAGAGGGTGCGGTGCAGCAGGTCCATCTCGTCGTCGTCCTGCTCGAGCTGCATCGCGAGGTCGACGTCCTTGGTGACGAGCACCTCGGCCGCCTTCGCCATCAGGCGCTGGGCGAGCTGGCCCATCTCCAGGATCGTGGCGTGCAGGTCGTACGGGACCGCGCGCTCGGGGAACCGCAGCCGGGCCAGCTTCGCCACGTGCTGGGCGAGGTCGCCGGAGCGCTCCAGGTCGGCCGACATGCGCAGCGAGGTGACGACGATCCGCAGATCGGTCGCCACCGGCTGCTGGCGGGCGAGCAGGGCTATGGCCCGGGCCTCCAGGTCGTGCTGGAGCTCGTCGACCTTCTTGTCGGCCTCGATGACGTTCTCGGCCAGCTTCAGATCGGTGTCGAGGATGGCGGTCGTGGCGCGCCCGATCGCCGACCCGACCAGCCGTGCCATCTCCACCAGGCTGTCGCCGATCGAGTCAAGTTCCTCGTGGTACGCGTCCCGCATCAGAGATTCCCTCTCGTACGTTCTTCCTTCGGGGTTCCGGGGGCCGTGACACCAGGCGCCCCGTGGCGTGACCGGCGGTATGAACCCCACGCTCCCACGTTCTGCCCCGTACGCGTCCGTTTCCGCCACCCCAAATGAACCAGTCCTGGCTCCAAGGTGAACTCTGGGCGACGAGTGTTCGAGGTCGCACCTTGACGGCTGTGGCCATGTCGTACGCCATGCCTAACCTTGTGGCATGGACGTGAACGCGGCGGTCGCCGCAGCGGCAGCGATCGCCGGGGTGCTCACCGGCGTCATCGCCATGCTGGCGTTCCGCTGGAGCGAACGCGACCAGAAGCGACCCACCAGGACTTCCTTGCACACCGATGCCGTACTCCCGCCCGGCGTGGACACCGTGCTGTCCGTGCTCCGCTCCTCGGCCGTCGTCCTCGACGAGGCCGACGCCGTCGTCAAGGCCAGCTCCGCCGCCTACGCCCTCGGGCTGGTCCGCGGCGGCAAGCTCTCGGTCGAGCCGATGCTGCAGATGGCCCGGGACACCAGACGCGACGGCGAGATACGCCAGGTCGAACTGGACCTGCCCCGGCGCGGCACGGGACGCGGTGAGGCGCTCGCCGTCTCCGCGCGCGTGGCCCCGCTCGGCTCCCGGCTGGTCCTGCTGCTGGTCGAGGACCTCACCGAGGCCCGCAGGATCGAGGCCGTACGGCGCGACTTCGTGGCCAACGTGAGCCATGAGCTGAAGACACCCGTCGGCGCGCTCTCCCTGCTCTCCGAAGCCGTCATGGACGCCTCCGACGAGCCCGAGGCGGTCCAGCGCTTCGCCGGCCGCATGCAGATCGAGGCGACCCGGCTGACCAACCTGGTCCAGGAGCTCATCGACCTGTCGCGGGTCCAGAACGACGACCCCCTCGAGGACGCCGAGCCGGTCCGGGTGGACGAGCTGGTCGCCGAGGCCGTCGACCGCTGCCGCCACCAGGCGGGCGCCAAGCAGATCACCATGGCCTCGAATGTATGGGCGCCCGAAGGGCTCGATCAGGGTGGTGGGCGACGGGAGGGCGGCAGCGCCGACCTGCACGTCTGGGGCAACCGCGGCCAGCTCGCCGCCGCCCTCGGCAACCTGGTCGAGAACGCCGTGAACTACTCCCCGGCCCGCACCCGCGTCGGCATCGCCGCCCGCAGGATCAGCGCTCCGGGCGGCGACCTGATCGAGCTGGCCGTCACCGACCAGGGCATCGGCATCTCCGACAGGGACAAGGAGCGCATCTTCGAGCGCTTCTACCGCGTCGACCCGGCCCGCTCCCGGGCCACCGGAGGCACCGGTCTGGGTCTCGCGATCGTCAAGCACGTGGTCGCCTCGCACGGCGGGGAGGTCACGGTGTGGAGCGCCGAGAACCAGGGCTCCACGTTCACCCTCAGACTGCCGGAGGCGGGCGCGGCCCGCGACCGCGCACAGCAGCACCCCGACCTCGATGACGAGGCCGGCGGCGCCACCGACTCATCTCCTTACGAACCGCTTCCTGCCCCGGAGGTCCTTCCGTGACCCGAGTGCTCGTCGTCGAGGACGAGGAGTCCTTCTCCGACGCCCTGTCGTACATGCTCCGCAAGGAGGGCTTCGAGGTCGCCGTCGCGGCCACCGGCCCCGACGGACTCGACGAGTTCGAGCGCAACGGCGCCGACCTCGTCCTCCTCGACCTGATGCTGCCGGGTCTGCCCGGCACGGAGGTGTGCCGTCAGCTGCGCGGCCGCTCCAACGTCCCCGTGATCATGGTGACCGCGAAGGACAGCGAGATCGACAAGGTCGTGGGGCTCGAGATAGGAGCCGACGACTACGTCACCAAGCCCTTCTCCTCCCGCGAGCTGGTCGCCCGCATCCGCGCTGTGCTGCGCCGCCGCGGCGAGCCGGAGGAGGTCACCCCGGCCGCTCTGGAGGCGGGCCCGGTCCGCATGGACGTCGACCGCCACGTGGTGACGGTCTCCGGCTCCAAGGTCGACCTCCCGCTGAAGGAGTTCGACCTGCTGGAGATGCTGCTGCGCAACGCGGGCCGCGTCCTGACCCGCATGCAGCTCATCGACCGGGTCTGGGGCGCCGACTACGTGGGCGACACCAAGACCCTCGACGTCCACGTCAAGCGACTGCGCGCCAAGATCGAGCCCGACCCGGGTGCGCCGCGGTACCTGGTGACGGTGCGGGGGCTGGGCTACAAGTTCGAGCCGTAGGCCTGACGGCGGGCAACGTACGACGAAGGGCGGCACCCCGTGCGGGGTGCCGCCCTTCGCGTGTACGGCTGCTCAGTTCCCGGCGGCCGACTGCGACGCGGAGTCGCTCGGGGTGGCGCCGGTGGCGTCGGCGCCGGAGGCGTCCCCGCCCGAGACGGTCGCGGCGCCCGAGGCGGTCGCCGAGGCGCTCGCCGTGCCGTTCTTGCCCGGCTTGCCCTTGCCGGAGGCGGTCGCGCCCGGAGCCGCGGAGGCCGAGGCGGACGGGACCTCGCTCGGGCCCCACCCGCTGAAGTAGCTGGTGGCCGGCACCACGAAGGCGCGCAGGCTCACGTCACCGGTCTTGTCGAAGGTGAAGGTGACCTTCTGGGCGTTGCCGTCCCGGACCGCCTCGCGGCTGCTCTCCAGCACCGCGGAGGCGTTGTCCTTGCCGCCGAGGATCAGCGAGCCCTGCGGCGGGATCGTCAGGCTCTGTCCCTTGGCGGGGTGCAGCGTGGCGGTCTTGCCGGTGCCGGGGACGGCGATCGACTGCAGGGTCTGAGCGGTCCTGCCGGTGTTGAAGATGGTCGCGGACACGACGGCCGGCCCGGTCGACGTCAGGTCGGGCTGCGTGATGACCGTGGCGTTCTGGACCCTGATGCTTCCGACGCTGGTCGCCGCGTTGTCCGGCTTGATCTGCAGGGTCTGGGCGTCGTTGCCGGAGCCGCACGCGGCGAGCGAGGCGACCGAGAAGGCGATGGCGGCGGCGCCGAGGGCGCCGCGTCGAAGGCTGCTGCTCACGGCGGCGGCATCTCCTTGAACGCAGGGGCGGCTCCGTATAAAGCCGCCCTAAGTGTCTGTCAGCGGCCTCAGGTTACCGAGCCGTTCCCGCGCGGCCGCACCCGACCCTCCCCCTAGCGCCCCGCTTCCCTCCGGGTGGGGGTACCTCGGGGGCCACAAGTGACTCACCGGTCACATTGCCGGAGCGGTCGTCCGCATTCGTATAACGCGCCCGCAACGCCGCGGTCCGCATCCCGGCAACACGGTGCGCGAAATTTCCGTGAAGGAATGCGCGACCACCCCGGATATTGATCACCCACCGTCCTTCCGGGGTCTTGTGATCAATTCCGGATTCGTCTCGGACCCGACCTCCGCCGCCGAACGGAGTAGCGGAAGTCGTACTCTTGAGAGCGGACATATCGGGATGTTCAACCTTCTGGAGGCGGCTCGGCGCGTGTGTGGCGTATGTGTCGCGCCTCGCCCGAAGAGCCCCTCCGACCTGCGAATTCCCGCCGCCTTCCGGCTCGGCCGACCGCCTCGCAGCACGTTCCGGTTGCTGTTGTCAAGCCCCGAGATATGCCCTGACCTGCGAAAACGCCATTCAGAACACGCCGTATCCGTGTTACTCTGGATAGCCACGGAAGGGGTACCTGTCACATGACGTTCAAGGTTGGCGACACCGTGGTCTATCCCCATCACGGGGCCGCGCTGATCGAGGCCATCGAAACTCGTCAGATCAAAGGCGTGGACAAGACCTACTTGGTGCTGAAGGTCGCCCAGGGTGACCTCACGGTGCGTGTGCCAGCGGACAATGCGGAGTTCGTCGGCGTGCGTGATGTGGTCGGTCAGGACGGGCTCGACCGGGTCTTCGAGGTACTGCGCGCGCCGTACGCCGAGGAGCCCACGAACTGGTCCCGTCGCTACAAGGCAAACCTGGAGAAGCTCGCCTCCGGCGATGTCATCAAGGTCGCGGAAGTCGTGCGTGACCTGTGGCGTCGCGAGCGCGAGCGCGGACTCTCGGCCGGTGAGAAGCGCATGCTCGCCAAGGCCCGCCAGATTCTGGTGAGCGAACTCGCCCTCGCGGAGAACACCAACGAGGACAAGGCCGAGGCCCTGCTCGACGAGGTGCTCGCCTCCTGACGCGTGACAGGCGGCATGCGCTGCCGTCAGCACGCTCAGCACACTGAAAATGCCGCGGTGCCCGATGACACTGAACCTGTCGCCGGGCGCTGCGGCATGTTCGTTCCCGGACATACCGGCCGCCATGCCAGCCGGGCCGCCGCGAGCGCCTGCCGTTCATCTCGGGGGAGAGCCCCCGATACTTGGTGTGCCGGGCCCGGGCAGATGGCTCGACCAGGGTCACGGAAGGGTCCGGTCGAGCGGTCGTGCCCGGCACTCTCCAGGCCATACCCACCTAGGTCGAGCACACAAACCTGACAGGAACCGATGTCTGACGATTCGCGCCCCTCACCCGCGCAGATCCCCGTCGCCGCCGTGATTCCCGCCGCCGGCCGCGGCGTACGCCTCGGCCCGGGCGCCCCCAAGGCGCTCCGCACGCTGAACGGCACGCCCATGCTGATCCACGCGGTGCGCGCCCTCGCCGCGTCCCGTCATGTCTTCCTGGTGATCGTCGTCGCGCCGCCCGACGGCGCCGCCGAGGTCAAGTCACTGCTCGACGTGCACGCCCTGCCCGACCGCACCGACTTCCTCGTCGTGCCCGGCGGGGACAGCCGCCAGGAGTCGGTCCGGCTCGGCCTCGCCGCCCTGCCGCCCGAGTACGGCGTCGTCCTCGTCCACGACGCGGCCCGCCCGCTGGTACCGGTCGACACCGTGGACGCGGTCATCGAGGCCGTGCGCGACGGAGCGCCCGCCGTCGTCCCCGCGCTGCCGCTGGCCGACACCGTCAAGGAGGTCGAGCCCACGGCCGTCCCCGGCGACCCCGAGCCGGTCGTGGCCACGCCCGAGCGGTCCCGGCTGCGCGCCGTGCAGACGCCCCAGGGCTTCGACCGGGAGACGCTGGTCCGCGCCCACGAGACGGTCACCGAGGATGTCACCGACGACGCGAGCATGGTCGAGCAGCTCGGCCTGCGGGTCGTCACCGTCCCCGGCCACGAGGAGGCCTTCAAGGTCACCCGCCCGCTCGACCTCGTCCTCGCCGAGGCGGTCCTGGCCCGCAGGAGGCTCAACGATGGCTTCTGACGCTCCCGTGCTGCCGCAGGTCGGCATCGGCACCGACATCCACGCCTTCGAGGACGGCCGCGAGCTGTGGTGCGCCGGCCTGAAGTGGGAGGGCGAGGGGCCGGGCCTGGCCGGGCACTCCGACGCCGACGTCGTCGCCCACGCCGCCTGCAACGCGCTCTTCTCCGCGGCCGGTCTCGGCGACCTCGGGCAGCACTTCGGCACCGGCCGCCCCGAGTGGTCCGGTGCATCCGGCGTCACGCTGCTCACCGAGGCCGCCCGGATCGTCCGCGAGGCGGGGTTCACCATCGGCAACGTCGCCGTCCAGGTCGTCGGGCCCCGCCCGAAGATCGGCAAGCGGCGGGACGAGGCGCAGAAGATCCTCTCCGAGGCGGCCGGGGCGCCGGTGTCGGTGTCCGGCGCGACGACGGACGGGCTCGGCTTCCCCGGACGCGAGGAGGGCCTGATGGCGGTCGCCACCGCGCTCGTGGTGCGGGTGCGCTGAGGGCGTGCGAGGGTACCC